>Ga0137403_10000001_pt1 | contig 156885 bp, 149 predicted proteins | sample CZOMad2_1_16fung_FD_122057 | JGI IMG/M metagenome (GOLD analysis project Ga0137403, IMG submission 122057) | Vadose zone soil fungal communities from Angelo Coast Range Reserve, California, USA - CZOMad2_1_16fungal (Hybrid Assembly) | ecosystem: Environmental > Terrestrial > Soil > Vadose... | reverse complement strand
GCGCCTTCGGGTGGCTTCACCGTCCTGGATTATGGAAAAGGATTTACGATCCGGGCCGCGTCGGGCGCGACTGTCGTTCTGAGCGGAGGCAATGCGACCGACATCATCCGCATCGCCAATTCGGTTGGAAACGCGCCGCACACCTTTATTTTCGACCGGCTGATCTTTTCCGGCGGAGCCTCAGGCACGAATTTTATTGGCGGCGCAGTGACCATGGTGCGGAACAATGCCATCTTCACCTCGTGTGTGTTCCAAGACAACAGAGCGAACCCAGCGATGACTGGTGGCGGGGCGTTATGGTTTGAGACTGCCTCTGTTTCGTTCCGGCAGTGCACCTGGACTAATAACAGTTCACGCAACTACGGAGGCGCCATCGCGGCCGTAGGCTCGCGCCTCTTTCTGCGGGAGTGCAGCTTTACCGGAAATCGCGTCAATCTGCCTAATCATGTGTCGAACGCGGCGGGCGGCGCGATTTTCGGCAGCGATTCGTCGTTCAACGTCGATAACTGCCGGTTCGAAGATAACCACGCCGGCTATGTGGGTGGGGCAATTTTTTGCGGCGCTGCCTGGAGAGATCCGGTGAGCACGCCCGCTGCCTCGCTGACTGTGAATAATTCGCTCTTCGTCGGGAACTCAGCTGTGCGCGATCCCGCCGTCGCTACTCCCGGGCCAGCCTCAGGAGGCGCAATTCATGTCGAAGATCAAACGACTGGAAAGCTCTATAACTCTCGTTTCAACGACAACTTCGCCCTGCATGGAGGCGTGATCAGCAGCTATCGCGCGATCGCCGAAATTCAGGGGTGCGTTTTCCAGCGTAACCATGCAGATGGCACTACCTTGGGCGAAAGTATCGGCGGTTCGATTTTCGCCATTTCTGCCGATGTTCCGGATTCTACCACGGCCTTCGGAACAATTAATCGCCGATCGACCTCGCTTACCGTGAGTGATTCGTTGTTTCGCGGTGATGGTGCTACGAAGAATGCGCTTCAGGGCGGCGCCATTTTTGTTTCGGGAGACCTCAATGCCGCCTACGGTCTCGCCGGCGTCACACAGAATGGCAGTCCAGCAAGTAACCGCGCGACGTTGAATCTGACCCGGGTGGTATTTTCGGATCTCGTTACCATCGGTCCGAATGGCAGCGGCTCGGCCGGCGCCATCGGCGGAGCTTTCGTGGCCCTGACCATGGACAATTCCATCATCGAGAATTGCAGCACCTCGGATTTCGGAGGCGGCCTTTCCATTACCCAAGGCTCCGTCGTTACCGTCCAAAATTCGACGATCGCAGGCTGCCGCAGTGGCAATCTCGGTGGTGCGATCCTTATATTTGGGGGCATTCTCGATTTGCATGATTCCAACCTGGTGGAGAATCAGAGCGTTGGTCGAGGCTCGGCACTCGTCAGTTCTCCGACGCAGCCGGCGAACGGGGTGCCGGCCTTTGACATGGAAGGTCTGGTCGCGAGCTGCGTCATCAGCAAAAACGCCGGCGGCGAGACCATCTACGATGCAGACAGCGGGCGCGCGGGTCCGTTCAATCGCCTGCAATACAGCGCAAACCAGATTTTCCCAGGCGACGTGACAGCCTTCTATAACGACAACATCGGCGCGAAGACGGTGAGCGAGCTCAATAACACGACGATCCCGACGTCGGGCGTGGTGAAGACAGTTTCGGCAAATACCGCGCGCAGTGTTCCCGCAATCATTGGCGCGCTTCTCATGGTCCCGCCAACAGTCTTAACGAGCGGAGCCTCGGGCGAGACGCTGCCCCTGCCATCTTTCCTCGGGTACGCGGGTAGTGGCGCGGCCGTCGCTCTCGATGGAACGACATACCCAACCAATTTCGGCGTGGTTCCTACCACAGTGGAGGGCATGGGTGTCCATGCGCTCTCGGTTAACGGTACTGCCTTCCTTACTCCACCCCCACCTCCAGCCTTCGCGGCAAACGTCTCAACCCGTCTGCCGGTTGGGAACGGTCAAAATGTCTTGATTGGTGGTTTTATTATTCAAGGAACTGCACCCAAGCGAGTAGTCATTCGCGCTATCGGTCCTTCCTTAAACGGTTTTGTCGTCGGAGCGCTCGTAGATCCGAAGCTTGAGCTCCATGATGCGACTGGCGCGCTTATCGCGGGCAATGACAACTGGCGATCCACTCAGATTGGAGGCCTTATTCAGGCCGACCAGTCCATTGACATCACTGGCAGCGGCGTCGCGCCCACCAATGACGCCGAATCTGCCATCCTCGCCACCTTGAGTCCCGGGGGTTACACAGCGGTCGTGCAGAGCGCGAGTAGCCTTGCTGGGATCGCCTTGGTCGAAATTTACGATCTGGACGCGGTGCCGACATCCAAGCTCGCTAACATTAGCACGCGCGGATTCATTCAAACGAACGATAACGTGATGATCGGCGGCTTTATTTATCTCGGCGGCGTCGGCACGACGAAAGTGGTCGTGCGAGGAATCGGTCCCTCGTTAGCCAGGGTAGGCATCGCGAATCCTCTGGCTGATCCAATCCTCGAATTACACGATGGAAACGGCGCGACCATTGACACTAATGACGACTGGAAAAACTCCCCCGACGCGGCCGTGATCCAATCGACCGGTTTCCAGCCATCGAACGACGCTGAAGCGGCGATCTACGCGACGGGATTGGCCCGAGGCGCGTACACCGCGGTCGTCCGTGGCAAGAATGGCGGGACGGGGGTTGGGTTGGTTGAAGTTTACGTTTTCTGATCGGGATCGCGCGGCCCATGGCTTGATTTGACCCGCGGGTTCGGTCATCTACGGTGCCTCCCGTGGACGGCACAATCATCTCCAGCAAGAGTTCTGTTTTCAAAACGCCGTGGTTTGAAATGGTGGAGAAAGTCGTGGGGGATAAAGCTCTCCTTCATTACTCGATCAGCACGCGGGACTACTTGTCCGTGTTTGCGGTCACGCCCGATGGAAGGTTTCCGTTAGTCAGGCAATTCCGTCCCGCGGTGGAAATGATCACGCTCGAATTGCCGGGCGGGCATGTGGAAGCAGATGAAACACCCGAGCAGGCCGCTCGAAAAGAGCTGCGAGAAGAAACCGGATTTATCGCGGACGAACTGATTCTTCTGGGAACCCTGGCCCCGGACACGGGGCGACTGGGCAACCGGATGTGGTGCTTTTTTGCGCCCCGGGTCGCCCAGGATCCCGCGAACGCATTCGAGAAAGAGCACGGCATCGAGCCGATCGTTTATGACAAGCCTCTACGGAATTTGATCCTGGCCGAGCCGGCATTTTGCAGCGCCCTAAATCGAGCGGCGATCCTGATGGCGGTGGCAAAAGGACAAATCGCGTTATGATCGAACCCGGAATGGAGAAGCACGATATCTGTGTGGTCGGTGGCGCGGGGCATGTGGGCGTGCCCCTGGCTCTGGTTCTCGCCGACCGCGGTTTCAAAACTCTCATCCTGGATATTAACAAGGAAGCCATGGAGAGGATGGCTGCCGGGCAGCTACCCTTTCTCGAAGAAAGTGGACCGGAGCTGTTGAAAAAAGTTCTGGCGACGAGCCGGCTCGGTTTTTCCTCAGAGCCGAAACAAATCGCACAAGCGGAGTTCATCGTGCTTACGATCGGCACACCGATCGACGAATTTCACAATCCCAATCTCTCGCTCTTGATGCGTTGCCTGGACGAATGGATACCGTACTTGCGCGACGATCAGATGATTATTCTCAGGTCAACCGTCGCCCCGGGAACGACGGCCTACATCGATAGCTATCTGAAACGGCACGGGAAAAAGACACTGCTCGCTTTTTGTCCGGAGCGCGTCGTGCAAGGCAAGGGCATCGAGGAAATCCGCGCGTTGCCGCAATTGGTCAGCGGCACTTCGCCCCAGGCTGTCGCCAAAGCTACGAATCTCTTCCGCAAGATCGCGCCGGAAGTCGTGGAGATGACCCCACTCGAAGCCGAGTTCGCGAAGCTGCTCTGCAACGCCTTTCGTTACATCGAGTTCGCGGCCACAAACCAGCTCTACATGATGGTCGAGAGCGCCGGCCTGGATTACCGCAGTCTTCTTGAAAAAATGAAGCGCGGTTATCCGCGAATGGGCGCGATACCCGGCCCCGGCTTCGCGGCGGGCCCCTGCCTGATGAAGGACACGATGCAATTGTTCGCCTTCGAAAAACACAACTTCATCCTTGGCCAGGTCGCGATGACCATCAACGAGGGCGTTCCTAACTTCATCGTCGAGCGGCTGGCGGCCGAGTTCGATTTATCGGCAACCCGCGTCGGCATTCTCGGCATGGCTTTCAAAGCCGAAAGCGATGACATCCGCGACTCGCTTTCCTACAAACTCGGCAAACTCCTCCGCTTTCACCAGGCCCACGTTCTCTACTCGGACGAATACGCGACCGACCCGACTTTTATCAGCAAGGAAGAACTTGTCGGCAGCAGCGACGTCATCGTCGTCGGCGTCCCGCATGAAGCCTACCGAGGGCTTGTTATTCCAGCGCGCGTCAAAATCGTCGATCTCTGGGGCGTGCTTCCTTCACCCAAGAAGGCATGAAACCGATCATCTCGCGTAACATTCGAGTTCGGCATCCCGACTTCTTTGTCGTGAGTGATGATTCCGTGGTCGACGATTTTTGTTATTTCTCCACAAAGGTGAACATCGGCCGGTGCTCGCATGTCGCCTCGGGCTGCAGCATTGCCGGCGGAGTCGATCGCCAATTCACCCTGGGTGATTACAGCAGCCTGTCGGCCGGCGTCAGAGTCTGGTGTTCGAGTGACGATTTTGTAAATGACATCGTCACCATTTTGCCGGATGGGATTGGCCCGGTAAAAACCAACCTCATCACCGGCGACGTAAGCCTCGGTGATTACACGGGGGTGGGAGCGAATTCCGTGATCATGCCCCGCAATGAAATCCCGACAGGAACGGTGATTGGGGCGCTTAGTTTTGTCCCGGCCGGCTTCGAATTCAAAGCGTGGTCGGTTTATGCCGGGAACCCGATCCGTTTCTTGCAGCCACGCAATCGCGAAAACGTTTTGGAGCAGGTCGCCAGGCTCGATAAATTCCTGCAGCGCGCACAGACTGGGTCATGACAACCCCGCGACTCTCGTGGTGGTCGCCGGAGATGGCCGGCACGGAGCTACCTCTGGTGAAAGCCGTTCTTGAGAGTAATTACCTCAACGACGGTGAAGTAACCCTCGAATTCGAGCAACGAATCGCCAGGCTTGCCGGCGCGAAACATGGCATCGCTGTTACGAGTGGGACCGCGGCCATCTATCTTTCGCTCGTTGCTCTGGGGGTGGGCCACGGCGACGAAGTCATTATTCCCGACATCACTTTTATCGCGACCGCAAACGCCGCGTCGATGGCGGGCGCGACCGTGACCCTGGTCGATGCCGAACTCGAGACGTTGAACATGAGCGTCTCTGCTCTCGAGGGAGCGATCACTTCGAGGACGAAAGCCGTCGTGCCTGTTCACGTGAGCGGACGTGGTGCTGATATGGAGAACATCCTTCGGGTCTGCGCGCAGCGCGGCCTCGCGGTTGTCGAAGACGCGGCCGAGGCGCTCTGTTCGAAACATAAAGGCCGAGGGCTTGGAACGTTTGGCCGGACTGGATGTTTCTCCTTTTCCCCGAACAAAACGATCACCACCGGCCAGGGCGGTGTGATCTTAACAGACGAGGACCCACTCGCGCAGCGGCTCCGCCAGCTCAAGGACCAGGGCCGGCCCGTTCGTGGGACCGGCGGAGATGACGAGCACCCTGATCTCGGTTTCAATTTCAAACTGACGAATCTTCAGGCCGCCGTTGGCTTGGGACAGTTGGAAGAACTTTCCACGCGACTCGAACGGATCAGAAAGACCTACCAGATTTATCGCGACGAGCTGGCAGATGTGGCCGGCATTCGCATTTTACCCTTCGACATCGAGAACGGAGAACAACCTCAGTGGGTCGACGCCATCGCGACGCGGCGCGATGAGCTCGACGCGTTCCTTGCGAGAAACGGCGCGGACTGCCGGCGTTTCTGGTTCCCCCTCCACACCCAAAAGCCTTACCTCCGTTCCGATCACGAGTTCCCGAACAGCACGCGCCTTTCGAAAAGAGCTCTCTGGCTTCCTTCCGCTTTTCAAATGCGCGATGAAGACGCGATGCGGGTTTGCGGTTTGATCCGGAAATTTTACAGCGCATGACCGACGTCGCGGTGCCATCAGCCGATCATTGTCGGATGCTGTCGATTCTGCTGCCGGTGCGAAACGAAGGAATCAATCTGCGCATCATGCTGAGAATTCTTCGCGCGGTCGTGGATGAGCCGCACGAAGTTCTAGTGGTTTATGATTCGGCGGGGGACGACAGCGTTCCGGTCGTTGAAGAAGCTCGCAAGATTTATCCGGAGCTCCGGGGCGTCCAGAACAGCCTCGGGCGCGGGGTAGTCAACGCCATTCGTGCTGGAGTCAGCGCTTCGGAGGGCGACGTGATTCTGATTTTCGCGGCGGACGAAGTAGGGCCCGTGCTCGCGATCGAGGACATGATCGCGTTGATTCGCGAAGGCTGCGATTTTGTCAGTTGCACCCGCTACGCTCACGGAGGCCGGCGTCTCGGCGGTTCGATGATCGGCGCCGTCCTTTCCTACTGCGCGAACTGGCTTTTCCATCGCCTCGCTTCCTGTCCGCTCACCGACGCCACGACTGGAATCAAAATGTTCCGCAAGGAAATTTTCCCATTGTTGAAGCTGGAAAGCCCGCCGATCGGCTGGACAGTCGCGTTCGAAATGGCGATTAAAGCTCAGCACGCTGGATTGCGCCTCGGCGAAGTCCCGATCGTTTCGATAGATCGGCTTTATGGCGGGGAATCCACTTTTCGAGTTGGGCCGTGGGTGGTCGAATACTCGCGCTGGTTTTTTTGGGGAATGCGCGCCGCCTTTAAGAACTCCCAAGCCACTCGCACGGCAACGGTGAGGATACCGAAATTCTATCGTTAGGTCTTTGGATTAGGCCCCTTTCCAATGAAACTGCCGTCGTCCAGCTCTTCGCTCCGAGGAAAAAATTATCTCGTCACCGGAGCCACCGGTTTCATCGGAAGCGCGCTGGTCCGGGCCTTGGTGACGAGTGGCCACCGGGTCCGCGCGCTGGATAATGAATCGCGTGGCTCGCGCCATCGGCTCGGGGACATAGCCTCGGAAATCGATTGGGCCCAGGGCGACGTGCGCGATGCCGGCACCGTGGCGCGCGCCGTGCGCGGGGTGGATGCTGTTTGTCATCTGGCCGCGGTCAATGGCACCGAGTTTTTTTACTCACGTCCCGACCTGGTGCTGGAGGTGGCCGTGAAAGGGATGATCAACGTGCTCGATGCCTGCATCGCCCATGATGTCGGCGAATTATTCGTCGCATCCAGCTCCGAAGTTTACCAGACGCCGCCAGAAGTGCCGACGGACGAAACAGTGTCCCTCTCCATCCCCGACCCACTCAACCCCCGCTATTCGTACGGCGGGGGAAAACTCATCAGCGAACTGCTCACGATTAATTGCGGACGCAAAAAGTTGAGGCGCGCAGTGATCTTCCGTCCGCACAATGTTTACGGCCCAGACATGGGCTGGGAGCATGTCATTCCTCAATTTGCGCTCCGGATGCATGAGCTTTGCCAGGAGACGAAGGGCACAATCATGTTTCCGATCCAGGGCGCCGGCAACGAAACGCGATCCTTCGTTTTTATTGACGACATGATCGCGGGGCTAATGACTTTGATCGAGAAAGGCGAACACCTCGGCATTTATCACATCGGCACGGAGGACGAGATCACGATCGAAGGGCTGGCCAAACAAGTGGCTCATTGCTTCGGTCGGGAGATTCAAATCGTCCCGGGTGACCTCCGGGCGGGTGGGACCGTGCGCCGCTGCCCCAGCATCAAAAAAATTCGCGCACTCGGCTACACACCTGCCGTGTCCCTGAAAGAAGGACTCGCGGCAACCGTTCGCTGGTATATAGAAAATGCCGGGAGAAAACCGAACCGCACTTCATGACCACCCAAAAAAAACTCGCCGCGGGCAGCGGAGGCAGCATCGTCGTGGACCGTTGTCAGGTCTGCGATTCACCCGATCTCGAATCGCTTTTGTTCCTCGGCTATCTGCCGCCCGTAAACACCATGCCATTGCTCGGCACGCCCCTGGCCGAACAGCCCGCTTATCCGGCCCAGCTCCTGCACTGCAAAAAGTGCACGCTGGCTCAGCTCGGTTTGATCGTCGATCCCGCGATCCTTTTTCCCCCGTCCTACCCTTACACCAGCGGCACGACGAAAATTCTGCGCGAAAACTTTGCCGAGCTTTCCCGCGAAGTGGAATCGCTCTACCCGCTTAAGTCCAACCAACTGATCATCGACATCGGCGCTAACGACGGCACCCTCCTGAGCAACTTTCTGAAAAATGGTGTCCGCGTTTTCGGCATCGAACCGACTAACGCCGCCAAGCTCGCCATCGAGCGCGGCATCCCATCGATGATTTCATTTTTCAACAAAGCCACCGCCGAAAAAGCCGTGGCGGCGCAGGGGCGGGCCCAAATCGTCACCGCCACTAACGTCTTCGCGCACATTGAGGACATCCACAATATCGTCGATGGCGTCCTCACTCTCCTGAATGACGACGGCATTTTTATCAGTGAGTCGCATTATTTCTTATCGCTCCTCGAGACTCTCCAGTATGACACGATCTACCACGAACACCTTCGTTACTACTCCCTAACGAGCCTCCGGCATCTTCTCGAGATGCATGGCCTGGAAGTCATCCACGCAAAACGAATTCCCACCCACGGCGGTTCGATCCGAGTTTATTCCGCGCGAAAAGGATCGTATCCCGTGACTGACAGCGTCCGCCAAATTATCGACGAGGAGAAGCGCGGGATCACGGCAGAGGCGTTCGCCCGTTTCAAGCGCGAAGTGGTGCAATCGAAGCTCGATCTTCTTGCGCTTCTCAAAGGCATTAAGGCGCAGGGCGGCCGCATCTACGGTATCGGCGCGCCCTCCCGCGCCAGTACCTTGATCAATTACGTCGGGCTCGACGATGGCATCCTTGATGGCGTACTTGAAATCAACGGCTCCTACAAGATCGGCAAGTATATCCCGGGGACGATCGTTCCCGTCTGGGAGGAAACGCGTCTTTTTTCCGATCAACCGGAATACGCGCTCCTGTTGTCCTGGCATATCGCGGACGAACTCATCCCAAAACTGACTTCGCGCGGCTTCAAGAACCGTTTCATAGTCCCATTACCTATAGCCCGCGTACAGTAACTTCAGACCAGGCGGGTGACCGGCGGGTTGCCATATCTCCAGCCAATCCCTCACTTCATCGTGCCTGACCCAGAGGATCATCTTCGACAATTGAACACCGAGCTGAACGAGCTCCGGCGTTCGCTGGCGAAGCTTCGGACACATCTCAACTTGCCTTCAGCGGCAACATCTCGCGCTGCGGTCTTGGAAAGCGTGCAAAGACAGGTCAACACGCTCAAGACATTCGCTCGCTTGCTCCAAACCGATGTGGCCCAATCTCGATATCGCCTGGAACAGGCCGAACGCGAAGCCTGGGACCAGAAAGTGCGGCGGGCCGATGCTACCGCCAAGCTCAGGGAACGTGAGCGATCGCTCGAACAAATTCAAAGCTCCACCGCGTGGAAAATCGTGAAGCCGATTTGGAAATTGTTTTATCGCTCACGCAAACCCGCGGTCGAACTTGCCTCCGCGTCTGAGCTCGCCTTTGCGTTCGACTTGCCCAAACGGTGGAAAACAAATCGCGAAATTCTTCTTATCAAAGGCTGGTGTTTCTCCCGCAAAGGCAAAAAGCTTGCCGGCGTTCGAGTCCGGCTTAACAACAAGGCGAAGCTCGCGCGTTACGGTCTGGACCGACCGGACGTCGCCGGTAGATTTCGGGAATATCCGGAAGCGCAACATTGCGGGTTCACCATTGAGCTAAAAGTACCGCGGGGTAGCTCAACGATTCAGCTCGAAGTGATCGAGCAAGGTTCTGACTGGCAGCCTTTCCTTCGGGAGAAGCTCGAACGCGAAACGAATGCCGACCTGTCGGATGAGCCCGAGCTATCCACTGATTCGGATGCTCCACAGGAACAGATCTTGAAGCTCCCTTCCCTCTCCGCCAGCAAGGCCTTTGAGTTACTCCGTAACGGCTTTCAACAACATGCGGCCCGAGGGCGTTCTCAACCTCCTGTTATTAGCGTGATAACTCCGACGCATAACACGAAACCGGAATGGATCGCCGAAGCTGGTCTAAGTCTTCTTAATCAAACCTTCGCCGACTGGGAATGGTGCATTGTCGATGACCATTCCGATAATCGCGAAACAAAGAAGCTGCTCGAGTTGCTGACTAATGTCAGCGGACGCATCCAAATTAGTTCCTCGCCGGACAAGGGCATTAGCGCCGCGAATAACCACGCGCTCGATCTGGCCCGTGGCGACCATGTCTGCTTTCTCGATCACGACGACCTGCTTCATCCCCAGGCTCTCGAGTCGATACACAGGAAGTTAGGCGAAGGATATGACGTGGTTTACTCGGACGAAGACAAACTGGAAGACGAATCCGGAGAACTAGTCGAACCCTTCTTCAAGCCGGATTGGTCGCCGGAATATTTTCGCGGCGCCATGTATGTGGGGCATTTGCTTTGTGTGCAACGCGACCTTGCCATTAAAATACGCTTCGACTCGGCCTTCGACGGAGTGCAGGACTTCGAGTTTATGCTTCGCCTGAGCGAAAGCAATCCGCGCATAGGTCACATTCCGCGGATTCTGTATCATTGGCGTAAGACAGCGGGCAGCGTTGCGGAAAAGACAGACGCCAAACCGCACCTCGGTCTGCTGCAGGAGCGCGCGGTCAATGCCCATCTTGAACGCCTCAAACTTCCGGCGCGCGCCGAACAAGCTCAGCTCCCGCATCGGTTAAAGATTGTCCCTACCAAACGGGAGAGCTATCCGCGTATTAGCATCATCATTCCTACCCGCGACGCCGCGGACGTGCTCGATCACTGCTTGAAGAGCGTCTTCGAAAAAACGTCCCATCCGGATTTCGAAGTCATCGTGATGGATAACGAGACGAGCGATCCAATTGCGCTGGATCTGATGAAGAGCTATCCGGTCCGTCGAATCGAGTTCCCTGGCAAATTCAATTTCTCGCGCGCTAACAATAATGGAGCGGCAGCCACCACGGGAAAGCTGCTTGTTTTTCTCAACAACGACACGGAAGTCGTAAATCCCGATTGGCTTCAGTCCCTGTCCTACTACGCCGAGCAACCGGATGTGGGCGCAGTCGGTGCGCTCCTGGTCTACGACGATCGCACGGTCCAGCATGCCGGCGTCGCGCTGGGAATGCGCGGCACCGCCGACCACACGATGCGCCGGTTCCCGATCGACGTGGATGGTTACGCGGGCAGCCTCGTTTGCGCGCGGGAAGTGTCCGCCGTCACGGGCGCGTGCCTGATGATTGACAAGCAGCTTTTCGAGCAAGCCGGCGGCTTCAATCCGCATTTCTTTACGGCTTACCAGGACGTCGATCTGTGTCTGCGTTTGCGGGAACGCGGACTGCGCGTCATCTACACGCCGCAGGCGCTCCTGCTCCACCACGAATCTGTGTCGCGCCAGAGTTACTACGACATGATTGACCGGATGCTTCTCCTCGATCTCTGGGAAGACGTGATTGAACGCGGCGATCCTTACTACAACTGCAACCTCGACCTAGAACGCGGCGATTACAGCCGCCGCTCCAAGTGAGCAACATTCTCTTCGCTCTCTACCACGATTTCAGCGCGAACAGCGCCGTTCACGTCCACAACTTCGCGAACCAGCTCGCGGCGCTGGGGCATTCGACTGCCGTTGCAATCCCCGATGATACGGAGCGCGGCTCCGGGCTGGGCGAACAAAATTATTCCGTGCATCGATTCGATCGGGTCGATGGCGAATGGGCGCGCGTTTTTCCGAACGGTCGCGGGCCGGACATCGTTCACGCGTGGACGCCGCGCGAAAACGTCCGGCTCTTTTGCGAAAAGCTCGCCGGCTTCTGCGAGTTCGCGCTGTTCGTTCACCTTGAGGACAACGAAGAGCTGATTCTCGAAGTAAATCTTGGGATGTCCTTCGAAAAATTGACGCGGAACCGGACCGTGGAGGTTCCCGGCAACCTGTCGCATCCGCAAAATTACCGGGCGTTCATCGCATCGAGCGATGGGGTGACGATGATCATGGATCGACTGGATCGCTTCGTGCCGCCCGATATTCCGAAGCTCATTTTGTGGCCAGGTGCGGACGAGCGCCTTTTCTTCCCGCGCCCGCAGGATTTACAGCTCCGAGAGCAACTCGGGATCGCGGACGACGCAGTGATTCTTTGCTACACGGGCAACGTCCATTCCGCAAATGGGCGCGATGTCCGCAGTCTTTATCTCGCCGCGGCGATTCTCGATCGGGAAGGCACGCCAGCCCGATTGATTCGCACCGGCCGCGATTTTTGTTCGTTCCTCGGCCCGGACGAAGAATGGGCTTATAAAATTTCGATCGAGCTCGGCCAGATTCCTTACCAGGAAATTCCCGCGCTCCTCAACCTGGCGGACGCGCTCGTCCAGCCCGGCACGGACAATTCCTTCAACGAATATCGACTCCCGGGGAAGTTGCCGGAATTTTTCGCCATGGGACGACCGGTAATTCTGCCGCGAACAAACGTTGGCCGCTTTGTCGAACACGGCAAAGAGGCGGTGGTGCTCGATAAGGTCGGCGCGCTCGACATCGTCGAGACTGTGCTGAAATTGCGTGCGGACAAAGGGCAGGCCGAGCGCCTCGCTGCGGGCGCGGTCGCCTTCGCCCGAGAGCATTTCGATTGGAAGAAAAACGCGAATGCACTGGCGGCGTTCTACGAGACGACCGCGTATTCTAGAAACGGGAGCAATGCCGGTGCGCCTGCTTAATGACCCAGCGCGCGCCGCCGCGATCCTCACCCGTTTCTCCGGAGGCGGTGCCGGCGCGGACACGTCCTACGCCACGGTGCGCGATTACTGCGAAAGCCTCGATGAACTGCCGCAGATTACTGCGATCGACGGCGACCTGAAGAATGTGCAACGCCCCTGGGCTGTGAAGACCATCCTCGCGAACGTCCCGCCGCCAGCGCGGCTCCTCGAGATCGGTGGCGGCGAACCTATCGTTAGCGGCTTCCTCAGCGAGCTCGGCTACGATGTCACGTTGATTGACCCCTACGACGGGTTCGGTAACGGGCCGACCGATTATGAGCGTTACGTGCACCAGTTTCCTCACGTGAAAATCGTGCGCGAATATTTTCGCCCCACCGTTCCCAACCTTCGTCCAAAATCGTTCGACGCGGTCTTCTCCGTCTCGGTTCTGGAACACATTCCGCCGGACGCATTGCCAGCCTGCTTCAACGCGATCGCGGAATATGTCACGCCCGGCGGCGCGTCAATCCATTGTTTCGATTTTATTCTCCAAGGTCATGGCGACGCCCACGATCTCGCCAATGCACCGCGAATCCTGGCCGAACAATCGCGAGTCTCGGGCGAGCCGGAGCAGGAACCTTTCGCGGAACTTGTGGAGCGAATGCGCGGCGATCTCGAAACTTTTTTCCTCTCACCTCAAGGTCACCACCAATGGCGCGGCGGCCGCGCTTATTCTGACTTCCCGTTCCGAAAAGTTGTGTCGCTCCAAACCATTGCGCGCGTCCCAGCGCCTTGACACAAAAAAACGCGACTTCTACTTTCAGTTATCCAGCGGCCAAACGGCTGGACTGTCCCAAGCCTGTGACCGCAATCTCTTCATTCTTCCATTCTTCAGTCGGCAAAAAAATGATCGTCGCCATCACCGGCGTCGTTTTGATTGCCTTCGTCGTCGGCCATCTCCTCGGAAATCTGCAGATTTTTCTCGGGCCGGATTGGATCAATTCCTACGCCGAACACCTGCGCGAACTGGGCCCGTTTCTCTGGGTGATTCGCAGTTTCTTGTTCCTCAATGTGGTGCTCCACATTTTTTATACGATCAGTCTCGCGTTGGAAAATCGGCGCGCCCGCCCGGTGGCTTACAAAAAGAAGGAGAACGTGAAGGCGACGTTCGCTTCGCGTTCGATGGTGTTCAGCGGATTAATCGTCCTCGCGTTCATCCTTTATCATCTCGCCCATTTCACCGTGCGCGTGACCGATCCGCGCTTTCTTCTTTTGAAAGCCGATCCGCTGAATCGCTACGATGTTTACTCGATGATGGTTTACGGCTTTCAGAACTATTTCGTCTCTGGGTTTTACGTTTTGGGAATGTTCCTGCTCGCGCTCCATCTCAGCCACGGTTCCTCGAGCTTTTTTCAATCGCTCGGGCTTAACGACAAGAAGCTCACCCCCAAGCTCGCTACAGCCGGCCGCGTGTTTGCCTGGCTGGTTTTTGTTGGCTACACCTCAATTCCGGTGGCGGTGCTCCTCCATCTTGTGAAACCGGCGCAGCAATTATGATCGGGACGCTCGACTCGAAACTGCCGCCCGGTCCGCTCGCGCAAAAGTGGACCAATCACAAAGATCATTCTCGTCTCGTCGCGCCCAATAATCGGCGGAAGTTCGAGATCATCGTGGTGGGCAGCGGCCTCGCCGGCGGTTCGGCGGCGGCGACGCTTGGCGAGCTCGGCTACAATGCGAAGTGCTTCTGTTACCAGGACAGTCCGCGCCGCGCTCACTCGATCGCGGCGCAAGGCGGGATCAATGCCGCGAAAAATTACCAGAACGACGGCGACAGCGTTTTCCGATTGTTCTACGACACGATCAAAGGAGGCGATTTCCGCTCGCGTGAAGCTAACGTCTATCGGCTGGCCGAAGTCAGTAACCTGATCATCGATCAATGCGTTGAGCAGGGCGTGCCGTTCGCGCGCGAATACGGCGGCCTGCTCGCAAACCGTTCCTTCGGCGGCGCCCAGGTTTCGCGAACGTTTTATGCGCGCGGACAAACCGGACAGCAATTGTTGCTCGGCGCCTACCAGGCGCTCGCCCGCCAGATCGCAACCGGCAGCGTGAAAATGTTTCCGCAAACGGAAATGCTCGATCTGGTCCTCGTCGATGGCCACGCGAAAGGGATCATCACCCGCAGTCTCGTCACGGGAAGAATTGAAGCGCACGCCGGCGATGCGGTCGTGCTGGCGACCGGCGGTTACGGAAATGTTTTTTATCTTTCGACCAATGCGCGTGGTTGCAACGTCACCGCGACTTATCGCGCCTACAAAAAAGGAGCGCTCTTCGCCAATCCATGCTTCACCCAGATTCATCCGACGTGCATCCCGGTCAGCGGCGAGCATCAGTCAAAGCTTACGCTCATGTCCGAGTCGCTCCGAAACGACGGCCGGGTCTGGGTTCCGAAGAAGCCGGGCGACATGAGGCCGCCGAATGAGGTGCCCGAAGCCGAGCGCGATTATTATCTCGAACGAAAATATCCGAGCTTCGGTAACCTGGCGCCGCGCGATATCGCGTCACGCGGCGCGAAGGAGGTTTGCGATGAAGGCCGCGGCGTCGGCGAAAGTGGTCGCGGCGTTTACCTCGACTTCGCCGATGCGATCGCGCGTCTGGGCGAGAACACGATCCGCGAACGCTACGGAAACCTGTTTCACATTTACGAAAAAATAACCGGCGAAAACGCCTATAAGCGCCCAATGCGAATTTATCCCGCAGTCCATTACACGATGGGCGGACTGTGGGTGGACTACAATTTGATGAGCAACGTTCCCGGCCTCCACGTTATCGGCGAAGCGAACTTTTCCGATCACGGCGCGAACCGGCTCGGCGCGAGCGCGCTTATGCAGGGACTGGCGGATGGCTATTTCGTGCTGCCTTATACATTGCCCGCCTATCTCGCGCCGCAGATCGGAAAACGGCCTTCGCCCGATCGCGCTGAATTTCGCGACGCGGAAAACGCGGTCCGGGCTCGCACAGAAAAACTTCTCGCGATAAATGGAAAACGCTCCGTCGATTCGTTCCATCGCGAGCTCGGTCTTATGCTCTGGGACAAATGCGGCATGGCGCGAAACGCCACCGGACTGCAGGAGGCGCTCACGCGGATCCCGCAATTGCGAGAAGAATTTTGGCGCGATGTCCGCGTGCTCGGCGCTGAGGAATCGCTCAATCAATCGCTCGAGCGGGCCGGCCGCGTCGGAGACTTCCTCGAGTTCGCCGAGCTGATGTGCACCGACGCGCTAACCCGCAATGAATCATGCGGCGGTCATTTCCGGGAAGAACACCAGACGCCGGACGGCGAAGCGTTACGCGACGACGAAAATTTCGCCGATGTTTTCGCATGGGAGTATCAAGGGAACGGTGCGGTGGCCGCGCCGAAATTGCATCGCGAGCCGTTGCTGTTTGAGACCGTCCAGCTGACGCAGCGGAGTTACAAATGACCTACCGGATAATTGTAGGGCAGGCGCTCCGCCTGCCGCACCGGATGGCAACCGACGCGGTTGCCCTACAGTCGCTCATCTCATGAACTTCAAACTCAAGGTCTGGCGGCAGAAGGATCCCAAGTCGAAAGGCAAACTTGTCGAATATCAGGCGACGAACGTTTCGCCGAACACATCGTTCCTCGAAATGCTGGACGTCGTCAACGAAGGACTCATCGCGAAAGGCGAGGAGCCGATCGCGTTCGATTCGGATTGTCGCGAAGGAATCTGCGGAACTTGCTCGCTCACGATTAACGGCGAAGCGCACGGTCCCGATCATCCGGGGGCGGCGTGCGAAGTTTACATGCGCCGCTTCAAGGATGGCGCGACGATCGTCGTCGAGCCGTTCCGCGCAAAGCCGTTTCCGCTCATCAAGGATTTGGTCGTGGATCGCAGCGCGCTCGATCGAATCGTCCAAGCGGGCGGGTTCATCGCGGCGCGCGCGGGTTCGGCGCCGGAAGCGAACGCGACTCTGGTTCCGAAACAGGATGCCGATCGCGCGATGGAAGCGGCGGCGTGCATTGGCTGCGGTGCTTGCGCGGCGGCGTGTCCAAACGCGTCGGCGATGCTGTTCACGGCCGCGAAAGTTTCACACCTTGCTTTCCTGCCTCAGGGCCAGCCGGAACGGACGGCGCGAGTTTTGAAAATGGTGACCGCGATGGACGCGGAAGGTTTCGGCAACTGCACGAACACCTACGAGTGCGAAGCCGTTTGCCCCGCTTCGATCAGTGCGAGCTTTATCGCAAAGCTCAATCGTGAATATGCGGTGGCGACGTTGAAGAAGAAAGCTGGGTAACGCACGTCCACAGTTTTGGATCGATTTCAGCGCGAGCCCGGCTGGAGAGATCTTCCGGTTCGGCGGCCTCGTGCAAGACAGCAAACATCGTCGAGCCCGAACCGGACATGAGCGCAACTGCGACTTCCGGTTGTTGACGAAGCCAGGTCTTTAAGCGCGCGAGAAAAACAAATTTTTCGAACACCGGCCTTTCGAGATCGTTGAGGAAGCGAATGCCCACGAGTTCTTGCGGGGAATAATCGATGCCCGGTAATCCGCGCGAATCTTTCCAACGCCCGTAGGCCCACGGCGTCGGCACGCCGAAATCCGGCTTGAGGAGGAGCAGGCGGAATTTGGCTTCGAGCGTTATCGGTTCCACGATTTCGCCGCGGCCGCGACAAATCGCCGGCGAATGCGCGATGAAGAAGGGAACATCGGAGCCGAGTTCGGCCGCGAGTTTCATCAGCAAGCCGTGCGAAAGACTGGCATCGAAAAGTTCGTTGAGGCCCAGGAGCGCGCTGGCAGCGTCACTGCTGCCGCCGCCCAGACCCGCTCCATGCGGAATCTTTTTTTCGAGTGCCAGTGCGATCCCGTGGGTGCTCTTTGTTCGTTCCCGAAAAAGCTTCGCCGCGCGGACAACCAGGTTATCGTCGGCGCCCGGCAACGATGGATCGTCGCAGGAAAATCGAATCTCGTTGTCGTCCCCTGCCCTTTCGATGGTCAGCCGGTCCGCCAGCGTGATCGGGGCCATCAGCGTTTCGATTTCGTGAAAGCCATCGGCGCGCCGGCCTTTGATCTCGAAAGAAAGATTGATCTTCGCGGGCGCCAAAAGCTGCATAACGTAATCTCGCCACAAACTCTGGCCGAATCACAGAATGAAGTCGCGCGCCGCAGAGAAGATCATCGTCGCCCTCGATGTGCCTACGGCGAAGGAGGGCCTGGCGCTGATCAGCGCGCTTTCCGATGCCGTGGGTTTTTTCAAAATCGGACTGCAAAGCTACACCGCAAACGGCCCGGCCCTGGTCCGCGCCGCGGCGTTCCTCGGGAAAGTTTTTCTCGATCTGAAGCTGCATGACATTCCTAACACGGTCGCGAAAGCTGTCGAAGCGGCGGACAAACTCGGCGTGAAAATGTTGACTTTGCATTTGAGCGGAGGCGGCGAAATGATCCGGGCGGCGGTCCGCGCGCGGAAAAGCGAGATGCTGTTGCTCGGCGTGACTGTTTTGACCAGTTCGAATAACGAGACGTTGCGCGAGGTCGGCGTGGCGGAGGAAACCAGCGACCACGTTTTGCGGTTGGCGCGGTTGGGTATCGAAAACGGAATTGACGGACTGGTCGCGAGTCCGCATGAGGTTCGGGCCTTGCGCCACGAAGTCGGAGACAAAATCAAGATCGTCACGCCGGGCATCCGGCCGGCCGGCGCCGATCCGGGCGATCAGAAACGATTTGCCACGCCGCGGGAGGCGATCGATGCCGGCGCGGATTATTTGGTGATCGGACGTCCGATCACAGCGGCGGCTGATCCGCGTGCGGCCGTGGACAAGATCGTCGCGGAATTAGACGGGTGACGAGCAATCATGCTCGAAGGACTTCAACTCTTCGACGATCACGAAGAGCGATCGGCTGCTCTAAACATGGCGGTCGACGAAGCGCTGCTGGCTGACTGCGCCACGCCCGTTGTGCGCTTCTATCGCTGGCAACGTCCGTCTATTTCTTTCGGTTATTTTGGCCGCTATGCCGAGGTCGCAGCGGAATCCGACCGACGTGATATTGTTCGCCGTTGGACCGGAGGCGGAATCGTTCCCCACGGCGCGGATCTCACTTATTCGGTCGTCGTGCCGCCCGGTCATTCTTTTTTCCAGCGATCGTCGCTCGAAATTTATGCCGCAGTCCATGATGCGATTTGTCGAGCGCTTCAAGCGAACGGAATGGAAGCCTCCCTTGCAAACGGCGCGGCACCGAAAGTGTCCGAAGTCTGCTTCGCGAATGCGGTCCGGGCCGACGTCATAAGTGGCGGCCAGAAAATCGCAGGCGCGGCTCATCGCCGAACGCGGACGGGCCTTCTGCATCAGGGCAGTATTCAACAAAACAATTTGCCGGACCGATTCCGGGAAGATTTCGCGGACATTCTTTGGCCACAATTCGAACGGATGACGCTCTCATCAAAATTGAGCGAGCGCGCCGCGGAGATCGCGGAGAAGAAATACGGGACTAACGAGTGGTTGACCCGATGGTAACGGAGGTTGTCTCCGCGCGGTGATTGATGTATTCCAAAGCCGGAACGCGGAATGAATGTCTTATCAGAACAACAAGCGCGCGCCCGGCAATTGGCCCTGCCGCGTGACGGACTTCTCACCGGAGTCAGCGACGAGTTCATCGCCGAGCTTCAGCTCAACGGCACCTTCGTCGAATACAACCAGCAAACCGTCATCAGCGCTGGTCAGCCCGCCGATTACATCTTTTGCGTGATCTCCGGCCGGGTCGAGCTTTCCCGGCGAAACGACGACTTCGGGAAGGCGCACGTCGCAACGCTCGGGCCCGGCCAATGGCACGGGGAGCGCGAAGTCTTTCTCCGCGTTCCGGGGGACGAAGAGGCGTTTGCCGAAGGTGAAGTAATCCTTTGGACGATCCCGCCGGATACATTGCGCGACCTGTTTTTCACGATGCCTGGCGCGGTGCAGTTGCTCTTCAATTTCGGAATACTTCTCGCCCAAAAGCTCGCCACGAAAACTCCGGTGCCGGCCACGGCGCCCTAGGAATATTTCGCGGTTCGGCGCGCCAAGCTTGCGCTGCCTTGGTCCGCCTTCTATCGTGGGTTCGTGGAAGTTTTTGCCGACTCGCGGGCCCCCTCGACCTCGCGCGATGGCGTTTTGGCCCGAGTAATGGCAGCGGTGCGGCCGCAACTCGAAGAAGTCGAAACGCGGATCGCGCGACAGGCCGCTGCGTTCGATCCGGCAGTCGAAGGTTACGTCGTCTATGCGATCGGCAGCCGCGGGAAACGGCTTCGCCCGCTCGTCGCGCTACTCAGTGGCGGCGCGAGTGGCGGAATAACATCGGGCCACCTCGATCTCGCGGTGATCGTCGAGTTGATCCACATCGCGACCCTGGTGCATGACGACATCATGGACGAGGCGGAACGGCGGCGCGCCCAGCCGACCGTGAACGCTCGCTGGGGAAATTCCCTCAGCGTGTTGCTCGGTGACTGTCTGTTCGCGCAGGCGCTGAATCTTTCGACGAACTTCGACAACGCCGAGATCAGCCGTGTGATCGCACGCGCGGCGCGGGAAGTTTGTTCGGGCGAAATTATCCAAACGCAGCGGCGATTCGATCTCCATCTGGCTATCGAGGATTACCTGCGGATCGTAGAAATGAAAACCGGCTCCCTCTTCGCGGCGGCGGCCGAATTGGGTGCCGTGCTCAATGGCGCGGAACCGGAAACGATACGCGCGCTGAAAAACTTCGGCCGCAAAATCGGCGCGGCTTACCAGATTTACGACGATTGTCTTGATATCGCCGGAAACGAGATCGCGATCGGAAAAACGCTCGGGACCGATTTGCGCAAAGGCAAGATGACATTGCCAATCCTGATGCTGCTCCGTTCCGCGCCGCCTGAAGAGCGCGAACGTTATTGTGAGTTGATCCTCTCTGAAAAAGCGACGGCGATCGCGAAGCTGCTCGAGAGCGAGGCGCCCAACGGCGCGCTTCGTTCCTCACTAGATGCCGGCGAAGAATCCGTGCGTGACGCCCAGGCGGAGCTGCACGGTCTCCCCACGAACCCCTTCACGGATTCGCTCTTCCAATTGGGCGACGCCCTCCGTGAAATGCTCGACCAATTCCGTGTCTGATCCGGGCGTAAAGTCGCCAGCTACCTTAAAGATCAGCGAGCTGCCGGCGGACGAACGCCCGCGCGAGAAGCTGCTTGCGCGCGGCCCGACCGCGTTGATCGATCCGGAATTGATCGCGATCTTGCTCGGCAGCGGAGTTCGCGGGGCCAACGCGATTGAAGTCGCGCGGCAGCTGCTGGAAAAATACCAATCGCTAACCGGGCTGAGCCGTTGCACCGTCGACGAGTTGAAAAAGGTTCGGGGCGTCGGAAAAGCGAAAGCCATGCATTTGGTGGCAGCGTTTCAACTTGGGAGGCGGCTCGCGAATGAGCGGCTGGCGCGGCAAAAGCTCGATTCACCCGAGCTTGTTTATGAATTGCTCGAAGCGGAAATGCGCGCGCTGCACAAGGAATCGTTGCGCGTGATTCTGCTCGATACGCGTTACCACCATCTCGGCACCGAACAGATCTCGCTCGGCAGTGTGAACGAAAGCATCGCTCATCCGCGCGACGTTTTCCGGCCAGCGATGCTGGCGTCGGCCTATGCCGTCATCGTCGTGCACAATCATCCTTCCGGGGATCCCTCGCCGAGCCAATCCGATCACAGCCTAACGAGACGTTTGGCGGAAGCGGCGGAGCTGCTCCAAATCAAATTGCTCGATCACGTGATCATCGGGGCGCCGGCGGAAGGCCGACAGCCCTATTTCAGTTTCAAGGAGGCCGGCGTGCTGTGAAGATTCATCCGACCGCGATCATCGATCCAACCGCTCAAATCGGAAGCGAAGTCGAGATCGGGCCGTATTCGATCGTCGGCCCGGGCGTGATCCTCGGAGACAACTGCGTGATCCAATCCCACGTCGTCCTCGAACAATCGGTGAAGGTTGGCGCTGGCAATTTCATCGGGCACGGCACGGTCATCGGCTCTGCGCCGCAGGATGCGAGCTTCGATCCGAAAACAAAGAGCGGCGTCGAGATCGGCCAGGGCAACGTGATTCGCGAGCATTGTACGATCCATCGCGGCACCAGCGAAGGAAGCGTCACGACGTTGGGCGAACGCAATTTTCTCCTCGCCGGGGCGCACGTCGGACACGACGCCAAAGTTGGCAACGATGTGGTGATGGCGAACGATTCGTTACTCGGTGGTCACGTCCAAATCGGCGATGGCGCGTTCCTTGGCGGCGGTTCAATGTTTCATCAGTACGTTCGCGTCGGTCGACTGGCGCTCGCACAGGGACGCACGACCCGGAGCGTGCCGCCGTTTGTGACCGCGGTGGCGAACTTCGCCCTGGGTCTTAACTCTGTCGGGTTGCGACGTGCTGGATTGAGCGCGGCGGAACGCACCGAAATCAAACGGGCTTTCAAACTTCTTTATCGCAGCGGGCTCAATACAAAACAGGCGCTGGAGAAAGCGGCCGAAATGAAATTCGAAGCGCCCGCGAAAGAGTTGTTCGACTTCGCCGCCAGCCCGGGAACACGCGGGTTTGTTTCTTACCGTTCCGGACTCGAGAGCGACGAATAGTCGAGGGCGAGGAACGCCAGCATCCGGCCGGTGCGCCCTTTCTCGGCGCGGTAGGAATAGTAGCGGTCGAGATCGCACGCCGTGCAGACAGGGCTGTCGTGAATGGAATTGACGCCGATCTCCCGGCATTGCCGAACGATCTCGCCGGCAAAATCGATCTCGTAATGCGGCGGACGAATGCAGGGACTGAGTTGAACAATCAGATCGGATGCGCGCGAACCAAACTGCGCGATCATCGCCTTGATGGCGTTCGGCACAACGCCCGATTCGGTCCCTTTTTTTCCTGAATGGACGAGACCGATGGCGCGACGGACCGGATCGACAATGTAAACCGCGCAGCAATCGGCCACGTAGATTCCCAGACAGATTCCGCGCTGGTTGGTGATGATGCCGTCGCAGTTTGCGAAACATTTATCGGTGGAGAGCAAGACATTGACGACGGCGATTTCGTTGCCGTGAATTTGCTGGGCCGTGATGAACGGCATCGCTGAGACCCGATGGTTCGCGCGGATCGTTCGATGGACGCTGTCCAGCCGCGCGAGCGCTTCCGCTTTGTCGTGCGACATTTCAATGCCCGGCACACGCAGCGTGAAGCCGTGAATGATCTCCGGAATTGCACTAAGCGCCGGGAAATGTTCGACCGGAAGCGACGCTTCGCTCACTTACTGCCGGTGGTGCGCGACCGCGTCGTCGTGGTGATTTGCGCCGGCTGGCGATTACCGGCGTGATTAAGCTCAAGTGGGCCGGGCTTCGGCGCGGGCGTCGGCTTCGCATCGGTCTTCAATTTCCCGCGCGTGTTCGGCTCATCGAGTTCGTTCGAGTAGGTCACTTCCAACGCAGTCACACGGTCGAACTCAGCCAGCGCGGTATTATAATTGAAGAGGGCCTGGAGCCGATTCGACGATGCCTGGGTGACTTGGACGCGGGAATCGAGCACTTCCAACTGCGTTCCCGCCCCGGCGCTCAAACGCGCGCTGGCCAGCCGCAACGCTTCCTGGGCCTGGCCGACGCTTTCCTCAGTCGCCTTCACTAACTCAGCGCTCTGCTTCAAATTCGAATCCTGTTGCTGGACTTCCAGTTCCACCTGCCGGTTTGCATCGTCGAGCGTGATCTTCGATTCCTCGAGCACCGCCCTCGCCTGTTTCACCGCGCCATAAGTTGCGCCCCAATCCCAGACCGCCCACGTCCCGGTCAGACCAAAAATGTAACCGCTGCTGACGTCGCGAATGTCCTCACTGATCGACGAGCTGCGGACCTCGGTGCCCCCAGTCGCGTTGATTTGCGGGAAGTAAGTGGAGCGCGCCACGCGGACTTGTTCGGCATTGCTGAGCACGATCGCTTTCTGCTGCTTGAGAAACGGTCGCCGTTCTTTTGCCAATTCGATCGCGGCCGCCAGCGGAATGTGCCGCGGATGATATTCGAGCTGGCCCACTGCCTCCAACGGCGCCTGGTCGCCCCGGCCCGGGTCGAAATCCAGGCCGAGCGTTTTCGCGAGCTGGAGCTGCGAGATGCGGTAATTATTCTGCGCACCGATGAGGAGCGGATATTGGTTCGAGAGTGCGACCTGGGCCTGGAGGACGTTGAACCGCGGAACGGTACCGGCCTCAAACCGGTTCTGCTGATCCTGAAGCTGGCTCTTCAACAGGTTGACCGATTCTTCCTGCACGCCGATCAACGCTCGGTTCAACAAGACCTGGTAAAACTGCTGTTTCACGGTGGAAATCACCGTATCGATCACGTTTCGAAATCCGTAATAGGCGCCGTCGCGTGTGAAATTGGCCGAGCGAATTTGCGAAACAATGCGGCCGCCTGCGAAAACCACCTGGGTCGCTTCAAGTCGAACGTTATAGGAGCGTTCCACACCGCTGAAATTAAAGCCGGAAGTTCCGACGGGAGTGGCCGTCACGCCCGGCGTCGGAGTGGGCGTTGAAGTCAGCCCTGCAATGGTGCCGTGATTTACTTGCAGATGCGGGTCGGTATCCTGGAATTGGCCGGTCATTGCGATTTGGGGAAGAATCTCGGCCCGCATCGCGATGTAGAGACCTTTGGTACGCTCGATTTCCTGCCGCGCTTTTTGAATATCGGCGTTCCGTTGCAACGCGGTGAGCACCGCCTGCTCCAGCGTGAACCGCGGCACCGCTGTGCGGCGCGCGCGCAGTTCGGTGAGCGTTTCCGTTCCGGCAAAAAGCAACGGCGCGAGCGGCAGAGCCGCCAGGGACGCGGCACAAAGGAAGAGTGAGATCGGGACTTTACGCATTAGGTTAAGGACGCGGGATCGGCAGGTTAGTCGACGAGAAGTGGAGATCGGGACTGTTGGCGGTGCGTCTTATGCAAGCCCTGTGCCGCATCCTCTCGCTGTAACTTAAGCCGCTCTCGAATAGAAGTTTAAAAATCTGAGGTTGGTTCGCGGCTCCGCTAATCCTTCCCGGGTTCGGGATCAGCGTGTTCCATTTTCGAAACGGCGCGACGTAAGTAAAACTCGACGCGACTTATTGCGGACGGGCGCTTCGGGTTCCTCCTTCGCCTGGCAGTAATTGTAAATCTTGGTGTAAATCTGGAGCCACGCCTTTTGCTCGGCGGGCGTCAGATGTGTCATCACCTTCATCAGGTTGCCGACCATTTCTTCGCGGATCCGTCGCACGAGTGCGCTTCCTTTTCCGGTAATGCAAACCATCACCTTGCGGCGATCTTCCCGCGCACTCGAACGCACGACGTAGCCGAGGTTCTCCAGTCGATCTACCAGGCCGCTCGCAGCCGCGGTCGTGTGACCCATCTTTTGCGCGATGGCTGACATCGTCAGCACCTCTTTTTGATCGAGCGCCGCGAGAAGAAAAAATTGTGGGAAGGAAACATTGCCGGGCGCCAGCTCCTTGGAAAGACGAAGAACGAAACAGCGCTGCATCTCCAGAATGATGTGGGAGAGCCGTTCGGCGTCGGCGCGGAATTGATCGACTCCATTGATCCTAGGATGCGTCGGCGTATTCAAGCCGCCTAACCTAAAATGGTGGCGAGGCGTGTCAAACGTTCCGCGGCAGAAAGCGCGTCAGTCCAACGAAATGATCGGCACGCGCGCGCCGTCGCGAAAACTGGTGCCCGCCGGGACACGAAGAAGCGCGTTGGCACGGCTCAATCCATAGAGCGCGTGCGATTCCTGGCGACCGATCGGCGCGAATTTTTTGTCGCCGAATTTTCCGCGGACATAATGAGGTCGGTCCCCGTCGTTGTGCAAATCGCCCACGAGGATTGCATCGGTTTGCGGTAGCGAAAGCTCATCGTCCCGTGCGCCCATTAAGCGGAGAATCGCCGGCCGGACAAAGAGGAGAAACGTCACGAACGCCGAAACCGGATTCCCCGGCAGCCCGAAGATCGCGCAACCGCCAGCGTGTCCAAACAGGAACGGTTTTCCCGGTTTCACCGAGACGCGCCATAAATCAGTCTGCGCGCCGATCGCGTTCAGACTCGGCTTTACCAAGTCTCGCGCACCGACCGAAACGCCGCCGAGAACGATCAGGACTTCGAATTGAAGCGCGTCGCGAAACGCATGCTCGATCGCCGTCGCTTCATCCGGACAATGCCGAACACTCGCCACCGTTGCGCCGCATTTTTCCACCAGCGATTGGAGCAGCACTGAATTGCTGTCGAAGATTTGTCCCGGTCTCAGCTCGCCGCCGGGCGTCACCAATTCGTCGCCGGTCGAAACAATGGCAACGCGAACTTCGCCGCCAATTTCCGCGTCGCCGATTCCCTGTGAAGCTAGCAACGCCAGCGTTTGCGGGCGCAATCGCGTCCCTGCTTCCACGATCTTTTGTCCCTCGCTCAAGTCGCAGCCACGCCGCCGAATAAATTCTCCCGGCTCAACGGTTGTGTTCACGAAAACGTTCCCGCCTTCAACGCGAACGTCCTCCTGCATCACCACCGCATCCGCGCCCGCGGGAATCGGCGCGCCGGTAAAGACGCGAATCGTTTCGCCCGGTCCGATGCGCAATCCACGATCTGCTCCCGCTGGTTGTTCACCAATCAGTCGCTGCTGTTTTCCATTCGCGCACGCAGACGCGATCACCGCATACCCATCCATCGCTGAATTATCGAATCGCGGCAGAGCGACCTTGGCCGCCACGTCAGTCCTCGCAAACTTTTCGCGCGCGTGGATAAGCGGCACCCTTCGCGCCTGCAGCGGCCGAATTTTTTCGATGATGCGCGCGAGCGCCTGCTCTTCCGTGATCACGAATTGCATGGCGGTGAGGGAGGGATTCGAACCCTCGGTACCCTTTTGGGGTACGGCGCTTTAGCAAAGCGCTGCTTTCGACCACTCAGCCACCTCACCAATAGGTTGCGAGAATAGGAGCTTGCCCGTGGCTCGTCAACTTGCCGCCCGCCCCTTGAGCAACGGGACCGGCAATCCTACCGGAACCGGTCCGGAGGCGGTGTGCTCTCTTCTTCCGGCGTCGGGGTCGCACTCGGTTCGGCTTCCGGTTTCGGAGCCTTGGTTTCCTTCTTCTTCGATTTCTTTTTTTCCTGGGGCCCGGTTGGGACGTAGCTCCGGCGCTGCAAGACACTCCCGGTTTGGACCGGCATGAGTACTTCCTGATAATGTTTCTTGGTCTGGTTGGTAGAGCTCGTCCACAGCGATTCGCAGCCTCCTGTAGCGAAGGCCAGACTAATAACAGCTAAAAGCGAGAAGCAGCGATGGTACATGGGCCGGAATTTTTTCCTCCGCCGGTGAGGGAATCAGGAAGCGAGGTTTTGGGCAAGAAGGAACCGCACCAAACAGGATCGCAATCGGCCTGGATCCGTCTGGTTCCCGCAAGAATTCCATAAATCTTTGGCATTGAACCCCGAACGGGACGTATTACTCTGCGCATCCAAATGGCTGGCCGGACACTCATTCGAACTCTCGGTGCCCTGGCCGCCCTGGCCTTTCTCGCCAGTTGTGCCGAATACCCGACGACGCCTGCAACGGTCGCGTCCACTCCGCCGCCAATGGGCTATTGGAACGGCGACGGCGTTCCCGGCGCGCCGAAGATCATCGTCAGCATTTCCGAGCAGCACGCGTATTTTTTCAAAGGCAAAAACCTCGTCGGCGAATCGACGGTCTCGACCGGCAAACCGGGATTCGGCACTCCGCCTGGCCACTACACAGTCTTGTCGAAGGACCCGACTCACGTCTCGACTGTTTTCGGCGATTACGTGGACGATTTCGGCAACGTCGTGAAGTCCAATATCGATTCACGCAAGGATTCGCGACCGGCGGGCTCGCATTATGACGGCGCGCGCATGCCTTACGCGATGTTCTTCCGCAGCGGTTACGCGATGCATCAAGGGTACGTCCCGCCCTATGCCGCGTCGCACGGCTGCATTCGCGTCCCGCGGGAAATGGCGGAGACGTTTTTCGATAACGCGCCGGTGGGCACGCCGGTAATTGTAAAGGAGGAAGCCGTGATGCACACCGTTTCAGTTCCCCCTCTGCCTTCTCCTCCCAGGACGGTGGCTACTCCTGCGCCCAGTCTCGTTCGATCTGCGCCGCCTGCGCCTGTTCGACCCGCTTCCGTTCGCGCCACGGTTCCTGCTCCCACTCCGATTCCCGTTCGTTCGCCCGCTCCTGTTGTTTCTCGTGGGCCTGCTCCTGCTCCCCTTCGTTCTCCTTCGCCTGCTCCCCTTCAGACTCCTGCGCGTAATCTCGTCCGATCTACTGCGCCGGCTCCTGTTCGTCCCGGTCCCGTTCGCTCTACGGTTCCGGCTCCCACTCCTGTTGCACGCCACACTCCAGCGCCTGCTCTTTCCCGTGCGCCCGCTCCGGCTCCTCTCCGTTCTCCTTCACCGGCTCCTCTTCAGACTCCTTCATCGGCTCCCGCTGCCGTCCGTCCTGCGCCCACTCCCATTGTTTCTTTTACTCCGAGTCACGTTCGTTCCAAGAGTCGGCACCACGCTCGTTCCCGCACTCGTCGTCGCTCGCCGACGCCGTCCCCGACGCCGACTCCTCCTCAATAGCCGCAGACCAAGGAGCGGCGGTTTACAAACCGCCGTTGTAGCGACGGCGCTCTGTCGCCGTAAACACACTGCGCTGCAAACAACGCAGACGGCGGTTTGGAAAGCGCCGCTCCTTGATGATTACCCCGGCGGCCAGGCGAGCGTGCGCTTGCCCAACACGTGGACATGCAAATGCGGCACGCTTTCTCCTGCATCCGGCCCGCTGTTGATCACCACCCGATAACCGGACTCCAGCAAATCGAGTTTCTCCGCCACTTTCCGCGCCGCGAGGAGCAGCTTGCCGAGCAACGGCCCGTCGGCCTCGGTCGCATCGGCTAATCGCGCCATCATTCGTTTCGGCACGATCAACACGTGCACCGGCGCCTGCGGATTCGCGTCGCGAAACGCGAGGACATCGTCGTCTTCAAATACAATCTCCGCCGGAATCTCGCGCCGGATGATCTTTTCAAAAATCGTCACACGCGATTTTTGTCCACAAATAACGTGATGCGCAAGGTGGATCGCGCGCTCCGCCGCGCGATGCTAAAGAAGTCGCGGACGCCGCCAAAATGAAACATCGAGCGTGGAACGCTCGATCCACCTACCTGATGAAACAGCGCAACTGCTGCAGCTCCGGCGTCGAGCTCAACCGTTCGCGGACGAAGCAAATCACTTCCTCGCGCAACGTATCGCAGGTGCGCGTCCACGTCTTCGCGCCGCGCAGATGTTTCACGCATGCCTGCAGATCGCAGAGCAACACGCTATCCGCGCCCGCGTTCACCAGCGCGCTGATCCGTTTCTCCAGGCCGTCAAAAAACGCCAGCTCGTATCCCGCGCCCGCTTCCTGCGCGATCGTCAGCAGCGAGCACGAAACCGGCGGCGGTCCCGGGACGAAATGCGGAACGATTTCCTTGTATCCGATCACTTTCAGGACGTAGCGCACCGTCTGGGAAAGCTGGTCGAACGGCACAACCGACTCGTCGTTCCGGAGCCGCAAATAAAAAGCGATGCTTTCCGTCACGTGATCCGTCAGCCACCATTTCGGATAGCCGGCCTCGTTCGCCGCGCGCGTGATCGCGGCCCGCAGCCATTGCTGATCGAATTCAAACAGCTGCCCCGAATCCCCCCGCAGATACGGAAACTCTTCCTTAAACGCGACCATGTTTTGTTTCGGTGCTCGCCGTCCCAGCCGAAGCCGGATGCATTTCCGGTGCGGCCATCTCCGGCGGAAACAATTCCCGCTGGAGCGAATTCGGTTTGATCCGGCGTCCCAGCGCCTGGATCGCATCCACGAATTCATCCACTTCGTTGAACCGCTGGTGGACCGACGCGTAACGCAAATACGCCACCTCATCGATCCCGCGTAATTTCTCCAGTACCTTCGCTCCGATCTGTGCCGATGAAACTTCGCGCCCGCTCGTTTCGAGTTCGTGCACGATTTCGTCCACCGCGCTTTCCAGCGTCACCAGACTGATCGAGCGTTTCTCGCACGCTTTCGCGAGACTGTTCACCAGCTTCCGGCGATCGAAAGGCTCATGCGTCCGGTCCCGCTTGATCACGCGCAGATCGGACCGCTCGATTTGCTCGTAAGTGGTGAAGCGATACGCGCACTGGAGACAAACGCGTCGTCTGCGAATGGAGGAGCTATCTCGAGACTGGCGCGAGTCAATGACCTTGTCGTCACGAAACCCGCACTTGGGACAACGCATAGTGGCGGCGCAGTAAGTAACACACCATAAGTTGTGGCGTCAACGCCTCAGTGCACAATTCTCGCCGAGCGAGGCAATCGCGCGGCCGCGCACCTTACCGCGGCAGAAACTCGAACTCGGCTTTGTCTTTCTTGGCGGAGAGAACAAGATGGGCGGCGAATTTGTTGCCGCGTTTGGAAACGAAATTCTCGATCAAGGGTGACTTGCCCTCGGAGAGCAATTCCTTCACTTCGTCGGGAGTGATCTCGTGTTCGCACAATTTTTTCGTGAGCTTGAAGACAGCGCGGTTGTCCTGGTCGGGCTTGCGCACGTAGTAGGCGTCCTCCATCTCGACGAGCTCGCCGTGGTGCACTTTGCTTTCGCCGATGACGGACGCATTTGAGAGATCGACTTTCACGCGCGGCTTGCGCTCGATCGGTTTGCCGTCCTTGTCTTTCTTCGGCGTGCGCGGCGGAAATTCCCAGCGCACTCGGGCGTCGGCCCGGACGAGGAAGGCGTCGAACGGGCGGCCTTTCTTGGAGATGAAGCCCTGAATGAGAGGGGTCTTGCCCTGCTCAATGAGCTGCACGACCTGCTCGCGCGTGACTTCGCGTTTGCACATCAGACGTGGAATCCGAAACGTTTGCTTCCATTCGCCGTTTTCCTTCTCGCGCAAAACGTAATTCGACCCGACTTCGCACAGCTCGGCGCCGGTCGCCGGATCGGTCCAAAACGATTCGACCGAACCGAGATCGACTTTGTCCCCGAAATCGTATTCGGCTTTCCATTTCCCGGTTTTTTCGTCGCGCCCCAGTTTGAGTTTCGCGGCAAAGCTGGCTCGCGTTTTTGCTGAGATGAAACCGTCGAGCGGCCCAACCTCGCCTTTCTCGACCAGCTCGCGAATTTCGGATTCCTCCATGCGCCGGCCGCCGATGACCTTGTAAAGCATGAACTCGCCATCTTGCGATTTGTAACCGCGCAGCGTTTCGCGCAGCGGCTTCTTGTCGGTGGGAGAAATAATTTCCGTTTCCCGCGCCACGGAATCGTCCTCCTCGAAATTCTTCACCCGATCCACGATCCCTTTCGTCTCCTCGACAATGCCGGCCATGAATTTTTCCCGGGGGAATTTTCCGCGCACCATTTCGCGCAACTGATGCTCCCACTCACCGGTCATTGCCGGACTCGTTAGGTCGGACGCCTTCACAGCTTCGAGGAATTGGATGAGCTGCTCCGCCTTTGCGGTCGGGACCAGCTCGCGCTGCTGGCGGTCCATGTACTTCTGGTAAATGAGTCCGTCGATGATATCGGCGCGCGTCGCCGGCGTTCCGAGCCCGCGTTCCTTCATCGCATCGGCCAGCTCTTCGTCCTCGACGAGCTTGCCGGCGGTTTCCATCGCGGAAAGCAAGGTTGCTTCGGTATAACGCGGTGGCGGCTTGGTCGCTTCGGACAGCAGATGCGCCTCGAGCGTTTTCGCTCGGCTGCGATCTTCGGGCGTCAACGCCGGTAGGGCTTTGCCGTCCTTCGAATCTTCGTCGACCGCGGAGCGCCCATAAACTTCCAGCCAGCCTGGCGCGGTTAAAACTTTGCCTTCCGTCTTGAACTTGTGTTCGGCGACCTGGCTGAAGCGCGTGGTGACATCGAACTCCGCCGACGGGAAAAAGACGGCCACGAAACGGCGCGCGACCATGTCGTAGATTTTCGCTTCCGCGTCGTCGAGATGTTTCGATTCCGACGTCGTGGGGATAATTGCGAAGTGATCGCTGATTTGCGCGTTGTTGAAGATGCGTTTGTTCGGCCGGACCCAATCATTTTTCAGCGCTTTTTCCGCGTGCGTTTGGAGAGTCCCGGAAAGGTTCGCCAAGGTCTGGCGCGCGATCGGCAAATAATCCTCCGGCAAAGCGCGCGAATCCGTTCGCGGATAGGTCAGCATTTTGTGCTTCTCATAGAGCGCCTGCGCGATTTGGAGGGTGCGCTTGGCGGAGAAACCGAACCGCCCGTTCGCTTCCCGCTGCAACGTCGTCAGATCGTAAAGGCGCGGCGCAATCTGCGAGCTCGCTTTTTTCTCTTCGGTGACCTGCGCGATCGGATTGCCCTGGCAGGCCGCCATCACTGCTTCCGCCGCTGATTTATCCCAGACGCGATCCGCGCGATCATGCTCGTCGCCGCCTTTCTTGAAATCCGGCCGTTGATAGGTCCCTTCGTATTGTCCTTCGGCGATTTCGAATTTCGCCGTGACCCGCCAATAATCGCGCGGCTTGAAATTGCGGATCTCGAGCTCGCGCTCGTAAACGATCGCGAGCGTCGGTGTCTGCACTCGGCCGACGGACGCAACATTACCCGCACGCGAACCGAACATTCGTTTCGTAATGGCGCGCGTGCCGTTGATCCCGATCAGCCAATCGCTCTCGCTCCGTGAGCGGGCGGCATCCGCGAGGCCGCGCATTTCGCTTTCATCGCGCAAGTGATTGAACGCATCGCGAATGGCCTGCGGCGTCATCGATTGCAACCAGAGCCGTTTCACGGGGTGTTTGTTGTTCGCGAGCTGACAAAGATTGTTGAAGATCAGCTCGCCTTCACGACCGGCGTCGCAGGCGTTGATGATCTGGCCGATGTCTTTGCGCGCGATCAGCTTTTTCAGCGTGGCGAAAACACTTTTCGATTTGTCGATTGGCTTCAGCTCGAACTTTTCCGGGATGATCGGCAGCGCCTCCAGGCGCCAGAAACCATATTTCTTTTTGTCGATGTCCTCCGGCATGAACAATTCCGCGACGTGACCGACCGCCGAGGCGATCACGTACTGGTCGTTCTCGTAGTGATCGCCTTTCTTGGGCACTTTGCCGAGGGCGCGAGCGAGATCGCTGGCGACGCTGGGCTTCTCCGCAATGATGAGCGACTTAGACATTTCGTTAGGGGTAAAACAGCGGGACTTCTACGCCTCGGCTGGATTTCGTCAAGGCGGGGAGGGTAGAAGAGCCCTCGTCCGCGCGCAAATTCCGATTTGGGATCCCTGTAGCCGCGGCCCTGCGGGCCGCGAGGGAACTTAGCAAATCAAAATCGGCGCGGCCCGCAGGGCCGCGGCTACAGAAGAATCACGACCCGGACATCGTCGCCAAAGTGTTCGAGGTCGTTCAACGTGGTGTTCACCGCGGCGGCTTCGAGAGGAATTGTGCGAATGATTCCGTGCGACAGGTCGAGTTTTCGGCTTCGCGCAAGCTCCAACTGCAACGGAATCTCGCGCGCGAGATGATCGGAGACGCCGATGATTTCGGCCTCTTTGTTGAGCAGCTCGGCGTACGGCGCGATTTCAAAAGTTTCCTGGGTCAGACCGACGAGCGCGGCGCGGCCCAGTTTCCCGAGAGATTGCACCGCCTGGCGCATCGTGAGCGGCAAGCCGACCAACTCGAGCGCGACATCAACGCCGGCGCCGCTCGTCATTTCTTGAAGTTGCTCGACCGGGTCTCGCTCGGTCGCATTAACCGGAACGGCTCCAAACCGTGCCGCGAGCCGGAGCTTTTCCGGATTGATGTCAACGGCGAAAACCTTCGCCGCGTCGAGATAAAGAGCGATTTGGATCGCGGAAACGCCCAGGCCGCCTACGCCGAAAACGGCGACCGTCTCGCCGGCGCGCAAACGAGCTTTGTTCAACGCGTGCAGCGAAGTCGCTGACGAACACATCAGGATCGCCCCTTCCTCGAACGAAATTTCGGCGGGTAAATGGAAGAGGCTTCGCTCCGGAACCGCAATGAATTCGGCGTAACCGCCGTCTCGATCTTTTCCGATCATTTGGGCGGCAGCGCAAAACTGCTCGTTGCCAGCCCGGCAGAACGCACAGGTCCCGCAGGTAACGAGATAGTGAACACAAACGCGATCGCCCAATTTGAAATTTTCGACGCCGTTTCCGATTCCCTCGACCACACCCGCGACTTCATGACCGGGCGTGAGTGGCAATCGCGCAACCGGTGAAACACCGGCGCGGTAATGCGCGTCGGAATGACAAATGCCAGCCGCGCGAACGCGAATCAGGACATCGTTGGGTCCGACGGACGGAGCATCAATTTGCTGCTGTTCGAGCGGAGCATTGATGGCTGTGAGTCGAACAGCTTTCATTTCTGGTAGTCGCTCCCCTCTCTAACCTGTCATGTTGAGCGAAGCGAAACATCTCCGACCATTTCTGTTTTCCCCCACCGGGAAGAATAGTCAGAGATCCTTCTCCCGCTCTGCGGGATCAGGATGACAGGATAGAATTTGGATGCCGGCGAATCGCTAGCCGAGCTTCACGAAATATTTTCCAGGCAGTTGTTTTACGAGCTTCTTCAATTCGAGCCGGAGCAGCGTCGATGAAACCGTACCGCTCGGCAATTCCGCTTTCGTTGCGATGTCGTCGATCGGCGTTTCCGTTTCGCGAATCGCTTCGTAAACGCGCCGCTCGTCATCGCTCAATGTCGGCAACGCGCGCACCGCGGCATCGGCTGCCGGCTTCGCGTCGGGCAGGAGAATCTGCAAATCATCAAGAATGTCGCTGGCGTCCATGACTAGCTTCGCGCCTTGCTGGATCAGCCGGTTGGATCCAATCGCGCTCGGCGCGTGAATGTGGCCCGGCACTGCATAAACATTGCGTCCTTGCTCGAGCGCTTGCGCGACACTGATCAACGCGCCGCTGTTTGCCCCTGCTTCAACCACAAGAAGTCCCTGGCTCCATCCGCTGATGATCCGATTACGCATTGGAAACGTCTGCCGGTCCGGTTCGATTTCCATCGAGAACTCGGAAACGATCGCACCATTGCCGCTGCGAATTTTCTCGGCGAGAGAAGCGTTCTCCGGCGGATACAATTTCGACAATCCAGATCCGATCACAGCAATCGTGCGGCCTTTCGCGGCGAGTGCGCCCTGATGCGCGGCCGTGTCGATGCCGCGCGCCAATCCGCTGATGATTGTCAGCCCGGCGTAGGCGAGCTGATACGAAAGCTTCTTCGCCGATTCCAATCCGTAATGCGTCGTGCGCCGCGAGCCGATCACCGCGATGGCATGTTGATCGCGTTCGCTGAGTTCGCCCCAGACGTAAAGCACGATGGGCGGCGCATGGATCTCGCGAAGTTGCTTCGAATAAAATGGCGATTCCGCGGTGATCACCGTCGCGCCGAAATCGCGCACGCGTTGCAGCTCCGCCGGAAGATCAACGAGCGATTCCCAGTTTGCGATTTGATCGACGACTTCCCGGCCGATGCCTTCGACAGCGCGAAGCGCATCCCGTTTCGCCGCCAGAATCCGCTCAGGCGTTTCGAAAACTTCGAGCAACTTCCGGAGCCGGACCGGCCCCATCGTCGGAAGCATGTTGAGCGCGATGCTGGCTTCCGTGGGGGTCATGTCGCAATTTCAGGTAGGGGCGATTGACCGCAATCGCCCGCGGGCGGTTCGGTGAACCGCCCCTACCAAATCAGAACGGAATCTCGTCCTCGTCCGGGGCGGAGGGCGCTGCTTTCGGTGGGGGAGCCGGCCGGCTGGAACGCGAACCGCCGGAGCTTTCTTCATCTCCTCCGCTAGCGCCGCCGCCACGAGGAGCCCCGAGCATCTGCATATTTTCCCCGATGACTTTGAGCTTGGTCCGTTTTTGTCCGGACTGCTTGTCATCCCACGAATCGAGCTGAAGCCGGCCCTCGACAAAAACCGGGCGGCCTTTTTTCAGATATTCACCGGCGACTTCCGCGGTGCGTCCCCAAAAGGTCACGTCCACGAATGTGACTTCTTCGCGTTTCTCACCGTTATCCGCAGTGTAAGTGCGGTTCACCGCCAGACCCAGATCCGTGACGGCTGTTCCCTTGGGGGTGTATCGGACCTCTGGGTCGCGGGTGAGGTTTCCGAGGAGGATTACTTTATTGAAACTGGCCATGCCGCTTTTCTAGCGGGTTTAACTGGCCTCGGCCAACTTTTTCGCGCCGCGTTCCTTCTTCTCTTTTTTCGGACGCAGCTTCTGGTAATGCTGCCGGTAAACTTCCGGATCGAGCTTGAACTTCGCGCGCAGCTTCGTGATGAGTTGCGGATCGGCGTGAAAAACGAAATTCACGTAATGCCCCGCATCGAGCTCGCCGGCGACATACGAGAACTGGCGCTTGTCCATCTTCTGGACCTGCTCGATCTCGGCGCCTTCTTTTTGAAATTCGGACTCGAGACGATCGACGACGTCCTTCACGGTGTCTTCCTTGCCCTGCGTGTTCAGCACGAGCAACGCTTCATAACGGTTCTTCATGTCGGTATCTTTGCAGCCTTCAACTTGGAGCCGGCTCGCCCTCGGGCCGATCTGACTCTGGGTTTTTGTTGAACTGGTTCATCGCGGAAAGCAGGCCGTTGTCAATCGCGCATTTCACCGCGTCCGCGGCGCGCACGATGGTTTTTTCGACGATCGGACGCTCCTCTTCGAAGAAACGTGCGAGGACGTAATCGGTCGCGCCATCGACGGGCGCGGCGCCGATTCCAATCCGCAGCCGCGGAATTTCTTCGGTGCCGAACTGGACGATGATTGATTCGAGACCGTTGTGGCCGGCGGTGCCGCCGTCGGGTCGCAAGCGCAATCGCCCCAGCGGAAGCGCCATCTCATCGAGAACGACGAGCATTTCCCGCGGCTCGATCTTGTAAAATTGGGCGACGGCTTGAAGCGGTTCGCCGCTGCGGTTCATGTAGCTGGCCGGTTTCACGAGGATCGCTTTTTCACCCTTCGCCCAGAGCGCGTGCCAACTTTTCGAATGTTGCCACGCCAGACCCCATTCCGCCGCGAGACGATCGACGATTTCGAACCCGATGTTGTGGCGCGTTCGGTTGTATTCCGCTCCGGGATTACCCAGACCGGCAATGAGACGAATGGCGTTCGACGTGGACATGTGGTTGGTGGATCGGCCGCTCCGCGGGCGATACTAAACACAATGCGGCTTCGCCGCTTCAAAACATCGAGCGCGGAGCGCTCGATCCACCTATTTCTTCGGCTCTTTTTCCTTCGGGGCCGCGCCAGCCGGAGCAGCACCCGCTTCCGGTTCTTCCTTCTTCGCCGTGATGACTTCCGGTCCCGCCGCGGCTTCCGCCGTCGCGGCCACCGGTTCTTCTTCCACCGTCGGAGCAAGCACCGAGAACGCAGTCAGTTCCTGCTGGATTCGGGTAGTCACGCCAGCGGGCAGCTGAATTTCGCGCACGTGAATCGAATCGCCAATGTCGAGCGCGGAAACGTCGACGCGAATGACGTCCGGCAGATCGCGCGGCAGACATTCGATCGCGAGCGAACGAAGATTTTGTTCCAGCAAGCCGCCCATGTTCTTGACGCCGTTGGCGGTGCCGACCGGTTCGAGCGGCACGTCGGCCTGGATGACTTCATCCTGCGAGACGGCGTGGAAATCGACGTGCAACACGGCGCCGCCCACAGGCGCATGCTGGACTTCCTGCACGAGCGCGAGCCGGCTCTGCCCCGCAACCTCGAGTTCCACGAGAATGTTTTCACCGGCTGCGTGGCTCAGCAGCGCGTTGATGTCACGTTTCGAAACCTGAAGCGCCTCGGGTTTGTCCTTCGAGCCGTAGATTACTGCCGGCACCGAGCCTGCCGCCTTAAGTTTTCGCACGGCCGAACGCCCGATGGCCGTCCGCCGTTCCGCCGTAAGTTTTACCTGCTTAGCCATGTCTCAATTTTTCTCCGCGTCGTTGTCGATCTTGAACAGCGAGGAAACCGATTCGTCATTGTGGATTCGTTTAATGCCTTCGCCGAGAAGCTCGGAGATGCAAAGCACGGTGGTCTTGAATCCTTCCACCGGCCGCACGGGCGTGCTGTTCGTGGTTATTAATTCCTCGATCTGGGATTTTTGCAACCGGGGAATCGCAACATCGACCAGAACCGCGTGGGCGACTCCCGCGTAGATTTGGAGCGCGCCACGTTCCTTTAAGACCGTCGCAGCCGAGGTCAGCGTGCCCGCGGTTTCTGTCAGATCATCCACCAGGAGCACGTCGGAATCGGCGACCTCACCGATCACGTAAAGCGCTTTGGTTTCCGTCGCGCTCTTTCGTTGCTTCGCGACAATGGCGAGGTTCGCTCCGAGTGCCTGTGAATACGCGGACGCCATTTTCAATCCGCCGACGTCGGGCGAAACGACCGTGAGTTTTCGCGTTAGCCGTGTTCGCAGGTATTTCAGCAACACGCCCATCGAATAAAGGTGGTCTACCGGGATATCGAAAAACCCCTGCACCTGCTGAGCGTGAAGATCCATCGTCAGCACCCGGCTTACCCCGGCAGCGTGGAGCAGGTTTGCGACGAGCTTTGCCGTGATCGGAACTCGCGGCTGATCTTTCCGGTCTTGCCGCGCGTAACCGAAAAACGGAATCACGGCGGTGATCCGATCCGCGCTCGCCCGCCGCGCGGCGTCCACCATGATCAGCAATTCCATCAGATGCTGATTGGTCGGGGGCGAGGTGGGTTGAATGATAAAAACATCCCGGCCGCGAATGTTCTCATCGATCTTGACGTAGGTCTCCCCGTCGGGAAACGAGCTGATAGTCGCCTGTCCCAGCGGAGTGCCGATGTAGTCGCAAATCCGTTGCGCCAGCTCGCGGTTGGCGGAGCCGCTGAAGACCTTCATCTCGGGTTGAAGCGCGAACATGTTTTCGAAGGGCGGCTAACTTAGGCGCGCGAATGCGGCATTGGCAATCGCCGATTCACGGGAGTTTTTCGGGGGAAAAAACGGAGGCGGCAGGATCACTGCCGCCTCCGCCAAACAATGGAGATAAGAAAAAAGGAAACTGCTTAGGACTTCACCTGCGCGGCCCGGCGGCGGCGAAGGATGCTGGTCGAACCCACCGCAACGAGGAGGCCGACGATCGGGAAGAACGCGCTCATTTCCGGAACCGGGGCGAGTCCACGGATCAGAGCGGTTTCTTCGAAGCCGCCATTGCTCGTGTTGGCGTCGGAGTTACCCCAGCGCTGATACAGGTAAACGTAGTCGCTCGCTTGAGTACCGGCGAAGAAGGAAACCGGGATGTAGATGTTAATGTCGCCCCCGCCGCTGCCGGTGTTCTGATCGTCATACAACACCTGGTTGGCGCCGAGGCTGTAGCGGAGCGTGCCGAGTGAACCGTTGAAGAATCCACTGCTGTCGGTCGACGTGCTGCTCTGCAACGTCGACGAGGTCCAGACCGACAGGCTGTCCAGTGAAATGCCGGACTTGTTGCCCCCTGGCTCGTTGATGTCAACGGAGAACCCGAAGTAGGCGGTGCCGTTGATGGTGGTGGTTTGGAGATCGGAGAACTGAATTTCGTGGTTCCACTGCGGCTCGCGTTTGGTGTCGAAATTACCCACCGAGCTGTTATAGCCTTGCTCCCACGGGCTGTTCTGGACCGTCAAAAACGGATCGTAAACGCCGGTGCCTGTCGGATGATCGTTATTGGTTTGAAAAAGGGCGCCATTGACGGAGCCACTACCACTGGAGCCGAGGTTAAGGACTGTCGCTTGAGCGACTCCTGCGATTGCGAACATTCCGGCGGCGACGAGCGCGGCGGCGAAGTTACGTTTGATCATTTGGTTTTCTCCTGATTCCTATTTGTTATTGCTGTTTGTTGGCGCCGTTTCCACAACCCTTGCAGTCCCGGCTTATCTCTTATGTTTCCCATATTTGTCATAATTGATTCTCAACGTCAATAACAATTATTATGCCCTTGGGAATTTTTTTTGCCGACAGCCTCCTTTCTACGGCGTTTTCCCTCTGGGAAGCAAGAAAAAAAACATCTTTTCATAGAAAATCTTTGGCACCGCTGGGAGCCGCAAAAGTGAGGAACGGCCGAGACTGCCGACCAGATTTTGCGTCCGTCCGGGCGCTCGAGGGAGTTTCGCCCCGGGTCGATTGAGGAAGCGGAGCGGCCGCCCAACTGGCTACCCCGCAAAGGAAGCGCGGAGCTTCTCTTTTTTAGATTCGGCGTCCTCCTGCAGCCGGCGAATATCGATGGTGAGCTGCTTCCGCAAAGATTCCGCTTCCTCGAGATTCCCGGCCTCGGTGGCCTTCGCGATCTCGGCTTTCAGGAACAATTCGCGCTCGGCAATGCGTGCTTTGAATGTCGCATCGATGTCCGCGATCTGCGCCTTTTGCTCGTGGGTCAACGCCAGACTCGGCGTCTTTTTCTCCAGGCGCTCCATCGCCAATTCGTAGGCCGATTTCATCGCTTCGATTGTAGCCTGATGGCCACGGCCGGCAAGCGTATCGAGCAATTCGTTGCGGCCGCCGAAATCCGTTTCTAAGTTAGGCGCTTTCCATGGCCACGATTCGCCTTATCAGCACCGATTTTGACGGTACGCTCGTCGCCCACGGCGGCGATCCCATGCTCGATAGCGCCTGCCTCGAGCATATCGCCCAATTGCAAAAACAAGGTGCTGCCTGGGCGATCAACACCGGGCGTTCGGTTGATTTGCTGGAATCGGGCCTGGCCGACCTGGATTTTCCCATTCATCCTGATTTCATCCTCACCAGCGAGCGCGACATCTTCCGGCGTTCCTCCAACGGCGGAGCGAAATGGGAACCGTTTGGAGACTGGAACGAGCGAGTGGCCCGCAAACATGCCGAGCTCTTTCACTCGGCCAAAGCGGTCCTGGCGGAAGTGGTGGATTTTGTGACGCAGAAAACCAAAGCACGCCTTCTTTACCATAGCGCGGGCTTGGAAGGCCTCGTGGCGGAGAACGAGGAAGAGCTCGATCGAGTGACGGAATTCGTCGACCGCGCCCGGGCGAAGCAGCCGAAGTTTCATTATCAGCGCAACACAGTGTATCTGCGCTTTTGTCACGCGGATTACCACAAAGGCGCAGCGCTGGCGGAATTATCGCGGCTCCTGGCGATTCCGCGCGATCAGATTTTCGCCGCGGGCGATCATCATAATGACATTTCGATGCTGGACGGCCGTTTCGCCGCTTACCCGGCTTGTCCGGCGAATGCAATTCCGGAAGTGAAGGCTGCGGTCCATTCCGCCGGCGGTTACGTCGCGATGAAGAATCATGGCGCCGGCGTCCACGAAGCGATGCTTCACTTTGCAGGTAGGGGCGATTGACCCAAATCGCCTGTCAGATTTCGCGCCGGCTTTGGAAGGCGGCGGGCGATTTGGTGAATCGCCCCTACCCGAGCTTTAGCCGCGCCTCTTCGGCGAGAACCTCGTCGAGCGCCGGCCATTGCACTGTGTTGTCCATGTCGCGGAACGCGTGCAGATAAGCGCCAACATTTTCGGCGCGATATTTGCCGAGCAACCGATCGACGGCCATCGCGATTTTCTCCTTCGGCACCTCCGGGGGCAATTCATCCACGGTGCCGTCATCCGCGTGCTTGATCTCGAGCGCGTCGAGAAAATCGCAGAGCATTTCCTTGTTCGCGCCCAGCAGCCACGCCTGCAACACGTGACTCGCCAGCGAGTCGCTGATCTTCCGGGCGAACGCCGCCTGCATCCACGGGAAACGCTCGGCCGGCGGTTTTCGCTCGATGAAAACGCCGCGCAGATTCCGCTGGTTCGCCAGTCCCTGGATCGCCGCCTTGTAAACCGGTTTCTGTTCCGTTTGCAGGAAAGTGAAAATCTCCGCCGCCAGCGCCGGCGACATGTGCTGAAAAATTTCGTGCGATCTCATTAGTCGGCGGAGACGATGACAGCTTCCGCAGGTTCGTCCACCGGGCCGTTCACGATTTCGCGACCGACAACGCAGGCGGCGCGTCCGCCTCGATCTTTCCCGCGAAGCGATTGGTCATGTAGGTAAGGAGCAGCACCCAAAAAGTGAGCGCCATGCTGAAAAGCGGGAACTGCAACGCGAACGGCAGCGAGTAAATGATCGCCATGAGCGGTCCCCAAACCGCCCAGGTCGCAAGCAGCGTGGGCACGATCTTGTCGCGATAATGTTCCCACGTGAACGCGCGACAAACGGACTTCCACGAGAAGCCTTCGTTCTTCCATTCGTAGACGAGCACCTCGGCCGGCGCAGCGAAAAAGGGATTGTAGCCGAGCTGGTCGACCAGAATTTTGGCCGTCACAACCGAGATAGTCGTGACGTCGCCGAACCAGATCGCGTTCAACCGATACATCAAATCCACGAGGATCCCGTCGATGCCCCAGGTCGGAATCGTGAACGCAAGATTGCGCAGATTCTCCCGCCGAAAACGGCCCCGCTGGAAAAAGACGATCACGAAAAGTTCCGGAACGATCGCGCCGGCGAGCACCGCGGCGCCGACGACAAACGCGAGGCCATGCTCACTCTTATATTGCGCCAGGCGATTCAGAAAACCGGCGAACGGCGCACTTAAATAGTAGCCGATCAAGACGAGGAGCATCGCTGCCTGAAGCACGAAGCCCGGCACCGCATTTGCCTTTGCCGCTTCCCAACCCAGCGCCAGCGGGGTCCGATTCGTCTCTTGTGTCGCAACCATACCGTCGACCGAAGAACTTAACCCAAATAGGTAGATTCATCTTTGTGTCCGTGGTGGACTCTGGGTGGGTCCTCTCTGAACGCCATCATGAATTTTGGCCGGCGTCCGTCGAGCGCTTGACGACGTTCGCGAGATCGACAATATCGGCCGATGTCAAAACTTCCCTCTTGCTCCGGCGCCCTTCTCCTTGGCGTTCTCTTCCTGACCGGCTGCGCGCAGCAACCGCTCAGCTCCATCGATCGTTCCAAATATCGAAGCGTGGCGCTCGATCCGGAAATCAATGCGCCCGCCCACTATGTTTATCGCGACATTACCGGGAAACGTTCGCGCGGCATGTTCGGCTTGATTGGAGCGATGGTCGGCGCGGCTTCCGAGGGTCCCGGTTTTCAGCGGTTTGACGCTGCGGCCTCGAAGAACCCGATCGATATTCGCGCCGTGGTGCGGCGGCAGACCGAGGAGGCCCTGCGGACTTCGCAATTACTAAAGCTCGCTGCGAATAATGCCGACACGAATTTGAAAATCGACGTCCTTGCTTACGGCGTCGGTCCAGTCCATGGCCGCGAGCTGGGAGGAATCGTTGTCGCGCGCGCGACACTCACCGGACGCGATGGCGCGGTGCTTTGGAGAAAAGACGAATGGGCAGTGAGCAATACAACCGCGCTCCTGGAAAAGCTGGAAGCGAATCCGGCGCTCTGGCCGCGAATGGCCAACGAAGCCGCGGCTGAACTAGCGAAAAAACTGATCCTTGTCAGCACCACGACTCAGCGCACGGCGGCCGAACCGTTGATGTGAGACGCGGGCAACTCTTGATCTTCGCTGCGCTCGTTTGCCTAACGAGTTGTGTTGTCCAGGAGCCGCGGCCACCAGGCGTTTCGCGCTCGATCGCGTTCTTCGTCACGCCGCTCTACCCGCACAGCAATGAAATTGTTGTGGTCAGTTTACGCGGAGTCTCACCCGACGTTCTAAAGGACGCGTGGCGCAAGAAAGCTCGGATGGTCGCCGGCGATCGCCGCTTCAAAACGACAGAATTGGTCGTCCACGACAGTGAAACGGTGCAGGGAGGGTGGCCAATGGGGCGACGGACGGTTACAGGAACGATGACGTTCCTGGATTGAGGAAATGTGCGGCCGCCTTTGAACGCACTCCCTCCATATCGTAACCTCCGCCGTGCCGGCTCCCGCGAAACGAGCGATCCATTCGCTGCTTCTTGACGAGATCGAAAATCATCTCGCGACGCTGAGCGAGCGGCCGTATCGCGCGAAACAGATCGTCGATTGGCTCTACGAAAAGCGAATCGGTTCCTTCGATGAGATGAGCGATTTACCGCACCCGCTGCGGCAACAGCTGGCGGACGAATTTCGTTTCGGTGAGCTTGAAACGGTTCGCGTGCTTGGTTCAAAAGACACCACGCGAAAATTCCTGTTCCGCCTCGGCGACCGCAGTCTCATCGAATCCGTCCTCATTCCAGCGTCGCCTGCCCTCTACGGCGCGCGCTCCGATCGGCGGACGATCTGCGTTTCCACACAGGTGGGTTGCGCCTACGGCTGCAAATTTTGCGCGAGCGGGCTGGACGGGTTTTCGCGGAATCTCGACGCGAGCGAAATCGTGCAGCAACTCCTCGCCATCGAAAAAGCAACCGGCGAACGGATCGACAATGTTGTGTTCATGGGAATGGGCGAACCGCTCGCGAATTTTGCGAACGTTGTCCGCGCCATCCGAATCATCAACGCACCCTGGGGCCTCGAAATCGGCGCGCGCCACATTACCGTTTCCACGAGCGGTCTTGCGCCACAGATTAAAAAACTGGCCGACGAACCAATCCAAAGCCGGCTCGCGATTTCCCTGCACGGCGCGACCGACGAAGTGCGCAACCGGATCATGCCGGTGAACCGCAAATACAACCTAACGACTCTGCTCGCCGCCTGCGATTACTACGCCAGCCGGAAAAAACAGCGGATCTACTTCGAATACATTTTGATCGCGGGCGTGAACGACAGCGAAGAACAGGCGCATTTACTGGCCGGTCACGCCCGGCGGATCGGCGCGCGGATCAATCTGATTCCCTACAACACCGTCCAAGGTCTGGAATGGTCGCGTCCGTCGCGCGAAAAACAGGAGCGCTTTCTTTCCATCGTGCGCGGTCACGGCGTCGTCGCGACCTTGCGCCGCGAAAAAGGCCACGACATCGAAGCCGCATGCGGACAGCTCCGGCTCCAGACAAAACGCGCGGAAGAAAACGCGCTGACCTAATTTTTTTCCAGAGCGCGCGCGAGCCGAGTCAATCCCTCCCGAATCTGGGCGGGCGTCCAGGCAGCAAAACCCAAGACCAAGGCCGGCGGAAGCTTGGCCTCGATGCAGAAGAAGGAGAGCGCACTGATCTTTACTCCGAGGTCCGGTTTCAGGCCCTGGAGCCGCGACAAATCTTCCGGGGACCGGAGCCAGGCGAGCGCATGCAAACCGGCATCGGCGATCTCGAGGGTGAAGCGGTCTCCGAGGAATCGGTTGAACAGCTCGATGAAGATCTCGCGCCGCTCCGCATAAACTTTTCGCATTCGCCGGACGTGGCTGAGATAAAACCCTTCGTTGATGAAGCGAGCGAGCGTCGCCTGATCGATCGTCGGCGAATGTTGGTCAATGGCCGTACGAAGTTTCGCCACTGCGTCGGCCAGCGGCGCCGGGACGAGAAGATATCCCAACCGCAAAGAGGGATAGAGAATCTTACTCATGGTGCCGGCGTAAATCACGCGTCCGCTGCGGTCCAATCCCTGCAGGCAGGGAAGCGGCGGGCCGCTAAAGCGAAACTCGGCGTTGTAATCATCTTCCAGGACGTAGGCGCCGCGTCTTTCCGCGAAGTCGAGCACAGCCTTTCGCCTTTTCAGACTCATCGTGACCCCGAGCGGGAACTGATGCGAAGGAGTGACGTAAATGAGCTTGGGCGCAGCGCCGCTCGACGCGCGACCGATCACGATTCCTTCCCGATCGACCGGTCGCGGCACTATCTTCGCTCCCGCCAGGGCAAACACTTTGCGGGCCTGATGAAAACCGGGATCCTCGATCCACGCCCGGTCGCCCGGATCCAGGATGGCGAGAGCGGCGATCAACATCGCCTGTTGCATTCCCGCTACGATGAGAATCTGGTCCGGGTGACAACGCGCGCCACGGAAGTCGCACAGGTAAGCGCAGAGCGCTTCGCGCAAATCGGAGTCGCCGCGATTGGAACCGTAGCGTAACAAATTCGCTCCCTTCTTCGCCAGGAGTTGTGCACGCAGCCGTTCCCAGATCGCGATCGGAAATTCGTCCACTGCTGGAATGCCGGACTGCAACAGGGTGCCGGGTGGAGCGTTGGTTGGACCCAGGTCAAACTCGTCCCGCGTCCGCGCGTCTGGAATTCGGCTTACTCTCTTAGAGATGTGCCTCTCCTGCCTGAGCTGCGGTGATACTTTCCCGTGGTCCGCGGCCAGAAAGGCATCGGGAAGCGGGTCCGCTACGAACGTGCCCGAACCGCCTTTCGTCATGAGATAGCCTTCGGCGTGAAGTTCCGCGAAAGCCTCGTTCACCGTGAGTCTGGAAACGCCGAGCTCGGCCGCCAAAGTTCGTGAAGAAGGCAGCCGCGAAGAACTCCGGCTAAAGTTTCCCGATCTGAGCTCGTCGCGAATCTGACGATAAAGTTGATGATGAAGCGGCTCCACGGCTCTGCGATCCAACCGCACCATTTCGAAGGCAATGATAGCTCGCTGGCGCCGTCGATTTGGGGACCGCCGCTGCTTCACCATAAGAGAACGAGACCGGCTGCGAATGAAAGTCAACGCCCGGCCGTTGACGAACTCTGCCTGGTCGCGCCCGCCGTCAGTGCGCTGCACGACCGTGCGCGCTTACGGCAGTTTGAAATGCGGATTCTCGATGATTCCGAAGATGTTGCCGAATGGATCGAAGACAGTCGCGACGCGAATCCCCTCCCCTACTTCCTGCACGGCTGAGCGCTCCGTTGCTCCAAGCGAAATCAGGCGCTGGAAAGCAGCGTCGGAATTTGCCACGCCCCAATAAACCACTGCGCCAGCCTTCCCGCCTGGCGTGCTGGAAGCATCCGGATCGAGCCCGAGTTCATAGCCGCCGACATTGAAGCCGACGTAGAACGGTTGGTCGAAGTACGGCTCGATCCCCAACGCTTTCGCGTACCAGCTTTTGGCCTTCGCCAAATCCGGTGCGCGATAGATAACGGTGCGAAGTCCCTGGAATTCTGTCGGGTTGTCCCCCACTAGGCCTTTTTCTTCAGCTCCGCGAGATCCTTCAAAACCTGCTCGCTGTGTTCCGCTGGCTTCACCGATGTATAGACCTTCGCGATCTTGCCCTGCGGATCGATCAGGAACGTGTTTCGGGCCGCCATCTTCGCGCCTTTGTATTCCATCCCGGAACCATAGGCCGCCACCGTTTTGCCTTCCGGATCAGCCAGCAACTTGAAGTTCAATCCTTCCTTCGTGCAGAAATCCTTGTGCGACTGCGCCGTGTCGACGCTCACCCCGACGACGACCGCTCCTTCGCTCTGGTACTTCAACAGATCACGCTCGAAGTTTTTCGCCTCCAGCGTGCAACCGCTCGTGAAGTCCTTTGGATAAAAATAGAGCACGACCCATTTTCCTTTAAAATCCTTCAAGCTCACGGCCGACCCGTCGCCGCTCGGCAAACTGAAATCGGGCGCTGTCTGTCCCGCTGTCGGTTGGTTTTCCGTATGCATTGTTGGCTTGTCGGTCGTCGCCGGCGCCGGGCTTTGGGTTTCGGCCGCCTCCAATGCTACCAGCGCGAGCACGCTCAACATTCCTGCCAGAAGTTTTATGTTCATAGTGAAGAAGAGCCTACCAGCCAAATCGGAAATCCGAAGTTCGAAATTCGTCCCTCTGCTCGACGTCACTCGAACCCGCTCACGGGCACCAGATAGATCTGGTTCGGCGTGGATTTCACCACGAACGAATAGGTCGTTCCGGGTTGAACATCGAGCGTGCCGTAGAAAGAACTGTAGAGCTGACCCGGGCGACTGGCATACAGATCATGCCGGCCCGGTGAGAGCTGCCGCTGGAAAACGTGTCCCCTCGCGAACGCTTCCGCGTGCCTGCCATCAATCCAGACGTCGATCGGAATATTGATCCCGAGCGTGACCGAATGCTTCATTCGCAGAATGCCGTTCGCGCCTCGCGAATAATATTCCGATGGCCCCGCCGCGCTTTGGCTCGCGCCCGCGAAGAACAGCCCACAGACAGTCAGAACGAGAAGAACAATCGCCGAATTCAGTTTTTTCATATCAGGTGAACCTCCGGTCCTAATTTAACACATGCTACGCGCACAACAGAACTCAAAAGTAACAAGTGCGACACCGTTCGCCGGAATCCCTTATCTGCAAAGCCGACGGAAAATGAGGATGTGGCTGGTGATGATCACCGGTACCAAAAACGTCGGTAACAAACTTAGCGGAAATCGCAGCAGCGGCTGCATCGATTGTGGATCGGCCAGTCCCACCCGCGCCGCGTTGCCAACGACCAGGAGAATGTCCACGAGCCCGAGAGAATTCCAGATGAGATACAGACCGCGCCGCCATCGCGTCCTTGGTTCGCCGATCAGAATCAAACCGAGCGCGAGAATCGCCACGAAAATATCTCCGTACCCAGCCGGAACAGCGAAGCTCGCGGCTAGCGCGCCTTGTCGCGCCAGGAGAAGAAAGTAAAAGCCAACAAACCGCGTCAGATGGATCGCCACGAGTGCTCGAAGCGAGACGTCATCCGCCCACGCTCGAAAGATCGGCACCCTGAAAACGGCGGTCAACGACGCGACCGTTAGAACTCCGATCAGCACCTGAGGCATCGGCGGCCTCACCTGAGTGAGAACTCCCGATGCCGAAGCCCCAAGCGCTCCACAGAACCACAGCGCCAGCGTCAGACCTACCAGACGTGCTTTTCGCGTCATGCTCGATACGCAGCAAAAGCCGGCCAGCGCGCACGGCGCTGACCGGCTCGTGATTCAAACGATGAAACCCTACTGCTTGTCGAAAACCGCAGTCGTGGTCGCTTCCTTACCGTCTTTGCCCGTATTGCTTTCCGTGACGGTGCGGCTCTTGCCGTCAGCCGAGACGACGACTTTGCCACTGCCGACATCCTTGCCGTTTTTCTTCACTTTGTAGGTAAGCGTGTTCGCGTCGACTTTCGTATAGGCACGCGTGTCCTGCATATCACTGCCTTTGGCGGCATAATCTTTTCCGTCGAATTTGCCCGTCCAGACGTGGTGCACTGCTTTGCCGGCGTCCGTGCCGTCCACGGTGATCGTCACCTCGTCGCCACTTTGCGCATAAACAACGGTGTTGTTCTTCGGCATGCCAGCCCCGATTTTCGATTTCGCTTCATTGAGTTTCCAAGTTCCCATAAAGGTGTCGTCCGCGGCGATGCAAAGGCTGGCCGCGACGGCCGAGATGAGAAGTGCGAGCACGGTTATTTTTGTTTTCATGGCTCATTGAGGGTGTGGCCTAACGAGTCCGTCAAGTCTTAACGGCGCGTAAATGGGTGGCCGCTCAGGCAGAGTGAAATTCGCGCTTGCACTTGATGCATCTAATCGCGTGGACTTCGCGAATGCCGAATGCGCCGCTGATCGATCCCACTCTTCCCTTCATCGATCTGCACCGCCATCTCGATGGGAGCATCCGGCTGGAGACGATAATCGATCTGGCCCGGGAGCATAACATCGAGCTGCCGGGAAAGACGGTCGATCAAATCAGGCCGCATGTGCAGGTGACAGAACCGCAGCCGGGCTTGATGTCGTTCATCGCGAAAATGCTTTGGGGAACCCGGATGCTGGTAAATGGCGACGCGTGCCGGCGCATCGCGCGGGACAACGTCGAGGACGCGCAACGGGAGGGGATCGATTACCTGGAGCTGCGGTTCAGTCCGTATTTCATGGCCGAGCCGCATCAGCTCGAGATGGCGGAAGTGATTGAAGGCGTCGTGGCCGGGATCGCTGAGGGCGTCGCGGCCACCGGCGTGCGCGTGAACCTTATCGGAATTCTGAGCCGGACGTACGGCGCAGAGGTTTGCATGAAGGAACTCGAGGCGCTGCTTGCGCATCGCGAGCATTTCGTCGCGCTCGATCTGGCGGGCGACGAAGCGAATTTCCCGGCGCCGCTCTTTGTCGAACATTTCAAGAAAGGACGCGACGCCGGCTGGCGCATCACCGTTCACGCAGGCGAAGCCGGCGGGCCGCAAAGCGTCTGGGACGCGATCCAGCTTCTGGGCGCGGAACGGATCGGACACGGCGTGCGGGCGCTGGAAGATCCGAAGCTGGCCGATTACCTCGCCGAAAAACGGGTGCCGATCGAAGCGAACCTGACAAGTAACGTGCACACCAGCACCGTGGCCGATCTGGACAGCCATCCGTTGCGCGACATGCTCGCGCGCGGGCTCGTCTGTTCCATCAACACCGACGATCCCGGCATCAGCGCGATCGATCTCCGGCACGAATACGAATTCGCCGCGCCGGCCGCCGGATTAATCCGCGAGCAAATTCACCAGGCACAGATCAACGCGCTGGAGACGGCGTTTCTGTCGGAGGAGGAGCAGCGCCGGTTGAGGGAGGAAGCAGCGAACCGCGGAGGCGCGTAGCAGCGGTTTCAATTTTTCCAGCAAGGCTCGGTCGATCCTGCGCGGCTGCGAGACAGTACTCTCGCAACTGTTGGGCTATGTGAACAAGAGCCTTGGTTTTTCGCCCGCTAGTCGGTGAATGCGCGACGCCAAATAGAAGCGTGGCGTTCTGTTTGATCGAGAACTCGTAGGAGGTGCCATCGACAATGACATTCTCCGTCGGTGGGTACGGGGCTGTGCGCTCAATCATTGCCAGCCAGGCGGCACGAACTGCTGTCGCGGTTGAGGCAGGCAATTCAGCGTTGCTGCGTCGGACCGAAATGTGGGAAGCAGCCGCTAAGGTTTTTAGCGGCCAGATTTGATGCGCCGCCTTCGTATAAGTCACGGAGAAAGTATCCGAGCGCGAAGGATGAATCGAAAGCGCCCATTCTCCGTAGATCGTTGATGGAATCACCAACAACTGACCGTAATCACCTTTCGTTATGAGAAGTTTCTTATTAACCGTCGCTTTGTATTGTTCAATCGGATGGTTGTTTTCGTAAACAAAAGGCGGTTCGAGGTGGTCCGGGTTATTCGCAGCTATGCAATTCACGCCCACGAGGCTGAGGAGAAGGCTGGCCAAAAGAAAACGGGGAAACATGATTCTCTTTGGCAAAGCTACTAGTCAGCAACAAGCGGAACATCCATTCTTTCGTCCCTGCGGGACTCGACATTTGTGGTGACCTGTGATCCCAGTGCTGAAGCACTGGGCTATTGTCAAAAACGCCATCTCCGACAATAGCCCAGCGCTTTAGCGCTGGGAATTCCGCCCGCCACGATGATCGAGTCCCGCAGGGACGAAAGAAGCTGTGGGTTGGTTGGATGCGAGACAAATGCAGGTGAACGGCGACGGAGCGCCAACGGCGGTTTGTAAACCGCCGCTCCTTGGTGGGGACGAGCGGAAACGCTAGACAAGAACGCGCGAGCGCGAAAGGGTTGCGCGCTTCGGCGGCAATGACGAACGAGAACGAAAGAGAACCGTGGATCGGGGGCGTGCGGACGCGGATTTTTTTGGTGTCGTTTACGCTGCTGTTCTTGGAGCTGCTGTGTATCCGATGGATTCCGGCGTACGTCCGGTATCTCAGCTACTTCACGAACTTCATTCTGCTGGCGTCGTTCCTTGGAATGGGGCTGGGAATTTTGGCGGCACGGCGAGCGAAGTTTCGGTTCCCGTCCTTTTCGTTTCTCGTTCTCGCGCTGACCGTGGTGGTGGCGCTGAATCGGTTCGAGCTCAATATCGCGAGCACCGACGTGCTCTATTTCGGCTCGGGAACGACGGGCGTGAAGCGGGCGGAGAGTTTCATCCTGCTACCGTTGATTTTTGTCTTCGTCGCGGCTCCATTCATTCCCCTCGCCCGTTCGCTCGGATTGCTCTTCACGCAGACGGAGCCACTTACGGCTTACACGTTCGATATTTTGGGAAGTCTGGTGGGAACGGCGGCGTTTTTTCTCATCGGACTCTTCTCGTTGCCACCAATCGCGTGGTTCGCCGCGCTTGGGCTGCTTATCCTTTCGTTAGGCGAACGACGCACCTCTCTGGCAATGGCATTGCCGCTCGTGGTGGTAGCGGCGATCGCGCTTATCCTTCAGCGTAACACTTATTGGTCGCCCTATTACAAAATCACGCTCACGCCGGCGCAGCCAACTGGGTACGAGCTGGACGTCAACAGCATCGGGCATCAGAGCATGATCCCGTGGCAATCGAAGGAGCCGTTTTATCGGCGCGTCTATGAATTGTTTCCCGATGCCAAGTTCCAACACGCATTGATTCTCGGCGCGGGAACCGGCTCCGATACCGCGACCGCGCTGGCTCACGACGTGCAAGACATCACGGCAGTCGAGATCGACCCGGTGATTCAAAAACTCGGCGCGGAACTGCATCCGGACCGGCCGTACTCCGATCCGCGAGTGAAGCTGGTGAACAACGACGGCCGCGTCTTTCTCCGAAACACGAAAGAGAAATACGATCTCATCATCTTCGCGTTGCCGGATTCGCTCACGCTCACTTCAAGCATCGCGAACCTGCGGCTCGAAAGTTTTTTGTTTACGCAGGACTCGCTGAATGCGGCAAAGGCCACGCTCACCGCTGATGGCGTTCTGGTTCTCTACAATTATTACCGCGAACCATGGTTGATCGAAAAGCTGGCCGGAATGGTGAGCCGCAGTTTCGGCCGCGATTCGTTTGTCTCCACGTATGGCGGACAAGGTCGCGGAGCGGTCATCATCAATGGTCCGCGGCTCGCGAATTCAGCGGCCGCGAACACACCTCCTTATCGCGAAGAAGCAACCACAGGCGCAACGCGTTTGCGCGTGACCGGAGAAGGAATGATGGGTACGAGCGTTATTCCGCCGGCGACGGACGACTGGCCTTTTGTCTATTTGCCGCGTCCATCTTTTCCGGGGCTCTATCTGCGCGGGCTCGCTCTGGTGGCGGCGATTTCGCTGGGCGGCATTTGGCTGATCGCACCGCGAAGCGTGCTGCGGCGTTTCGACTGGCACATGTTCTTTCTCGGCGCCGCCTTCGCGCTGCTGGAAGTGAAAGCGTTGATCGTCTTCGCGCTTCTCTTCGGCAGCACCTGGATCGTCAACTCGCTCGTCTTCTTCGCCATTCTCGCGAGCGTCCTGATCGCGGTGCGGGTCAACGTGCGGTTCCGCGTCCAGCGAATCTGGATCTTCTATCTGCTCCTATTCGGAATGCTCGCACTGAATCTGGTCGTTAGGCCAGAGACCCTCTTATTGTCGAATGTGTTCGCGCGTTATCTCGTGGCAAGCGTGCTGGCATTCGCCCCAGTCTTTCTGGCGAACGTGATCTTTTCGAATTCGTTTCGCGACACGGAAATCGCCGACATCGCGTTCGCCTCGAACCTTCTCGGGATCATGACCGGCGGCATGCTGGAATATTTGAGCATGCTGTTTGGATACCACGCGCTGCTCTGGCTCGTAATCGCGTTCTATGGGCTCGCGATGGTGCTGCGCGCGAATCGCAGCGAAGGTGCGTTGTAACGTGCGCTGTCGTCAGCGCAATGGTTCGCACCGTGAGCCCCGGCAGTCCGCTGGTGACAGCGGACACTACAACGTCATACTCGATCGATAACAACGATCTCGCCGGCATATGGCCATTCATCAGCGTGGGGCACCAGACCCGCACGTACCGGATTCTCACGAACGTAATTCCATTTCCCGGAGTATGACTCGTCGTTTCGCAACACGTGATCGTGAAATCCCGGCTGCCAAAAACTTCGCAATCTTTGGCCCACTCGGCCAACTGGTTGAACGGCTCTTATCCTCAACGCCGCGTCCAACCATCGTTTCAATCCCTTGATCCATTCGCCGAGTGTCAACTGTGCGCCGATTCCGAAAGAGACAAACAAATGCACGTGGTCCGGCATAATAACGAAGCGCCCGACGCCGATGTCGTGCTGGGCCGCGCGCTTGCAATACGCCACAAACGCGCGTTGAACGGCCTCGGACGCGAGGATACGGCGCCGGAGGTGCGTGTTGAAGGTAACGAAATACACCGTTGGATTATATTTCTGAAAGATGCGGTCCAGGCGCGGGGGTTTTGCCTTGCGCTTCACGAGCACGACAACCGTTGTAGCGCGGTCGGTCAGTTGGAACAAGAATGTTTGCGCGCAAAAAGTCAGGGTCCGCTGAGACAGCGGACGCTACAACACCGCCGAAAAATTTTTGCGCGCTGACGCAAAAAGGCCTAACTACAAACATATGTCCGCCTACGAGCCAGAGCCCGATCGGGTCTGGGATGAATACGAGTGGGAGCGTTTTCTCCAGCAGCAGGACCATAAGACTGAGAAATATATGGAACTGCTGGAGAAGTATCTCGATCATCCGCAACGCGACCAGATCATCGCCCGCGAGATGGGCTGGACCCAGTTGCTCAACGAAGAGGAAGGCGATTCCTGGAACGATGAAGTGGAGGAAATGCTGGCGGAGGAATCGAGTCGCGATCCGAGCGGGGTGGAATCCGAGCCGGCCAATTTCACCGACGGGTTCGAAGACCACACCCTGTATCGGGCCGCGTTCGCGCTAACGGTCTGGATCGATCAACTCTTTGACGACCACGCGGCGCTCCAGAACGAGCCGGCGGCGGTGAAACTCGCGACGCATTCGGCGTTGGCCAGCGCCAAACTCGCGGCGGCCCTCAGCGATGACGACGTGGACGAAATCGGAATGACGATCGCATATCTGAAGCGGGCGCTAAAGGCCATCACGGTCTCGATGGAAGCCGGCGCGCAGCTCCTGTCCGAGAAGCTCATCACGGCGCAGCAACATTCCGTTCTTCAACAGCGCCTCTTCGAAGTCCGCGACGGGATTATCTCCCTCATGGGGCAGTATCGCGGCGAATGGCTCCGGCGCTACGGCTCCCTTTAGGGCTGGGTTGAATGAATTAGCGGCTTTTCCGTCCAATTATGCATACGGAAGCGACTCCGGCTCAGGCCGATGTCCCGGAACTCGATCTGGTGAAACGCTGCCAGAAGGGTGACTCCGCGGCATTCGATGAGCTGGTCACCCGCTACCGAACAAGGATTTTCGGAATGATTTATAACATGGTGCATAACGAGCAGGACGCCTGGGACCTCGCCCAGGACTCGTTCCTCAAAGCGTGGAAATCGATCGGGCGATTCCGCGGCCAGTCGTCGTTTTACACCTGGATCTACCGGATCGTAACCAACGTCACCATTGATTGGTTGCGGAAAAAACAGGTCAAAGGCAGCGGGGCCGAATTCGATGATGCGGTGCAGTTGAAGGAAATCGATCCGGCCGCCCGGACCGCGCCGAAGGCCGATGCCCTCCCGCATCAGCGGATGGAGCGCCAGGAAATTCGGGCGCGGATCGACGCCGCCATCGAGCAGCTTTCACCGGAACATCGCGCGGTGATTCTGATGAAGGAGACCGAGGACATGCAATACCACGAGATCGCGGAAGCGCTCGGGTGTTCCATCGGCACGGTCATGTCGCGACTTTTTTACGCCCGCAAAAAACTGCAAAACCTCCTGAGGGACCTCTATGAAAACGTTTGAAGAAAAATGGACGGCGTGGATCGACGGCCAGCTGACTGGTCACGATCTCGCGGAATTCGAAGCGTCGCTGCCGGACCTGGCCGCGGCCGAAGCCGAGAAGCGCGAAGCGCAGACGCTCGGTGCGTTTTTGAAGGAGCATCTCCCTTGTCGGGCGATGGGGAATGAGGAATTTTTCAGCCATCAATTACGAGAAAAGATCGCCAGCGATACGGCTGTTCCCACAAGTCAGAGTGCCGATGGCGGTCGAGTGTGGTGGCCGATCGGACGTCTCGTCTGGGTCGGCGCCACCGCGCTCGCCCTTTTCAGCGCCGTGACGTTTTTCGTGGTGCGGGAAAAGCCGGCGACCGACCAGTCGCAGTATCTCTCGCAAATCCTGAACGCGCGGGTCGATCCGGTAGTGAGCCCGAACGCGACGATCACGATGTTTGAATCGAAGGAAGACAAGGTGACCGTTCTCTGGACCGAAGGCTTGCGATCGTTGCCGTCCGAGTACGCCTCAAAGTAATTTTCGGTTATGCAACGGCGCTCCGTTCTGCTGCTGGGCCTTTGGCTGGCGCTGATTTTCGGCGGCGTCCAAGCGCGCGGCTCCGAGACAGTCTGGAGCGGCCTGGTGATCGCAAACAACGCGCCAAAACCGGAGCCGGTTTCGTCCGAGCTAACCTACTTGGAGGAAACGCTCAAAGATTGGTTCGGTTACAACCAGTACAAAGTCATCGGCCAATCGCAAAAAGTTCTGGTGACCGGCTCGGAGGATTGGCTGGCCCAGAGCAAGTATTTTTCGCTCCACATCGATTCCAAGGAAGGCAATGACAAGACAGGTTACCGCGTGAAGCTGAAGCTGTTTCAGGAGAGCAACCTTCTCCTGGAGTGGGAAGCGAAATTGAGCAAAGGGCGCCCGATCATCGTCAAGGGCCCGCAAGTAGGCGACGGGCAATTGCTGCTCTTGCTGGTGGTCCAGTAGGTAGGGGCGGTTCACCGCAACCGCCCGGGCGATTGGAGTCAATCGCCCTTACCTTTCGACGTGCAAAGACCTTGTCGCATTGTTTAGTGCGCGATGCGCGTTTTGCTTTTCCTGTTCGCTTTTTCGCTTATGGCCACCACCACTTTGACCGCCGAGAAGCCGTTCGATTTCACGAGCGCTCCCGGCAAGCTGCCGAAGAACGTCGTTCCGGAAGAGTACGCCATTCGGATCACGCCGGACCTTGAAAAGAAAACATTTTCCGGATCGGAAACGATCAAGGTGACTGCGCGAGAGCCAGTAAAGCAAGTCATGCTCAACGCGCTCGAAATAAAAATCGGTAAGGCAACGATCGACGGAAAAGCAGTTCCGGCTTCTGCAGTCAGGATCGATGAAAAACAGGAGACCGTAACGATTGCGAGCGAACTGCCGGCGGGAAATCATGAGCTGAATCTCGAATTCACCGGCAAGATCAACCAGCGAGGTCAGGGTCTTTATTACGCGCCGTATCAGGAACAGGGAACGGGCGCGAAAAAGATCATGCTCGGGACTCAGTTCGAAGCGACCGATGCCCGCCGCATGTTTCCCTGCTGGGACGAGCCCAGTTTCCGGGCGCGATTTCAGTTAACGGCGGTCGTGCCCGAGAACTTCACCGCCGTTTCGAACATGCCGATCGAAAAGGAATCAAATATTGCCGGCGGAAAAGAAATTCGTTTCGCGGCGACGCCACCGATGGCGAGTTATCTGAACGTGTTTTGCGCCGGTGAGCTGGACGCGATTCACGACAAGAAAGGCGACGTCATCCATGGCGTCCTTGCGACCAAAGGCAAAGCCGAGATGGGCCGCTACGCGCTCCAGAGTTCGCAACAGATTCTCGATTATTACAACGACTACTTCGGCGAGCCCTATCCGTTGCCGAAGCTCGATCACATCGCGGTGCCGGGCGGATTCGGCGGCGCGATGGAAAACTGGGGCGGGATCACCTACTTCGAATCGGCCTTGTTGTTCGATCCGGAGAATTCATCGATAAACACGAGACAAGGCATCTACGAAGTGGTCGCGCATGAGACCGCCCACATGTGGTTCGGCGACCTCGTGACGATGGGGTGGTGGGACAATCTCTGGCTCAACGAAGGCTTTGCCTCGTGGATGGGCACCAAGGTCACGTCGAAATTCAATCCCGATTGGGAAGTCTGGCTGAGCAAAACCACGCCACGCGATCCGATGCGGCGGAGCGGGATCGGGAAGGAAGCAGCGATGGAAGGCGACGCCCGCTCAATCACGCATCCGATCCAACAGCCGATCAAAACCGAAGCGGAAGCGAACAGCGCTTTCGACGACATCACCTACCGAAAAGGAATGTCGTTCATTCGCATGATCGAGAGTTTTCTTGGCGAAGATGTTTTCCGTGACGGGATCCGGAAATACATCGCGGCGCACAAGCTTTCGAACACCACGACCGCGGATCTTTGGAATGCGCTCGCGGAAGCGTCCGGCAAACCGGTGGCGGAAATCGCCGCCGCCTGGACGGAGCAGCCCGGCTTTCCCGTCGTGAAAGTCGCGCGCGACGCGTCGGGCAAAATCACGCTGACGCAGGAACGCTTCACCGTTCATTTCGACAAAGCATCGGCGCTCGAATGGAAGATTCCCCTCACCTACGAAGTGCCGGGCGAACCGGCGGCGGCGAGCGTGTTGATGACCTCGAAGACGATGGAATTGCCGGGCGTTTCCGGCGAGCACGGGATCAAATTGAATGTCGAGGGCGCCGGCAACTATCGCGTTCAGTATGACGACGCGTCGTGGAAATTGCTCCTCACGGACTTACCGAAACTGAGCGTGCCGGATCGCGTCAATTTGATGACAGACGCGTGGGCCATGGTGCAGGCAAATCGCGCGCCGATGTCGCTCTATCTCGGCCTGATCGAAAAATTGCCGACAAAAACCGAGCTGGCCGAGCGCGAGCAGATCATGCACGTGTTCGATTTCAACAATCGTTTGCTCGCAGGCGAGCCGAAGCGGATCGAGTTCCAAATATATGCGCGGTCCATTCTGCGACCGAGCTTCGACGAAGTCGGTTGGGAACCGAAAAGCGGTGAGCCAGTCAAGATCGCGCTCCTGCGCGCCAGCCTCATCAGAGCGCTGGGAGACTTGGATGATAAAGAAATCGTGGAGGGCTGCCGCGACCGCTTCAAAAAATACGTGGCCGATCCGAAATCGCTCGCGCCGGATTTGCGGACGTCGGTCCTGTCTGTCGTCGGACGCTACGCAAACGAAACGACCTGGAACCAGCTTCATGAGCTGGGAATGAAAACGACGAGCATCGAAGAGAAGAACAATTTCTATCCTGCGCTCGCCAGCGCGCTCGATCCGAAGCTGGCCGCGCGCACCCTGGAGATCTCGCTCGGCGACGAATTGCCAACCAGCCGCGCGACTTATCTCGTGGCACGGGTTGGCCGGGAAAGCGAGCATCCCGAGATCGCGTGGGCGTTCGCCAAAGCGCACATGAAACAATTGCTCGCGAAGACGGATGCTCTCGGCGCGAACAGCTACGCGCCGGGATTGTTTACCTTCTTCTCCGATTCCGCGCGGATCGCGGAGCTGGAACGCTATGCGAAATCGGATCTGCCGCCGAGCGCCACCAAAGACGTGGCGAAAGCGGTCGATGAAATCGGTTTCCGGGCGGAATTCAAACCGCGACTAACAACCCAGATCGCGAGCTGGATCACGGACGCCGCGAAGGGTCATTGATCGGCTGCTCCGGAATTGTCGGAACCAAACGCGCCGCGCGAGTCGCTTCTTCTTCCAAGACGAGCGCTTTCGCGTATTGCCAGCCCGCAATAGCGCGGCTGATCAGGAACAGTGACATGATTGCAGTCCAAAAAATCGGCGTCCCGAGCAGGAGCATCAGGCCAGCGAGGCCGATGCTCCCCACGAGACCGATCACGCTGGCGATTTGCAGGCTGCGGATTTCGCCGAGCGGAAACCAAAGAAGCGCGCGCAGGATCTGGCCGCCATCGAGTGGATAGACTGGCAGGATATTGAAAATCAAAAGAGCGAGGTTGATCCACCAGACGTGATAAAGGAAGAGGCCAAAATCGCCCGGCTCGTCGACGCCGATCCGGGAAATCGTAAGCGCGATCGAAAGGATCGGCAGCAGGATCACGTTCACTAATGGACCGGCTGCGATACTCCAGAGCATCGCGCCCGGGCGCCGCGGTGGATTGACGAACGCGATGCCGCCCAGCGGCCAGAGAACGATGCGATCGGCGACCCCACCGGTTTGGCGGCAGGCGAGCGCGTGCCCGAACTCATGAAGCAGAACAATCGCGAAGAGCGCGAGGTATTCGAACGCCGCCCAAACCATTGAACTATAAACTCCGGAGCGCCGTGAGAATTCGTAGGCCGCGATCAGGAACCAGGAAAAATGCAGGTAAACCGTGATGCCGCTGAACTTGAAGAGCCGAATCGTGCCGCCCATGCGGCCCGAAACTACAGCGGAAAATTACAATCGGCGTGCACGATTTTTTGGCGGGACGGGCGCTGTCCCGTCCCAAGCTTGGACGACACAGAGGTCGTCCCTCCAGTTAGAGCGTTGTTGCCGACGGCGCGCCCTTCGAAATCAGAAGACGCATCGGCAGCATGTGGGATTCGAAGAAGCCGTGGCGCTTGAAGAAATTTTGGGACCGCAGCTCGGGGCGATCGGTCAGCAGCGTGATCCGGAGAAATTTTTTCTGCTTCGCGAAATTGATCGCGTACTCGAGCAGCTGTGAGCCATAGCCATGGCCGCGGAACGAATCGTGAACGACGAGGTCCTCGAGCAAAATCACAAACCCGCCTTCGGCCGTGCTGATCGTGAAGAGAAGATTGATCATGCCGACGATTGTCCGGTCGCGACGGAGGACGAAAACGCGGCCGCGATTCGGCTCCTCGAAGATGAGACGAAGGCCCTGAAGCTGTTTTTGTTTGTCCGGCCGGAAGTCCTTTTCTTCGCTGAAAAGCTCGCCCAGAAGATTCGACAACTCGTCCAAATCTTCGAACACCGCCGGCTCGATAACGACTTCGCTCATGGGCGCGACTGGTTATTCCACAAAGGCCGCGCATTGACAAGGCGATGGTCACCCGTAGTGTAGGCGCTCCTTAGCGGAAAACGTCATGAAACGCACACTTCAACGCTCGAAGCGCACGCGAAAAAACCAACACGGTTTTCGCGCGCGGATGAGCACAAAAGGCGGGCGGGCAACGTTGGCGCGCCGTCGTCAGCGTGGACGGAAACGGCTTTTGCCGAAAGGCGTGGAAGTTCATTACGCCCGCCACACCCAGGCATAGGTTAGGTTAAAAGGGTTAAAGCGTTGAATCGTTGAAGCGGGCTAAACGCTGGAACTCTTCAACTCTTCAACGCCGTAACGTCTCCTCCAGCCTCCCGGCGTAACCGGTTAGCTCCAGATATCCGCGACCCGTGATCGACTGGCCATCCTGCGTCCCACTCGCATCGATCGCGCCTTCCCAATAGGCGATCGGGTCTGTCCGCAATTCCTGTTCGTCAAGCGCGCGCTTCAGCGTGAATTCGATCTTTTCCGCGGGAATCGCGACTTTCCAGACGAGCGGGTAACGGCCGCCGCTGGTTTTGCTTTCCCAGAACTCCAACGGCGTCATTTGGAAATCGGAGGCGCGAAGGTGCGTCCTGGTTCCATCTGCTGCGATCCAGGTTCCGCTCGACGCCGGATCGGCGTCGCCATTGGCGAGTCGCATTCGGTAGAGCATCAACTCGGTGCCGTTCTCCCATTGCACGCAAACCCAATCCCACCCGACGTGTCCTGGTCCGAGCTGGCTCGTCGACCATTCGTGGTCGAACCAGCTCGATCCTCGGACCTGGTGCTTTGTTTCGCCGAGCGTTATTTCACCGGTCGTTTCGAAACGCGTAAGGGAATAATAGTGCGACGCAGCCGTTCCATCGGCGGTCTTCTTGCTGACGCCATTCTCTCCATGGACGGCCGGCTGCTTGGCCGGGCGAAGGTGGAGGCGTAACGCGCCGAAACTCGTCGCCGCCCGAAGCTCGAACTCGTTCTCGCCGGTTAGCTCCAGCGTCCAGTTCTCGATCCAGGCCAGCCGTTGTCCATCGTCGAACCCGGCTTCGCCGAAAGCGCCCCGCCTCGTTTTTTGTTCGAAGCGAAACTGCTTTCCGGCGACGTCGGTGATGGCGAAGTGCGCGAACTTCAGATCGTCAACAATGAACCGGGAAGCGCCCGGATCGCGCGTCGTGACAGGGCGGATTCCTTCGCGGAAAAATGTCAGTTCATAGCCGAAACGACGGCCCGCGGAATCGAAAAGGTTGCCGGTGAAATACCACCACTCGGTTTTGAATTCGCGATGCGCATGATGATCGCGTGGAAATTCGTAACGCCAGCCCGGCTCGGCGATTTTCCAATCGGCGGCGAGCAAAATTAGGCCGAGGAAAACAAATCCTGTAGCAGCGGCCGTGTGGGCCGCTTGGGATCGACACGGCCACACCGCGCGCGTTCTCGCTTCCCACAGGGGAGCGGCTACAGAAGAAGCATTCGCGTTCGTTCTCATTCGTCGCGCAAATTATCCGCCAGCTCCATTCGACTAGCGCGCCAGGCGGGAATAATCCCGGCGATAACGGCGGCGGCCAGAATCCACACTGGCGTCCAGGCCAGGCTTCTCCAGGGAAACGCGAGATGAATCGTCCAGCCGAAGAACACGCGATTCATGACGCCGGTCAGGACCAGCGCAAGACACAGTCCAGAGACCAGGCCCACCGCCGCCGCCAGCAAGCCGAGCATCGCCGTTTCGGTCAAAAGGAGCCGCCGTATTTGCCCGGCGCTGGCACCAATGGCGCGCAGAATCGCGAGCTCTCTCCTCCGTTCGGCGATTAAAATGGTCAGGGACAAAAAGATTCCGGTCACGGCCACGAAGATCGAGATAGCCAGCAGGACATAGGTGACCGCGAAGGTTTGGTCGAAAATTTCGAAGATCCGGCGCCGCAACGATTCATTGGAGAAGATCGCGAACGCTCCCTGGTTGAACCGCGCGCGGAGCGCTTCCCTCACTTCCTCGGCGCGGTGACCGGTCTTCAGGTAAACGGCGACGCTGCGGATGCGGTCGTCGTGCCAGAAGCGGGCGAAGTTCGCGGCGCTCATATAAACGATGCCCTGTTCGGTGACGTAGTCGTAGAGAATTGCGGCCACGGGAAATGAGTGCGGTCCGTCCGGCGTCATTAGCTCGATGGCGTCGTTCTCTCGAACGCGATGGCGGCGCGCGAAGCTTTCCGAAACGAACACGCACGTTTCCTCGCGAAATCGCCGAATGAGCAAATTACGATCGCCGTGAAGAAATTGAAATTCACGGCGAATCCCGGTGATCGCCGCAAGCGCGACGTCGGTATCGCCCATCATGACTTCCACCCCCCGGAAGGTATCCGCGGTTTCGACCGCGGGATGGGTCGCGAGGAATTGAAACGCCTCGCGCGGAAAGAAGGCGGAATCGCCGAAGGCCTCGTTCGCGGCCGGCGTGATAAAGAGATCGGCCAACAGCGTCTGGTTGATCCAGACCTCAACGGTCTTGCGAAAGGAAAACACCATCACGCTCACGCCCACGGTCATCGCGACGGCGATGGCGAGCGCGGCGACCGTCACCGAATTTCGGAGAAGCGCCCGCCGAAGATTGCCGGCCGCCAGTTCTGTTTCCATCGGGACGCGCCCGCGTGCGCGATAACGGCGGAAGTAATTTCCCAACGCTGTGCTGAAACGAAATATCAGCCGCGGAACCAGGAAGGAGAACCCAGCCACAACACAAAATGCCGCCACGAAGCTGAGCCAGCGTGGACCGGTGGAAAGGGCGAGCCACGAAAAAATGGCGGCTGCGGAAATGAACGCGACCCCGCCAAACAGCCAGCCAAGGGAGGGCAGCGTCGAGCGTTCGATTCTGGCCCCGCCGTGAAGGGCTTCGACCGGTTTCTGCCGGGCGGCCTGCTGGGCCGGGAACCAGGCGGAGAAAATAACGGAAGCGACTCCGGTCCCCCATGCCAGGGCAAACATCCACGGCGGCAACGCGAGATCGCGCACACTCACCAGGACATAGAGCGACGAAATTGTTGCGGAGACGGCGCTGGTTAAAACGCGGGCCAACGCCAGTCCACCAAGCAAACCGAGGAACGCTCCAATCCCGCCGAGCACGATTGCTTCGGCGAGGAACAGCATCCGGACTTCGCCCCGGGTCGCGCCTAACGAACGGAGAATGCCGATCTCATGCTGCCGCCGAACGACCGACGCCGAGACGGTGTTGTAGATCAGGAACATTCCGACGAAGAGCGAGACCAGGCTCGTGAGCACGAGATTGAGCTGGAAACCGCCGAGCATTTTCTCGACTTCCTCGGTCCGCCGCGCCGGGGCCGCGACCCGCGCATCCTTTGGGACGATCGCGCGCAACGCAGCCATACTCGCCTCCCGCTGGCGCGGGTCCGCCAGTTTCAATTGAATGCTGCTCAGCTCGCCGCGCCGGCCTAACAACTCCTGGGCCCACCCGATATCCATGGCCGCGAAATGCGGGTCGAACGTGTCGTCTTTTCGGAGGAGAAAACCGATCTCCAATTCGGCGTCGCGCCCGCCGGCCCGGACCCGGACCTTGTCGCCTTGTTTCAGGCGATGCTCGCGCACGAATTCTTCCGACACCGCGATGGCGTTCGGCGAACCGAGCCAGCGTTGAATATCCATCGCGCTGGCGTCGAAGTTCGCCGGATCAAAAGTGCGGAACGGCGCGTTGGTGAAAACGTCGATGCCGAGGATCTCGAGATAATCGCCGGGGAAATCGCGCAACGAAACAAAACCATGGACCAGCGGCGTCGCCCCGGAAATGCCCGGCGCGGCAGCCACCTGGGGAAACACCGTTTCCGGCAGCTGCCGCGACGGCGACATAATCTCGAGCTCAGCTTTTCCCGCAACCAGATCCACGCTCGCCGCAAACGCGTGGCTCGCGCTTTGGTTCGCGATTTGCGTCGCGAGATAAACTGAAACGCCAAGCGCAACGCTGAGGATATTAAGCAGCCCGAGGAGCGGATGCCGGCGGAGATACCGCAGCACGTGCCACCGGAAGATACGAAGATATTGCCGCGTCACCGTAGTTGCGATCTAGGCTCGGCCCGAGACGTCCGCCAGAAAAATTCTATCGAATTCCAGAACGAAAACGGTTAAACAGGACGCTTCTCAAAAACAGGAGGAACCATGCCTACACTCGCCACCACCGTCGACGGCCTCAAATTACCCAACCCTTTTGTCATCGGCTCGGGCCCGCCGGGAACGAATTTGAACGTGATCTCACGCGCTTTTCGCGAAGGCTGGGGCGCGGTCATCGCGAAAACCGTCAGCCTCGATTCTTCGAAGGTCGTCAATGTCGCGCCGCGTTACGCGAAGTTTCACGGGAACGATAAGAAGGACGTGATCGGCTGGGAAAATATCGAGTTGATCAGCGACCGGCCATTCAACATCTGGCTGGACGAATTCAAGAAGTGCAAGGACATGCATCCCGACGGCATCCTGATCGCGTCGATCATGGAGGAATACAGTCACGATGCCTGGACAGAGATCGTCCAGCGCTGCGAAGCCGCGGGGGTCGATTCGTTCGAGCTGAACTTTTCCTGCCCGCATGGATTGCCCGAGCGAAAAATGGGCGCGGCCATGGGCGAGAACCCGGAGATTGTCGAGGAAGTCGTCGGTTGGGTAATGTCGGCCGCGACCAAACCGGTCTGGGCGAAGATGACGCCGAATGTGACGCGGATCGCGGAGCCGAGCCGGGCCGCGTTTCGCGGCGGTTGCCAGGGAGTGAGCGCGATCAACACGATCCGCAGCGTGATGAGCGTGAATCTCGAGACGCTCCGGCCGGAGCCAACGGTCGAGGGTTTCACAACGCCCGGCGGTTATTCCGGCAAAGCGGTGCGGCCCATTGCGCTCCGGATGGTGATGGAAATCGCGACGATGATCCGGAGCGAGTTTCCCGGACGCAGTCTTTCGGGCCTGGGTGGAATCGAGAGCGGCGAGGACGCCGCGCAGTTCATTCTGCTCGGCGCGGACACGACGCAGGTTTGCACCGGCGTGATGAAGTTCGGTTACGATTCGGTGAAACGGATGTGCGACGAGCTGCTCGCATTCATGGAGAAGCACAAGTTCGAGACGCTCGACGATTTCAAAGGCAAGAGTCTCGATTATTTCACGACGCATCGTGAGCTGGTGCGGATGCAAACCGAACGCAAAGCAAAAGACAAAGCCGCCGCCGAGGAAGCCGCCGCGAAGAAAATGGTGCGCGCGGACGGCGAATGGAGCGGCGATGATTTCGTGAAGCAGTCGGATGCATTAGCCAGAAGCTAATGAAGCTCCAAGCTCCAAACTTGATCAGATGAAGCTCCAAGCACCAAGCACCAAGCTCCAGAGAAGCTCCAAATCGCACTTCGTGAAGCACCAAGCTCCAAGCTCCAAGCTCCAGAGAAGCTCCAAATTTCAAGCGGCGCGCGTTGACTATTCCAGAGACGAAATGGTTTCAGCGCGGGTACGGGAAGAGGCCTCGAACGGGAATGGTGCGGGAAGGCATCCGTTTGATTTGGAGGAGCGCACCGCTGTTTTTGGCGAAGCGATTGTCGGATTCGCGAAGAAAATTCCCCGTAGTCCGGCGAATGACCGCTTGATCGGTCAGCTCGTGGGGTGCGGCACGAGCATCGGGGCGAATTACTGTGAAGCGAACGAACGGGTGTCGAAGAAGGATTTTCGCAACACGATTGGTCGATGCGTTAAGGAAGCGAAGGAAACGAAATACTTCCTTCGGCTGATTGCGGCTGCCGAGCCGATACTAGCCGATAAGGCTCGGGTACTTTATCGTGAGGCGAAAGAGCTCCACTTAATCTTCGCCAGCATGTATTGTCAATGATGCATCATTCCTGTTTGGAGCTTGGCATTTGGAGCTTCTCTGGAGCTTGGAGCTTGGAGCTTGGAGCTTTCCGATGATCCCCTGCCCCATTCTCATCGGCGGCGAATGGCGTGAAGGAAACGGCGCCGCCACTTCGCCGGTTTACAATCCATCGCGCGGTGAAGTAATCGCGGAAGTGCCGATGTGCGGCGCGGACATTGTGAACGAAGCGGTGGAGTCGGCCGCAGCCGCATTTCCGGCCTGGCGGGAAACGCCGCCGGTGGAACGGGCGCGTGTTTTTTTTCGCTACCGGCAGCTCGTTGACGAAAACTTCGATCGCATTTGCCAGAGCGTAACGCGCGAGCACGGAAAGACGCTGGCCGAAGCGCGCGGCAGCGTTTATCGCGGGATCGAAAACATTGAATACGCCTGCGGTGTGCCGACGCTGCTCATGGGAGACAACCTCGAGAACCTGGCGCGCAGCGTCGACTGCGAGACGCTCCTTCAGCCGCTCGGTGTCTGCGTCGGAATCACGCCGTTTAATTTTCCGGCGATGGTGCCGATGTGGATGTTCCCGCTTGCGATCGCATGCGGAAACACGTTCGTCCTGAAGCCGAGCGAAAAAGTTCCGCTCACGGTCGTGCTCATCGTGGAGTTGCTGGAAAAGGCGGGACTGCCGAAAGGCGTTTTGAATCTCGTGCATGGCGGCCGCGAATGCGTCGATGCGCTGCTGACACATCCGAAAGTGAAAGCGATTTCGTTTGTCGGCTCATCGCCCGTCGCGAAATACATTTTCGAAACTGGCACCCGCCACGGGAAACGCGTCCAGGCTAACGGTGGCGCAAAAAACTACATCGTCGTCATGCCGGATGCGGACGTTACCAAAACCGTCGAGGCGCTCTCGACTGCGGCGTTCGGCTGCGCCGGAGAACGCTGCATGGCTGGCTCGACTGCGATTACCGTCGGCGCCGCCGCCGATCATGTCTTGCCGTCGCTCGTTCAGGCCGCTCGCTCAATCCGCGTCGGCCCGACCGATGTTGAAATGCAACCCGACATGGGCCCGGTCATCACCGCCCAGCACCGCGATCACGTCGCGAGTCTCGTGGCCAGCGGCGAAAAGGAAGGCGCGAAAGTAATTTGCGACGGTCGTGGCGCGCGGATCGATGCCGCGCCTAACGGCTTCTTCATGGGCGCGACGATCGTCGACCAGGTCCGCGACGAAATGACCATCGCGCGGGAAGAGGTTTTCGGTCCGGTCCTGAATGTGATGCGGATGGATGACCTCGATCACGCCATTGAAGCTGCGAACAAATCAGCCTTCGGAAATGGCGCCGCGATCTTCACTCACTCCGGAAAAGCCGCGCGCGAATTCAAGCACCGCGTCAAAGCCGGCATGGTCGGCATCAACGTCGGCGTTCCCGCTACGATGGCGATGTTCCCGTTCACCGGCTGGGACGAATCGTTTTACGGCGACCTGCACATTCAAGGGAAAGAAGGCGTGCAGTTCTACACGCAGCAGAAGGTCGTGACGACGAGGTGGTTTGGCGATGGCGTCGGCGACGTCTGGAAAAAGTGAAGCGGCGGATTACTCGGATGTCTGAACGTGTCATGCTGAGCGCAGCGAAACATCTCTGATCATTTCCGTTTCCTAGTGCGCCGAAATAGTCAGAGATCCTTCGCTCCGCTCAGGATGACAAAACAGTTAAGTATTCCTCGATGAGTCTTCTGATCAAAGGCGGCGAGATCGTAACCGGGACCGAGCACTACATCGCGGATATCTACTGCGAGCACGAGCGGATCACCCACATCGATCGCAATATCGACGCGCCGGCGGGCGCGGAGGTGATCAACGCGAGTGGGAAATATGTCTTCCCGGGGTTCATCGATCCGCATGTTCACATTTACCTGCCGTTCATGGGGACGTTTTCGAAGGACACTTACGAAACGGCGAGCAAGGCGGCACTCGTCGGCGGGACGACGACGATGATCGAAATGGTTTGTCCATCGCGAGACATGAGCGCGGCGGAAGGGTTTCGGATTTGGCAGGAACAAGCGGCGGACAAATCGGCGTGTGATTACACGTTTCACATGGGCGTGACCCGATTTGACGACGAGAACGCGCGACAGCTACGCGAGATCGTCGCGGCAGGAATCACTTCGTTCAAAATTTTCCTCGCTTACAAAGGCGCGTTCGGGATCGATGACGCGGAGCTGTATCACACCCTGAAGCTCGCGAAAGAACTGGGCGTCATCGTCACCGCGCATTGCGAGAACGAAACGCTGGTGGCGGAGCGGCAAAAGGAATTGCTCGCGGCTGGTCTGACGGGACCGGAACAACATCACGAAAGTCGGACGCCGGTAGTGGAAGCGGAAGGCGTCCACCATCTGATGACTTTCGCCGAGCTCACCAGCGCGCAGGTTTACATAGTGCATCTCAGTTGCGACGAGGCGTTGCGCGAAGCGCTCCGGGCACGGCATCGCGGGGTGAACGTTTCGATCGAGACGCTGATTCAATACTTGGTGCTCGATAAAGATGACGCGGCCCGGCCGGAATTCGAAGGCGCGAAGTTTGTCATGTCGCCACCGCTCCGAGACAAGAGCAATCAGCCGGTGCTCTGGAATGGATTGGCGAGCGGCGAAATTCAAACTGTTGCGACCGATCACGCGCCGTTCGATTTCAAAACCCAAAAACCGATGGGCCGCGACGATTTCACAAAGATCCCAAACGGAATTCCGTCACTCGAAGATCGAGTGAATCTGCTCTACACGCATGGGGTAAAGGCCGGGAAGCTCGACCTGCATACCTTCGTCAACGTCGCGAGCACAAACGCGGCGAAGACCTTCGGACTGTTCCCGCGGAAAGGTGCGATCCAGATCGGCGCGGACGCTGACCTCGTCGTCTACGATCCGGAATATCGCGGACAAATCTCGGCGAAGACCCAGCAGATGAACGTCGATTACAGCGCGTTCGAAGGCTGGGAAATCGAAGGCCGGCCGGACCTGGTCACAGTGCGCGGTGAAGTGGCGGTGCGCGACGGAAAATTCGTCGGCACGATCGGCCGCGGCAAAATGCTCCAGCGCGAGCCGGCCCATTTCTGACGTGCCTCTCAATGGATGTCATCCTGAGCGCAGCGAAGGATCTCTGACTATTCCGAGTCATACAGCGCTGAAATGGTCAGAGATGTTTCGCTTTGCTCAACATGACATCCGCAAACAATAGCTCGTCCGGAGTCGAGACGGCGGCACTAGCCCCCGACGTCGAAGTCTCGATCGAGATCGAACAGTCGACGCTTTACAACAAAGACCTCGCGCCGGTCCCAAAGGCACGCCGCACCTGGCGGGTCGGCAGTTTCGCGGCCCTCTGGATTTCGATGTCGGCCTGCATCCCGACTTACATGCTGGCTTCATCGCTCATCGGCGGCGGAATGAACTGGTCGCAGGCGATCCTCACCATTTTTCTCGGCAACCTCATCGTCGTCGTTCCGATGATCCTCAATGCGCATGCCGGAACGCGTTACGGAATTCCGTTCCCGGTTTTCTGCCGCGCGTCGTTCGGAACACGCGGCGCGAACGTTCCGGCGCTTATGCGCGCGTTCGTGGCCTGCGGCTGGTTCGGGATCCAGACGTGGATCGGTGGCGCGGCGATCTACAAAATCCTTGGCGTCTTCTTTCCCGGCCTAACGACCTCTGGCGCCCCGGCCTTTCTCGGCATCACCCTCGCGGAGTTCGTCTGCTTTCTCTTTTTTTGGGCGATCAACATGTTCGTCGTTTACAAAGGCATCGAATCGATCCGGTTTCTCTTGAACATCAAAGCGCCGCTGTTGATCGCGCTCGGCTTGTTGCTCCTTTGGTGGGCCTATCGCAATGCCGGCGGCTTCGGACCCATTCTCGCCCAACCGTCCGCGTTCGATCCCGGTCAGCCGAAGGCCGGACAATTCTGGTCGTTCTTCGTCCCGGGCCTGACCGGCATGATCGGTTTCTGGGCGACGCTCTCGCTTAACATTCCGGATTTCTCGCGCTACGCGCGCAGCCAGCGCGATCAAGTCGTCGGACAAGCGCTCGGGCTTCCGCTGACCATGGCGCTTTATTCGTTCATCGGCGTCGCCGTCACTTCGGCCACGACGATCATTTACGGCCAGACGATCTGGGATCCGGTCGATGTCCTGACGAAATTCACGAACCCGATCGTGCTCGTCGTCGCCATGTTCGCGCTTTGTCTCGCGACGCTCGCCACCAACATCGCGGCCAACGTCGTCAGTCCTGCGAACGACTTCTCGCATCTCGCGCCGAACAAAATTTCCTTCCGGACCGGCGGACTCATCACGGGAATCGTCGGCGTGCTCATGATGCCGTGGAAACTGGTGGCCGATCCGTCCGGCTACATTTTCACGTGGCTGGTCGGTTACAGCGCGCTGCTCGGGCCGATCGGCGGAATTATGATCGCGGACTATTTTGTGATTCGCCGTCGCCGGCTAAATCTGAATGCGCTTTACCGTCACGACGACGAGCATTGCTACACCCGCGGCTTCAGCATTGTCGCGCTGATCTCGCTCCTGCTCGCGATCCTGCCGAATCTCCCAGGATTTCTCGTGACCGTGAAGATTGTCGACGCCGGAAGCGTCCCGGCATTTTTCATTACGCTTTACAGCTACGCGTGGTTTGTTGGATTCGCGATTGCGTTCTGCCTCTACCTCGCGTTGCGCAAATTGACGTCGGAAGGCCGCTCTCTCAAAGGGCTGTCATCCTGAGCAAAGCGAAGGATCTCTGATCATTTCCGGTTCCCCGCGTGCTGAAATAGTCAGAGATGTTTCGCTCTCGCTCAACATGACATCTGCAGGGGCGCGCTCCCAAAAAGGTGTCATCCTGAGCGAAGCGAAGGATCTCTGACCATTTCCCGGTTGCCCGCGCGCGGAAATAGTCAGAGATGTTTCGCTTCGCTCAAAATGACATAAAACATGAAAACGCCCGACCTGCCGCCATTCGATCATCAGCCTGCCAAATACTCCGGACCGTCCGCCGACGAAGTCCTGCGCTTGCGGCGCGAATTCCTGAACCCGGGAATTTTTATCTACTACAAAAAGCCGATCATGCTCGTGGAAGGGAAAATGCAATACGTCTGGGACGAGAACGGGCGGCGATATTTGGACGCGCTCGGGGGAATCGTCACGATCAGTGTCGGGCATTGCCATCCGGACGTGGTCGCGGCGGCGGACCGCCAGAACCACATCCTTCAGCATTCGACCACGATCTATCTGCACCCGAACATCGCGCAGTATGCGGAGAAGCTGGCGGCGAAGATGCCGGGCGAGCTCAAGGTTTGCTACTTTGTGAATTCAGGTTCGGAAGCGAACGATCTCGCGCTGCTCCTCGCGCGCACCTACACGGGGAACTACGACATGATCGCGTTGCGCAACGCCTACCACGGTGGGAACGCCTCGGGCATGGGGCTGACGGCGCATCACACCTGGAAGTTCAATACGCCACATAGCTTCGGCGTTCATCATGCGATTACGCCAGATCCGTTTCGCGGTTACTGGGGACGCGACGACGCCGATGCCGGCCGCAAATACGCCGCGGACGTGAAGAGCCTGATCGACTACGCGACGCCCGGGCAGATCGCGGGCTTTATTGCGGAATCAATCCAGGGCGTAGGCGGCTGCGTGGTTTTCCCAGACGGCTATCTCAAGCACGCTTACGAACATGTGCGCGCGGCTGGTGGAGTTTGTATTGCGGACGAAGTGCAGGCCGGGTTCGGCCGGACCGGTTCGCATTACTGGGGATTCGAGACGCAGGGCGTCATGCCCGATATCGTCTGTATGGCGAAAGGAATTGGGAACGGCGCGCCGCTCGGTGCGGTCGTGACCACGCCGAGGATCGCGCAGGCACTCTCGCAACGCATCCATTTCAACACGTTTGGCGGCAACCCCGTCGTCTGCGCCCAGGGCATGGCGGTGCTCGAAGTGATCGACCGCGAAAAACTCCAGGAAAATGCGCTCAACATCGGCAACCACTTGTTAGGCGGATTGAATCGGCTGAAGGAGAAGCACGACCTGATTGGCGATGTCCGGGGCAAAGGTTTGCTGCTCGGGATCGAGCTGGTGAAAGATCGCGGAACCAAAGAGCCCGCGAAAGCGGAGTGCGCCGAAGTTCTGGAACGCTGCAAGGACATGGGCCTGCTGCTGGGCAAAGGCGGCCTGCAAGGTCAGACGATTCGGTTCTCGCCGCCGATGAACATCACGAAAGCCGACGCGGATTTCCTGCTTGAAGTCTTGGATCGCGCATTCAGCAGTTTGTAGGGCAAGCGCTCCGCTTGCCGATCGAAAACGGGGCAACCGGTGCGGTCGCCCTACAATTCAGAAAGACGCGGTTTGAAAATGAAATGGGTGGCGAGTTCGCCACCCGCCGGAATTTTCTGAATGCCTTCTTTGTCCTCGAAAGCGCGTTGTTCGTGATGATCAGTCAAACCCCAGCATGGTTCGACGCAAAGAAACGGGCCGCCGTCGGACCAGAGCGTCAGATACGGGACGCCGGTCAGGTCTATGAGAACGGTTCGTCCGCTGGACGGATCGGAAAAGGTGAACCCGCGGTTCCGGACGTCGATGAATTCAAGAATGTAAGAGCCCGGCAGCTTTGCGCGCTCGAACGGCATCTCGCCGCCGGCGAACTGAATGTCCCGCGTCTCGCCGCTCAGATAATTCTCTGGCGAAAAATGGCGGCGGTAAAGGCCGGGCGGCATTTCGAAGCGGAAGGAATCGAAGGAGGTTGCAGCGAAACCGGGATGCAGACCGAAGCCGACTTGCGCGGTTAGCTCCGGCTCGTCGTTCTTGAAACGGAATTTGACGACGATGCGCTCATCTTCAATCCGATACGTCAGGTCGAGCGAGACTTTGAGCGGATATTCTGTCACGGAGAAATCGTCGGGCGTGATTCGATAGACGAGTTCGTTGTCGCGATTCGATTCAACGCGATGCCAGATTTTGCCGCGAAGAAAACTGTGGGTCCCGCCGCGGATTTCCCGGCCGCGATAGAGCGAGCGCTCGTTCTTGATCCGATGCAGGTAGTACCCCATGACGGTGGCGTGGTTCGCCCAGCCTTTCGCAGGCGGTGCGATTTCGTTGTCGAGATTGAGGAAACCAATCCAGCCGCCAGCGGAATTGCGTCGCGCGACGCTGATCAGCTCCGCGCCGAGCCGCGAAACGATGAGGCGGAGTCCGTTCGTTTCGTCGGTGAGAACATCGAAGAGCCGATCCCGCCGCTGTTCTTCGCACCGCGAAAAGCTATTCATGTTTACGATTATCAAATCAAGCAACAGGCAGGATGCCTATTGGCCCCACGGCAAGATGCCTGTGCTACAGGATTACGGGAATAAACCGCGGGAGTATTTGGCTTTCATCACCCGCTCGACGCCGATCGCCATGGCGGCAGTGCGATGCGAAACCTTGTGCGCCTTCGCGCGCCGGATGACCTGGGTAAAGGAATGCTCGAGGATGCGGAAAAGTTTGTCGGTCACTTCCGTTTCCGACCACATGAAGGCCTGCAGACCCTGGACCCATTCGAAGTAGGAAACGATCACGCCGCCGGCGTTGCAGAGAATGTCGGGAATGACGAAGAGCTCATCCCAGCGCTCGTTCAAAATGAGATCGGCTTCGGGCGTGGTCGGACCATTGGCACCTTCAGCGAGAATCCGGCATTTTAGTTTCGCGGCATTGCCACCGTGAATGACCCGGTCCACTGCCGAGGGAACCAGCACGTCGCATGGCATCGTGAGCATTTCATTCGGATCGACGCGATCGGCTTCGTCGAAGGCACGCAGATTCCCTTTCTTGATGACGTGCTGCTCGGCCTTCGCCACGTCGATACCGTTGGGATTGTAAAGCGCGACCGTCGCGTCACTGACCCCGACGACTTTCACGCCGGTCTTGAGCGCGAGCGATAACGCTGCGACAGAACCGACGTTGCCGAATCCCTGGACAATCGCCGTGCTCTTTTCCGGATCCATCTTCAGCATGTCCATCGCGCGCTCGATCAGATAAACGACGCCGCGTCCGGTCGCTTCACGCCGGCCTTCCGTGCCGCCGATCGAGACCGGCTTACCGGTCACGATTTCGTTCACGCAATAGCCCTGATACACGGAATACGTGTCCATGAACCACGCCATGACCTGTTCGTTTGTACCCATGTCCGGGCCCATGATGTCGGTATGCGGGCCGACGAACGGGATCATTTCCTGCATGTAACGGCGCGAGACAGCCTCCAATTCCGTCCGTGAAAGTTTGTGCGGATCGCACGCGACGCCGCCTTTCGCTCCGCCGTAGGGCAAATTCGACAGCGCGCACTTCCAACTCATCCACATGGCGAGCGCCGCGGTTTCGCCCATGGAAAGATTCGGCGCGAACCGCGTGCCGCCTTTGGTCGGACCGAGCGTCAGGTGATGTTGGACGCGATAGCCCTGGAACGTCTGGGTGCTGCCGTCATCCATGTGGACCGGGAGCGTCACCGCCATCGAGCGCTTCGGAAGCATCAGACGATCGCGATCGTTCTTATCGATCTGGAGGTAATCGGCGATGACCTGGAACTGGTCGCAGGCCATCTTAAAGACTTCGTCGTCGTAGATGCTGATGCTCATAAAGGCGAAGCCGGAACGTAGAATGCCCGGCGCGAAATTCAGGTGCTATTTGCGCCGAGCCCGCAAGATCGTCAAATTTAATTCGATGCGCCCGCCTGCATCGTTATGCGAAGCATTGCGGGCAGGGGATGCGAGATGCAAGATACGCGATGATGCGCGTTGAAACGCTCGCCGTTCATGCCGGGCATGAGGTCGATGCCGCCACGGGCGCCGTCGCGACGCCGATTCATCTCTCGACCACTTTCGAGCGCGATGCGGAAGGAAATTATCCGCATGGATACATTTATGGACGGAGCGCGAACCCGAACCGTCACGCCCTGGAAGTTGCGCTCGCCGCGCTGGAAGGCGGCGCGGAGGCGGCGGCGTTTGCTTCGGGACTCGCGGCTTCGAGCGCCGTCCTCCAGGCGCTCGCGTCTGGTGATCACGTGGTCGCGCCGACGGATGTGTATCACGGGATGACGAAACTGCTGCGCGAAATCTATATGCGGTGGGGACTCGAAGTGAGCTTCGTCGACATGACGAAACTCGACGACGTGAAGCGCGCGATTCGATCGACGACGAAACTGGTTTGGATCGAGACGCCGTCGAATCCGTTGTTAAAAATCACCGACATTGCGGCCGTAGCCGAACTCGCGCGGGCGGCCGGTGCAATCTGCGCATGCGACAATACCTGGTCGCCGATTGTGCAACGTCCGCTGGATTTCGGATGCGATCTCGTCATGCATTCGACGACTAAATATCTCGGTGGCCATTCGGACGTCACCGGCGGCGCGATCATCACGAAGGCCGCGACAGATTTTTTTGCGCGCGTCCGCGAAATCCAGACGACCTGTGGTGGCGTCCCCTCGCCTTTCGATTCCTGGTTGATCCTGCGCGGGATGCGCTCACTGCCGTGGCGAATGCGCGGGCATTGCGAGAACGCGATGAAGATTGCGACCTGGCTCGCGGACCATCCGCAGGTGACGACAGTCCATTATCCCGCGCTCGAATCGCACATCGGCAATGAGATTGCGGCGCGGCAGATGAGCGCGTTCAGCGGGATGCTGTCGTTTGAGATTCGCGGCGGACGCGAAACGGCGATGACGGTTGCCGCAAAGACGAAGCTTTTCATTCAAGCGACGAGTCTCGGCGGCGTGGAAAGTCTGATCGAACATCGGGCGTCCATCAAAGGGGAGGATCCGAAGACGCCGCAGGGATTGTTGCGGTTGTCGGTCGGCCTCGAGCATCCGGACGATTTGATCGAGGACCTGGCGCAGGCGCTGGAGTAAACCAAAAGCACCAAATTCCAAGCACCAAGCTCCAGAGAAATACCAAGCACCAAACAGCAAACCGCCGCCTGCGCGTTGGAGCTTCGATGTTTGGAGCTTCTCTGGTGCTTGGAGCTTTTGGTTTAACGACCGCTCCGGCTAAGTCGACCGCGCACGAGCTCGACCACATCGCGCACTTCAGCGACATGGAGGAGATACGCGGTGCCGAAAAAGACCGCGGCGCCGGCCACGATCGTGATCGTTAGGCCAAGGGCTTTCCGCCACAAACTCCATTCGGCAGAAACGAAATGGAAATATTGCGCCAGGAAGCAAATGCCGGCGAGCAAGGCGCCAGCCAGGAATAATTTTGCAAGGGTCCGAAGCATCATGCCGGTTTCGAGGCGGCCGAGGTATTGCCGCATCATGATGTAGAGAATGAGAAAATTCGTCAGCGCGACCAGGCTCGTGGAAAGAGCGAGCCCGCGATGACCGAGCTCGAGACGAAAGGTGAAGAACCAGTTCAGGGCGATGTTCAATCCAATGGAAAAAAGACTCACCACCATCGGCAGATTCCGTTTATCCAGGGCGTAAAACGCCGGTGCCAAAACTTTGACCGCGGAATAGCCGACGAGCCCGATCGCGTAAAAGCGTAACGCGCCCGCGGTTTGAATGGTCGATGCACTGGTGAATCGGACATGCTGATAAATCAGGCCGATGATTGGCTCCGCCAAAATCATCAGGCCGATGGCCGATGGAATTGTCAGCAACATCACCAACCGCATGGCGTGGGCGAGCGCGCCGCGAAATTCGGTTTTGTTCCCGAGCGCGGCGCTGCGCGAAACCAGCGGAAGCGCCACGGTCGCAATGGCGACGCCGAAAATTCCGAGCGGCAATTGCATGAGGCGAAACGCGATGTTGAGCCAGCTGACGCGTCCGTCGCCGAGCTGCGCGGCGAATCCGCTGTTGATCAACACGTTGATCTGGACTGCGCTCGCTGCGATGACTGCGGGGCCCATGAGCGAGAGAACTGTTCGCACGCCCTCGTCGCGCCATCGAAAGTCGGGCCGATAATGAAATCCGGCGCGGCGTAACGCCGGAAATTGCGAGAGCAATTGCCAAAGCCCGCCGATCAGAGTGCCTAACGAGACGCCGATGAGTGAGCGTGGGCCGAAGTGCGGATCGAACCACCAACCGAGCGCGACGCCACCAATGATGGAGCCGAGATTGAAAAAGCTCGAAGCCATGGCCGGCGCGCCGAAGACATTTTTCGCGTTCAGAATTCCCATGACCAGCGCGGCCAGCGACACGAGCAAAATGAAAGGCCACATCACCCGCGTGAGCAGAATGGTCAGCGCGGTCTTTTCCGGCGACCAGCTCCACCAGGTCATGAGTCCGATTAGTTGCGGCGCGAACAGGATGCCAAGCAACGTGACGGCGCTGATAAAAATGGCGGCGAGCGTCGCCATCTTGTTCGCCAATCGCCAGGCCGAAGCGTCTCCTTCTTGCGCGATTTTTTTGGAAAATGTCGTGATGAAAGCGGTCGAGAGCGCGCCTTCGGCAAAAAGATCGCGGAGCAAATTCGGCACGCGAAATGCCATGAGAAAAGCATCGAGAGACGCACCTGCGCCGAAGAGCGCGGCGAAGACCTGTTCGCGAATCAATCCCAGCAAGCGGCTGCAAAGGATAGCGATGCCTACGATGCCAGTCGCGCGCGCGCTGACGCGTTGATTCGCCGGGATGGCCGGTTCTTCCACGGCGCAACAGAACAGCGGAGTCGCGTTTTACGAAAGCGGTTTTCTGTAGCCGTCGCCCTGTGGGCGACGTGAGAAGAGGGCGCGAATCGCTCCGGCGTCGCCCACAGGGCGACGGCTACAGAAGAGGCGGCGGCTGTTTCTCCTGTTTCGGGACAAGGAAGCGCTGATAGACGAACGAGGCGACGATCAGGATGATGGCGACGCCGATGAAGGCACCGATGCGGTAGAGCTTATCGAGGCTGCTGAGATCGTGGAGGAAAAGTTTGGCGAGCGTGACGACGAGGAGCGCGACGCCGGAATAACGGACCCAGCGAGTGTGTTTGCGCATGCCGATGAGGAGGAGCGCGAAGGCGTAGAGCGCCCACGCGATCGAATATGTCATGTCGCGCGCGAAATTTCCGGTGAACGAAAAGGTCAGGGTGGGGCCGACGGAGAAATAGTCGGCGATCTCGATGTTGAGGAGGAGAAAGGTGAGGAGCGCGCCTAACGAGTAGAGAAGCGTCGGCGCTGTCCGGTCGAAGCGCGGAATACGAGGCGGCCGGAAGAGCCAGGCGCCGACGAACAGACATACGATCGCGATTCCATAAGTATAGAAATACCAGTTCCAGATCGGCGTGGCGCTGCGGCGATGGTATTCGAGCACGGCCGGATTTAGGGCGAGCCGCACGAACGCCAGACAGAGCAGACCGACACCAACGTAACGCAAGCCGCGGTTCGGCACGACGCGAAAGAGCCAGATGAGCGCGAGACCTTCGAGCGCCCAGCCGAGCGTGATCCATTCCCGATCGAATTGGATCGGAAAGATCAGCGTAATGAAGAACAGCGCGGCGGCGCCCTGCCACGCGAGGCGCGCATCGCCGGTCGCCGGATCGGCCTGGCGTTTCCGAACCAGAAACCAAACGGCGATCAGGTACGGAACCACGAAGACGGCGGGAGCGAAGCCGTTCCGCAAAGCAGGAAACGCCTTTGTGATGGTGTCGTAGATCAGCGCGAACTGGAGCGGGCCGGCGAGCGCGCTGATCGACCACGGCAACGCTTTCCGTTCTTCAGAGGTGAAAAACGGAAACGCGAAGAAGATGAGGAAGAACGCAGTCTGCCATCCGAGGGCGAGGGTGGCGTAACCGGCGTTGAAATTCGGGGAGCCCTGCCATTCGCATTGGACGAGCCACCCGAAAACGAGCGCGATGAGCGCGATCCAACTCGTTCGGGCGATGACAGCGAGGCCAAGCAACAGGACGCAGAGAACAAACGTGGTGATGAAGTACGGCGTCGGATTCGCCGCCGGCAATTTCGTCATCGCCATGATGATCAAGACAAACGGGAGCGACGCGGCCAGCGCGGGAATATTGCGGCGCACATGCGGCGAATCGGGGAAGAAGCGCGCGGCGGTGAACAGGGTTACCGAGAAAAACAAAGCGCCTGATCCCGCGGCGACAATGAGGAAACTGCCAAGGTCGATATCGGCCGGTCCGATCACGATCCAAAGAAGCGCGGAGAAGAAGGTGAGAACGACAGCGGCGGCGATGGCGAGCACTGAGCGGCGAACGAGAGCGACGCTGATGACAACGAAATCCAGAACCAGCAGGCACAACCAGACCGCGGAGGAGGTTTCGTTTTTCGAAACGCATATCCAAATCAGGATGAGCGGCAGAAGCGGCAGGAAATTCAGGACGGGCGATTTCGCGGGAGCGGCTTCCGCTGGTCTCGGCCAGACGGCGAAGCCCGCGTGCAGAATCGAGAAAGCGACGTAACCCCCGAGCGCCCACCAGAGGGTGGCGGCGGTCAGGTAGTTCGCGGTCCAGATCGAGAGGAAAACAAAAACGATTCCGCCGGCGATCGGAACGAGGAGACCGGGCTTTGAGTAAAGCAGCGCGAGACCGAGCAGGCCGGCCTCGGCCAGAAAGATGTAAGTGAAAAGAAATCCCGGGCGCGGTCCGAACTCCGGATAACTCAAGAAGCAGAATCCCCAAACGAGAGCGGCCAGACAGACCGCGATGGCAGAGCGCGCGGTCCAATTCGCAGGCGGATGAAGGCGTCGCGCCCACGCGAAGATCGCGAGGAACTGAATTTCGAACGCGATGAAAATGGCGAACGCGATGTTGGCCTTCCAGACCACGAAAAACTTATCGGCCCAGGCGAATTCCATGATGATGGTGCCGCCGGCGGCGAGAAGGACGAGGTAATCCCAGCGTTTCCGCAGCGCGACCGCGGCGACGCCAATGTTGAGGACGGCTATGTAACCAAAGAGCGCGGTCGGATTATCGACGCCGGTCGAGAGCAGGACCGGGGTGAGAAATCCGCCGAGCAGACCGAGGATCACGATGACCTGCGCGTTCATGCGGACGGCGAGGAAGAACGCCGCCGCGGTGACGATCGCCATCGAAGCGAACGCCGGTCCGAGCGCGATCAAGTGATAGAAAACGTGGGCGGCGAAAATGTTGCCGTAGAGGACGAGCACGCCGGTCGCGCAAAGACTTTGGCCGGAGACGCGATAGTTGCGCGCGGCCGTGAACCAGCCCGTCGCAATCAGGATGAGTCCGATAACCGTCCCGATGAGGACACGCATCGCGGGCGTGATGAGATTGTTGTCGAAGGAATACTTCACCAGGAACACGATCCCGAGGAAGAGGACGAACCCTCCGATCCACGCGAAAAGTTTTACGCCGAAAAACGCTTCCCAATCGAACGGCTTCGATGGGACTGGCGGCGGCGGCGGAATCGTGGGAGGCGGTGGTGGCCCAGGCGCCACCGGTTTGGGCGGAGCGGGCGGCGGACTGATAACTTTCGGTTCCACAGCTGCAGCCGGAGCAGCGCGTGGAATCGGCGGCGGAGCTGGTGGTGGCGGCGCGATCGATTCCCTAACGACTGGTTGTCGCTCGGGCACCGGCCCACGGTCGCGCTGGGCCTCGAGGTCGGCGACGCGCTGGACGAGATTGCGCACCGCCGTCTTGAGCTTTCGGATCTGAACGAAACCGATGATCAAAACGATCAGGGGCAAGAGAGCGAAGACGACAAGCACCGCGCAGCCGAAAAATTCCTTGTCGCTCATAATCCGGTGGGAGAATCGATGAACTCCCAAGGCAGGTTGAACCGTTCCGACAAATGCGCGGCGAGCGCTTTCACGCCGAACGTTTCCGTCGCGTAATGGCCGCCAAGCAAAAAATTAATTCCGAGTTCTTCCGCCGCAACGGCCGCCCAGTGCGGTGCTTCGCCGGTGACGAACGTGTCGATCCCTTCGCGCGCCACCGCATAAATTTCCGAACCAGCGCCGCCCGTTATGAGACCAATTGATTCTGTCTCGGCCGGACCGGTAGCGAACATTCGGACCGGCCCGCCTAACGACTGCTCGAGTTTGCGGGCGAAATCATCGCGGGAAACCCGGGCCGCAACCCTCAGTCCGATCGGCTGGCCTTTGATCTCGAAAAACGGTTTCGCGTCTTCGAGGCCTAACGAATCGGCCAGCTGCGCGTTGTTCCCAAGAACAGAATGGAGATCAAGCGGAAGGTGCGCGCTGTAGAGCGCGAGATCGTTTCGCAGAATTTGTTCGAGCATGCGGCGACGCCCGCCGCTAATCGGTTGCAGTCCCGGCCAAAAAAGGCCGTGATGGACAATGAGGAAGTTTACGCCGCTCTCGATCGCGAGATCGATCGTGCGCGTCGAAGCGTCAACCGCCGCGCCGATCTTCGTGACCGCCCCCGAGTTCTCCACCTGGAGACCGTTGAGCGCATTCGGCCAGTCCTCGATTTCACGAATGCGCAAATGCTCGTCCGCGTAGGAAACGATTTGCGAAAGGGTCGCCACGCGCGGCATTGTGGAGAAGCCAGTTGCAGATTGCACGCGCAGAAAGACGGCGGAATCCGAAGGGCTTGACGAATTGTTTCCGCGTCGGACGGTTAGGCGTCGCTGCGAATTCAACGAGGAGGAACTGTGGAATACACTGATGCGCCGACTTTAGAACCGCCGGTTTCCGCTGACACGATGGAGTGTCCGCTTTGCGGTCATATCCTGCCGAAAGATGCTGACGCGTGCGATCGCTGCGATTGGGTCCGGACTGATACGGAAACCGCCGAGGGTAAGGCGAGCGATGCGGTTGCCGTCATGCTGAGCGTGATTCCGGGACTCGGTCACGTCTACAAGGGATACAAACTAATTGGACTGCTTTTCTTCTTTGGAGCGATCGGAGCGCTTCTCGCCGGCGCGCTCGCGGCGACTGCGACCGCCGGCTTCGGTCTCTTCCTGATTCCGATCTATTGGTTCGCCTGCATGTTTCACGTCTACGGAATTCACGATCGGGTGGCGTCGACTTCGAAAGAGGACGAAGGCGAAGAGTATTGAGACGTTGAAGCGATAAAGCGTTAAAGCGTTTTTTCCGCTTCAACCCTTCACCGCTTCAACGTTTCGATGCGGTCACCGCCACATGGATCTCTTCCATGATCTCACGCAGTCCGTAGCGGAATTTCCATTCCGGATAATGCGCCTGGAATTTCCGGACGTCGCTGATCCACCAGATATGGTCGCCGATCCGATTCGCCTCTTCGTATTTCCAGGTTAAACGCCGGCCGCTAATTTCTTCGCAAAGGTTGATTGCCTCGAGCATCGAACAGTTGCTGTGGCGGCTGCCGCCGATGTTGTAGACCTCCGCCACCCGCGGCGCGCGGATGAACGCGGCGAACGCGTCCACCAGATCGGCGCTATGAATGTTGTCGCGCACTTGTTTTCCATTGTAACCGAAAACGCGATAGGGCCGGCCCGTGACGGTGCAGATCATCAGATAAGAAAGAAATCCATGCAGCTCCGCGCCGGCGTGTGCCGGACCGGTGAGACAACCGCCGCGGAAACTAACCGTCGGCATGTTGAAGTAACGGCCGTATTCCTGGACGAGAATATCAGCCGCCGCTTTCGACGCGCCGAAGAGCGAATGCTTCGTGTAATCGATGCTCATCGTTTCGGAAATGCCGGGCTCGTATTCGTGGCCCGGCTCGATTTCCCAGCGCAACGGGAGCTCGCGCAACGGAAGCCGATTCGGCGTGTCGCCATAGACCTTGTTCGTCGACGTGAAAACGAAGGGCGCTTCAGGACAGGATTGCCGCGCCGCTTCGAGCAAATTGAGCGTGCCGTTGGCGTTCACCGTGAAATCGGTTTGCGGATCGCGCGCCGCCCAATCATGCGACGGCTGCGCGGCGGTGTGAATGACGGCCGCGATTTCGCTTCCGTGTTCCTTAAACAGCGCGAGGATTTTTCCGGCCTGGCGAATATCGAGATCGTGATGCTCGTAATCGCCGACCGTTCCCAATAATTCGTCCCGCGTTTTTTTGGTGGACGCTTCGGCGCCGAAGAACTCGCTCCGCATGTCGTTGTCGATCCCGATGACGCGGTAACCCTCCGCCGCAAAATGGCGCACGCTCTCCGAGCCGATCAGGCCTGCCGAGCCGGTCACGATTATTCTGCGCATTAGAAAAACGGAAGCGAAACGCGTCCCGGAATCAAGCTTCGCCGAGAATCCAGGTGAGACCGCCGGTCACCGGCGCGACGCGCGCAGAGGGATATTGTTGATCGCCGTCCAGAATTTTTTCCAACAGCGCGGGGTTCTTGTTCGCGTTCACGAGGAAACCGACGTGCCGCGCCTGATTGATCAGCGGATAGGTAAACGTGATCCGCCACGAATCGAATTTCGGGACGAAATTGGCGACCACCTTGCGCGTCTTTTCTTCGAGCGCCGCGGTGTCCGGAAACAGCGACGCCGTATGACCATCATCGCCCACGCCTAGCAGAATGAGATCGTGACGATAAATCATTTCACCGCACTGCGTCGCGAGAACGTCCAGTCCGTCCTGATATTCCTGCGCCGCAATTTGCGGGTCGATCTCGCCTCGCATGCGCGCGATCGATTTTTGCGGCACCGCACCCAGAACGAAAAGAGACTCGCGCGCCATCCGGAAATTGCTTTGCGGATCGTCAGGCGGGACGCAGCGTTCGTCGCCGAATGTAAAAAGGACGCGGTCCCACGGCAGGTCCCGCGCGATCCGGGCGAACTCGGTGTAAACCGGGCGGGGCGTGTTTCCACCGGAGAGCGCGATGCGAAATTGGTCGCGCTCTGCCAAGGCGGCGCGGGCGTGACGCAGAATAAATTCCGCCGCGTCGTGCACGAAGTTCTGCGAGCGGAGGACGTCGCGCTTCATGCGGGGCGCTAGATCGCGCAGTGCGACAACCCGCGCTTCTCGAGATAGCGCTGATGATATTCTTCTGCGCGATAAAACGGCGGCGCGGGCTGGATGAAAGTCACGATCGGATTCTTGAACCGGCGGCTTTTGTCGAGTTGCGCCTTGGAAGCTTCGGCCGCGGCTTGCTGCTCGGGTGAATGATAAAAAATCACGGAGCGATATTGATCGCCGGTGTCAGGTCCCTGGCGATTCAACGTGGTGGGGTTGTGATTGGCCCAGAAAATATCCAGCAGTTGATCGTAACTCACGACAGCCGGATCGAATTCCACCTGCACAACTTCGGCGTGACCGGTCGTATGGCTGCACACATCTTCGTAAGTTGGGTTATCGGTTTTGCCACCGGCATAACCGACCAAGGCCTCTTTCACACCCGGAACCGCGCGAAAAGTCGCTTCCACGCCCCAGAAACATCCTGCGCCGAAGGTGGCTTTTTCGGTTGGCATGGGATCACGATGAAGCGGGATGGGGGCAGGTGCAAACGGCGACAATGACGAATGACGAATGACGAAGGAATGACGAAGCTCGAATGACGAAGCTCGAATGACGAAAGCCGACGACAACGCGCCTCTTTCTGCATTCGGTCATTCGATATTCCTTCGTCCTTCGTCATTCGTCATTCGTCATTCTCCTCACATCACCATTCCGCCATCGACCGTCAGCACCTGGCCGGTGATATATTTTGCTTCCGGTGAGGCGAGATAGGCAACGGCGCCGGCGATGTCGTCGGGCTCACCGAGTTTTCCGAGCGGAACTTTTTGCAGAATGGCTTGCCGTATTTCCTCCGAGAGAACAGTTGTCATGTCGGTCTCGATCAATCCGGGAGCGACCGCATTGACGGTGATTCCGCGGCTGGCGAGTTCACGCGCCAGAGTTTTCGTCAGGCCGATCAATCCGGCTTTGCTGGCGGCGTAATTTGCCTGGCCGGCGTTGCCGATTAATCCGGCGATTGAGCTGATGTTGATAATCCGGCCGCTGCGTTGCTTGATCATCGGGCGCATGATGGCTTGCGTGAAATTGAAGGCGCCCTTCAGGTTGGTGTTCAACACGGTGTCCCAATCATCCATCGACATTCGCATGCTCAACCCGTCGCGGGTGACGCCGGCATTGTTCACCAAAATGTCGACGCGTCCGAAGTCTTCGAAAATTTGGGCGGCGGCCTTTTGCACTGCAGCCTGCTCCGCGACATCGACTGCGTAGGCTTTGGCCGCATCCGCGCGCAGCGAATTAATTTCATCCGCGGTTTTTTGGGCGTTGCTTTCGGTGCGGCTCACCGACGCAACCCGCGCGCCTTCCTTCGCGAGACGAACGGCGATGGCGTGGCCAATGCCGCGACCCGCGCCGGTAACAACCGCCACCTGGTTTTCGAATCTCATAAGCCGAACGTTATGCGGCCGCGCGCGGAGAACAATCATCGTTGTAGCCGGGATCGGTGATCCCGGCCGAGTATCGGCGCGAACACAGGCCGGGATCACCGATCCCGGCTACAGGGTGAACACGCTCAAGAACGCGACCTCGATAGCAAGCGCTTCCTGGATGTTGCGGCCGAGATGATCGCGCAATTCTTCAAGGCGACGGATCCGGCTCAGGATGTCCGGCGTTTTCAATCGCGACGCCAGCGCCTCGGTTTGTTTCTTCGCCCTGGGAAGTTCGCGCCGCGCGATTCCGGTGTTGGCGCGCAGCACATCGGACCACCAGAGAAACAAAATCTCCAGCAGACGCGCACGATGACGGACGTACTGACTTTCGGTCAGCGCTTTGTAATAATCTTCGCGCTCATCGAGCCAGGCGCCGTCGGTCGTGTTGCGATAACGTGCTTCGTCGCGCTTCAACGCCGCCGCATTTTCGTCCTGAATCTCTTCGCGAACCTGCGCGAGCAGGCGATGGAATCCGCGCGCCAGTTGATAGGCCGGTCGAATCCCCTGCCCTTTCGAATTCGCCGCATCGCCGAGCAAACGCACCAATTCCTCTTCTTCGTCCGAGAAAGTCCGCTCTTCCTCGGCGGCCAACGCGATGGAGACGCAACGCGACAGGATCGTGTCCGGCAAAACTTCCGGCATAGAGCTGAGCAGGATGAGCAATGAGTCGTTAGGCGGTTCCTCCAGCGTTTTCAGGAACGCATTTGCGGCCTGCGGCTGAAGCCGGTCGGCGTCGGCGATGATCGCGACTTTGCGGTGACCGTTGCCGCTCCGCATTTGGAGCGCATGTTCGAGGGCGCGGACCTGATCGATCACGATCCGGCGCGATTTCGATTCCGGCTCGGCCAGGAAAACGCCGGGCGGCGGCGAAGAAAAAACGTCATCCGATTTCGCGGACGCGACGAGATTTGAAAGATCGGAGGCGAGTCCGCGTTTGCCGCTTCCGGGCGGGCCGGAAATCAAATAAGCGTGACCGAGCCGGCCGCGTTCATGAGCGCGAATCAAATATTCCAATGCTCCGGTTCGGGTGAAGGCCATTGTTACATTTTCGATTTTGAAGGCCCGGCCTCGCTCGCTGCGCGAGCTGCGTTACGGCGAATTTCGATTTTCGATTGAAGCGTGTTCCAGATTTCAGCCTCGATCGCATCGGGCGATTGCGCGCCGTCGATCAAGATGAAGCGATCGGGTTCACGCTTCGCCAATTCTCGATAGCCCTGGCAAACCCGCTCGTAGAATTCGACCGGCTCTTCCTCCATCCGATCCTTCACCTGCACCGGTCGGACACGGCGGAGCAGTCGAGCACGAGCGGTCTCAACATCGATGTCGAGAATGAATGTCACGTCGGGTCGCGCGTCGCCGACCGCAAAAGCGTTCAGCGTCGCGACAATCTCGGGAGAAAGTTTTCGGGCCACGCCCTGATAAACCGTGGTCGAATCGGAGAAACGATCGGAGATCACGATCGTTCCCTGTTCGAGCGCCGGCTGAATTGTTTCGTGGACGAGCTGGGCGCGACTCGCTTCGAAGAGCAACACTTCGGTTTCCGGAGTCATCGCGAAACTTTCCGGGGCGAACTGGAGCAGGTCGCGGATTTTCTCGCCGATGGCGGTGCCGCCCGGTTCGCGCGTGACGAGGGTGCGGATACCGGCTTGCTCCAGGCGCGCGGCGAGCCGTTTGACTTGGGTCGATTTCCCACAGCCTTCCGAACCTTCGAATGTGATGAATGCGCCGCGGGCCATGTGACCGAGTGTCAAACAAAGCCGCGCCGTTGTCGAATCGCAGGCGACGAAGCGAGCCAAGGAAGGGCGCTTTCCAAACCGCCCTCTTTGATGTCCGCGGTCGGAGACCGCGCTAGATTGGCCGGCGGACTGGAGACCGCCGCTCCTTGGTGCTTGTTGTCGAATCGTCGCGGCTGCTAGTAATCGAACCCGTGAAACAATACTGGCTCGTGAAATCGGAACCGTCCGCCTATTCGTGGGCGAATCTTGTCGCAGATGGCAAAACGTCCTGGACCGGCGTTCGCAATTTCACCGCCCGGAATAATCTGCGCGCGATGCGCAAAGGGGACGCGGCGTTTTTCTATCACAGTGTAACGGAAAAGGCGGTCGTAGGAATCGCGGAAGTTGTGCGGGAAGCGTATGCCGACCCGACGGCGAAGGAAGGTGATTGGAGCGCCGTGGATCTGGCGCCGGAAAAAGCATTAGCAAAAGCGGTCGCGCTCGAGGAAATCAAAGGCAACGCGAAACTGAAAGAAATGGCGCTGCTGCGTTTGTCGCGGCTCTCCGTCCAGCCGGTGACCAAGGCCGAGTTCGAGGAAATCGTGCGGATGGCGAGGTAGGGACGCCGCGCTGCGGCGTCCGGCGTGATTGATATGCTTCCGCGGCGGACGGCGCAGCGCGCCGTCCCTACCACAACCGATTAGGCTTGTTTGCACCCGAGTTGAGACCGAAAATTCCGGCGTGACCGGAGCCAGTGCGACGTCCTTGCCGTCCCTCTTCGCGCTCTCGGCGGAAGCGGAGCGCGCGGCGCTGGTCGTTTCCATCCACGACGTCGCCCCGTCCACCCAAACGCGTGTCGCGGAAATTATCTCCGAGCTGGCTCATCGTGGCGTCGCGGTCTCCTCGCTCCTGGTCGTGCCGAATTATCATCGCCGGGGTTGTTCGACTGACGATCGCGGGTTTGTTCGCTGGCTTCAGGACCTGGAAACGAAGGGGCACGAGATCGTGATCCACGGATATTTTCACGAACGCCCGCGGCGCGACGAGGAATCGGTCTCGCAAAAATTGTTCACGCGTTTCTATACGAAAGATGAGGGCGAATTCTATGATCTCGATTACGACGAAGCGTTTCGCCGGATCACGCAGGCGCGCCAGGAATTTACTGGGGCGGGATTAACTCCGCGCGGATTCATCGCGCCGGCCTGGCTGCTCGGGCCGTCCGGCGAACGCGCCGCCACCGACGCCGAGTTGGAATACACGACGCGATTAACCGCCGTGCGCGATTTGCGTTCGGGCGAAAATTATCCAGCCCGGACGCTTGCTTACAGTGTGCGGAGCGGATGGCGGCGCACGGCAAGTCTCGCCTGGAACAATCTGCTTGCGCATCAGCTTGCCGAAGCGCCGCTGGCCCGCGTTAGCATTCATCCGCCAGATCGCGATCATACGGAGGTCTGGCGCCAGGCTTTACGGCTGACAGAACGACTGCTTGCGAACCGTAACGCGACAACCTACCGCGATTGGATCGCGGAGAAACGCGTCCAGCGCCAGGCCTAACGAACGGTTATGAGCCGCTGCGATCTTCACATTCATTCGCGTTTCAGCGCGCGCTCGGAGGAATGGCTCTTCCGCCGGTTTGATTTCCCCGACAGCTACAGCGATCCGCGCGCGTTGTATCGCCTGGCCCATGAAGCCGGCATGGATTTTGTCACGATCACCGACCACGACACGATCGAGGGAAATCTCGAGATCGCGGAGTTGGAAGGGACATTCATCAGTGAAGAGGTGACTACGTATTTTCCGCACGATCCCTGCAAAATCCATCTCCTCGTTTGGGGGATCAGCGAGGCGCAGCATGCGGAGATCGTTCAGACCCGCGACAACATTTTCGCCCTGCAGAGCTACCTCCAGCGAGAGAGCATCGCGCACTCGGTTGCGCATCCGCTCTACAGCATCAACGGCAAACTGGAAGCGTCGCATCTCGAACGGCTGATTCTGCTTTTCAAGCACTTCGAGGGAATCAACGGGCTGCGAGATCAGCTCTTGAGCAAGTTGGGGCGCGAACTGCTTTCCGACCTTACGCCGGAAAAAATCGAGGAATGGGCGAACCACCATAACCTTGAGCCGACCCATCCGGAGCCGTGGCGGAAAATTTTTACCGGCGGTTCCGACGATCACGGCGGCCAGTTTGTCGCGGGCGCATTCACGGAAACTCCGAAAGCGCGGACGACGGCGGAATTTCTCGTCCATGTTCGCGAGGGCGATTGCGAACCGCGCGGCGAAGGCGGCACGCCGCTCGCGTTGTCGCACGGGTTTTACAACACCGTCTCCTGTTTCATCCGCGACCGATTCACGGAAAATCTCGGTCCGACCGCGCCGCTCCTCGAAACGATGTTTTCGCGTTTCATGGAAGGACGCGACCCGACCGAGTTCACCCTCAAAGAAAAAGCGACGTTCATCGCGCAGGGCGTGATGTCGGGAAAAATTTTCGAACTGGCAAAGCCGCGCAATGTTTCGCTCTGGAAAGGGCTCTCGAAACATTTCTCGCAGCCGCGCGTGAAAGCGCGGCTGGCGCGCGAGATGCAGGATGTGAAGGAACCGGAGAGGCGCACGTTCCTGATGGCGAACCTGGTTTGCGAACAGCTCGCCTTTCGCCTTTTCGAAAAATTCGTGCAGCAAATCCGCAAAGGAAACCTGATCGAGAGCATGCAGGCCTTGAGCGGGATCGCGCCGATCATCGTTCTGCTGACGCCGTACCTTTACGCGTTCCACAGCCAGGCGCCGTCGCGTCGCTGGCTGCGCGATGTTTTTTCCAAAATGACCGGCGGGATCCCGGCGGAGTTGCAAAACCGGAAGCGGGCCTGGTTCACGGACACGCTCGATGACGTCAACGGCGTCGCGAACACGATTCGCAAAATGACGGCGGCCGGCGTGGCCGCGGGCGAGAAACTGATCGTGGTGACTTCGCGACGGCGCCTCGACGTGGATGAAATCCCGATTAAAAATTTCCCCCCGATCGGCGAATTCGCATTGCCGGAGTACGAGCTGCAACGGCTCAGCTTCCCGCCGATCATGCAGATCCTCGATTACATTCAGCGCGAACAATTCACTGAGATCATCATCAGCACGCCGGGCCCGGTGGGATTAGTCGGGCTGCTTGCCGCCAAGATGTTGAACCTGGAATCGAGCGGCATTTATCACACCGACATTCCCGAATACGTGCGCATCCTGACCGAGGACCGTTTCCTCGAAAGCCTGGCCTGGAGCTACATGCACTGGCTCTACGGGCAGGTCGATACGGTGTTCGTCAACTCCGAGCATTACCGGAAATGCTGGGTCGATCGCGGGTTCGCGCCGGAGAAATTGAAAATCCTTCCACGCGGTCTCGACACCGATTTGTTCACGCCGTCGCGGCGCGACCTGACGTTCTGGTCCGGGTCGGGCGCAAACGGCAGTGACGTGCGGCTGCTGTATGTCGGCCGCATCTCGCGCGAAAAAGATCTCGACGTGCTGGCGACGGCTTACAAAAAAATCCGCGACAGCGGCCAGCCGGTGAAACTTTATCTCGTCGGCGATGGACCTTACAGCGAAGCGCTCGCGGCCGCGTTGCCCGACGCGATTTTTCTCGGTTACTTGACCGGCGAAAAACTGGCCAACGCCTATGCATCGGCTGACGTTTTCGTTTTTCCGAGTACGACCGACACCTTCGGCAACGTCGTCCTCGAGGCGCAGGCCTCCGGGTTGCCCGTCATCGTGTCCGATTTAGGCGGTCCAAAGGAATTGGTGGAAGACGGACGCACCGGGTTCGTGACCAAGGCGCACGACGCGGACGATTTCGCCCGCGCGATCGAACGCATGAGCAGCGATTCGAATTTGCGCGCGCGAATGGGGCGAGAAGCGCGGCAACAGGTGATCGATCGGAGCTGGCCCGGGGCCTTTCGGAAGTTCTGGCAGGCGACCGAACTATAATTTTCATACGATTTCAGAGGTGAGATGCCGCGGTTCCTCACCATAATGCTGTTAGTCGTGCTCCCCCTTTCGGGCCCGGCCCGCGCGGATGAAACGGTGCGCCAGGTGCAGGAGGAACTCCGGAAGCGGAACCTCTATTTCGGTAACATCGACGGCCAGAGCAGCCCGGTTTTGGTGGATGCGCTGAAGCGATACCAGGCGCGGAAGGGTTTCGCGGTTACGGGCAAGGTCGATCATGACACGGCCATCTCGCTTCACGTGGAGACAACGACAGTGGCGGCTGTCGCTCCGCTCCCAGATGTGCCCGTCCTGAAGAGCGACACGGCGAGCGCGTTACCGGAATCGGAGCGCCTCGCGCTCCAGCGGGAAGCAGAAGAAAAACCGGACCTGACTCCTACTCCGCCGCCTCCGGCCGAGTCTCCGCCGCCTGGACAAGACCTCAGTCCCGAGCGGGTCAACAAATTCGTCCAGGAGTATCTGCGCGATGCGGAAAGTACTGATGTTCCGAAGCAGGTAAATTATTATGCGTTCCCGGTTCGCTATTTCGATCACGGCAACGTGTCGCAGGAATTCGTCACCAAGGACACGAGTAATTACGTGAAACGATGGCCGGAACGGAAGTACGCGCTCACCGGCCCGGTAACCTTTTTTGCCTCGGACAACGAGGCCGAAACCAATGTGGAATTTACGATCGCGTTCGAGCTTCACAGCCCCGGGCGACCGACCAAGAACAAGGCCGCGGGTCGGACCAGAAACTGGTGGACCGTCCGAGGGAACGCCGATGATTTGAAAATAATTGCGATTCGGGAGGCGCGCGTACGCGAATAACTAAATGGAAAAGCCGTCTGATACGGGCTGGTGCGGCACTCGCCCCGTCCTGAAAGGAGGCACGGTGATGTTGTGACATTCAAATGAAAGTCCAAACCAAGATCACGCTTCTGCTTGTCGCGGTGATAGCGGTTTTCGTGGCCGGCCTCTGGGCCTTCCGCGCATTCGACCAGGAAAAGTTCCGCGAAATCCGAACCAGCCGGCTGGCCGAAGCCAAGCGCGGCTTCGACAATTTCCTTCGCAAAGATGGCGAGCCGCTTGAAACCCTCGCCGATTACGACACGACCTGGGACGACATGGTCGAGGCCATCCAGACAATTAACAACAAATGGCTTGGCGAAAACGTCAGTGGCGAAACTCTCCTCGGTTACAAGGCGAACGCGGTTTGGATTTACAATCGTGACGCCGCGTTGATCTACTCGCAAAGCACTGATCCGGTTGATCCCGACCGCGACAAATCAGTTCCGACCGACCGCCACAATGCCATTCCCCCGCCGCTTCCTCTCCCGCGTGAAGCGTTCGACCGGCTTTTCGCCAAAGAGCCATCGGCGCACTTCTTCGTAAAGATCAACGCCGAAGTAATGGAGATCCGTGGCGCGACGGTGCACGGCTCCAAAGACTATGCCCGGCAAACTCCGCAGCAGGGTTATTTCTTTGTCGGCCGACTTTGGAATGGCCCGCCCCTGGAAGACATGTCGCTCTTCTCCAACGCGAAGTTAAGTCTTGCGCCTCCACAGACGCAGCCGGTCGAAATCGTTGAGGATGGGTTGACTGTTTTCACGAAGACGTTGCCGGGGTGGGACGGGCAACCAGTGGCGTATCTGGTTGTAAAAAACGAAATGCCAGTCGTGCGTTTGCTCAACCAATCGAACGAGCGGCTCATTCTTTCGCTCTTCCTTTTCGCGAGTGTCCTGCTCCTCGTGATCTATTGGTCGGTTGTTCGCTGGGTCAGCCAGCCGCTGAGGAAAATCATGGAGACGTTGAAGCGCAACGACCTGAAACCGATCGAGCGGATGTGCTGGGACCATTCTGAGTTCGGCGAGATGGCCCGAACTACCCACAAATTTTTCGAGCAGCGCGACAATCTTGTCCGCGAGATGGAAGAACGCCGCGCGACGGAAGAAGCTCTCCGCAAGAGCGAAGAAGAGCTCCGCCATTCCCAAAAGATGGAAGCCGTGGGCCGGCTCGCCGGCGGCGTCGCGCATGATTTCAACAATCTGCTTACCGCGATCATTGGTTATGCGGAACTGATTGCGACGCGGGCCAGCAGTAATTCGCTGGCGAAGCAGAACGCCGAGTTGATCCGCAAAGCCGGCGAACAGGCGGCCACGCTCACCCGGCAATTGCTCGCCTTCAGCCGCAAACAAATTCTGCAACCGAAGGTGATCGATCTGAACTCACTGGTTGTCGAGATGGAGCGACTGCTCCGGCGCGTGATCGGCGAACGCTTCGATTTGCAATCCCATCCCGACGCGAAAAACGGCCGGGTCAAGGCGGACCCGAGCCAGCTCGAACAGGTCGTGTTGAATCTCGGCGTCAACGCGCGGGACGCGATGCCCCGCGGCGGCAAGCTAATCATTCGGACGGAAAACGTGATGCTCGATCGCGCGGAAGCCGCGCAGCTCTCTGAGTCACTCCAGGCTGGCGAATACGTCATGCTTTCAGTCACCGACACCGGCGCAGGCATGGACGAAGAAACCATGTCGCACATCTTCGAGCCATTCTTCACCACGAAGGGCCCGGGCAAAGGAACTGGTCTGGGACTGGCCACGGTTTACGGAATCGTGCGTCAAACCGGCGGCGGCATCTCGGTCGAAAGCGAGACCGGCAAGGGCAGCATTTTCCGGATTTATCTGCCGGTCGAATCGGCGCCGGTCGATTACACGCGCGTGCCGCTCAAGCCGGTGGAGAAATCGGAGAATTTTGAAACGGTGCTCGTGGTCGAGGACGAAGACATCGTTCGCGAGCTGGTCTGCGAAGTCCTCGAGCATCAGGGGTACAATGTCATCGGCGCTCGCGACGGAATCGAAGCGCTCCGCGTCGCCTCGGATTGCGACGGTGACATTCATCTCCTCGTCAGCGACGTAATCATGCCCCACATGAATGGCCATGAGCTGGCCGCCAAGCTCTGCGCGCTTCGCCCCGACATGAAAGTCCTTTATGTTTCCGGCTACTCGGATAACGACATCGGCGATCACGGAACGCTCGATCCGCGCCACGACCTGCTCCAGAAACCTTTCACCCCCCAAACCCTGGCCCGCAAGATTCATGACGTGATTCGGGAAGGACGTCATGCCGTTACCGCAAGATAATTCCGGGGGCCGCACCTGCGTTTTTCTCGCGATAGCCATCCTGTCGTTAGGCCTGGTCGACGAGTCGTTAGGCCAAATAATGAGCTCGCCGAAGGCGCCTCTCACGCCGCCAAAGAAGACCGAGGGACTGGCAGCGTGGTACAATGTCCCGCCGAATTCGCTCGCGAAACGCCGCGCCGGCAAAGACGAGTTGACCGCTGCCCATAATCGCCTGCCGATCGGAACCAAGGTGCGCGTTACTCACATCGCGAATGGAAAATCCGTCGTCGTCAGGATCACCGATCGCGGCATCTCCGGTCACCGAGCCATGATCGATCTCTGCAAGGAAGCAGCCGTGAAGCTCGATATGCTGCGGGAAGGATCGGCCCGCGTCCGCCTCGAGGTTTTGCCAGACGATAAGACGCCGGAATCGACGACAAAGGCCCCGGCCTTGTAATCAGGCCGGCGCAGTCGTCGGCGGCGGCAACGTCGAAGGCGCGGGTACAGCCGCGTTCCCCCAGACATCGTATTGATCGCCAAATTGCCGGATGAACAGAAGTTTGAAAGTCGCCAGCCAGACGATCGCCGGAAGCAACAACACCGTGCTGATGTAAGGCAGGCCGCCAATGCAGCAGGTGACGCACGCCACCATGGTGCCGATGACCGCCACGCCAAGGACAAGCGCGATTCCGAAGAGCACAAACAAAACGAATGGCCCGGGATTGCGTCCGATCAGTTTCGCCACGTCGACAAAAGCTTCGCGCGCGAAGCAACGGCGCCGGTACATGACCGGGACCATGAACGCCGAGACCACTCCGAAGAACACCGCGAAAACAATCCAGATCAGGGCAATGACGACCAATGCGATGACGCCAATAACCGTTCCCGGGCCGGCGTCGTCGCCGTGCATGCGGAAAAAGCACAGCCATATAAACAGCCCCGCGATCGCGACGATCACAAACGCGCCAAACGCAATCGCGAGTGAAAACAGAAAGTAGCTGTTGCCCTCACGACGATATTCGCGCCACGGCTCGGCGATCGCGCCGCGGTTTTTCACGATGCAATCGGTGAAAATAAATTTCCCACGCGACGAGACCCACATCCAGACCACCGTGAGAACAATGATAAGGAGAACGACGGCGGCGATGCCCGCGATGATCCACGGCGTCGCGTCCCAGTTCGCAAAATTGCCGTGCGTTTCGGAGCGATATTTCCAATCCCCGTTTCCGAATCGTCCAAGCCGGCTGAAATTTCCACCGCCGCCGCCGCCGGGATTACCCGCGACAAAGGCAGCGAACGCGATCGTCAGCCATTTTGCGATGTCGAAGGGGCGGAACAACATCGCTTTCATCCATTCGAGCGCGGCCTGGAAAGGCGCGATGATTTCAATTCTCGGTGCGGTCCCGTTCATGCGGCGATTTCACTCCTTTCGCGCGCAGATTTCAAGCTGGTTGTAGCCGGGATCGGTGATCCCGGCTCGCCATTCGTTGACTTGATTTCGTTCGGTCTTAGTTTGGCCGACCGGCATCGCGCCGGTTTCGTCATCGTGAAAAGCGTTCTCTTTGTCTGCACCGGCAATATATGCCGCAGCCCAATGGCCGAAGGCTTGTTCGGCCGCTTGCTCGGCAACCGCAAGGACATCGAGGTCGCCTCCGCCGGCGTGCACGCGGTGCGCGGACAACCGCCGAGCCTGCATGCGATCCACGTCTGTGAACAGGAAGGCGTCGATATTCGCGGGCTGCGCAGCCAACCGCTCACCGCCACGCTCATCGATCGCGCGACGCACGTTTTCGCGATGACCGGCGCGCATCTCGAAACGATCCACACCTTCTTCCCGCAGGCCGCCGACAAAACCTTTCTCCTCCGCGAATTCGAAGAGCCCGGCATGACCGTTTGGCGCGATGTGCCGGACCCGATCGGGTGCAGCCGCGACGTTTACACCGTCTGCGCCGAGACAATCAAAAACGCTTTACCCACCGTGCTCGCGTTCGTAGAACAAAGCGAACTCGCGGTCCCCGCAAAATCGCGCGGCGGCGGCACTTCATCTTTCACCATGGCAGATCCCGACATCTCACCTGGCTTCGGCGCATCATCCGGTTCTACTGGCGGGCCCTTGAGCAAAGTCGACCCGGAAATTTTCGCGGCGATCCAGGCCGAGGAAAAGCGCCAGCGCGAGAACATCGAGCTGATCGCATCCGAAAATTTCACCAGCCGTGCGGTGATGGAAGCGCAGGGCAGCGTTCTCACCAATAAATACGCCGAGGGTTATCCAAAGAAACGCTGGTACGGCGGTTGCGAGAACGTGGACACCGCCGAGCAGCTCGCGATCGATCGCGCGAAGCAGCTTTTCGGTTGCGAGCACGTCAACGTCCAGCCCCACAGCGGCGCCCAGGCGAACATGGCCGTTTATTTCTCGGTCCTGAAGCCGGGCGACAAAATCCTCGCCATGAATCTCGCTCACGGCGGCCATCTCACCCACGGTCATCCCGCGAATTTCTCCGGCAAGTTTTACGAGGTCTCGCAATACGGCGTCAGCGCCGAGACCGAGCAGATCGATTACGACACGTTGCAGAAACAAGCCGAAGAAGTTCGCCCGGCCATGATCACGGCCGGCGCTTCCGCTTATCCGCGCATCATCGATTTCCCGCGGCTCCGCCAGATTGCCGATTCCGTCGGCGCTTTGTTGTTCATCGACATGGCGCACATCGCCGGGCTCGTCGCTGGCGGCCAGCATCCCACTCCGATTCCGCACGCGCATTTCGTCACCACCACCACGCACAAAAGTCTGCGCGGCCCGCGCGGCGGTATCGTCATGTGCACCGCCGAACACGCCAAGGCGATCGACGCCACCGTGTTCCCCGGCGTGCAGGGCGGCCCTCTCATGCACGTCATCGCAGCGAAAGCTGTCTGCTTTCACGAAGCGCTCCAGCCGCAGTTCCGCGATTACCAACGGCAGGTCGTGATCAACGCCAAAGCGCTCGCCGCCGCGTTAGGCCGGCACGGTTACCGGATCACTTCCGGCGGCACCGACAACCACCTCATGCTCGTCGATCTCCGCCCGAAAGATCTGAACGGCAAAGTCGCCCAGGAAGTCCTCGATCGCGCCGGCATCACCGTGAACAAAAACGGCATCCCCTTCGACACCTATCCCATCTTCAAACCCGGCGGCATCCGCGTCGGCACTCCCGCCGTCACGACCCGCGGCATGAAAGAAGAAGAAATGCTCGACATCGCCGACCTCATCAACGACGCCCTCCAAAACCGCGACGACCAAAGCGCCCTCGACCAAATCCGCGCAAAAGTCCGCGAACTAACGCGCCGCTTCCCGTTGCCAAGCTGAAACGCGCGAGCGCTAATATTCGTCGAACCGCTCCGTCTATTCCCCTTCCGGCGCTTCGGTGTCCTTCGGCTTCAGTCTGGGTGACACCGGCTTGACGGGAACAGGCTTTAGGGTCGTCGAGAAAATTTTCTTCCCGTGCTCGATCACAAACTTCAATGGAATTTTCGGGTTATTAATATCTCGACGTTCCAGCTTCCATTTGGTTTTCCATTTCGAGAAGTACGGCTCGAGTTGTTCAGGCCGCAACAAGTACACAGCCTGCAGTTCGATGCCCTCATACACTGCGAAGCACCAATGCACCTGCCGGTATTTCTTAATAATCGCCGGATTCATGTGGTGATGGGTCGAAAAACTTCTCGTGAGCAGAGTATTCACTGATTTCAGCTCGTACTCCTTCCCGCGCTTGTCACGCGCGTCATTACCTTCCCTGCCAGGAATCACTGTCAGCCCAGTGATCAGAACCAACTGGAGCAACTTGCCACCATTATCTTGAAAGATGTCGCCAATGCCATGTCTGGATGCGAGTTTCTGATATTCTCGTATACTCGGAAAGATGCGCTCTAACACCGCCCGGTCTGGATGCGACTTCATCTTGTCAGGGCTGCAAGAGTTTTTGAACAGTCGAACCGACGGCGTTAGCCAACCGCTCGATATTGTCTATCGAAACGTTCCGTTCACCACGCTCGACGGAGCCGATATATGTCCGATGCAATCCAGCCTTGTCGGCAAGATCCTCTTGCGAAATTCCCATCGCTTTCCGCTGCCGCCGGAGATTCTCGCCGAACACCTGTCGTACGCTTCGCTTTCGCGTCACGGATTCACGCTAGACAAAATGATGTCTTTAAGACTACAGACTTAAAGTAGCAATCATGAGGACTGCTCCGGTTTACATTACGGCTCTTGGTGCTGCGTACCAAGGCGACGCGCTTCAGCTTTTGGAGGAACTTGAGGACGAAAGCGTGAATCTCGTCTTCACGAGCCCACCATTCGCCCTGCAAAGGCAGAAAGAGTACGGGAACCGAAAAGAAGCGGAATACGTGGATTGGTTGATCCAATTCGCAGCGCTTGTTAAGAAGAAGCTCCGCGCTGATGGCAGTTTTGTCCTCGATCTCGGCGGGGCTTACTTGAAAGGAGTTCCTGCTCGGAGCCTTTATCCATTTCGCGTTCTCACGCGATTTTGTGATGAGTTGGGATTCGTGCTTGCGGAGGATTTCTATTGGTTCAATCCATCAAAACTCCCCAGTCCAATCGAATGGGTGAACAAGCGTAAACTTCGCGCGAAAGACGCCGTGAATACCGTTTGGTGGTTCTCGAAAACGGCTTGGCCGAAGGCGGACGTAACGAAAGTTTTAGCGCCTTACAGCGAGCGTATGAAAAAGCTGATCGCTGATCCCGACGCATTCTATACACCAAAGAAACGCCCGAGCGGGCATGACATCGCATCCGCTTTTGGAAAAGATAATTCGGGCGCCATTCCTTCCAATCTCTTACAGATCGCAAACTCGGAATCTAATGGCCGTTATTTGAATGGATGTGCAGCCGTCGGCGTTGCCGCACATCCTGCGCGGTTTCCTGCAAAGCTACCCGAGTTTTTCATTCGTTATCTCACTGATCCCGGAGATCTAGTCGTCGATATTTTTGCTGGCTCAAATACCACTGGGGGAGTGGCGGAGCAGGAAGGGCGACGCTGGTTCGCCTTCGAACTCGATTTGAGTTATTTGGCAGCCTCCGCCTTTCGCCTCATTCCGCTGAATGCATCAGAGGAAGAAATGAAGGAAATCTATCGGAAGATTCTTCACCGTGAAGCAGCCGATCTGCGGGAAAAACGAGCGCAGTTAAGCTTGCTGGATTATCCCGAGGCGCCGTACGCAGAAAAGGTGTCGCGCCGCAGCAAACGTTGATTCCAACGGTTCGCACGCATCAGACTTGCCGATATAAATATTTTCGATCGATGTTTGCATCAAAGTATCGGCCTTTTGAGCCGGCAGACAGCAATTCACGATATACTTGTTCTGAGACATTTTCGTACTCGTAAATCTTTCCGGACGTAAACTCGATTTCTAAGACAGCGCGGAGAGGGTCGTAGCCGACTACTCGTATCATCGATGAAATTACCCGCGTTCGATCCATCGGAACGCAACTTCGAAATACGCGACGATTAATCAATTGCCTTCATCGTGGCCCGACCACTTTAGCGATCCAGACAATCTCGTGCTTGATTGATCGCCTGGCCAAGTATGAACCGACAGCAAGCGCATAGTTCGTTGGGTCGATCAAGCATGGACTAAGATTCGCAATATCTTCAAAGGTGTCCAATTCCCTAACTGTATATGGCCCCGATGGTCCGAGAAACTCAGATTCGGGATAGCCAAGGGAGATAAACGTGCGGAGCATCGGTACATGCTCTGCATTGTTGATTATGCCGCCGGCTAAATTCCAGGTTTCGTCGTCATCAGCCCAAATCCGGAAAGTAGGAAAGCCTAGCGGTATTAGATTCAGATGTAGTAGTTCGTGAACGAGACCTGCTTCCTGACGGCTGTTTCGACGGATCACCAGGTTGGGCTGAAGGTCCCCGACCTTTTTCGACATCAAAAATTTCTCTATTTCAATATGAAAGCTATTCGGATGATCGACGTCGATGTTCGGTCTCCGGCAGATAAGCTTCCGATCAAAGAACTGCCAAAGACTGCACGCAAGCATTCGAGCTTTGAAGCTATCCCCTACGATCTCAAGCAGGCTTGAGAGGTTCTGTTGTTCGAAGGGGACTACTAGCATTATGTCGTAAGAGATCGCGGCACTTCATGCGGTCGTTAGCGCAAGCGGCTCGCGCACGACTTCCGCTCCGCGCAAGATTCTTCGGCCGACTCGCGATTCGCCTGAAGGACCCATCGCCACCGCCTCTTTCAAATTCTCACGCGCTTCTTCGAGGGTCGCGCCTTGCGTGTTTGCGCCACGCAACTCTTCGACGAATGTCGCGTAACCCTCGGGGAATTCGCGGAACACCGCCGTGAGCTTGATTTTCATGCCGCTCTTGAAATTAGGTCGCCGCGATCACGAGGCTTCAGGCTCGCGCACCCGCGCAATCTTGTTTTCGGCCATGTCCTGCTCGGCTTGGCGGACCGATTCTTCGAATTCTGGGGTAAACGCCAGACCGTCTTCAGCTTTGACTTGCTCCCAAGGGATAAGCGGTTTGCCGGCATTTTCCGCGATGGCGGCTTCGAGGTCGCGCAGGTCTTCCAAGTCTTCGATCCGCTGCTGGACTCGCGTTCGTCTCATGGCTTCGGCACATCTAAGTCTTTGCAGATTTTGTTGGCGAGGAAATCGACGATCTCGCGGTGGCGTGGGACGGCTGAGGACTTCTGGGCGCGCCGGTTGACGTAGATCGTGTGGTTGCTGCCTTCGCGCAGAAATTCGCAGCCGTGCTTTTCTAAATGTCGAAGGAGCTCGCGGCGCTTCATGCTGTCGTGAGCGCCAGGGGTTCGCGCACGACATCCGCTCCACGCAACGACTCTTCGGCCAGCTCGCGATTCGCCTGAAGGACCATCGCCACCGCCTCTTTTAAATTCTCACGCGCTTCTTCGAGGGTGGCGCCTTGCGTGTTGGCGCCTGGCAACTCTTCTACGAATGCCGCGTATCCTTCCGGAAACTTGCGGAACACTGCGGTGAGCTTGATCTCCATGTTGCTGTTGTAGCATGAAAATCCATGGGCGAAAAGCTACGGCGGTTTGGAAAGCGCCGCTCCTTGGTGCTCGCGCTCGAATGGAACGAGCGCGAGGTGACGTTCCCTTAGATCAGCGCGCTGCTGGTTCTTTTTCGGCAGATGCGGGTTTCTTCATTGCATCGCCGTTTCCGGATGAGCCACTGCCGGTGAATTGGCGGATGAATTCTTCCAGCGGTTTGGAGCTGGCGGCATTTTCCTGGATGTTGATGCCGGCTTTTTCGCTCAGGATCAGGCTGAGCAAGGTCTCGAGGACACTGCCGCTGCCTTGTTGTTCGCCGGGCTTGGTGCCGCCGCCGTTGCTGATGAAGAGACGGCTCGGGACGAGCGGTTGGACGCTTTGGGAGAAGCGGTCGGCGAAGACGTTGAGCGCGTAAAGACGCGGGTCGCGATAGGCGCCGACTTTTTGCAAAGTGACGGCGGCTTCGGCGAGACCGACCTGGGCGATGCGTGAGGATTCGCCTTTACCGATCAATTCCTTGGAGCGCGCTTCGCCTTCGGCAAGCGTGACCTGTTTCTTCGCCAACTGTTCGGCTTCGGCGAACTGGGCTTCACCGCGATTGGCGGCGATCGCGACGGCGATCGCGCTTTGGGTCAGCTCGGTCTGGCGTTCGGCTTTCGCTTTCGCTTCGTTGAGCGCGACCTGTTGTTGCGCGGCTTCTTCCTGTTTTGCGTAGGTGGCGCGTTGTTCGTCGGCCAACCGGCGCATGCGGAGTTGGTCAAAGAGTGTTTCGATCGGGTCGGCCTGGCCGGCGGCGATCTCACGCGATTCGGGCCGGCCGATCAGGACCGCGACGACATTGATGTCGTACTTTTGGAAACGCGCGCCAAGTTCTTCGGTGGCGTGCCGCTGGATTTCTTCGCGCTTCGTCAGCAGGTCGAGCATGTGCGAGGTCTGGGCGACGTCGCGGAAGTAAGCGGTCAGGATTGGATCGAGCGTCTGCGTGATGAGGCGCTTCACATCGCCGAACCGCTGCACGACCGACGGCGCTTTCTGATAGTCGATGTGCAAGACGAGCGAGAGCGGCAGGCGCGGCTCATAACCGTCGGCCGTGATCAGGTCGATGCTGGTCAGGTCTTCGTCGTAATGGTGCGCTTCGGTCTGGCCGCTGATCCAGCGCAGGACGAAGTTGATCGTCGGGACGAGCTCGACTTTCACCGCGTACGGGTTCAACGCGTACTTGCCGGGCGTGAGCGCGGAGCGCCAGACACCGCGGTGGCCGGGCTCGACCTGTTCGCCGTAACGGAACGATTCGCCGGTGGTGTCGTCGCCAGCAGCGCCGTGATACGACACGACCACGCCGACGTAACCGATCGGGATCAGCGTCTTGGCCTTGATCTCGACGGTGCCGAACCAGCGGTTGATGAAGAACGTGCCGTCGGTCAAAACCTGGAGCTGTTTACCGCGCTTGCCTCCGAGTTGGAGGAACGCTTCCGGATCCTGGAAATAATTGTGATCCTTGCCAGGAATCGCCTTCACTTCCGGCGCGATGATTTCGCCGGAGCCGATAGTCGGACCATCTTGGATGCTCACGACGCCAATCGTGTCGATGTTCGGATTGAAGTCGGGTGATGCCGCGGCCAACGATGGCGGCGAGCCGGCTTCGCTCGCGCTCGTGTCAGCGAGGTTCGCATGGAAACGACTTTGCCCGGCGCCGATGACGACCGGATCGAAGGCACGCAACGAAGCGAGCTGCGCTTTCCACGATTCGTAACGGTCGGCGGATTCTTTTACCGGCCCCGAGAACACCCGTTCTTCGGTGATGACCACGAAGAGCGCCAGGTTAATGGCGTAAACGCCTTCACGCAGAATGCCGCGCTGCCGGCCGCGTTGACCCTGCGCTTCAAGAAAGCGGCTCGCGTCCTGGAAGTGATTCGAGTCGACGGTGCGGCCGAGGGTTTGGACCGGCTCGAGCGGCACGCCGTCCCGCGCGTAGACGTAAGCCATCTTGCCCTCGGCGACGACCACAAGCGTTTCCTTATGAATGCGGTATTGCCAGGGATATAATCCGAAGTGAATACCGCCGCGCAGGAAGGGAGCCTGGAAACCGGCTTCGCCATGGCGCGCAATGATCTGACCTTCCCGGAGCGAACCTTTGCCGCTCCAGATCTTTTCGATCACGCCGACCTGCGTGTGCGGAATGTAAACAATTCCGAGCAAACGCGGCAGGCAGACTAACAGGACCAGGATTCCCAAACCGCCCAACCACAAAACCCACGAGGTTTCGGGAAGTGAGAGAGCGAGGTGATTCATATTTGTTATTCCTTTTCTAACTGTCACCGCGTTAGACAGTGCGCCGCGCCGGTGGCTGAATTCGTTCAACGGATTTTTCCGAATAATTTTCCGGAATGGGCATGCCGGTTGTTGCCGTCGAGGAACGCGAACGGGACGCGCTTTGCTAACACGCGATTACTTCGAGGGTTCTGCGGATTGGCATATGGATTGATTTCAGAATCCACGAATTTTGCTCTTACTTAACCGGCGCGAATCTGCCTAAATCTTGGTTCGCGCGATGAGCACAACGGCCGAAACACAACAGGCGAATCCTCTCCGCGAGGGCCTCGCAACGCGAACCGTGCCGCAGGCGTGCACCGTCGTGATTTTCGGTGCGACCGGCGACCTGACGATGCGGAAACTAATTCCGGCGCTTTACAATATCGCGGCGGACGGAGAATTGCCGCCACAGGTGGCGGTCATCGGCTTCGCGCGGCGGCCGAAGACCGATGAAGAGTTTCGGAAGGAGCAGGAGGAATCGACGAAAAAGTTTTCGCGGCAGCAGGTGCGCGATGAAATCTGGGACGGGTTCGCGCAGGCACTCTTTTATCACCAAAGCGAATTTCACGACGCAGCGGGCTACAAAAGTTTGGCGGAACGACTCGAGAAAATCGACAAGGAGCGTGGCACCGGCGGGAACCGATTGTTTTATCTCGCCGTCGCGCCCGACCAGTTCGAAGCCATCCTGAAGAATCTGAAGGACGCGGGCTTGAATGAGCCGCGTGATGGCGGCTGGGCGCGGGTGATTGTCGAGAAACCGTTCGGGACCAATCTCGCGAGCGCGCGGGAATTAAATGGGGTCGTGCGGAGGGCGTTCGCCGAAAACCAGACGTACCGGATTGATCACTTTCTCGGGAAGGAAACGGCGCAAAACATTTTGGTGCTGCGATTCGCGAACGCGATCTTCGAACCGATCTGGAACGGACGTTACGTCGATCACATTCAAATCACGGCGGCGGAGACGCTCGGCGTGGAAGGACGCGCCGGCTATTACGAAGGCGCGGGCGCGTTACGCGATATGGTGCAGAACCATCTGCTCCAACTCCTTTGCCTTGTCGCGATGGAGCCACCCACCGATCTCGGAGCTGACAGCATTCGCGACGAGAAGGTGAAGATCGTCCGCTCGCTCCGCCGAATGAGCGCGGAAGAAATCGGGCGCAACGTGATCCGCGGCCAATACTCCGAGGGCGCGATCAACGGACAAGCGGTGCCCGGTTATCGAAGCGAGAAGAACGTGAATCCGGAATCGAAAACAGAGACATTCGTCGCGTTGAAGGTCCGCGTGGACGATTGGCGCCTCGCCGATGTTCCAATTTACATCCGCGTCGGGAAACGCCTGCCGAAATCAGGCACGGAAATCTCAGTTCACTTCAAGAAAGCGCCGGCGGTTCTTTTCAATCGCGAGTCCGTCTCGCTCGATCAAAACGTCCTCGTGATCCGGATCCAGCCGGACGAAGGAATCTCTTTGCGAATGCAGGCGAAAGTGCCGGGAACCAGTTTCCGGATCGAGCCGGTGAAGATGGATTTCCATTACGGAACGTCCTTCGGCAAAGCGAGTCCGGAAGCGTACGAGCGGCTGTTGCTCGACGCGATGAGCGGTGACGCGACCCTCTTCGCACGCCGGGATGAAGTGGAAGAAGCGTGGGCGTTCATCGATCCGATCGAGGAAGCGTGGCAGGCCAAAGAAAATCAGCCAGGTCTGTTCATGTATCCCGCCGGTTCGTGGGGACCTGAAGAAGCCGACGAACTTCTCGCGCGCGACGGTCGCGCCTGGAGGCGACTCTAAAATGCCTGCCGAAACGTTCGCGCCCGGAATCCCGGTTGAGATCGGTAAAATCGATCGCGAACTGAAAAAACTTTGGGCGGAAGACGGCGAGGCGAAAACGCGCGCGTCGCTCATTAACCTGGCGGTTTACAGCGAAGCTGCGGGATCGCTGCCTAAAAACACGCAGATCGTTTCCGAAATCACGGAGGACCACGCTTGTCGCGCGATCGTGATTGCGGCGAACCCGGCGGCGAAGGAGAACAACGTCGAGGCGTGGATCAATGTCCATTGCCACGTGAGCCACGCGGGGAGCAAACAGGTTTGCTCGGAACAACTGTCTTTCCTCCTCGAGGGTCCGTCGGCCCGCCTCCTGCCGAACATTGTCTTCTCGCAGCTCGATTCCGATCTGCCGTTGGTGCTTTGGTGGCAGGGCGAATTCTCCGACCCGATGGATCCGCAGCTTTGGGCCTGGGTCGATCGCGTGATTTACGACAGCCAGACCTGGAAAGAGTTTCCGATCCAAATGGAACGACTCGAAACCGCGCAGGCGGAAGCGAAGCAGCGAATCGTGCTGTGCGATTTGAACTGGACTCGACTTTTCCAAATCCGACTCGCGTTCGCGCAATTCTTCGACCATCCGTCGATGCAGAAGCGTTTCGATGAAATCGACAGCGTTGAGATCGCTTTTGCGCCGGGGTTTCGGTCGACCGGATTGTTGCTCGCCGGCTGGCTCGCGGCGCAACTCCGCTGGAGTGGCGCCAAACAGACCGATAAAAACGCGTTGAGTTTCCGCGGCCGCAAAGAAAACGAAATCAGAATCGCGTTTGCCGAAAAGGAGGTTGAGCCGATCGGACGTTGCGCGATGCGCTGTGGATCGGCCCAGTTCGTCGTCGAGCACGCGCCGAACGCTGACCTGCTCGATGTTTCCGCGGGAGAACGCGCCTGCCGAATGCCGGCGGGAAAGAACGACATGGTGCGTTTGGTTGGCGAAGAGCTCATGCGCGGTGGACCGCACCGCGTTTATTTGCGGGCGGTGAATTGCGTCCGGGGATTCTTGTAGCGGCGGTCTACGGCCGCCGATCTATTCGGGATTCGGCGGTCGTAGACCGCCGCTACAATCGAAGATCTCTCGCAATTGTCGTGCGCTTGTCTCGATCGAAAATTTTTCGCGGGCAATTTCCCGGCCGTTATCGCCGAGCCGGCGCGCTCGTTCGAGATCGGCGAGCAGCCGCTCGATGGCGTCAGCGAGCGCAGCGGGATCGCGCTCCGGAACCAATTCACCATTCACGCCGTCTTCGACCATCTCAGGAACCCCTGCGAGTGGCGTTGAAATTACCGGCAAGCCCGCGGCCATCGCCTCCATGATCACAGTTGGGAGGTTGTCCATTCCCCCATCGGCTTCGTGCGTGCAGGGCAATGCAAAGACCGCCGCGTGCGCCAGGCGCTCCGCGATCGCGGCCTGAGTCTGGGGGCCCGTCAGCGCAACGAAGTCATTCAAATCGGCCGCCGCGATCTGCGCCCGGAGCGATTCCTCAAGCGGCCCTTCGCCGATGATTGAGCAGTGAAAGATTCTGCCTCGGGAACGAAGAAGCGCGCTCGCGCTGATTAGATCACTGAAACCTTTTTTCTCGATCAACCGACCGATGGAAATGATTTCCGGCGGGGCACTGCCGAAATCTGTGGTGGAAAAGCGCGACAGGTCCACACCGTTATAGACGCGATGAATCTTGGCGGCACTTTCCGGGAATCTCTCCTGCAACAGTCGCACCGCGTAATCGCTCACAGTGACGACCGCGGACGCGCTCCCAAACAACTTCGTCAGCGAAACCGCGAAGTCGCGCGGCGCAAAAATGTCGTTCGCATGCGCGGTAAAGCTGTAGGGAATCCCGAAGAATTCCTTGATCCAATACACTGTCCGCGCCGCCATTCCGGCGAAGTGAGCGTGAATATGCCGCAGCCCTTTTTCCTGCAGGCGGACGCCCACGTAGATGGCCTGATAGAGCCGCAGAAAATCCGACTGGCGGCCCCAGTCTTTCACCGCATTGCGCGCGATCGCCGGGACAGCGTTCGTTTTCAGGAGCCGGTCGACTTCCGCAACCAGAGCCTTTTCCTCCGGCAAATAATGGACGCGCTCGACCAGGTTCCGGTCCCAATCCTGTTCCGGTTCCCCGACCGGCCGGCGGATCGAGAATACGTGGACTTTCGCCCCTTGCCGCTCCAGCTCAAGCACCTCGCGATAGCAAAAGGTCTGGCCAAACGAGGGGAAGCGTTCGAACAGGTAGGCCACCTCGCGCATAGCCAAAGACTGGCCGCCCGCCGTTGCCGATGCAACCCTCCGTCCTCCAGTGCACGACTCCTGCTTTTACCGCTCCCATGCTCGGCCGGGATTTCTTCGCCTACTGCACGGGCCTGAAGCTTTTGGAGCTGAAGGCGATCGGCGAGCTATCTCGCGTCCGCCATCTCGAGGAAGGCGAGACGATCTACTCCACGGGCGATCCCGGCGACTCGCTTTTCATCATCAATCGCGGCGTCGTCGAAGTGATCCAGCCGTCCGCCGCGAACGCACCGGCGACCTATCTCTCGCGTGGCGACGTCCTCGGCGACGTCGAGACGTTATCCGGTCTCCCGCGCAAACAAATCGCTCGCACCTGCGAGCCCGTGAGCGTCCAATGTTTTCAGCAAAAGGATTTCCCGGAGCTGATCAGGCGCGTCCCGTCGTTCTTTCATTTTCTGAGCGGCCAGCTGGCTTCCCGCCTTTCTCAGGCGCGCGATCTCGCCATGACGCAAAGCCATTGCCTCGAACTGGGCGGCAATCTTTCGAACTTCGATCTCATTACGGTTTACCAAACGATCTCGAACTCATCGCAAACCGGACAGCTCCGGATTTCGAACACCGCGGGCGAACTGGTCTCGGCCTTCTTTTTCGAGCAAGGCCAGCCGCGTTGCGGGCAATTCGAGCATCTCACCGGCGAGGAAGCGTTCTGGCAACTCTTCGTCAACGAGCAGCTCATCGGGACGTTCACATTTTCCACAACCGAGCTGCCGCAAAAGGATTGGATCCAATCCGAGCGGATCACGAAAAACGCGAGCGAAATGCTGATCAACGCGTTGCAGGGACGGGACGAGTTCGCCGAGCTGAAGCAGAAATTCGCGGACGGTGCCGCGACCTTGGAGAGAAACAAGGCAAGTCTGACCTGGCCGGCCGGCGCCCCGCCGGAATCGTTATCAGTGGCCGAGCAGGTTTGGGATTTTGCAGGCAAAGGACCCGCAACGGTCGAACAAATTTTCCGGCACTGCGCGGTTTGCGAACTGAAGATCTACCAGGTCGTCGATGAGCTGATTCAATCGCGGCACTTCGTCTGGTCGCATGAGGCGACGGTTGTGAAGGTCGCATAACGTCGCCTGCGAAATGAAATCGATTTGTCTGGTTCTACTCCTGGCGCTGAGCTCGACCGGTTGCTCGGGCTTTTCGAAAAATGCGCGGGCCGACCGTGCCTATCGCAAGTACATCAAGGTATCGAAAGCCGAACGGGAGAAACGCCGAAAGCAATTTACCGATCGTCAACGTTCCGAGATGGCGTCGCTGCGGAAGTCGCCGCCGCCGGTCGAGCAACCAACCGCCGAGCAGCCGCCCGAGCAGACGCCGACAGACCAGTAACGGACGGTGCGTTCATGGCTCGCGCGAAACTGGTGTCGGCTTTCCGTCGGGCCCGAGCGCGACGTAAGTAAAAACGCCTTTTGTCACGAGCACTTCTTCGCCTGACATGTAGCGCTGCACCCAGACCTCGACCGGGATCACCAGCGAAGTGCGCCCGATCTTTTCCACCCAGGCATAGCATGCCACGCGATCGCCGATACGGACGGGACGGAGAAAGGACATGCTTTCGATTGCGACGGTGACGACGCGTGTCTTGGCCACTTTCGCGGCCAGAATTCCGCTCCCCAAATCCATCTGGGATATGATCCAGCCGCCGAAAATGTCGCCGCTCGGATTCGTATCCGCCGGCATCGCGATGGTGCGAATAACCAGTTCGCCATTCGGTTTGTCAGCCATAGCCGCGAGACTAGCGAACCGCGCTCATAGGATCAACATGCAGTCGCCGTAGCTGTAAAATCGGTAGCGCTCGCGGATCGCTTCCTCATAGGCGCGCAGAACAAACTCCCGCCCGGCGAACGCGCTCACCAGCATGAGCAAGGTTGACCGCGGCAAATGAAAATTCGTCAGGAGCGCATCGACACGGCGGATCTGCATCGGCGGATGGATGAAAATCGCGGTAGCGCCACCTTGCGCCATGAGCCCGCCCTGGTGATCTCGCGACGCCGACTCCAGAACGCGGACAGTGGTTGTTCCAATCGCGACGGTTCTCCGGGCGGCATTGATCGCGGCCGCCGCTACTGCCGAAATCGAAAACGTTTCCCTGTGCATTTGGTGCGCGGAAATATCTTCCGATTTCACCGGCTGGAACGTTCCCGCGCCGACGTGCAAGGTGATGAACGTATGCGGCAAGGCCGCCAGCATTTCGTAAGTGAAATGCAAACCGGCAGTAGGCGCGGCGACGGCGCCCGCGGCGTGGGCATAGACGGTCTGGTAACGCTCCAGGTCTTCAGGATCGCCCTGCCTCCGCAAGTACGGAGGCAATGGAACGATCCCGCCCTCCCACGGATTTAGCTCCCGGTCGAACGAGACGATTCGCTCTCCATCGGGACAAATGTCTTCCACGCGGACGGCCACGCCTTCGATGAACGTTTGCGCCCCACGACGCATTTTCCGGCCCGGACGAACGAGGCATTTCCAGCGCGTCTCGCCCTGATCTTCGAGAAACAGAAACTCAATCTGGCCGTCGTCCGAAAAGCGGCGCGCATTCACCACCCGCGTGTTGTTGAGCACGAGCAAATCGCCGGGTTGCAGGAATCCGGGTAGTTCGGCGAACTTTCGATGCTCGATCCGCTCCTCGCGCCGATGCAGCACCATCATGCGCGAGTCGTGCCGCTTCGGCAGCGGCCGGACGGCGATCAATTCTTCCGGCAGCGGATAATCGTAATCGGAAAGTTTCGCGCTCATTCGGTTATAGCGGTGTCGCTACAATGAAAGAAATTGCGATCCGCCGCAAAACCTCAGATGGTCGCGAGCGTGGCGACCGAATTTTCTCCCGCGCTCGATCTCGTCCTCAACGCTCTCGAACAAATGCGGGAGTGCGGCGGTAAACTGCCGACGGCGTCGCGAATTTCGCTGACTCAACTTCGGCGCCCAACTGCTGCGCAATCGGAGCCAGGAATCGCGCGCGCCGTTTCCATGGACAAAGGCGCCCTCCTCGCGCCGATCCAGGCCCGCGTCGCCGTTTGCACAAAATGTCCGCACCTCGCCCGCTCTCGGACGCAGACCGTTTTCGGCATCGGCAATCCCGACGCGGAGTTGATGTTCATCGGCGAAGCGCCGGGTGCGGATGAAGATGCTCAGGGCGAACCGTTCGTTGGTCGCGCCGGACAATTGCTTACCAAGATCATCACGGCGATGGGCTTCAGTCGCGCCGACGTTTACATCGCGAACGTTTTGAAATGCCGGCCCGACATGCCGCGCGGCAGTTTCGGGAACCGACCGCCGACCCCGGAGGAAATGCGGACCTGTCTTCCCTATCTCGCCGAGCAGATCGAAATCATCCGGCCAAAAGTGATGGTGGCTCTGGGCGCGACCGCGGTCGAAGGATTGCTCGGCACGCGCGCGCCGATGCATGCGATGCGCGGCCGCTGGCATTCGCACCAGGAAACGCCGCTGATGATTACGTATCATCCGTCCTATTTGCTGCGTAACCAGGCGCCGACCGAGAAACGGAAAGTTTGGGAAGATATGCTCCAGGTGCTGGAACGCCTGGGCCGGCCGATTTCGGAGAAGCAGCGCAAGTATTTCACGTAGCGCATGGACCAAGAGCCAAGGAACGGCGCTTTCCAAACCGCCGTCTTCTGAGAAAAGCAGCGGCTTCGCCGCGGCAAATTAGGGCGGCGGTTTGGAAAGCGCCGTTCCTTGGAGTTTTGGAAACACTCAGCGCAAAGAGCGAGGCGATGCGAGCGCGCTCGACAGGATCATCTTTCGTATTTCTGCGCGGGACACCTTCACTCGTCGCCGCAACGCTTCAGGGCCGGCTTCGCGGAGAAGCGCGAGCGTTTGCGCGCCGATCTTTGCAGGTAACGCGGTCGCGAAACGAACGCGACGACTGCGAATCGCGCGGGCGTATTCCTTTCCCGCCTCGATTCCTCGCCCGGCCTTTTCGCGCCACTTGTTCAAGACCGGTTCAATTCGAGCAGGATCGCGGAGAATTTGCGCCGGCGACAGGCCTAACGACTCCAGTTCGTCGGCCGGAAAATAGCAGCGGCGGTTGCGCAAATCGTCGCCGGCGTCGCGCAGAATGTTGATGAGCTGCAATCCCTGGCCGTACTGCACTCCCAGCGCGCTCATTTCGGACTCAGGGCGGGCGCTGAAATTCTTCACGTGCGCGAAGCAGAGACGCGTCCAGAACTCGCCGACGCAACCGGCGACAAGATACGTGTATTCGTCGAGCTCGGCGGCGTTCTGCAACGCTCGGATTTCATCGCCCGCACCGAAACGTTGCAGATCGAGCGATTGTCCACGGTTGATCTTGAGCAGAACGGTTCGCACTTCAGCGCGATCGTGGGGCGACAGTTCGCCGAGCCAATCGAGCAACGCCGGAAGTTGTTCGATCAACGTCCGCTCCGCCTTATCGCTTTGCAGAGGCGCGAACGATCTTCGCAATGCTTCCGTCGTCCTGGCTGGCGCCGTTCCCTGGATCGCGGCCGCCAGATCGCGAAGCGCTTCGCTTCGCAGCGCTACCGGCGGCTCAATCGTATCGGCAATCGTGTCCGTCGCGCGGGCGAGAAGATACGCCAGCGACAACGGATCGCGGAGCGCTTTTGGCAAAAAGCGCAGCGAAAGATAAAACGAGCGCGAAACAGATCGCAGAATCGGCCCTCGCAGAGAATCTCGATTCATCGACTTCACGGCCCGACGTTGCGCACTTCGATGACCTCGGCGTTGCCAATTCCTAATTGAGCGGCCGCCTGGACGTGCTGCGCCAACGGAGTGATCGGCGCGAGCCGCGCCCGGGCCCGCCATTCCTCGATCTGGCGAACAGCCAGCGCATCGATCGCGACCGGATCTTTGCTCGCGAGGATCGTCGCGTGATGCACGGCGTAGTTCGGCTGCGGCTGCGGACCGCCCGCATATTGCGCCACCAATCCATCCATGATGTTGAGGACGACCTTCGCGCGCACGATCGGCATCTTGTAAATCTCCGCGATCGCGGCATGCCCCCACCGGCTCTGGGTGAAGCGGCGCGAGTTGTCGATGTTCGGGATCGTCATGTTGTAAATGCAACCCGCGATCCCGCAACTGCCGCTGTCGCTCATCACCGGGACGTTGATTACTCTCGTGACTTCGCTGGTCAGGATCCGGGCGAAATGGCTGTCATCGCTCGTCGAGTCTTCGGATGGGAACGGCACTTTTCCGCGGTCGGTGCGAAACTCGAGGTCGCCCCAGATCAATCTTCCGCTGAGGGGCACAGTGAAAACGGCTTGGGGATCGTAACCGTCCCGGGGCGCGATCGACTTCATCTGGTAGCCTTCCTTGTCGGGGCGATAACCGGCGGCGTTGATTCCGCCGAGGCTCCGATCCCAAACGATAACGCTGTCGCGTGGGTGACCCGCGGCAACGAGCCCGTCGACGATGGCGTTCACGATATCGCGATGAGTCGTGAACAATTCACCGCCGGCCGCGGATATCTTGATGCCGATCTTGTCGTTAGGCGAAACGAGCGAGCCCCAGGCCCGGGCGAGGTCGCGCTCCCCGGTCACGGCAAGAACGAGGCGATTGACCATGGCGCGAACCCGGGCGCTGTTCGGCTGGTATTGGCTGATCGCGGCCTGATCGTGCGTGGAATAGACGATCGATTGGGCGGGGATCATCTGCGCGCGGACGGAGGCGCAAATGAGAAAAGAGGCTAAGATTGGAATCCGCACGATGAAGGGTGAGAACGAGCTTATGAGGGATGGGGAAAACGTCCAATTCGCCGAAGGACGAATTCGCCGTGGCGAACGCCCGACCGCCATCCCGCATCTCTACGTTCATATCCCGTTTTGTGCACGGATTTGTCCGTACTGCGCCTTTTACAAGGAGCGCGCCGACAGTTCGCAGACGCAGCGCTTTTGCGAGGCGCTGCTGCGGGAGATCGAGAGCGCAAACGAACGTTTTCCTTTGAAACTGGAAACGATCTTTTTTGGCGGCGGGACGCCGACGGCGCTGACGACGGCGCAATTGGAATTTCTGTTGAGTGGAATGCGGGACCGATTGGATTTGGCGCGGTTGATCGAATGGACGGTCGAAGCGAACCCAGGAAGTGTTTCGCCGCGGAAGGCGGCGTTGTTGCGCGAAATGGGAGTGAGCCGGATCAGCCTTGGCGTCCAATCGTGGGATGACGAATTGCTGAAGCTGCTTGGCCGCGAGCACGACGCGGCTCAGGCGGAAGCGTCGTTTCAAACTTTGCGCGACGCCGGGTTCGACAACGTGAGCATCGATTTGATGTTCGGGTTGCCCGGACAAACGCTCGAACAATGGGAAGCGGACCTGCGGAAAACGATCGCCCTCCGGCCGGATCATATTTCGACCTACTGCCTGACTTACGAAGAAGACACGGAGTTTTTTCTCCGCCTGGTGCGCGGTGAATTCCGCGAAGACCCGGAATCGGACGCGCAATTTCTGGAGACCGCGATGCGGATCCTCGAAAGCGCAGGCTTCGAGCACTACGAGATTTCGAATTATGCGAGCCCCGGATACGAATCAGCGCATAATCGCGGCTACTGGGCCGGTCACGATTACCTCGGCATCGGGCCGAGCGCGTTTTCCACGGTGGGAATGCAACGCTGGCAGAATGTTTGCGATTACCGGGCGTATTCGGATCGCGTGCTGAGGGATTCGTCGCCGGTGGAATCGACCGAAGCACTCACGCCGGAAATGAAACGAACCGAGCGGATCGCACTCGCGCTGCGGACGCGCGAGGGGATTTCAAAGCGCGAGCTGCAAGCGCGGCCTAACGAGAGCCGCCAGCTCGTCGAGCTTGGGCTGTTGCGCGAATTGAACGGCAGCTTCGTTCTCACGCCACGCGGCAAACTGCTCGCCGATTCGGTGGCGGAAGCATTCGTTCTGTAGCCGGGATCGGTGATCCCGGTTGAGAGAACGCGGCGAACAAAGGCCGGGATCACCGATCCCGGCTACAACACGCCGCCATAGCGGCGGTTGCGTTGTCCAAAATCCTCGACCGCTTCGAAGAGATCTTTCTTGGTGAAATCCGGCCAAAGCTTCTGGGTGACGTACATCTCAGTGTAGGAGAGCTGCCAAAGCAGAAAATTCGAGAGCCGCATTTCGCCGGAGGTCCGGATGAGCAGATCGGGATCGGGATAATAACGCGTGTAAAGATGCTTGCTGAACATGTCGACGTCGATCATGGCGCGGTCGATGTGACCGGACTCGATCTGGCGGAACAAACTCTTGATCCCATCGATGATCTCCAGGCGGCCGCCGTAACTGAGCGCAAGGATCAAAGTGAGTCCGGTGTTCGCCGCCGTGCGTTCGATGGAATCGTGGAGTTGTTTCTGGCAACTCGGCGGCAGATCCGTCAGGCGCCCGATCGCCTGGAGCCGGACATTTTTTTCGAGCAGTTCCGGCGTTTTTTCTTTCAGGAATTTTTCCAGGAGGCGCATGAGCGCGAACACCTCGGTCTTCGGCCGCTGCCAGTTCTCCGCCGAAAACGCGTAGAGCGTGAGGAATTCGATTTTTAATTCCCCGCAACCTTCGACGCATTCGCGCACCGCTTCGGCGCCTTTCTCGTGGCCTTTGATCCGGGGCAGGCCGCGATTCTTCGCCCAACGACCATTGCCGTCCATGATAATCGCGACGTGACGCGGAACGAGTTTGGGCGCCGCAGCCATGCTTACAAAATAATGGTTTCGTTGCGCGTCGGACCGACGCTGACGATGCGCAACGGCGCACCAGTCAGTTCGGCGATCGCCCGCACGTAGCGTCGCGCATTCGCCGGCAGCTCGGAAAACTTTCGGGCCGGTTGCGTCGGCTTATTCCAGCCGCGAAATTCGCGGTAGATTGGCTCGCAGTTTTCCAATTGCGCGGCATCGCTCGGTGGGACCTCGAGGCGCTTGCCATTTAACCGATAGCCTACGCAGACGCGGATCGGATCGACGCCGTCGAGACCGTCGAGGTTCGTCACCGCCAATTCATCGATGCCGTTGATCATCGTCGCGTAATGCGTCGCGACAGCGTCGAACCATCCGCACCGCCGCGCCCGGCCGGTGGTCGCGCCGAATTCGCGCCCCATCTCGTGAAGCTTGCGCGCGAGCCCGGCGTCTTCCGTGGGCAAGGCCCCCTCGCCCACTCGCGTCGTGTATGCCTTCATCACTCCGACCACGCGATCCATTCGGTGCGGCGGAACTCCGGAGCCGGTACAGGCGCCGCCCGCCGTGGTATTCGAGGAGGTGACAAACGGATACGTCCCGTGATCGATGTCGAGAAAAGTTCCCTGCGCGCCTTCGAACAGGATTTTCTTTTCGCGCTGCAAGGCCCGATGCAAATAAACGACCGTGTTCGTGACGAACGGCCGCAGCTTTCGCCCAGCCGCGAGATAACTTTCGTTCACTTCGCGATAATTGATCGGCTCCGCGCCAAATGCCTGGAGGATGCTGTTGTTCTCGCGCGCTTTGGCCTGCAGTTTTTTCGAGAACAAAACCGGCTGCATCAGGTCGGAGATGCGCAGGCCGGTCCGAGCGGCTTTGTCACCGTAAGCCGGTCCGATCCCGCGCTTGGTCGTTCCGATCTTCGTGTGGCCTTTACGCAGCTCGCGTTGCTCATCGAGCAGCCGGTGATACGGCAGCACCAAATGCGCGCAATCGCTGATCAACAAATTCTGGCCGATGTGAACGCCGAGTTTGCGCAGTCCCTCGATCTCAGCCACGAGCGCGACGGGATCGATGACGACTCCATTTCCAATCACGCAACGTTTGCCGCGTCGCAAAATTCCGGACGGGATCAGGTGCAGAATGTATTTCGTCCCGCGATGAATGACGGTGTGCCCGGCGTTGTTCCCGCCCTGGCTGCGCACGACGATGTCCGCTTCCGCGGTGAGGACGTCGATGATCTTGCCCTTGCCTTCATCGCCCCACTGCGCGCCGATCAAGATGGTGTTGGCCATGGAAACAATAAATTGTCCCGACGCATCCGGCTCGGACACATTCGGGACTGCGCAAAACGATAGAATGGGCGGCTAGGCCTGCAAGGAATTTCAGTTCTCTCCTTCCTGCTCATGAGCAGGAGCGGGACGAGGAAAGAAAAGCATTGTCAGCGCTTTAACCGGTCACCTACCCTCGCGGCCATGCGCACGATACTCCTGATTATTCTGATTCTGTTGTTGGTCGGCGTATTCCCTTACTGGGGTTACAGCTCGGGCTGGGGGTATTACCCGTTTGGCGGAGTCGGGCTGGTTCTGCTGATCGTTCTCATCCTCGCATTAATGGGCAAACTGTAGCGCCCGCAAGAATTCTTGTAGCCGTGTCCCTGTGGGACGCGCATCGCTGCCGTTGGATTCTGCGTTTTCACCCACGCGTCCCGCAGGGACGCGGCTACAGGCGGCCTAACGACTGCTTACGGCGCGACGTAGCGCTGCCGACGATTCACCCGTGCTCCGGCGGTGCGGGCCGAAATCGCGGTTCTTATCGAAGTGAAACATCCAATCGTGGGTGAAAGTGTTCATCGCCACCTTGTAATTGGCGCCGCCACCCGAGAGACGCCGATGCGCATTAATGAACTGGGTCGGGTCGTAGTAGTTGCTGAAATCTTTCTGGAACTTTGACCGGCTCATCCCGATCTCAAGGTTCTTCCGGATTTCGAAATGCAGATGCGCGTCGTACTGGCCGTGGGCTGTCCCCATCGTCGCGATCTGCTGGCCGCGCGAGACCCGCTGGCCGCGCGCGACGAGCATTTTCTGCAAGTGACCATAAAGCGAGTCGACGTATTTCACGTTCCCGCCCTCGCGATAGGCGTGCCGCACGATAACGACGTTGCCCCAGCCAAGATGAACGTCGCGGGCAAAGACCACGATGCCGTCGCCGGCGCAGTAAATCGGGTCGCCCAAATCGGTGTCGCCGCCGCGAACGCCGTCCCAATCTTCGCCCACGTGGCCGCCCGACCGGAAGCCGCGCGCTTTGTAATAACCTTCCCCTTCCGGTTTGCCGACCGGGAAATCGAAGCCGTCCGCGATCTTGGTAAAGCCCATGTCGAGCGAGCTGGTCATTGCCGGGGTAATCTGCGGTGGATCTTTTTGCGACGGAACCGAAACGATCTCGGATTTTGTCTTGGCCGGACCTTCAGCGGGCGGTGCGGGTTCGTTCTTCGCAATGAACGCTTCGCTCTTCGTCGGCTGCGGTTTCGTCGCCGCTTTTTCCTTTTCCTTAACCGGAGCGGGCTTCTCGGTTTTCGCCACGACCACTTCCGGTTTCGCCAGTTCCTTTTTCGACGCTTTTTGTTCTTGCTTCGCCGGGCTGTCGTCTGTCCTTAACGATTTCGACGCCGCAACCGTCGCCGGGTGATCTTTCCCCGCCGGCTTCTCCGATTTCGCAGTAATTGTCTCAACTTTCGCGCCGTCCGCTTTCGCAACGCTCTTTTCCTTGGCGGGGGCTTTGTCCGACTTGGCGACTGCCTTCTCGTTCTTCGCCGGCTTGTCCGTCTTCTCCTTTGCAGGCTCGGACTTCGCTGCCTCGGCTTTCGCTATCGGCTTGTTCGCGGCCGGTTCCTTCGCGGCTGCAACTTTCTCGATCTTTATCGTCGGAATCTCGACATCAGCTTTTTCTTTTGGCGGAGCAGCCTTTTCTTTTTTCTCTTTGGTCGTATTGGCGGCCGTCGTTTTCTCCACTTTGATCGTCACCAGATCGTCGGCGGCCGGAGTCTTAGCCGTCGTAGATTTGTCCTTCGTTGCGGGCTTGTCCGTCTTCGCCGCGGCGGTTTCTGTTGCCTTCGGTTTGGCATCGTTGTCCGTCACCGCTTCGGCGCGCTTCACGACTTCCTTGGGCTTCTCCGGCTTCGCCTCGGGCTTGTGTTCCTTCGTCGGATGGACAGCCTGCGCCTTTAATTCGCGCGGAACAAAAACATCCTGGCTGAAAGCCGGCGCGGTCAACGCAAGCGCGCAAAACAGGCTGGGCAAGGCTCTTCGCAACATGCGGGGGACTGTTGTAGACCATCGGACGCCCCCCTGGCAAGCGTTCAATTCTGAATTTTCCCGGGAATTATTGGGGCTGGACCAGAGTCACCCGGACCACCGGCAACGGAAAGCGCAGGCGCAATTCGTTTTCGAGAAAAATCTCAACGTGATGGAGCCCGAACTGCTGGAACTGCACGCCACCAAAATAATGAACGTTGGTCGCGTGGCCTTCCATCTCGCGCAATTCGAATTCCACTTCGGCTTGCGCGAGCACCTGCTGCTCGTCTACGCCGATGATGCGCGATTTCTGCCGGAATTTCCCGGAGCCGCTGCACCAGCGCGACCAGATGCAAAGGCGCATGCAATTGACCGGCAACTGAGGCGCGGGAATGACGTTGATCACGCCGACAAGCGTCTGCATGCCGTTGATCTCGCAACGGACGTCTTCGCACAGGACGCAGCTTTGCAGGTCTGGCAGGATCGCGTTCGCTTCCATGCTAGAGCGTTCCCCGCGCAATCGCGATCAGCACCGCAATCCCAAGTGCGATCCGATAAATCGCAAACGGCGCGAAACCGCGGACGCGCACCCATCTCATGAACCAGGCAACTACTCCCAGCGCGACCACGAACGAAACGAGGAACCCGATCGCGACCAGGACCCAGTTGTGGCCGGTCATCGTTAAAGGCGCCAGGCCGGCTTCCGTCGCCGCGTCATGGTGCGGCCGAAGCGTTTTCAGCAAATCGTAACCGGTCGCGACGACCATCGTCGGGATGGAAACAAAAAATGAAAACTCGAGCGCGGCCGAGCGCGACAGTCCCGCGGTCTGGCCCGCGGCGATAGTCGACATCGATCGCGAGGTGCCGGGAAAAACCGCGGACAGAATTTGGACCGCGCCGATCCAGATGGCCTGCGGCAAACTCATTTCTTCCATGTGATTCGTGCGCGGCCTCGTGCAGACCGCATCCACGACCCACATCACGACGCCGCCGATCAACAGCGCCCACGCCATTACTGACAGGCTCTCCAGGTTCTGCCCAATTTGTTTTTTCAAGAGAAACGCGGGCAGCGCCGTGACCACGAAAGCGATCAACGTGAGGCTGAGCGGATGGGTGAGGACGGTGCGATCGCCACGTTCGCCGCGCGGAAACGTGGCCAGAAACTGGAGGATTCGGTTCCAAAAATAAACCGGCAACGCCAGGATCGCGCCGAGCTGAATCACGATCGTGTACATCTTCCAGAAGCTGTCGTGGAGGTTGAGGCCAAACATTGCTTCGACGATGCGGAGATGAGCGGTCGAGCTGACCGGGAGAAATTCGGTGAGGCCTTCGACTATCCCAAGAAGAAACGAGACAAGAAAATCGTTCATGTTTGTTGATCAGTATCTAAATGGGCATCGATGGCCGCCAGTTCGGCTTCCACCATCTCGCGGACGAGGGTGTTGAAGGAACCGTGCGGCTTCCACCCAAGTTCGGCTTTAATTTTGGCCGGTGATCCGACCAGCCGGGCCGGATCGGCCGGTCGTTCGAAAGCCGGATTATGTTTCACATATTTTTCCGGCGACAAATTGATTACGGCGAAAGCCGCCTCCACGAAATCGCGGACGGAATGACTCTGGCCGGTAGCGACGACATAATCCGCGGGCTTTTCCTGTTGCAGCATCAGCCACATCGCGACGACGTAATCCTCGGCCCGGCCCCAATCTCGCCGGCTCTCCAGGCTACCGAGTTGCAATTCCTGGTCGAGCCCGCGTGCGATCCGCGCTACTCCGCGAGCGATTTTGCGGGTGACGAAATTCTCCCCGCGCCGGGGAGATTCGTGGTTGTAGAGAATCCCGTTGCAAACGAAGAGGCCGTACGAATCCCGGTAGACGCGTGCCAGTTGGGTGGCGAACGCCTTGGCGCACCCGTACGGACTCGCCGGTTGCAGCGCCGTGTTCTCAGTCTGCGGCGACTCCGCCGCGTTTCCAAAAATCTCAGAGCTCGACGCGTGATAAAATTTCAACGCTTGCGGCTGATCGCGAGCGATCTCCAGCAGACCCAGCGTGCCCATGCCGATTTCTTCGCAGGTCGATTCCGGAATCTCGAAGCTGAGACCGACATGGCTTTGCCCGGCGAGATGATAGATCTCCGCCGGTCGCACTTCCGAAAAAATCCGCCGCAACGTCGTGCCGTCCGACAAATCGCCATAATGAAGAAAGAGCGATTTACCGTAAATGTTGTCGTCGTTTCGGAGATGCTCGATTCGTGACCGGAGCAGATTGCTCGTCCGCCTGACAACTCCGTGGACTGCGTAGCCTTTTCCCAGCAACAGCTCGGCCAGATACGAACCATCCTGTCCGGTGATCCCGGTGATGAGCGCGATTTTTTCCATAGAGCTTCGCGACGGTAAACGCACCGCTAAACTTTGCGCCCGAATTTTTTCTCCAGCTCCGCGAGCGAAATCTGGATCATTGTCGGCCGGCCGTGCGGACAGCAATAGGGCAGATCACATTCGAGCAGGTCCATGACCAGTTTCTCTACTTCGAGGTAACGGAGCGGGTCGTTCGCCTTCACCGCGTGCCGGCAAACTGTCTTCGCGATCATTTCTTCGCCGAGGCGCATGGCGGAGCTGCCATTGCTCGCGCTCTTCAAACCATCGATGACCTTGCGCATAAAAGTGACCGGATCAGCGACGTCGAGGAATGTCGGCAGGCTGTCGATCTTGAACGCGTTCTGGCCGAAAGGTTCGATCCCGATTCCCATTTTCTGCAGCGTCGCGACGTTACGTTCCACCCATTCCGCATCGCGCGGCGCCAGTTCGAAGGTTTGCGCGAGGAGGAGACGCTGCGAAGGCACACCCTGTTCTTCCATCCGCCGGCGCAATTCTTCGAACAGGATTCGTTCGTGGGCCGCGTGTTGATCCACCAGCACCAGTCCATCCTGGTTTTCCATCAGGACGTAGAGCTTGTTCAGGACGCCGATGATCTGGAATTGCTGCGGGCGGGACCCGGCTGCGGCGGCCGGCGGATTCCAGTGCGACACCAACGACTCGTTAGGCTGAACGTGAAGCGAAGGGAGCGCCTCTGTTGGAGCCGGGATCGATGATCCCGGCTCGATCGGTTCCGCTTCAGGCGCACGAGCTGGGCCGGGATCGACGATCCCGGCTACAATTGGCGCACGAAATTGTTCCTGCCACTGCTGCCTTCCGCTTTCGAGCGTTCGACGAATCGCTGCGACGACCGCTTCGCGCACGCCGTTCGGATCGCGAAAACGGACTTCACGTTTTGCCGGATGCACGTTCACATCCACCGCGCCTGGATCGAGATCGAGAAACAGAAACGTGACCGGGAATTGCCCTTTCATCAGCGCAGTGTGATAGCCCTCGCGCAAGGCGACGTTGAGCACGGCGTTTTCGACGGCGCGCCCGTTCACGAACACGAGCTGTTGGGCGCGGGTTTGCCGGCTCACTCCCGCCTGCCCAATCAGCCCGCGGATCCGCAATTTCGGATCGTCCCCCTCCACCACCGCGAGAAGCCGGCCGACCAAATCTTTGCCGTGAAGATCACGAATCCGATCCAACAGACTCGGCGCGGGCGGTAATTGAAAAACGACGCGATCATCGCGGACGAACGCGAATGCGATCTCCGGATGGCCTGTTGCCTGAAGATGCAGCTGGTGTTCGAGATTGCGGCTCTCCGTGTTCTCCGAGCGCAAAAATTTTCGCCGGGCCGGCAGATTGTAGAAGATCGAGCGCACTTCGATTTGTGTCCCCGGGGCCTCGCCGCCGTCGCGGACCGTTTCGATCTTGCCGCCAGCCACGATGATCTCCGTGCCCGCGACCGCGTCAGGTTCGCGGGTCGTCAACCGGAAACGCGAGACGCTCGCGATGCTGGGCAGCGCTTCACCGCGAAATCCCAGGGTCGCGATTGCCGCCAGATCGGCGGCTGTCCGGATTTTGCTCGTGGCGTGGCGCTCGAGGGAAAGCAACGCATCGTCGCGATCCATTCCGGAGCCGTCATCGACGACACGAATGAGCGAAATACCGCCGCGCCGGATGCTGACCTCGATCTTGCGCGCGCCGGCGTCGATGCTGTTCTCGACCAGTTCTTTCACAACCGACGCCGGCCGCTCGATCACTTCGCCCGCCGCGACCTGGCTGGCGAGAATTTCCGGCAACAGGCGGATGCGACTCATGACGTTTCCAATTTTAAGGAGGCGATTTGCGATTGCGAAGGAAAACGATAGTTTCGCAACACGATGATCACCGTGACGGATAACGCTGTCCGGCAGCTACGCGCCCTGCTCGAATCGCGACCCGAAGCCGAGCAGAAAGGGCTGCGCGTCGGGATTGCCAAGGGCGGCTGCTCCGGTTTGCAGTATGAGATGTCGCTCGGGGCGCGGAAGCCCGGCGATGAAATCGTCGTGCGCGATGGTGTCGAATTTTTCATCGACAATGAGAGCGCCGATTATCTGCGCGGCGCCACCCTCGACTATCGGGACGAACTCACCGGCGCCGGTTTTCACATCGAGAATCCAAACGCAGCGCGGACTTGCGGATGCGGCACCTCTTTCGAAGCAGCCCGTCCGGCTTGAAAACAAATCGTTCCCCAGGCCGGCGCCCTTAGATGGCTCGCGATTACTTTCGTTACGAACCAGCCCAGAGTTACGGACGGTCGCGGCGCAAAAAAACGAACTTCTTCGGCTGGGCCGTCGCGATCCTCCTTCTCACCGGGTTCGCTTTCGCGGCGTGGCTCGGCAGCTTTTACATTTTCTGGCAACCGGAGCGGCCGCAGAGCTATCGCATTCTCAAGAAGCTCCACAAAATCGAGCCGGCAAAACGGTTTGAATTAACAGCCGCACCGGCCGGCGAATTCCTGACCTCGAAGCAACTCTACGATCGTTACATCGCGATGAGTCCCACCGAGCTGGCGACGGTGAACGCCGCACTGGTGCGCAATTACATCCGCAATTTCCAGCAGGTCCCGGGTCTCGTGCCGTACGTCGTCGGCCGCTTCAACATCATGCAGGCGCGCGAACTTACGCCTAACGACGTGTTCCTTTCCGGCATGGTCGCGCTCACAAATGCGGTCGATCACGGCGAAGTCTTGATGGAACACGTGTACCCCGCCGATCCGCAGGCGTTGCCGCTGATGAAACAAACCCTCGCCACCGGCCTCGAGGTCAAGCTCGAGCGGACGCACGATCTTTCCGCGGTCGTGCACGCCGAGCGTTTATCCGATGGCCGCATCCTGATCACCGCGATGCCGCTTCTCTACGGCAGTTATACCGTCACAAAAGCGCCGGGCACCTTCACCCTCGAGCCGCCGCTCGATCTTAATCTCGAGGCCGGCTGGCCTTTGTTCAAAGATGGCGAGCGCAAAAACGTCGAAGCGCAATACGCCGCCTATCGCGAGCGAACCACGCCGAAAACCACCGAAAACGTGGCCGGCATCGCGCCCACTCCGCCGCCACCAGCCGCGAATGAATTGATCCGCGTCGAGCAGGCAGCACCGGCGGAAACTCCGAAAGTTGCAGTCGTGACGACGCCGCCGCCACCGCCACCGCCCGCACCGAGCAAGCCGACGAAGGGAAACAAAAAGAACCAGAAAGCAACGCCCACACCCTCGCCTACGCCTGCGCGAACGCCGACCATGGTCGCGCAAAATTCTCCGGTTCCAAAAGCGACGCCGTCTCCCGTGGCCACGACGCCGCCGGTTGTTGCAGTCGCTTCACCTCCCCCGCCGGCGGCTTCGCCGTCGCCGTCTGCCAGCGCCCCCGACAATTTGCTGGCGTCGACTGCCGGCGGCGGCAATTGGAAAACTTATGCGCCAGGAAAAATGCCGGTCGGCCGCTTGATCACGCTGGGCGATCTGAATGAGCTCGCAGGCCGCGGTCTCGGCGGAGAACGCGTTTACCTCAAGGGCCAGTTTGTCGTGAACTTCACCGAACCAAATCGAGCCGTCCTGCGCCCGAAGACCGGAATTACCGACGCTGTCTTGAAACTGGCAGGCGGCGGAAAAAATTTTCGCATCGTCGTGGACTTTCCGGCGGGTTACACGCCACCGAGTCGTGGTTCCACCGTCACTCGCGACGAGGCGCGGCCCTATGAAATCACCGAAGTGCGCAAACAAAGCGACGGCCAGCTGAACGTTTTCGTCCGCGAGATAATGCAGTGATGTGGCACGGGCATCTTGCCTGTGGGGAAAGTAGGCGTCTCGCCTGCTTTGTTTGGATCAACGGGCAGGATGCCCATTGGCCCCACAGGCAAGATGCCTGTGCTACCGCGTCCCGGGAATCTTCCCGCCGCTCTCGATGACGACCTTGTTGTCTTCGATCGCGAAACTCCTGATGTCGTACTGGGTCGCGTATTCGTCAGCGTAACTGCGGAGCGATCGAAACCCGAGGAGCGTGTTCAGGATTTTATCGGAGAAGCCGCCAAGCGCGACTTCGCTGATCTCGATGTTGCGCGGATTGCGATCTGGCGCGGACTTCACTTGCAGCTCGCCGTTCAAAAACCGACCGCGGAATCCCACTTTTTCCATCGGCACACTCACCTGGACGCGGGCGACATTATTCTCGATGGAGACAAACGCTTTGCCGCGCAACTTCCGGCTGCCGGCGATCAATTGATTGATGTCAGCCGCGGTTAACTCGATCCGGTTCGTAGAAGGCGTCGGCGTCGGCACAACTTCGGTCGTCGTGGTGGTTGTTCCATCCGGCGGAGGCGTCGGTGTCTCGACCGGTGCGGGGCGTGGCCCCGCGGTGAAGTCGTCCCACCTTTGTTTCGCCGCCGCCTGATCGGCTTCCGAAGTTTCCACCTCCGGAATTGGTTTCGGTTCCGTCGAGGTGACGACGTAACGCACCCCAACATATCCGCCCACAAAGAACGCGACGCCGAGCAGAATCAGGAAGACCACCATCATCAGGCAGCCTTTTCCCAGGCAACCTGTTTTCCTCGTTTTGGGGGGCGGTTCGATCCAGGTCGGCGGCATAATCTAGGGTACCTTATTTTTTTCGATCCGTTCCTGGGCGGCCATTAACTTGTCGTAAAGCCCGCGCAATCCTTCGGAGAGCATCCGCGTTCCCGCCAGGACGGGCATGAAATTCGTGTCGCCGTTCCAGCGCGGCACAATATGAAGATGGAGATGATCGGGGACACCCGCGCCGGCACACTGGCCGAGATTCAGACCGAGGTTGAACCCCTGCGCTTTCATTGTCTCGCGCAAAAGTCGTTGCGCGTGCACCGCGAGATTCCAGAGCTCGAGCACTTCGTTTTCGCCTAACGAAGAGGCGTCGCCCGTTTTTCGATAGGGCACCGCCATGAGATGACCCACGCTATACGGATAGCGATTCATCATCAGAAACGCGTTCTTGCGGCGCGTGACCACGAAGTGCGCGGCGTCGTCGCTCGTCTGCGCGGCCTCGGAGAGAAAGTCCGGGTTCGGCTTTTCCTGCTCGAAGTATTCGACCCGCCACGGGCACCAAAGCGCTTCGATCTCCGACTTTGGGAACTGCATCAGGTCCTTCAAGTTGGACGCGAGACTACAAATCGTCGCGCCAAAGTCGAGCGGCTTTTGCCGATCAACGGACGAGGAGAAAATAGCGTTTGGCGGAGCGCCCGGCCCGGCCGGAAGTGAGCCATTTCTTCGGGTCGCCTTGCAACTGCGGGATCAGGCCCTCGATCTCGTCATCGGCCACGACAAGCGCATCAAGTTTGCCGGCGTTCCAGTTCGCGGCCGCCTCTGTCGGCTCGAAGAATTGCGTTCGCCGAACATACAAGAGCATTCCTTCCTCTTCGCCACCGACAACGCCGTAGCGCCAATGGTGTTCGCCGGTTTCTTTCACGACGGCGCGCCCGAAAACGGCGAACGCGTCGCGCTGCTCCCGATTCGCTGCCGCGATTTTCTGCGCGGCGTAACCGCTCGTGAAAAATGCGGCCAGGACAATCGCCCCGGCACAAGAGCGCTCCACGATCACTCTCAGGTTTTCCTTTTCCTGAAGCCGGCCTGCGAACGTTGCCAGCAGCAAACACAACGGCGGCACAATTGGAAAAATTCTGTCGATCCGTTTCGAGGGAACGAACGACATGACCAGCAGTCCGCCGAGACTCCACGCGACGAGCCAGAAAATTTCCGGTGACAGCCGTTCCCTCTTTCGCACTGCCACAAGCGCCAATCCAATCAGCAACAAACTCCAGGGCGCGAATCGACCCAGCAAATGTGGAAGATAAAAATAGATCGGCTGCGAGCGATGCACTGCTTCACTGAAACGCCCGGCAAATTCTCGAAGCACGACATGCTCCGTGAATTCCGGCACGAAAAGAATTCCTCCAGCCGTCCAGAGAATGAAAACCAGGAAGGAAAGAAGCCACGGCATCCATCCTGACCACGTCGAAGCCGGCGCCCCCAGTTTTCGCCGCCGCCATTCGAACGCGACGAGCCCCGGCAACAAAAACGCATAAACGATCGGACCTTTGATCAGCATCCCGGCGCTCAGAAGCAGAAAAAGGATAATGCGGTCGCGCCGCGTCCACCCACGTTCGGTTCGGATTTTTTCCCAGATCAGCCAGCCGATTCCGAAAATGATGAGCGCCAGCGGCATATCGGTTCGCACGAGCGAAGCGAGGCGCAGCGCGAACAAATTGAAACTCAACGCGCACGCCGCCGTCAGCGCCGCAATTAATCCGTAAACCGATGACGCCCGGAAAACGAGAAGGACCAAAGCAATCGCCGACAGAAATGACGGCAACCGCCAGGCCAGCTCCCACGATCGCGTCGCTCCGAAAATCGCGGCCGACATCCAGCCGACTAGTGGCGGTTTCGTCGCCACCCACCAGTTTGGGGTGTGTTGGTAAAACCAATTGCCGCACTCCACTATTTCGAAAGAGGTGAAGGCCTGCTTCGCCTGATCGAAGTCGTCCAAATGCCACGGAAGATTTCCGACCGCGAAAAGCACGACTGCCAGGGCGAGCAAACCCCAACGCGTGATCGGAGACTCCAGGAAACGGCTCACCGCGCGTTCTAATCTCGCCAAAGAATCGCGCGGACAGGCGCGGCGTCGCCCCCGGTTATTCGCAGCGGCAGCGCGGAGAAATGGTAAAGGCCAGCTTCGATTCCATCGAGGTCGAGTGACTCAACGATCGCGATATTCGCGGCGGCCAGCGCGTGATGATTCACCAGCACCTTCGCCTCAATCGGATCGACCGACGGCAGATCGAGTCCGAGCAACTTCACCTTTCGGTCCTGCAGCCATTTCGGCACGTCGCGCGCGATCACCGGGATTCGTTCCGGGAAAATCTTCGGATCTTTCCAGAACCCGGTCTTGAGCAGAATCCGCGGCACCGATTCTGCCGCCGGACCGATGTCAGCAATCGTAATCTGGCGTGCCTTATCGTTTTCAAATCTACTCGTTAGGTCGACGACGACCGCTTCGCCGAAGTAGGTCTCGAGCGGCATCCGATCGATCGTCGTCGCGCCTTCGTCGAAATGAAACGGGGCATCGGCGTGGCTGCCGTTGTGCACGCCCATCGTCACCGCGCCGACATTCACGGTCGCGCCTTCCGCCATTTTCCAGTTCAGATCGAAACGAAAAGCGGTGTCGCCGGGCCAGGGCGCAAGTCCGTTAAAAAGCGGGCGCGAGATATCGAAAATCTTCATGAGCAACGCGGCTCAGGTTATCGCGCCGCGCGGCGCTCGACAATGACGAGCGCGATTCCGCCCAGGACGGCGATAGAGGCGAGAGCGAACCGCAGCGTAATCGTTTCGCCGAGAAAAACGATCCCGCCGGCCGCCGCCAGGACTGGCACGCTCAACTGCACAGTCGCCGCCGCGGAAGCTTTCAACGCCGGCAAAGCCGAATACCAGATCGCATAACCCAGCCCCGAAGCGACCGCGCCCGAGATGATCGCGTAAGCGATTCCGGCCCGATCGAAATTTGCTGAGCGGAAGGCGACAGCGCTTAGCAGAACCGCCATCGGCACGGCGCGGAGGAAATTTCCTGCCGTCGCCCGAAGCGGATCGCCGGCGTTCTTGCCGCGCAACGAATAAATGCCCCAGGCGATTCCCGCTCCGAACATCAACGTCGCCGCGCCGAGCGGCGGCGCGGACAATCCTGGAAAGACGAGCGCGACCAATCCGGCAATCGCCAGGATCAGACCGGCGATCTGGATTACGCGAAAGCGTTCTCCTTTTCTTAGCGCCCAGAAAATCATCGTCGCCTGGACCGCGCCGAACAAAAGGAGAGCGCCTGTCCCGGCTGTGAGCTGAAGGTAAGCGAATGAGAACAGCCCCGCGTAACCGAACAGCGCCAGGGCCGACGGCCAGCTTCCAACCTTGGCGAGCGAGCCTTTGCGCGTCAGGACGATGATCCACAAGCACAGTGCGCCCGAGAGAATGCGAACGAGCGTGAACGTGGCTGCATCGATCGAGGTGTGCTTAAGCGCCTGCCGGCAAAGAAGCGAATTCCCCGCGAATGCGATCATCGCGAGTGCGGTGAGCGCGAAGCATTTTCCTTTTGTCATCCTGAGCGAAGTCGAAGGATCTCTGATTCCTCTCCGTCATGGTACGCGTCGTCACCAAAGGCAACGTAAGAGATCCTTCGACAAGCTCAGGATGACAATGGACAGAAGCGCGGTCGAGACAGTTGACGCTGCTCGCGTCAGGAAATACGGTCGGTCATCGAAACGTCCACTCTTCCTCCGCCACAAACCATCGGCAGCGGCACGACTACCAAGGTGTTGCCCCCGATAAATGTCGACGCCTGGATCGAAGCGAACCGCGACCTGTTTAAGCCGCCGGTCAGCAACCGTTACCTCTACGACGGCCGCGACTTTTTCGTCATGGTCATCAAAGGGCCGAACGCTCGGAACGATTTCCACCTCGTCGATTCCGAGGAGTATTTTTATCAGCTCAAAGGTGACATCAAAATCCGTATCCGCGAAGGCGATCGGATCGTCGATCATCTGGTCCGCGAAGGAGAAACGTTTTTCATTCCGCCGAATGTTCCGCACGCTCCAGTCCGCCCGCCCGATACGATCGGCATCGTCGTCGAACGCCGGCGTCCGGCTGGCGAACACGAGCACGTCATCTTTTACTGCGACAACTGCGGCGCGCTCGTGGAAGACATCGATTTCGATTGCGCCGATATCGTCAATCACTTCAGCCAGGCCATGCTCGATTTCTGGAACGACGACGCGCGCCGCACCTGCAAGAACTGCGGCCACAAGGTTCCCCAGCCCGAGCCGGTCAAGCCCTTCGGGCGAAGTGATCAGTGACCAGTGGCCCGTGATCAGTTTTCGGCCTGGGTCGTTCCGTCTTTCTGGTCACTGATCACTGTTCACTGATCACCTTCCATGAAGATCGATCTCCACACCCATATCCTTCCGCGCGAGTGGCCCGATCTCGACGCGAAATACGGCTACGCTGGATTCATTCGGCTCGATCATTATCAGCCGTGCTGCGCCCGAATGATGATCGGCGACCGCGTCTTTCGCGAGATCACCGATAACGTTTGGGAACCATCACGTCGTCTCGAAGAAATGGACCAGGCCGGCGTCACCATGCAGGTCCTTTCCACCGTGCCGGTCATGTTCAGCTATTGGGCAAAACCGGCGGACGCGCTCGATCTTTCCCGCCTGCTCAACGATCACATCGCCGAAGTCGTGCGGACGAATCCGACGCGATTCACCGGTCTCGGGACAATTCCGTTGCAAGATCCCGATCTCGCCGCGCGCGAGCTCGAGCGCTGCGTTCGTGAGCTCGGCCTTCGCGGGGCAGAGATTGGCACGCACGTCGACGCGAACCAACAATTCGGCCGCCTCGATCCGTTAAATCTCGATAACGCCGCGCTCCAACCGGTCTGGAGCGCGGCCGAACAACTCGGCGCCGCGATCTTCGTCCACCCGTGGGACATGGCCGGCAAGGAGCGGATGCCAAAATATTGGCTCCCGTGGCTCGTCGGCATGCCGGCCGAAACTTCACTCGCCATTTGCTCGATGATTTTCGGCGGCGTTTTCGCGCGATTTCCAAAACTCCGGGTCGCCTTCGCCCATGGCGGCGGCGCGTTTCCGTTTACGATTGGTCGCATCGAGCACGCCTTTCACGTTCGTCCCGATCTCTGCGCCATCGATAACACAGCCAATCCTTACAGTTATCTCGCCACCGCCGACCGACCGGCGCATTTCTATGTCGACTCTCTCGTGCACGATGCCGATGCCTTGCGCCTTCTCATCAATCTCTTCGGCGCCCAGCGGGTCGCTCTCGGCTCCGACTATCCTTTCCCCCTCGGCGAAGCTCGTGCGGGGGCGCTTATCGAATCGCTGACGGACTTTTCTTCGGACGATAAGGCGCAGTTGCTTTTTGGCGCCGCTCAGGAATTCCTCGGCCTGAAATCACTCGCCTGATCTCGGTTTCGCGAGTGCAACGCGGGCAGCTCCGAGGGCTTCATCGAGATCGGCGCAGAATTTTTGTTCGCCCAGCCAGCTCACCAGACCGGACTCGAACATCACTTTCATCGGCTGAGGTTGAACCGCCGTCAGGAGAATCTTCACCCCATCGCGGCGCAGTTTTTCAATCGCGACGCGGAAGGCGTGGAGGCCGCTCGCATCCATCGCGGGAACGTTGCGCATGCGAAAGATGACAGCTTTCGGCGTTCCGCCCGAGCCGCGCAACGCTTGTTCGAGATTCTCGGCCGCGGCGAAAAAGAGCGGGCCCTCGATCCGATAGAGAACGACGCCCTCGGGAATTTCTTTGCCGCGCATGCTGTGGGTCCCGGTCCCTTCGGGTTCGCTCTCCGGCGTCACCAGGCGAATGTGCGAGACCGATTCCATCTGGCGCAGGAACAACACCATCGCCATGATCATGCCTGCAGCGACGCCAATCGTAAGATCGAACACCACGGTCAAACCGAACGCGGTTACCATCACGCCAAAATCGCTCCGCGGTCCGCGCCAGAGTTCCACGAACGTGTGCGCCTCAGCCATTCGCATCGCGACCGTCAGTAGAATCGCACTCAAGGTTGCGAGCGGAATGTAAGAGACCAAGGGCGCGGCAACGAGGGCGACAAGGAGAAGCACGAGCGAGTGGACGATGGCCGCGACCGGAGTGCGGCCGCCGTTGCGGATATTCGCCGCAGTCCGCGCGATCGCGCCCGTCGCCGCAATTCCGCCGACCAGCGGAGAAAAAATATTCGCGATCCCTTGCCCGATCAGTTCCTGGTTTGGATCGTGCCGCGTCTCTGCCATGCCGTCGGCGACCATCGCGGAAAGAAGCGATTCGATGGCGCCGAGCGCGGCGATCGTAAAGGCCGGCGCCATTAATTGTCGCATCGAATCGAGCGAAATGATCGGAAAGTGCCAGCCCGGCCAGCCGCTCGGGAGCTCGCCGAATCGGCTGCCGATGGTCGCGACCGGCCAGCCCGCGAAATGCGCCAGCAGCGCGGTGGCGATGACAGCAACGATACTCGCCGGCACGCGTTTGATCAGGCGCGGCCACAAATAAACGATCGCCAGCGTGATCGTGCCTGTTGCCACCGCATACCAGTTGAGATCGCGGAGATGCAGGGCCAGCGTTTTGATTTGCTGCGGCGCGTGTTCCGGCATCTTGAGGCCGAGCCCGAGAAACTCGTTCAATTGCCCGCAAAAAATGATCACAGCGATGCCGCTGGTGAACCCGGCCACGACCGGATACGGAAAGAATTTCAGGAGCCTCCCCATCTTGAGCGCCCCGACCGCGATGAGCATCACGCCCGCCATCATCGCGGCCAGCGCCAGACCGCCGTAGCCATATTGGGCGACGATCGAGAACAGCACCGGAACAAACGCACCGGTGGGCCCCGCGATTTGAAAGCGCGATCCGCCGAGAAGAGCGACCGCGAGACCGGCAACGATTCCAGTCCACAACCCCTGTTGCGGCGTCACGCCCGACGCGATGGCGAACCCAATCGCGAGCGGCAGCGCAATAATTCCGACCGTGATTCCCGCGAGGAGATCGGCCGAAAAGTCCGCGCGACCGTAGTTAGTGAAGGCAGAGAGAATAGCCGGCCGAAACGCGCGCATTGATTTGGATTCTAAGCCGCCAGAGGGAAATAGCGCAACGCGGCCGGATCCGCTATTATCAAGCAAACCACGAGCTGTTCTAATTCATCAGCAATGGTTGCGATGGTTCGACAAGAACAACGAAGAGAACATGCCTAAACAAAATATCGTGGCTCTCGCGAAGAAGTTACGCGGTCATGCTTTGGCTTACCCGGAAACCACCGAGGAATTTCCGTGGGGCGAAAGCGCCCTCAAAGTAAAAGGCAAGACGTTCGTATTTATGCGCGCGGACGCGAACGAGATCAGTTTCTCCGTGAAGTTGCCAAAGTCCCGCGCCCGCCCCCTCAGTCTTCCGGGTTCCGAGCCGACACATTATGGCCTAGGCGCGAAAGGCTGGGTCACGTTGCGACCCACGGCAGAAACTCCCCTGAAATTACTTCACTCGTTCATCGACGAAAGCTATCGGGCCGTCGCTCCGAAGCGGATTCTGACAGAGCTGGATCACACCGCCTAGTCCCGCGTCATTCGTCATTCGTCATTCGTCATTCGTCATTTACTTGCGACATTTGTCGCAGATACTCCCGATCCCACGCCGCCGGGATACTCTCGCGCGAACTGTATGGGCCGGGCTCGTACGCACGGGACGCGATTCCTTGCTGGCTCAGCTCGCAAACGTGCCAGTCCTGCTTGTTGGTTACGTCCCAGAATTCGATCGCATCCTCGGGATTAAATTCGGGCTGTCCGCCTCGGACCTCGAACGCATCGGGATGAAACAGCCAGTCGCAAATGATTAGGGTGCGCTCCGGCGATTGCGGCCAAAGCTGGTGCACCATGACGTATTCCGGATGCAGACTGAGCAGCATGTTCGGGAAAATCGAGTAATAGAAAACCTGCTGGAGGTTCTCGATCTTGCCGACAAATGCGGCGCAAGCGTTTCCGCTCATGGTCAGGCTCCTGCCCGCGTTGATCTTCATGAATCCGCCGAGGAAAGGGCCTTCGCGGAGATCGTTCTCCGCCGAATCATAGGGCGAAACCTTTTGCAGCTGCGGGTGCACGCCCGGGCAGTGATAACATTCAGCGTAATTCTCGAACATCAGCTTCCAGTTCGCGCGGACGTCGTACTCCACCCGCTTTGCCGAACGCAGCTTCGCCAAATTCCAATGGGAGAACTTTCCGTGCAACGGCGCGAGCCATTCTTCGAGCGGCTTCGCGTCATCCGCGAGGTTCACGAAGATGAATCCTTCCCAGATGCCGACCTTGACCGGATAGAGCGAGTAATCACTCCGATCGAACCCCGGCACCTCGTCCATGTGCGGCGATCCGACCAATCGCCCGTCGAGCCCGTAGGTCCAGGCGTGGTAAGGACACTGGATGGCCGGCGAATGTCCGCTCGCTTCCTCGCACAATCGCGTCCCGCGATGCCGGCAAACATTGTAGAAGCCGCGAACCTCTCCGGATTTGTCGCGAACCACGACGATTGATTCGCCGGCGCTCGTCGTGCCGTAGCCCTTTGGCGAAGGCAGAACCTCCCGAACGAAATAATCGCCAGCCTGCGCGATCTCCGTGTGATGCCCGACTAAAACCCAGTGCCTGGCGAAGATCTTCTCCTGCTCCTCGTCGAAAAGCTGGCGCGAAACAAAATACTTCTGCGGCAGTGTCTTCGCGCCTTGCGAAAAAGCATCAGCCGTTTTCTGAAAGGCGTGGATAACCTTGGCAGCCATGTGAATTAGGTGCCTTTAACTCCGCACCCTTCACTTGTCACGCGGCAGTTGTGTTACATCCGTAGCGCAATAACCGGATCGATCCGCGCGGCTCGGCGGGCAGGCAGAAAACAGGCGATAAAAGCGACGGCGATCATAACGGCCAACGCGAACCCGAAGGCCAGCGGATCACGCGGACTGACCTGGTAAAGCAGATCACCCATCAATCGCGTAAGGGTGAGAGCTGCGATTGCGCCGATAATTATTCCCGCGATCGTCAGCCGCATTCCGCGCGAAATGACCAAACCCAGCAGGTCTTTCACGCTCGCGCCCAGCGCCATGCGTAACCCGAGCTCGCGTGTGCTTTGCGAGACCGCATAGGACATGACCGCATACAGGCCTATGGCGGCCAGAAACAAGGCCATCCCGCCGAAGATCGCCACCAGGGTGGCCGCGAGCCGTTGCGTGTAACCTTTCCTGTCCACTTGTTCCTGGACGCGGAATGGAGCTATCGGCGCGAGAGTAGGATCGAGCGCCTGCACTTCGTGCGCGAGCGCGCTCCGGATCGCTCCCGGCGTCTCACGCGTGCGGATAAGAAGATTATTGCTGACCAGGAAGTTCTGCCGCACCGGCACATAGAAGAATGATCTGGGTGGCTCGAGCTTGCTCTCGTAATTGACGTTCTTCGCGACGCCAACAATCTGCAGCCAGCGATCCTTAAGCTTAACCCGCTGCCCGATCGGGTCCTTTCCCTGCCAGTACTTCGCAGCCATGGTTTCATTGATAACAGTTACCGGAAGCGCGTTCTCGTCATCGGTCCGTTGGAACTCACGTCCCGCTGCAATAGGAATACCTAACGTCTTGAAGTAGTCATCCGCTACCTCGATGTAAGATAGGTTGAGTTGTTCCTCGGGCGCACGCTGGTAGCCATCGATCTCAAGCGGCGCGGAAGAAAAGACCCCATAACTAAACGGGATCAGGCGCGCCAGGGTCGCCGATTCCACTCCGGGTATTTCGCGCACGCGATCGAGGAGCTGGGTGTAGAAGGGCTTGGCGCGTTCCACGTTGTAGCCGGCCGAAAACAAGTCGGCGCCGGATACAATCACATCAGTCGAGAAGCCCGGGCTGGCATTTTGCATCCGTAGCAAACTCTGGAGGAGCAAGCCTGTGCCAGCAAGCAGGACGAAACTTAACGATACCTGAACCAGCACGAGACCTGAGCGCAAACGCGAACGGCCACTGCCACCTACTACACCGGCACCTTCGGTTTTCAGCGCGCCGGAAAGATCAACGTGACTCGCCTGGATCGCCGGCACGAGCGCGAAAAGCATGGTAGCGCCGATGCACATAGCGACACTTACCAGAAGGACGCGCCAGTCAATTTGGCCCGGAAGATCAATTACGATTCCCGCCGCGGGTGAAGGAAAGGCAAGCACGAGCGCGTTGCGGGACCAATAGGCCACCGCAATTCCGCCCACGGCGGCGATCAAGGCGAGAAGCAGTCCTTCAGTGAAAAGCTGTTTGATCAAGCGCCGGCGCCCTGCCCCGAGCGCGAGACGCATCGTCATCTCGTGGCGGCGGAGAAGCGAGCGCGCGAGCAAGAGGTTGCTCACGTTCGCGCACGCGATGAGCAGAACAAAAAATACCACCACCATGGTGATGCCGAGCGTGGCGGTCATATTGCCAGCCTGGTTGAAAGGCGTTTTCCACAACGGCGAAAGCGCGAGATCGTGGCCGCGATTAGTTTCCGGGTAATCTTTCTCCAGCCGTTGCGAAATCGAGTGAAGCTCAGCGTCCGCCTGCTGACGCGTGACACCAGTTTTGAGGAAGGCATAGCCTTCTATCCAGCGCGCGCTCCGGTCTTCCAGCTTGTAGCCGGTCGTGTCGAAGGCCTCCTGCATTGAGGTAGGCACCCAGAAAGTGAAGGAATAACCTATGAAAGTGCCGTGAAATTTTTCCGGTGCGACGCCGACGATCGTGTGCTGGATGCCGTTCAGAATCTGGGTTCGACCGATTATGTTCGGATCGCCGCCATAACGTTCCTGCCACGTTCGATAACTGATCACCGTGACTGGATGCGCGTTGCGCCCCGTGCCTTCTTCCGGTCTGAATCCGCGCCCCAGGATCGGCCGCACTCCGAGCGCGTCGAAATAGTTGGCGGAGACAATTCCCCCCGACGCACGCTCGGCGCGATCGCCGACGCTCAAAGTCGTGCCCATGATCCGATCGACGATGAACGACTCGAAGAGCGTGGAATTTTTTTCGTAATCGAAGAATTCGGGGAACGAGAGGCCGGTGTATCCCGTGACGCCGCGGGTAGTGGCGTTCAAGGCAAACATCCGGTCCTGGTGCGCGACCAATGGATACGGACGAATCAAGATTCCTTCAATCCAACTCAAGACCGCGGCGTTTGTTCCTATCCCGAGAGTCAGGCATAGGATCGCAAGGATCGAGAAGCCGGGGCTGCGCAAGAGCATGCGCGCGCCGAACCGCAAGTCCTGCCAGAACTGATCGGCCGAAAGCCACACCCGTTCTTCACGCGCTGCCTCCTTGATTTGCTCGAGACCGCCGAATTCGCGCCGCGCCGCGGCCCGCGCCGCGCCAGGCTCCATTCCCTCCTCGATCTTTCGTTGGGTCAGCAAGTCGAGATGGGCTTGCATTTCCGCATTCATTTCCTCGTCTCGCTTGTTCTTTTGAAACAGCCCGACGAGTCGGGAAAGCCAGGCGCGAAATCGCGGCATAAACTCAGGCTCCCGCTAGGACAAGATTGATCCCCTTCGTGATTCGCGCCCAGTGTTCCCTCTCCGCCAAGAGCTGCTTCCGTCCTGCCGCAGTCAGCGTGTAATAACGTGCCTTCCGGTTGTTATCCGAAGTTCCCCACTCCGCCTTGATCCAGCCCTGGGCCTCCAGTCGATAGAGCGCGGGATAAAGCGATCCCTGCTCGACCCGCAAAATCTCCTTCGACATCTGCTGGATCCGATCCGCGACCGCGAGCCCGTGCCTCGGGTCATACTGAAGCGCCTTCAGGATCAACATGTCGAGCGTCCCATAAACCAAATCCGGCTTTTGTTTTCCCATGTTTATAAGTGTGTTTGTCTTGCCTAGACAGTCTTGGCTAAGGGACCGTTCAATCTTTTCCCTAGACTGTCTAAGTGAGATCGGCCGCGCCGGGATCAACGATACCGATGACGAGGGCTCGCCGGTTTTGGCAGCCCGGGTTGAGGCTCAGGCGTTGAGAGAATTCACGCCGGGACCAGCTCGATTTTTACTTTGCGACCAAGCGAGCGGGCGGCGCGATTCAAGGTGGCAAGCGTGACAGAAGTGTTTTCGGGATCGAGCAACCGATGAATCGCGGCTCGCGAGGTGCGCATCTGCGAGGCCATCGTGCTCTTGTTCACGCGATTCTTTTTCATCAGGTCATGGAGTTTTAGCGCCAAAGCACGTTTGAGCGCGGCAGCGTGCACTTCTTCATGCAACCCCTCTTTCTTGAGAAAGCTTTCGAAGCTGGCGCCACGATGTTTGTTTCTATTCCGGGCTGTTTTCGATGTAGGCATTTTTGCGTCGCAGAGCTAACGCTCTGTGTTCCTTTGGAGTTTTCCTCGTTTTCTTGATAAATCCATGCAGCAGGACGATCTCGCCTTCGTGCACACAAAATAGCGTTCGGGCGATGCGCGTAGGCAATCGACTGCGGACTTCCCAAATGCCGGAGCCGACATGGTCGACAAGCGGCAAACCCAGTGGCCAACGGAATTGAACGGTCATGATGTCGATCCCAATAATTCTTCGTTCAAATTTCGGCAATTCTTGCAGCCAGTCGCGCACCGGTTGTCGCCCCGTTTCCGTGCGAAAGAAAATTGCGGGCAATTTCCGGAGGGCCACACAATGACTGTATCATTTATGATACACATGCAAGCACAATTCGCACCATGTCACCAAAAGCCAAATTTGCGCTAATTCTCGGGCGTGTCCCAGCCCTTTGACAGGCGCGAGGTGGGCACGGCCGGAATCGCCAGACCGCCGGCCGAATAGTGCGACGTGTCGTTGAACAACGTCAGCCGGGCGCCGACCGCCTTCTTGAAATCGACGATATTTAGTGCGGCCGGACTTTGATCGAGGGTATCTCGATACCGACGCGGGTCGAAGCCGATCAACGAGCTGAGGAGCAGACGGATGGTCGCTTTGTGGGAAACGATCAGAACATCGTCACCGGCATGTGTGCGCACGATGTCCATCAGCACCGGCAAAGCACGCGCCGTCACCGCGAGACCGCTTTCGCCATTCACCGGCGCGAAAGTGTACGGATCTTTTTCCCAGGCGGCCGCTTCCTCCGGAAAAGCAGCTTCCACTTCCTTGCGCGTCATCTGTTCCCAGCGGCCGTGTGAGATCTCGCGAAGCCCGTCGCGCGTTTGCACTTCAAGGCCGTGAGGTTCCGCGAGGATACGCGCGGTCTCCACTGTCCGGCCCATCGGCGAAGCATAAATCGCCGCGATCTCTTCCCCGGCCAGGCGCACGGCGAGACGGCGCACTTGTTCGCGGCCTTCGTCGGAAAGCTCGACCTCAGTCGCGCCGGCGAACCGATCTTCCGCAGTGAGCACGGTAGCACCGTGGCGAACGAGAAAGACTCGGCTGTGCATAAATATTTTCGGTTTCCGAATTCCGCTCTCCGCATTAAGGCTGCCCACGTCGCTTCAGACAATCAAAATGATCTTTAAGAATGTTGCGTGACGAACACTCAATGCCGACTATTGCTTCGGCTTCGTCCCCGTAGTTCAACGGATAGAACGAGGGTTTCCTAAACCTTAAATGTGGGTTCGATTCCCGCCGGGGACATTGAAGTAACTCTCAACCGGCAGACGCGTCTCGCTTTCAAATGCTCGGCGTCTATTGATGGTTTCATTTTGGTGAGGCGAGGTGATTATGCCTCCCGAGTTTTACATGGTCGGACCGCGCGAAAAGATGGTGTGGGATGACATTGGTTTGAAAGCGCTGACGCGCGACTGGGCGGCGTGGCCCGGAACGCCTTCGGACGATGTAATGCACCGGTCGCAATTCAATCTGTTCAGGGACATCGGCGCTCACCTCTACGGGCGGTCCTCCGATGCGTTGCGATTTGCAATGGACAGAATAGCCTTGGCAGAGCCGATCTTGTCGAAGCCGGTGGACCCGCAGCTGCGTGCTTTAGAGAAACGGGCCGGTGCCGATTGAAAAAACGTCAACCCCTAGCCTTTTTGGCTACACCTTCTTTGGGCAATGCCAAAAAGGTGTTCCGATGTGCAGTCGAGTCACACGATTAATTCTGATGGCGAAACCCGAGTATTAAACCGCTCGCGAAGTGATCGCTCAGTTTCCGCCGAGAGTTTTCCGAAAGGAGATATGGTTACGGATTCGATTAATTCATCTGATATCGGGACTAGAGTACGCTCGCTCGCAAAAATGACGGTGCGAAACTCGTTTTCCCAAGCGTAAAAGCCGTGCTTGTGAAAAAATAGGTCGCAATTCTCCCGCTGCTCTTGAGTAACTGAACCTAGTTCCCACATTTCAGGATCAACCATGGAAGGCTGGCCAGCATAGGTGACGCGTCCCCCAATGCACTGCGGATGCCGGGCCTTAACATAGGCAAAAAATTTCTGTGCCTCGACCGTTACTTGAATCGCGGCCTCTCCTCGTCCATACACTTCCCACATGGCACATCTTTCTGCTTTCTCGGGCCGGCGCCTTGTCCAACACGAGACGTAGGCCGATTCAATGCAGCGATTGATGTCGGAGTTCTTAAAGGTGCCTTGAATGCACGTCTGCATCTGGGCCGCCGTGAAAGCGACGCTATTGAAGAGACAGTACCCATAGCGAAACTCCATCAGATCAACGAATGATGAACACGGCGCAAAATAATGACCGTTTTGAAGAAAGCTCGGGATGTGCTCTGCGGGAATTATTTGGCTGACCAGCCCAGCAATAGAGGAAACGACCATTGGAGTATCGCGCTGCGAGGGTGCAAAAGGTAATGATTGCGTGTCAAATGCTGGCAGCGGGAAAAGGGGGAGCGGAAGCAGCCTCCACAGTTCGTCGCTTGGCCTGCAACCAAATCACAATGAGTGCCGCGATGGGCAGTATTACAAAAGTTAGAAAAGCTGTCGTCTCTGCTGCCCTCGCCAGTTCGTTGTCACTATAAACGTTTCTCAAATGGATGACGAGCGCAATAACATTCGCAAGGACAACCAGCAGGGAAACTCGCCAGCTCATTTTCAGAAGAAGGTTAAGGTAATAGGTCGATCGTCGCGCGCCAATGGAAACCGGAAGATTACGTGAGACGCGCCGAGTCCATCGACTAATGATGAACACGAGGAATCCCAAAGGAATGCCCCATCGCGCCAGGGAGTAGCTAAGTTGATATACGGGATCAGTGGTAGGATAATTTTCACCGCGCAACTTCGCTATGGCGCTTAGTTCGCGAGCATACCCTGGATGGATAAATTCCTCCCGATGGAGGTTAAAGAATCGATTGTTTGCCAAGCGGTGGAGCAAAGGACTCAAGCGCGCGTCGATATCAACTCGATCACCGAACTTCTTGAGTCGATTGGCAGCCCTTTCCTTTTCGATATCAACCATAGATGTCCAAACGCGTAGATCAGTACGCAAATCGGCTTCAGTGGCGTTCTTCGCTGACGCAAAATCTTCGTCAGCGGACGACAAGGTTTTTGGTGTCGGTGAGGGCGTATTCAACGCGGCAGGGTTTTGCGCTAAGGCGTTGGACACGGCGCATGTTGTCGCGACCAGCGCAAGAAAGACATTCCGCATCGGGGGTCGGATTATGTCATCCGACTAGATTGTGTCAACCGTCTGGTTTGAGTAGAGCGGTCCGAAACAAAACGATTTTGTGTCACCCGTTTGTCTCACCCGGGCATTGAAAATCGGCGCATCCGTGATTACTGCTGACGAAATGGAAGTAGTGACAAGCAGTTGCAACACATCCTTTTGCTTAGGGCTGACGACTGGAGCAAACGTCAGCAAAGTGCCCGTTTCGCCTTCGGAAACCTCCGTTCTATCCGTTGAACTACGGGGACGTCGATGCCGAACATCCAACGCCCCACGCCCAACGTCCAACATCTAATTGCAGAAAAGGAATACTTAATGCGCGATGCAAACCGTGCCGACGTACGAGCACGGAGAACAGCCGTTACCGCCGGGCGCCAGACCTTCTTGGCATAAACATTCAACCCAGCATTCCTCCCCTAACTGCGGGTCATAATCTCCGTGATGATGGATCACATGTGGTTTATCCTGGCAGATCCCATTTCGGTCTCGGTATTGCCAGGGATGGCACTCCTCTTGATCATCTTGCGCCATAAGACGCTGAGTTGACTGACCGCTGCTCTTGAACGCAAGGACCGCGATAAACAAAAACACGCTGACAACCAACAGAATGGTCGGTCCGCCATGCCGACCAGAGAGGCGGAAGACACCTAGTGCGATTTTCATAATCGTTACTACGGAAAGGATTGAAGGAAGTTCGCACCGAAAGCGCACTTGCATCGAATGATGCCGATATTGAGTGCGGGGATCTGCCGGCAATATCAAACGGCTTGGACGCAGCCGGCAAGAACGGCGCCGCGTTATACATCCGGTTGAAGTAAGAGGCGGGCGGTTTAAATTGAGCGTCTTGCGATCACCAGGGTACAGGCAATTGCCAAGGGGAACAAAACTCGTGTGCGGATTACTGATCGCCGGCGCGTCGGTGATCGTGGTTGTCGGACAAGTCCACAGCCGGCGCCCACCCCAGACAACTATTCCGGCCGGCAGTGTTCCTTCTTTTGCTGGCAACGCCCAGCACACTGCGCTTTACCAGCCTGCGGTGCCGAACCTGAATCGAATCCGGTGGTCCACGACGATCGACTTTAACAATACCGGAGCGGCGGCGCACTACGGCGCGCCGCTCGTTACGGCGGCGAATACCGTTCTTGCGCCGGTAAAGATCGCCGGAGATGCATTTCGGGTCGACGCATTTGATGGAGCCACGGCCACCGGCACGGCGAAGTATTCGGTCTCGACGGATTACATTCTGCCGAGTCACAACTGGATTCCAGTTTACAATCCTTGCCTTACTACCGGCGTGTTCGGCACTCGGCTTTACTATGCTGGCGCTGGCGGAACGATCTACCACATCGATAACCCAGACTCAGCGATGCACGGGCCGCCGATCCAGGAAGTGTTTTACACGACGCTCGCAAATTATCTGGCAAACGCTTCCGGCTACAATGCGACGATCTTTATCAACACCCCGCTAACAGCTGACAGCAATGGCAACGTTTTCTTTGGCTTCCGTGTTCAAGGGACAGCGCCCGCGCCCTTGAACACAACCCAAAGCGGCTTCGCGCGCATCGATGCCAACGGTAATGGCACCTACGTCCTGGCCGGCACCGCCGCGAATGACGCCAACATCAACCGCGATTCACATAACTCCGCGCCGGCGCTGAGCAATGACGAAGCGACTGTTTATGTCGTGGCCAAGTCGAGTACGACGACGACTTCCTATCTTCTCGGGCTCGATAGCACGACCCTGGCGCCGAAGTATCGCGTGTCGTTGAAAGAGCCGCGGAACGGCAACCCAGCCACAGTGACGGACGACAGCACCGCTTCGCCGATGGTGGCGCCGGATAACGACGTTTATTTCGGCATCCTTGGAAGTTCGGGCAGCGGCTTTCGTGGCTGGCTGTTGCGCTTCAGCAGTGACCTGACCACGCCAAAGCTCTCCGGCGGCTTCGGCTGGGATTACACGGCGGCCATCGTTCCATCATCGATGGTACCTTCTTACCAGGGCGGCTCGTCGTATCTTCTTTTCTGCAAATATAACAACTACGCGTTTGAGGATGGCAACGGCATTAACCGGGTCGCCTTGCTCGATCCGAACTCGACTCAGCTCGATCCGCATTCGTCCGTGCTCGGCCAGCCGGAAATGCGCGAAGTGCTGACGTTGATCGGGCCTACTCCCGACGCAGACAATTACGGGCCGCCACCAATGTTCCCTTACGCAGTGCGCGAATGGTGCATCAATACAGCCGCGGTTAATCCGACGACGAACAGCATCTTTTTCCCTAACGAGGATGGCCGTCTCTATCGCTGGAACGTAGCGACGAACGGGTTCGCCCAGGCGGTGACGCTCACCTCGGGAATCGGCGAGCCCTATGTCCCGACGTTAGTCGGTCCGGATGGGACGGTGATTACTTTGAATGGCGGTACGATGTTCGCGCTTGGGCCGCTGGCGGGAGTAGACGTAGCGCTCGTTTCCAGCGCGCCGGACGTTCGCACGTTTGTCGCGGGCCAGTCGGTTACATTCACAGCTACTGTCGCAAATCCAGCGGCTCCCGGTCCGACACCAACGGGCACCGTCACTTTTGTCGACTTCACTTACCAGGACCTTACGCCAATAACCACGACGCTCGGAACGGTTCCGCTCGATGCAAATGGGCAGGCGTCGATCACCACGTCCGGCCTCGCCGCCGGGAATGGTAATCTCGGCAATCATCATATCACTGCCACTTATAACGGAGACGGAACCTTCCCTGCCGGAAGTGTGACGATGGTCCAGAAGGTCCACGCCTTTGCATCGAGCACGATGCTGACTTCGTCGCCTAATCCTTCCACACCCGGCCAAACTGTTACCTTTACCGCGACGGTTACTGGCGGTCCGCCGACTCCGACCGGCATGGTGACTTTCGAGGAAGGATCGACCGTCTTGGCGCAGATGCCCTTGAGCGGTGGCTCAGCCTCGTTCGGCATCTCAAGTCTAACCTTGGGAGATCATACCGTTACTGCCACCTATCAATCCGACACGCTTTTCGCGCTGAGGAGTGACAGTACCACGCACAGCGTCGTCACGCCCTCACCAGCTCCAACCCCGACACCCACGGCGACAGCGAGCGCGACTGCTACGGCCACAACTACTCCAACCGCAACCGCTACTGCCACTGCGACTGTTACTCCATCAGCTACCGCTACTGCCACAGCCACCGCCACTGCGACTGTTACTCCATCAGCTACCGCCACTGCCACAGCCACACCTGCGGCGACGCCGACCGCTACTCCCGCCCAGGCGGTTAACCTTTCGACCCGCATGCACGTCGGCACCGGAGATAACGTCGGCATCGGCGGCTTTATCATCGCCGGACAAACTCCGAAGCGCGTCCTCATTCGAGCGATCGGACCGTCGTTGCAACAATTCGGCGTCCCGAACGCCCTGGCTGACCCTGTTCTCGAGCTGTATGGATCGGGCACGTCGCGGATCGCTTTCAATAACAACTGGCGCGACACTCAGGAAGAGCAGATCAAGAATACCGGCTTGGCGCCGGTCCACGATCTCGAAGCTGCGATCGACACAACCCTGACGCCGGGGAACTACACGGCGATTGTCCGAGGAAACAATAGCGGCAGCGGCGTAGCCCTCGTCGAAGTTTACGATTTGAACCAGGCAGCCGGAAAGTTGGCTAACCTCAGCACCCGCGCTCTGGTTGGCACTGGCGACGACATTGCGATTGCCGGTTTCATTCTGGGAAACCAAAGTGGAGGGAATCGCGTCGTTATTCGGGGAATCGGGCCGAGCCTGGCCTCCTCCGGCGTAACTAATTACCTGCCGAATCCAGCCTTGGAACTTCGCAATGGAGATGGCGTCCTTATCGCGTCAAATAACGACTGGGCGGACAACCCTGTCCAGGCAGCCGAGCTCATTGCCACGGGACTTGCCCCGTCCGATAGCCGTGAATCGGCCATACCTATTTCGTTACAACCGGGTCTCTACACTGCCTTACTAGCAGGAGAGAATAATAGCATCGGCATTGGACTGGTGGAAGTCTACGACGTTGATCAATAGCATCGCACCGGAGACGCGTTCGTTTTTGAGACTACTACTCATTTCGTGTCTTATTAGCGCAGGCGGACTGGGAAAAGCTTTCGGCGAGACTGTCCAGCGCAGCCAGTTTGCAAGCGAGCCGCTGGAGCGCTCCGGCGACGCCCCGATGTTTATCTGGCGAACGGGCGCCTCGGAGCCAATGATCTCGCAGCACGGTCCGTTCACCAGTTACCAGGTTAACGTCGACGGCAATGGACAAAACACTACCGGGGACGCGGCGAACGAGCCCTCGATCGCGGTCGATCCGACCGATCGAAACAAGATGGTGATCGGGTGGAGACAATTCAACAGCGTAAGCTCAAACTTTCGCCAGGCCGGCTGGGGCTATACCAGCAACGGCGGTATCTCATGGATGTTCCCCGGCGTTTTGGAGAACAACGTTTTCCGGAGCGACCCAGTCTTGTTTTCCAACGACATCGGCCGTTTCTTTTACCTGAGCTTGCTCCAAAATTTCTTCGATGATATGTGGCGCTCTCTGGATGGCGGGCAGTCGTGGACGAACCTCGGACCAGCAACCGGCGGCGATAAACAGTGGTTTACCATCGATAATACCAACGGCACCGGGCATGGGTTTCAGTACCAATCCTGGAGCACGGCGGGAAATAACTACGGTGGCAGGCAATTCAGCCGGTCAACGGACGGCGGTTTTACCTGGATGAACCCTATCTTTCTTCCTAATTCGCCCTTTTGGGGCACTCCCGAAGTTGATGCCAGTGGTAACTTGTTTATTAGCGGAGTGAGTGGCTCTGGTCAGATCTGGTCGCTTCGTTCGAGTAACGCGCGAAACGCGGCGGTCACTCCGACCTTCGATCGAGTTACGGCCTTGAGCCTCGGCGGAGACATTGTGGGCAGCGAGCCTATCAATCCTGAAGGCTTGGTAGGTCAGGTCTTCGTCGCGGCAGACCGTTCCGGCAGCTCGACTAACAACAATGTTTACATCCTGGCGAGCGTACGACCTTTCGGCGCAACAAGCGGCAGCAACGTCATGTTTGCGCGGAGCACCGACGGCGGCTCGACTTTCAGCGCCCCGCGCCGAATTAACGACGATCCGGTTAATCAGAATAAATGGCATTGGTTCGGGACGCTCTCGGTAGCGCCGGGTGGCCGCATCGATTCCGTCTGGCTCGACACTCGCAATGCATCTAACGACATGGCCTCACAGTTGTTCTACTCCTACAGCCTCGATGGCGGGAATAACTGGTCGCCGAATGTCGCGGTAAGCGATCCGTTCGATCCGCATCTCGGTTACCCAAACCAGAACAAGATCGGTGATTACCTCACGATCGTCTCGGACATCGCAGGAGGTAACGTGGCCTATTCCGCCACTTTCAACGGCGAGGAGGACATCTATTACGTCCGCGTGGCGCCGCCGCCGTTGCAGTTACTTAACATTTCGACGCGAATGCGGGTTGACTCGGGCGAGAAGGTCCTGATTGCCGGCTTCATTATTACGGGCACAGAACCCAAGAAGGTAATCGTTCGCGGGATCGGGCCGTCGCTTAACGGTATTGCCGGTCCTTTACCGGATCCGGTCCTGGAGTTGCACCAGGGCAATTCAACCCTGGCCGTGAACGATAATTGGAAGGTGAGACAGGACGGCAGCAGCCAGCAGGCGGAGATTGAGGCCACCGCCCTCGCCCCTCGAAACGACCTCGAGTCCGCCATCGTCATGACTCTCAATCCCGGCAGCTATACGGCGATTCTTTCCGGCAAGAATGGAGCGAGTGGGATCGGGGTGGTGGAAGTTTTCGATCTTGCCCAGGCTGCTAACTCGCAGTTATCGAATATCAGTTCTCGCGGCTTCGTGGACACTAACAACGATGTGATGATTGGCGGTTTTATTGTAGGTGGACAAACGCCGGATGGAATAGCGACTGTCCTTGTTCGCGCGTTGGGCCCATCTTTAACTGGTTCGGGAGTTCAGGGTGTCTTGCCAGACCCGACACTCGAGCTCCATGACAGCAACGGCGTCACGCTTGCGACGAACGATAATTGGAAGATCAACGATCAGACCCAACAATCACGGGAAAGCGCGATCCGGGCGACGGCGATTACGCCTTCGAACGATCTGGAGTCCGCGATCCTCGCGACACTTCCTCCAGGAGCCTATACTGCGATAGTGCGCGGAAAGAATAACACGACCGGCGTAGGACTCGTTGAAGTATACAACCTAAAGTAGGTCGAGCCGCCTCCGGAACTGTAACCGCGGTTACTTCAAGTTATAGATTTCGACCAACCCGATACCTATCCCGCCGTTCTTGCCGGCCAGGATCGCCGTGAATTGCCCGCCCGATAGGTTAGTAAATATCCCTGACTCCTTCGGGTTCGACAACGCCAGGCCGTTAGCAGTAAGTTGCGCGGCCGAGACAGGATCGCTTTGCCAGTCGTCATTGGCGATCAGGAGGTTGCCGTTGGTGTCACGCAGCTCGAGCGTAGGATCGGCCAGGACATTGCTCAAACCGAACTGAGAGAGCGATGGCCCAAGCCCGCGAATGGCCACGCGCGTAGTTCCATTATTTTTGCCAAGAACAAAGCCTCCGATCATTATTTTGTCGCCGGTCTGCACAAACCCGCGTGTGCTGATGTTCGCCAGTTGCGAATCGACTGCCTGATTGTTGTCGTAAATCTCGACGGCACCGATGCCGGTTGTCCCGTTCTTGCCTGAAAGGATCGCGGTGTAGGACGCCGGGGTCAGCGTAGTAACGATAACGGATTCGCGATCGTCGGTCGGTTGATACTGGGTGCCCTCGATCTGGCTCTGCTGCGTGTCCTTCCAGTTATCGTTCCGGAAGATCAGGCTTCCGCTGTCGCCGCGCAGTTCGAGGACCGGATCGAGTAATAGATCGGTAATGCCAAACTTGGAAAGCGAAGGGCCGAGCCCGCGCAGGACCACGGCCTTGGGAGTGCTGCTATTACCGGTGATGATAAAGCCGCCAATCACAACCTTGTCGCCCGTCTCCACGCGCGCACGCGTCGAGAGGTTGAGAGCCTGCGCCGGAGTGGCCGTCGGTGTGGCAGTAGCGGTAGCAGTTGGGGTAGCCGTGGGTGTCGCGGTGGCGGTGGGAGTAGGAGTAGGTGCAATGACTACCACAGATTCATTGGCGTCGTTGCACGTAGTCGCAACGTCTTTGTTGTTGAAGTCGCCCCCGTAACTGGCAATGAAGTGATACGTGCCTGCGGCGGCCGGTGTAAAAGGCCCGGAGCTATATTGGCCGTCACCCTGAACATCTACAAACGACGTAAATGCCGGAGTGCCGCTGCAAGTGGAATCATTAGGACCGTAAGCGAAGAAACCAATTGTTCCTGTCGCCGACTGGCCTCCAGAAAGAGTTGCGGTGTCGGAAATAGATCCACCGAGCATAACCGAGCCCGAGGCTTGCGTAGTAAGAGTAGGTGCGGCCGCCACCACCGTGACCGTCGCGTCGGAGCTATTGTTTTCCGGGTTAATGTCGTCCTGCGAACTCACCGTGGCGAAATTCTCATAGGTATCGCCCGAGGTAGCCGTAGGAGGAATGTGGCCGGTAATCACAAAAGTGCTGCTGGAACCTGAGGGAGCGGTAGGAATCGTGCAGGAGACCGTGCCTCCACTTCCTGCACTCGGTGTACTGCATGACCACGTCGGACCTGAGTTTTGAGACAACGAGACGAATGTCATGTTGCCGGGAAGCGTATCGTTCAAGCTCGCATTGGTGGAATCGCCGGCGCTGGCCACTTGAATAGTAAAAGTGACATTCGAATCCGGGAGCGTCTCGTCGGTATTCACGACCTTGGAAACGCTCAGGTCTGCCTGCGTTCCACCAGGCACGGTTGTGTTGGCAAACGCCGTATTGTTCTCTTCGTTCGGGTCGCTGTCGATGAGTCCGAGATTTGGGTCGTTATAAGGCGGCGTGCTGACGTTGACCGAGTTGGTGATAATCGATCCCGGAGGCGCCGCAGGATCAATCTTGACGACGAGTGTAAATACATCGTCAGCTCCGACGGGGACGCTGTTCCGAGTGCAAACAAGCGTGTTATTTTGTCCTGAAGCGGATGGATCGTTGCAGGTCCAATCGGCGTCCGGCGTAACCGAGACAAAGGTCGTCTGCGAAGGGATAGGATCGCGCAAGGTTGCGACTACGGAATTGTCGGGCCCGTTGTTGTTTGTAACGTGAATCGTGTAGGTCACGTTTGCGCCCGCCGCGGTTTGGTCAGAGTCCGCGGTCTTGGTAACGGCAAGGTCAGCGAACTGGGGTGGGGGTTGCCCCGCCTCAAGGGAAGGCATTGCTGCGTAAGAGCAAGCAGCAAAAAAGAGCGCGAAAAGTAAGATTCGATGCTGAGTAGTCATGTTATGGAAGAGAGCGCGTTGAATGCTCATGCAACCCCGCCGGCGAGACGATGGCGCGAATGGTTTTGGTTGAGTGGTCACTCAATAAACGATGCGAAGCATCGTGACCTTGTCGAGGGGAAATTCGACGCGCGATCTACGCCGTATAAACGAGCGCGCCGCAGCGCCAGCAGGTGAACCATTCCCAACCAGGTTCGACGAAATTCGAGGCGCCGTCGTTCCAACAAATGTAGGCCATTCGCTTCGAGCGCGATTCGGCTTCGACTGGCGCCGGCGGATCTTTTTCCAATCCAACGCCGCCTGGTTTGTCCGGTTTTTTTCCCGAGTTTTCGCCGGCCATATTGGTTTCTTCCTCGCCTGGACTCGCGCTCCGTTTCGGAGTTAGCGAGACCAGGCCAGGAAGCGCAGGGCATGGAACCCTGCTCTTCCGCGAATCTAATCGATTAGGTGTAGTTCAGCGCACCGCAACGCCAGCAGGTGAACCATCTCCAACTTGGGTCGATGTAGTTCCCGGCGCCGTCATTGAAGCATGTGTAAAGCAGCTGTCGCGAACGACCGCCCGCTTCCCCGGCATCCGCGCCTTTTTCCGCGCCGCTGCCACCCTGATCACTGGGCTTCTTGCCTGTTTTTTCGTCGGCCATAACTAACTTTCCTTTCTTCTTTGGTTGCTTTTCTAACTCGCCATCACATCACTCGATGCAGCAGCAAATTTCAAATTTCTCTCGTGGCGCTTCAAGAACCTTTTCTCCCGCTTGCCTCGCCAACTGTGATTAGACTGATCCGGTCTCGCGTTTTGCGAAGTTTCTCCCGGAATTGAATTCATTGTGCTCCTCATTTTCCAAAAATCAGCCCGGCCGGGCTTTTCCGGAAAGGCCTGCCCCTGCCATTTGCGGCGGCGGCGCTGAGGTGTGCGCATCGTCCGCCCCACCGGGCTTGGCATCTTCGGCATGATAGAGTTCGGCAAATAATCCGCCGCGTTGCAGCAGCTCTTGAGCTGTCCCTTGTTCTGCGATCTTTCCGTTGTCGAGCACGACGAAATAATCGCAGAACGGCATGAGCCAGCGCAAATCGTGATCGACCACCATCACGGTGTGGCCTCTGAGCGCGTTCTTGATGATCTCGAGCATCGAAAACTTTTCCACGTTATCCATCCCGACCGTTGGCTCATCCAGGAAGAGGATCGACGGATTGCGGAGCAGGCAGCGGGTCAGCGCGAGCAGCTTCTTTTGCCCGCCGGAAAGCCGCCGCGCCGCCGCGAATTCTTCGTCGAGCGGGTTCCCTTGCACGCCCGCTTGCAAAATTTTCCAGACCCCGGTCTTCTCGCAGATCGCGCGGATCTCTTCGTCGGTCGCGTCGGCTCTCGCCATCTGCATATTGGACCGGAGGGTGTCGTAAAAGAACGCCGGGAACTGCGACATCATCGCGATGTGATTGTAAAGATTGTCCGACGCATAATCGCCCACCGGCCGCCCGCCCAGGACCACTTCGCCCTGTTGCGGATCGTAGAAACGCAGCGCGAGCTTGAAGAACGTCGTCTTCCCCTGCCCCATTCGCGCCACGAACCCGGTGATTTTTCCCGGCGGAATCTCGAACGAAATGTCGTCAAAAATCTTGCGGCTGTTGGGCGAATAGGAAAACGTCAGGTTCTTCGCCACCAGCGTCGGCTCGACCGACGGCACCTTTACCGTCCCCGATTTTTCTTCGCGCCGCGCCCGCGATTCCATCATCTCGTTCACGGTCTCGATCCGTGGCCACGCGCTGCCGGCCATGATCAGGTAAACCGAGAGCGCCTGGATCGGCCCCATCAATTGCGGCGCGAGAAGAAAGATCGCCACCACTTTCCCCGCGGCCTCGGCATCGCCGGAGCGATACGCCGTGTAAACGCCGAATGCCAGCAGCACCACTTGCACGAACCAGCTCGGCAGACCGCTGATCAGCCCCATGTATTCCATCGTCAGCGTGTTCTTGATTCGCGATTTCAGGAGCGACAAGAGCTGCTTGTCGTGTTTCGCCACGAACATCGGTTCCGCTTCCATCGCCTGGATTTCTTCCGGCGATTGCATCGCGCCGGTGACCAGGCTGTTGAGCGCGACCATTTTTTCCTGCATATCGCGCGAGACGTCGCGGACCTTGTTCGAAAGCTTGCCCGTTATCCACGGCGAGATGAACGCGAAGAGCACGATCGCGATCGGGATCGCCGCCGGCGGAATCGCCACGCCCAAGATGGTCGGCCGCGGTCCATCCATCTGGAAGTTGTAAATGAGCAGGCCGACCGTGATGCAAAGCGTGATGACCTGCAACAGCATGTCCACGCTCACCTGTCGCAGCGTCATCGACGCTTCGACCGTGAATTGATTTACAACGGCGTTCAGCTCGCCTGATTCGTGATCATGATAGAATTCCGGCGATTGCCGCAGCATCCGGGCGAAGAGCTGGCTGCGCAGTTTATTCGAAAGCGCCATATCGAGTTTGGTCGAGATGGCTCGCATCGGAAGGCCAATCGCGAGCGCGGCGAGCGCAAAAATTGCCCATAACACCGCGAAAAAAATCAGCCGGCTCTTCGGCGCGGACGGCGGCGCTGGTGCATTCGCCGGCGCGCTGGCGGGCGTGACCGTGGTCGTGTTTGCGGCCGCTGTGTCTGCCGCTGGCGCGGGTCCCCTTACGGTGCTGTTGAGCGCCTTCGTTACTTCACCGAGGAGCTGCGAACCGCCGAGATTCACGCAGTTCTGCACCAGCATCATCAGGCAATAGCCGATCGCGAGAAATTTGAAGTAGCTCAGCAGTTTCCACCCGAGCTTGAAGATCTTGCCCCAACCCACGTCACTGAGCCGCGCACCTTCACCTCCGCGGCCGCGCCGTTTGCTGTCAGCGCCCGCCGGCGGCGCCTTACCCATCAACCCGCCCGATGGTGGCGGCGGACCCTGCCCTGGTGGCATTTGCGGCGCCATCCCGGAGGGTGACGATGGTGGACCTTTTGCGGCCTGACTCGGCGGCGGTTTTCCCTGCATAATTTGGTGGGGGCGGTATTGCTAACAGGCTTCCGCCCACGAGGGCCAGAAAAATCTTTTTGGAGGGACGCCCGCCGTGGCGTCCGATTATTTTAGGGACGGGACAGCGCCCGTCCCTCCAGGAAATTACACCCCGTCGTAGCAATCCAGATATTTAATCCCCGATCCGGTATTAAATATCACCACCCGCTCGTCCGCCGCGATTCTTCCATCGGCGACAAGTTTCCGCGCTGCGACAAAACACGCCGCGCCTTCCGGCGCCACAAACAATCCCTCGGCCGCGCCCACCGCGCGCGTCGCCTTGATCATTTCTTCGTCCTCGACGGTGATCGCGCCGCCGTTCGACGTGCGCAGAATATCCAGCATCACAAAATCCCCGACCGCTTTCGGCACGCGTAACCCCGACGCGATCGTGTGCGCGTTCGGAAATTCCGCCGCGAATTTCTCGCCTGCCTCGAACGCGCGCACGATCGGCGCGCAGCCGCTCGCCTGAACCGTAAACATCCGCGGCCGCTCCGACCCAATCCATCCCAGCGCTTCCATTTCATCGAAAGCCTTCCACATCCCGATGAGTCCCGTCCCGCCGCCCGTCGGATACAGAATCACGTCCGGCAACGTCCAATCCATCTGTTCCGCCAATTCGTAGCCGAGCGTCTTCTTTCCCTCCACCCGATATGGCTCCTTCAACGTCGACACATCGAACCAGCCTTCCGCCACTTTCCGTTTCGCGATCTCCGCCCCGCAATCCGTGATCAGTCCGTCGATCAACACGACGTCCGCCCCGAGCTCGCGACACTCGATGATGTTCGCGCGCGGCGTGTCCTTCGGCATAAAGATGTGCGCCTCCAGTCCGGCCCGCGCCGCATACGCCGCCAGCGCTCCGCCCGCATTCCCGGCCGACGGCACGGCGAGCTTCGTCGCGCCCAAATACTTCGCCATCGACACCGCCGTCGTCATCCCGCGCGCCTTGAAACTCTGTGTCGGATTCTGCGCCTCATCCTTGACCCAAAGATTCGTTAGGCCAACCGCCTTCCCGAATCGGTTCGCGCGCAAGAGCGGCGTCCCACCTTCGCCCAGCGTCACCGGCTCAACATCCATCGGCAACGGCAGCACCTCCCGAAATCGCCAGAGCGATTTCTCCCGCGCCGCCAGGTCCTCCTTCTTCAGCGCGCGCCCAACTGCTTCGAGATCATAAACCGGAAACAACGGCTTCTGACATTTCGTGCAGAGATTCTGGAGCTCTCTCCATTCATGCCTCGTCCCACAGTTCGTGCACTCCAGATGCGTCAGAAACATACGAGAACAAAAGCTGAAACGCTGAAAAACTGAAATGCTGAAATTCTTTCGGCCGCTCCGCCTCCCAATGTCATGTTGAGCGAAGCGAAACATCTCTGACCATTTCTGCGCTTCTGACGGTCGGAAATATTCAGAGATCCTTCGCCCCGCTCAGGATGACAACCAAGGGCCGCTACAAATCTCCGCCTTCGACGTTGGGCGCTTTTCGCCCGCCCCGTTTTCAGCTCCTCGTTCCCAAGTTGCACTTGGGAACGCCAGCCTCCAGAGGTGGATCGCGCGCTCCGTCGCGCGATGTTTTTATTTTGCGGCTTCGCCGCCATTCTCTAGCATCGAGCGTCGGAGCGCTCGATCCACCATGACCACCACTACCTCTTCACGCCGCCCCTGGTATCGCCCATCGCTGACGACCCAGATCTTCATCGGCCTCATCCTCGGCGGCGCGATCGGCTACTTCCGGCCCGATTGGGGGAACGCAGTCTATTTCCTCCGCGACATTTTCCTCAACCTCATCAAATCCATCATCGCGCCGCTCGTCTTCTCCACCATCGTCGTCGGGATCGCAGGCGGCGGCGCTCTGAAGAAGGTCGGACGCATGGGCGCGAAGGCGCTCATCTACTTCGAGATCGTCACCACGGTCGCGCTCTTCATCGGCCTCGCCATTGTTAACCTGACGAAGCCCGGCGTCGGCGTCGTCCTCGCCGCCACCAACACCGACATCATCAAGACCATCGGGCAAACCCACCCGAAGACCCTCGTCGAGACCATCACCCACGCCTTCCCCTCCAGCATCATCGAAGCGATGGTGCGCGGCGACGTTCTCCAGATCGTCGCGTTCGCCGTGCTGTTCGCGCTCGCGGTCAGCGCGATCGGGGAGAAAGGCCGGCCGATCGTGCGCGCGATGGAAAGCCTCTCCCAGGTCATGTTCAAGTTCACCAACTACGTCATGATGTTCGCCCCCATCGGCGTCGGCGCGGCCATGGCCCACACCGTCGCCACCCAGGGCCTCGGCGTTCTCGTCAATCTCGGAAACCTGATCCTCTCCCTGTATCTCGCCCTCATCATTTTCATCGTCCTCGTTTTCGGCGCTGTGATCGCCATTGTCCGGATCCCGCTCCGCCAATTCATCCGCGCCGTGCGCGAACCGGCCGTGCTCGCCTTTGCTACTACTTCGAGCGAATCCGCCTTACCTAAAGCGATGCAAGCCATGGAACGCTTCGGCGTCCCGCGCCACATTGTCGGATTCGTCATGCCCACCGGTTACAGCTTTAACCTCGACGGCTCCACGCTCTATCTCGCCATGGCCAGCGTCTTCGTCGCGCAAGCCGCCGAAACGACGATGGGCTTCCACATGGGCATCGGCGCCCAGCTCACCATGATCCTAACTCTCATGCTAACGTCGAAAGGCGTCGCCGCCGTCCCGCGCGCCTCGTTAGTTATCCTGTTAGCCACCTTGAACAGCTTTCTCCCCGCCGGCCTCGGCCCCATCGGCGTCGCCGTCATCTTCGGCGTCGACGAGTTAATGGACATGGGAAGGACGTGCGTGAATTTAATTGGAAATTGTTTAGCGACCGTCGTGGTAGCCCGTTGGGAACACGAGTTCGACGATCAACGTGCGGCGGTGTTTGGCACGCCGGCCGAAGCAGAGCTGGACCTTAAAGAGGGCGACATCGCCTTCGCGGAAGCGGTGCGCCAAGATTGAGCGTCTTCTGACAATAGCCCAGCGCTTCAGCGCTGGGATAACCGATCACAACCTCAATAATGAGTCCCATCCGGGACGAAAGAAAGCGGGCTAATCGCAATCCTTCTGCCGTCCCTGCCGGGACTTTGCCTATTTTGATCCGAAATTCCCAGCGCTAAAGCGCTGGGCTATTGTCACGATCGCAGCGGGATGCGTTCCGGGTTGGCGTTCGACTTTAGCCTTTCCACATTTCTTCCACGTCGATAGCATGCACAACCATGTTCCCCGATCGCCGAATCTTCGCGGTGGCAATCGTGATGCTCTTTGGCTCACTGTCTACGCAGGCACAGTTGCCCGGTAACATCCGCAGCCTGAGTATCGACGCTCATGACAGACAGATTGGGGAAGCTATGATCGCGACAATTACCAAGCTAAGAAACTATTGGTTTCGGTGCACGACCTGTCCCGCAAAATTCCCAGAGTCGATGTCGAGATTTTCTTTATCGCCCGAAATCTTGGCAGTGGGAAGTGGCTGATCTACAAACGGGCCGATGTTCCCGTTGAGATGAAAGGCCTGATTGAGGTCAAGGGATACGTCCAATCACCTCTCATTAAACTCAACGAGCAAAACTATGCCGCGCTCGGTCAGCGCTACGGCTCAGGTGTTCAGATGATCGGCTGGATCGTTCGTGGCAAATTCAACGGCCAAATCTTTCAAGTTCGCGCGTCGGACCAGACGTTGCTAGAGATCGCACAAGGCAATCCGCGTCAGCCCATTTCACTGGAATTCCTCATCGCCGAAAGCGACAAAGAGGCGCGCAAGCGCTGAACGAAGATGGGCCGGACGTGCGTAAACCTGATCGGCAACAGTCTGGCGACAGTCGTCGCGGCCGGATGGGAACACGAATTCGACGACAGTCGCGCGAAGGTCTTTAGCACTCCCGCTGAAGCCGAACTCGACCTCAAAGAGGGCGATATCGCTTTCGCCGAGGCCGTTCGGCAAGACTAGATTCGACAGGGAACGTGACTATGGCTTAACTTGTCCCGCTCCCACATCTACCCGCCATCAATTGAACGGATATTTCGTTACTGCCTTCGGCATTCTACTGATAGGGATCGGCTCTTGGATTAGCTTTTACGGTCAGGTCATGCTGCGCAAAGCCGACGCCGTCAAAGCGCAAAAAGAGAAAGAGAGAGATTCACTGGCAATTGCTGAGAAACTCCAGTCGGTTCTCGGGGCACTCGGCGCGGCAAAGGAGCAGGAGTCAAAAAAGCTAACAGAAGAGAAGATTGGGGAGCGGAGCAGAAGGGGTTAGCAACTGTCTTAGATCGCAAGGGTAAATTCAGGGTGTTTGAGCAGGTGGTTGGTGAGGACGATGAGCTTTCGCATG
>Ga0137403_10000024_pt1 | contig 160767 bp, 180 predicted proteins | sample CZOMad2_1_16fung_FD_122057 | JGI IMG/M metagenome (GOLD analysis project Ga0137403, IMG submission 122057) | Vadose zone soil fungal communities from Angelo Coast Range Reserve, California, USA - CZOMad2_1_16fungal (Hybrid Assembly) | ecosystem: Environmental > Terrestrial > Soil > Vadose... | reverse complement strand
CTTGCTTATCACTCATATTGAGTGGAACAACCACTGTAAAATCACAACCTTGTACCCAGTTTTGAAATAGGCTCTAGGCTCATTGCTCTTTTGTTTGTTCGCTGCCGGTCAAAGCGCGAGTCCTCACAACATCTCCGGCAATACCCTGGACCCGGCGTTCGCCGCAATTGCCGGAGCCAAAGTGAATTTGCATCGCACCGACGGTTTGCTCGTGGCGGCCACCTCTACGGATGAAACCGGTTTCTTCAGCTTCGATAGGCTCACCCCAGGGAAATACAAGCTCTCGGTGTAAGCAGTCGGTTTTAAGCAGTACGAACGCGAAATCAACGTCGGCAGCAAGACTTTGCCGCTTCTTCGCATCGTGTTAGAAATCGCCTCGCAAATGGAAAGCGTCAGAGTTTCGACGGGAGATGCCGCACCCCAATTAAGCACCGACGTTTCCGAAAACCAAAACGCCAACACATTTGAACGCGACGCCCTGGACCGGGTTCCGGTTTTCGATCAGGACTACATCACCACTGTTTCGAGATTTTTGGACGACAATGCCGCGGGCACAAATGGCGTCTCCCTTGTCGTTGACGGAGTCGAGGCAAATGGGCCCGGAGTTTCGCCTTCCGGAGTGCAGGAGGTCAAGGTAAACCAGAATCCATACTCAGCCCGATTCGCACGACCAGGGCGCGCGCGCTTGGAGATCACCACGAAGAGCGGCACGCCGCAATTCCACGGCACCGTTAATTTTCTCTTTCGGGACTCCGTGTTTGACGCACAAAACGCATTCGCCGCGACTAAGCCTGGCGAGCGGCGACAATTTTACGAGGGATCTCTCACTGGCCCTCTCGGCAACAACAAGAAAAACACGTTTCTAGGCACGCTGGAACGAGACCAAAACGACCGCCTGAATGGCGGTCTCGCCCCGCGAAATTCTCTTCATGGGCCGGGCTATTTGGGCCTCGATTTGAATGCGGAGCGCGACTTCAATTTCTCTAAAGACAAGAAAGCAGGACCAAAGCTCACGGTCGGACTCAACGCGTTCAACCTGCTAAACCATGTGAATTACATCACGTACATCGGTGTGACAGGCTCCACTACGGGCATCATCAATCCGCAATTTGACAAGCCAAACTCCGCGAATTCGCCTCGCCGATTGCAGTTAAATCTCAATTTTAAGTTTTAGCGTGGACTACGGAGTCCGGATTTTCCGTGCTTGTGCGCGACCCTTCCATTGGCCGCCGCGGCCTAACCAGAAGCGCAATGCCGACAAGAACGTCGCGTAGGCATAGAAAATTGCCGCGACCGGCAGAAATGGCGCCCAGATTGGCGATAGCCGGTAAAACACCACTGTCGGCAAGAAGGAGGCCGACATCAGGCACCAAGCGAGCAACGCCGGAGCCCATACTTTCGGATTCGTTGAGAGCGCCAACACAATCGGCGCAACAAAAGTGAGCAGCAATCCGCCAAGCGTTCCCAGGAGTTGCAGAGAGGAATAATTGAGCTGTGTGAACGCGGTGCGCGTAATCATGTCGCGCAGTTCACCGAATCCCGAGTAACGCCGCAAGCTAACGCTCTTGCGCGTTAAACCCATCCAGATTCGGCCGCCAGGTTTTTTTACTGCGCGCGCCAGCGAGCAATCATCAATCACTTCGCTGCGGATTGCTGCAAGCCCTCCAATCCACCCAAGTGCAGCGGCGCGCAAGAGCATGCAACCGCCTGCCGCTCCGGCCGCACGCGACTTCGCATTTGCGATCCACTGTGGCGGATAGAGCATCAAGAAAAAATAAAGGAAAGGCGGAACGATGAGTTTTTCGGCAAAGGACTGCGCTTGCAACAAAACCATCAGCGAAGTCAGGTCAAGTTGGTCTCGTTCAGCCCGTGAAATCAGGCTGCGGAGAGTGCCCTGATCATGAACGACGTCGGCATCTGTGAACCAGAAAAAATCCGGTGCACTTGGCAGCGCCGCTTCGATTCCAGATTGCAACGCCCAAAGTTTGCCGGTCCAGCCGGGCTCAAGCTGGGGAGCAGAAAGCACGTGAACCCTTTGTTGCGTTTCAGATTCTGCTGCTGCAATGCGCGCCAACTCGCCGGTCCCGTCTTCACTGTGATCATCCACCACGAAAATAAAAAAATTCCCGGGATAATCCTGCGTTTCAAGCGCGGAAACAGTTTGCGTGATGCTCGCGGCTTCATTGCGCGCCGGCACAACGGCCACGACGCTCGGCCATACCGGCGGCGGCGCCACAGCCTCGCTATCGGCGTCTGAAATCCAAATTTTCCAGAAATGCCCGTTGAAAAAGAAAAGCCCAAGCCAAATCAGCAGAGAGAGCGCCGCGATGACAATGGCTGCAAAATGCACACGACATTTTGCAACGGACCGCGTCTGATTCGCTAGGCGAGATCTTCCTTGCGAATCGGCAAGCGCCGAATGCGCTTCTTTGTCAGCGAGTAAATCGCGTTGCACACGGCCGCAGTCACCACCGGCAAACCGGGCTCGCCGATCCCAGTCGGCTCTTCTTTGCTCATAATGACGTGCACTTCCGTCTTCGGTGTGTCCGCGATGCGCGGCATTTGGTAGTCGTTGAAATTCGATTGCTCGACGCGGCCATCTTTAATCGTAATCGCATCGTGCAACGACGCGGACAAGCCGTAAATCGCAGCGCTTTCTACTTGCGCACGGATTCCTTCGGGATTCACGGGCCGCCCGCAATCCACCGCATAGCATAGCCGCAGAACCTTCACCGCTCCGTTCTTCACGCTGACTTCCGCCACGGCCGCCGTGTAGGATTCAAACGAAAAGTAGCCTGCGATGCCGCGCCCGACTCCCTTTGGCACCGGCTTGCCCCAATCGCTCTTTTCCGCTGCGGTCTTCAAAACATTTTTCAGCCGCGCTGTGTCGAGAGGTTGGCCTTCTTTCGGATTCGTGAAATCGGGAATCTTTCGATCGTCGCCTATCAGTTTCAGGCGAAATTCGTACGGATCAGCCCCGGCGGCAGCCGCAAGCTCGTCCACAAAACATTCCACAATGAAACCGCTCGTCGAATGTTCCACCGAGCGCCACCATGCCCGTGGCACGCCGGATTTCGCCAGTGTGTATTCCACATGATAATTCGGCGTCGCATAGGGAATGAAGAGCGCCGTCGCAAACTCGGAATTTTCCGCGTGAGATTCGCCATCCTTGCTCCACATCGCGTCAATCGAAGTCGAAGTCTGGAAATGCTTCCACGCAGCGAGATTGCCTTTGTCGTCCACCGCACCCGAAAGCTTGTGGTACGACGACGGCCTGTAGAAATCGTGCTGCATGTCGTCTTCGCGCGTCCAAAGTACTTGCACGGGCTTCCCGGTGACCTTCGCAATTTGCGCGGCTTCCATCACGAAGTCGCCCATGTAACGCCGCCCAAAGCCTCCGCCCATCAGAGTCGTGTGCACGATCACCGATTCGCGCGGCAATTTCGAAATGCCCACAATGATGTCCTGCGCCCACTGCGGCGCTTGCGTAGGAACCCAGGCCTCCGCGCCGTCCGGACGGATGTGCACCGTGCAATTCATCGGCTCCATCGTGGCGTGCGCGGCAAATGGGAATTCGTATGCGGCTTCCACTTTTTTCGCAGCGCCGGCGATTGCGGCATCGGCGTCGCCATCGTTACGAATCACTTTGCCGGGCTTTGCCGCGTTTTCAAGGAACTGTTTGTGCAGCCAGTCCGTGGATTCCGCAGCGTGCGGCCCTTCCTCCCAGGCAACTTGCAGCGCCTTGCGGCCCTGCATCGCCGCCCAGGAATTATCCGCCAGCACGGCTACCCCGCCCGTCGTGAACGCGCCCTCGCCCACCGCGTCAATCGCGATTACATCGCGCACGCCGGGAACGGCCTTCGCCTTCTCTGCGTCGAACGATTTCACTTTGCCGCCAAAAATCGGGCACCGCGCAATCACCGCATACTGCATTCCGGCCACATGCGAATCAATTCCAAACTGCGCTTTTCCCGTGACTTTTGCCGAGCTCTCGTAGCGCCGCTTGTCATGCCCCACGATCGTGAAATCTTCGGAATTTTTCAGCGGCACCGTGTTGAAGTCGGGAATCGGCAGCTTCGCCGCGTCCTCAGCTAGTTCGCCATAAGTCAAAAAATTCTTCCGCGCGCCATGCAGAACACCTCCATCCTGCGCTTTGCAGGTATCGCGGTTCACATTCCATCGCTGCGCCGCTGCGCTTACAAGCATCTCGCGCGCCGCCGCTCCCGCCCGACGCAATGGTAGCCACGATCCGGCAACGCTTCCGCTGCCTCCCGTACCGTGCTGATAGATCGCCGGATTCGTCGGCGCCTGCTCGATGGTCACTTTATTCCAATCGAGCGACAGCTCTTCGGCGAGAATCATCGGCAACGCCGTCATGATGCCCTGACCCATTTCCGATTTTCCGAGGATTAGTGACACATGATTGTCCGCCGTGATGTGCACCCATGCGTTCAGCGGATTTGGATTCTTTTTTTCCTGATCTTCCGCGGACGCGCCAAATGCAGGCAGATGAAAACCGATGAGCAAGCCCGTGCCGGCGGCGGCTCCGGTTTTCAAAAATGCGCGACGGTCGAGCGACAGGGTCGTCGTCATGGGACACCTCGATTTAATCTAAGAATTGCTTTTACGCGGACTTGGCTTTGCTGGTTTGTAGATCAGCGGCGCGGTGAATTGCCTTGCGAATGCGCTGATATGTGCCGCAGCGGCAGATGTTGCCGCTCATGAAATCGTCGATGTCGGCATCCGTGGGTTTCGGTTTTTTGCTGAGCAGCGCCACCGCGGACATGATTTGCCCGGATTGGCAGTAACCGCATTGCGGAACGTCTTCTTCCATCCACGCCTGCTGCACGGGATGGCTGCCGTCCGCGGACAGTCCTTCGATTGTGGTGATTTTCTTTCCTGCCACTGCCGAAATCGGTGTAATGCAGGAGCGAGTCGCCTCGCCATTGATGTGAACCGTGCAAGCGCCGCAAAGCGCCATGCCACAGCCGAATTTTGTGCCGGTCAGGTTCAGCGTGTCGCGCAGAACCCAGAGCAGAGGCATCTGCGGATCAACTTCGACGGTCTGGGACTTGCCATTCAGGGTAAATGTAACGGCCATAAGGACCTCCCGCAGGGAAACCTTGCCAGGCACCGGATATCCTACCTCAAGTTCGGGCTTAGGTAAAAATCAACGAAAAACCGATTTGAGGTCAGATGGACCTCCGCCCGGTTCAGACGCCGCAAGGAGCGAATCGTGAGCAGGCTAATTGCCTTCGGCCGACGCCGCCTGTGTTGGCGCAGTGGACGTCGCCCGCGGAGGTTCCGGCTCGACTCCGCGCCAGCCCACCGGACGTCCGCGCACGGCTTCCTTCACCGAGCGGAAAAGAACCACGTACATTAGCTGCCGGTAGTAAAAGCGCTGCAGCAACACGGGGATCAGCAGCGTCCAATCCTCTTTGCGTTCGAGCGCAAACGCCACGACGCAGGTCAACACGTCAATAATTAGGAAGCCTAGGAAAAACATGACGGACCGCTCCAGGTCCGCCGTGCCCCAGTTGATTTGCGGCAGCCACGAGACGTGCAAGCGCATCAGCCCCCACGCCGCAATGGAACCGAGGAACATCAGGTCTATGATTGGCGAAATCAGTGGCAGCACGAGCTGGAATACAAAAATGTTGGGAAGTGCGACCCACCCCAGCGTTCCATGTCGTGGATGAAACAGCGTGTGGCGATGTTTCCAGAATGACTGTAGTGTGCCGAACGTCCAGCGGAATCGCTGGCGGATCAACGCACCGGGAGTTTCCGGCGCTTCGGTCCACGCGATCGCTTCTTCTTCGTAGCCGATGCGCCAGCCGAGACGGCGAATCGCGATAGTCAGATCCGCATCCTCGGCTACCGTGTCCGCTGTGATGCCGCCCGCCGTTTCAATTGCGGATTTGCGCCACGCGCCCAGCGCGCCGGGAACGACCGTGATGCAATTCAGCAAATCGAACGCGCGCTTTTCCATGTTCTGGCTGGTGATGTATTCCAGCGCCTGCCAGCGCGTCAGCCAGCGCGAACGGTTGCCGACTTTCACGTTGCCCGCGATTGCGGCCAATTTCGGGTCGGAGAAATGCCGCGCCAGCTTGCGAATCGCGTCCGGCTCAATTTCGGTATCGGCGTCAATCGTGACGACGATCTCTGTTTCTGCTTCGGAAATCGCACGGTTCAGCGCGGCCGCTTTTCCGCGGTTCACTTGATGAATAATGCGCACGCGCGGGTCGTCGCTGAAGTGCGCATCCAGAAGCTCGCCGGTATCGTCGGTCGAGCCATCATTCACCACGATGACATGCATTTCCGGATAGTCAGCGGCGAGCACCGAAGTTACCGTTTGGAGGATCACACCCTCTTCGTTATGTGCGGGAATCAAGACGGTAACTGGTGGAAGCGGATTGAGCTCTTTCAGATGCTCTGGCCGCAGCTTTTCGATGATGGCAAGAAGCCCAATGACCGCGGCGCGCCCGCTAACCAGAAAAATCCCCAGAATGAATACCGTGGCGATCCCGATTACGAAGTATCGGTACAATCCAAAAATAAATCCGTCCGCGCGCGCTTCCAGCCATTCTTGCCGGGAAAGCGGGAACATTACGTCCGCCCGGGTTTTGTTGATGAGCTCCGGAACAGATACGAAGTCGTAGCCCTTTGCGCGCAGTTGGTCAATGACTTGCGGCAGCGCTGCGACTGTTTGGCTACGGTCGCCCCCACCGTCGTGAAACAGAATGATGTTTCCGTTTGTCGCCTGCCTCAGCACTCCATCCACAATCTCCCGCGCGGGAACTTGCTGGCCGTACGGCTGCCGCCAATCGTGTGGATCGATTTTCTGCCCAACGATCAAATACCCCATGTCCTGCGCCTGCGGAAGCTGCGCGACTTCTTCCGCGTATTCCGGCTGATGGTCAATGCCGTAAGGCGGCCGGAAGAGAATAGATTTCACGCCAATCGTGCTGCCGATGAGCCGCTGCGTCAGATTTAGCTCCCAGCGGAGCTGCGTCGGCGAAATATCTTCGAACGCCGGATGCGTATACGTATGATTGCCGATCGCGTGGCCTTCGGCGTATTCACGTTTCAAAATTTGCGGGTACTGGCTCGCGTCCAGCCCAATCACAAAAAATGTGGCGGGAACGTGCTTTTCCTTGAGGACATCCAGAATTTTTGGCGTCCAACGGGGATCGGGGCCATCGTCAAACGTGATGGCCAGTTTTCTCGGCACCGCGCCGAGCTGATCGATGTCGTAGGAAATTGGATAGCTCTGATACGTTTCACTGGTGAAAAGATCGCTGGCCGCATCGTACGTAAACGTGCGCGAACCGCGCTTCGGTTGGCCAGTGAAGCGCCAAATGTCGCCGTCGCCTTCCAAAATCAAATCCGGACCCGGAGGAACGTCGGCCAGTTTCTGGCGCGTTGCGTCGTTGGGATGCGTCGAGTCCCAGATCTTCCACATCGAAGTATCCGAAGAGCCGAGTCTCCAGAGCGCGGACCCCTGCACTCCAAGCCTTTCGCACGCGCGAAGCTCGTTGTATGCCGTCACCGCATCCAGAAACCAGACGTGATGCGTGTGATCGTGTTCATCGGAGTAGGAATAAAATGGATTCAGAGAAGCCTCATCAAACTCCACGTCGGCTTCCGATTCATACGCGTGCAGCAGCGCTTCCTGCACGCTGAATTCTTGCGCCGGCTCTGCAGGCTCCCCGCGCTTCTTCGGCGCCTCCGACCAGTCATACGCATAATTCGCAATGCCGACGACCAGTTTGGAAGCCGGTACTACCTCTAGTACTTGCCGCAAGTTTTCCACGAACCAATCCTGCGCGGCGATGGGTCCCGATCGCGAAGTAAGCCAGTGCTGGTCGTAGTTCATCAGCATGATGGCGTCGCACTGCTTGCCGAAAAATTTGTAATCGTACGCGTCGTCGCGCGCCGGCAGTGCGATCATGATTTTCAGCCCCACAGCATGCAACGCCGGCCCCAGCTCCCCGATAAACGCCCGAAAATCCGGCTGGCTCTTCTCGGGGACTTCCTCGAAATCCACCACGATTCCGGCTTGTTTTGATTCGATCGCGAACTGCACGGTGTCCCGCGTCAAGTTTGCGCGAGAAGTCGGATTCGCCAGCATCTGCGCCATTTCGTCAATGCGCCACACCGCGCCGTCGTAATTATTCAGCAGCGCCATCGTGGGGATTTCCACGTTGATGCTGCGCATCCATTGATGCAGCTTGTCTTCCCGCAAACGCGCGTTTGCTTCTTCCGGGCTCGCCTTCACCGTTTCATAGCGCACATAGTCCACCACCGTGAGCGCCCCATCCGGTGTCACCGCGTGAAGCTCTTCCGGAATCAGCAAGTCGAGATCTTTGTAGTGCTTCTTCAGCGAGGCGAGGCTGTTCGCATCGTAGCTGACGTAAAACGCCGCTCGCAGCGGGTCATAGCCGGAAGGCACCGTGCCGAGGTTCGCCACGCGGCGATGGCGGCCTTCCCGCACAGGGACGGGCTTGCTTGCTTTTTTGATTTTTAGTGCACGGTAGGGGGATTTTGTATCCGGAATCAGGCCTGCCGGCAACTCCACCCCAACGACAATGGTCACAAAAAAATAGACGAGCAACAGCGTGAGCAGCACGCCGCTGATTTCCAGAATGCGCCTTGTAAAGCGCCAGCGTACACGCTGTTCGTCATAAAAAATGGGACGGCGTTCTTTCATGGACCTGTCGCACCGGGAACGGCTCTGGCGGGCCGGCTCACTCATCGCCCGGCTGCCGAAATTAAGAGACTCTATTGTAAGATGCGAACACTCCATGAAGCGAGTCCTCTCGCATCCCCTGATAGCGTTGGCGTTAGGCCTCTGGCTGAGGCTCTTTTTTCTGCTCAAATACCCGGCCAGCTCCGGCGACATCCCGCTTTACGACGAAATCGCCACAAATTGGCTCAAGCACGGCGTGTACGGGATGAATTTGAACGACGTCCTTACTCCCGTGGACGTCCGCATGCCCGGCTATCCCGCCTTCTTGGCCTTGATGTACGCACTCACGGGACACACGGGCGAAGCCGCACAGTTCCCCATCATGCTGGCGCAAGCCATCGTGGATCTTCTCGGCTGCATCGCGATTGGCGCGGTCACCGTCTGGCTTGTGAAGATTGCTTCCGGAGCCCCCGACTCGCGACCCGCATTTCGAGCAGGTATTTGGCTCGCCGCGCTCTGCCCCATCACTGCCAACTACAGCGCGGTCCTTCTTACGGAGTCGCTTGCCATTTGCGCCAGCGCAATTTCCATCTATTTCTTGATCCGCGTCGCGGAAAGTTCTTCAGAGATTTTTTTCCCGGCTTCTCGCTTGAAAGCGAGTTGGGACAAAACCCCCGAATACTGGGCGGCACTCTTCGGCGTCTCCGTTGGCGCAATCACTTACTTCCGTCCAGAGTCCCCCATCTTTCTTGTCTCAGTTTGGCTGGTTCTCCTATTGTTCTTCGCGAAGCATGGCCAACTCACTCGCGGCTGCAAGCTCGCTCTCCTCAGCGGCATCATGATCGCCGTCTCTCTCTCTCCCTGGGCAATTCGAAACGCCGTCTCGCTCCACGAATTTCAATTCCTTGCCCCAAAAGACACCACGCTTCCGTCGGAAATTCCTCCCCGCGGTTTTATGGCCTGGGAAAAAACCTGGCTCTACCGCTTGAGTGATTGCTACGCAGTCACCTGGAAACTGAATGAAGAAAACATCAATCTCGACGATATTCCCGCGCGCGCCTTTGATTCCGAGTCGGAAAAGGGCCGTGTCGCCGCGCTCCTCGCAGGACACAATCAGGATCAAAGCCTCGCACCGGAGGAAGACGCCACCTTCGGTGTCATCGCGCGTGAACGCACCGCGCGCCACCCTCTCCGCACCTATCTCTGGGTCCCGTTCCAGCGCGTACTCACCATCTGGTTCACTCCACGCATTGAGCTACTGCCATACTCTGGCAACGTATTTCCGCTGAAGCAAAATTGGGAAGACGACCGCCAGGATCAAGCCGTCACCGTAAGCTTTTTCTTTCTGAATGTTTTCTATCTGGGTTTGGCGTGTGCCGGCGCTTGGAAACTCTGGAACGGGAATATCCGCACTCGCCCCGCGCTTCTGGCCATTGCCGTCTATCTGGTTCTGCGAACTCTGTTCCTCACAACCGTCGAAGCTCCCGAACCTCGCTACGTTCTAGTTTGTTTCCCTGCGATTCTAGCGTTGGGAGCCGCCGCGTTCATCCGCCGGCCCAAATCGGTTCCTACTCCTCGCTAGTGAGCGCAGCCAAACTTCATCTTTCTTCCGCCGGCTCGGGGTGAATCGTCACACGAAAAATCTGCGGAAATCTTTCCTTAATTCGGTCTTCCAAAGCCGCCGTCACGTCATGCACTTCAGTAATCGTCAGCGCGCCTTTCATCAAGCAATGGCATGACGCGAAAATGTGGTGCTGCACCTGCCGCACATGCACATCATGGCAGTTCACCAGCTCGTCGTACTCCATCGGAAGCGTATTCACAAACTGCTCGATCGATTGCGCCAGCGCCTTCATCTCGCCCGCGGACGTGCTCGTCGTCGCAATGTTGCTCCCCATCGGCTCGATGTGAATATTCACTTCCGCCGGATGCCCGGGCAGCTTGAGGATCGCCTCTTCCAGCTCCGTCGCTTGCCGATGCGCCTCGCGCAGCGTCAGCGTCTCGTCCACTTCCAGGTGCAGCTCGACAAACAACTTTCCGTCCTGCTGATGCGCCGACAAGTCATGAATCGCCTGCCCCATGCGCTGCGAAGTCGCGCGGATGGACTCCAGCAAATTTTCCGCCGGAGGCGCCAGCGGCTCCGCGTGCACCACCACATCGGCCGGAACGATCTCCGCCACGCGCTTTTCAATCGCGTCGCTCCATGCGTGCGCCTGCTCGAGGCTCGCGGTTCGCGGCACGCTCACCGTCGCATCCACGAAATATCTGTTCCCCGCGCGCCGCACGCGCACGCGATTCACGCCCTGCACTCCTTCCACCCGGCTCACGGCGTTAGCGATCTGATCCTGCAAACCGCGCGGTACGGCATCCAGCAGCGCGTCCAGTGTCCTCATCCCCAGCCGCGACCCAACCCACAGAATCACCGCCGCCACCGCGAGCCCCGCAATCGCGTCCGCATAAATCAGCCACGGCATGTTCCACGTTTCGCCCGCCCAAACGAGCCCAATCCCCGCAATCACCACGATCGTGCTCCACACGTCCGTCGAAAAATGCAGCGCATCGGCTTCGAGCGCCTCGCTCGAATAGCGCCGCGCCACGTGCGCCAGCTTCCTCGCGCGCGTCACGTCAATCAGCAGTGCCACGCACAAAATCAAAATCGCGCTCAAGCTCGGCTGGATGTGCACGCTTTGAAAAAACAGCCGTTCGAACGCTTCATAAATCACGTACAACGCCGTTAGCAGCAGCAATCCCGTCTCGACGAACGCCGAAAAATTCTCAAATTTCCCATGTCCGTACGGATGCCGCTCGTCCGCCGGCCGGTCCGAAACACGCACGGACAGAAAAGTGATAATCGCCGCCACGAGATCCAGTCCGGAATGCAGCGCCTCGCTTAACACGCCCAAGCTGCCCGTTCGATACACCAAAAAAGTCTTCAAAGACACGAGCAGCGCCGCCGACCCTACGCTCAGCAATGCAGCCATTCTTTTTTCGTGTGCTTCGGTTGCGGGTGTGCCGCTCATCTCTGCCCGCCTAGACTACCCCAAGTGGTTCGAAACGCGCTTGCCGATTCGAACCTTGCATGCGGGAATAAATGGAAAGGAAACTCTAATGCAGTCTCACGCGTTCTTGCGCTCGCAAAAACGCAGCGCTACGGAATTCATGCAGTAGCGCAGGCCCGTCGGATCGGGCCCGTCCGCAAACACGTGGCCCAGATGCGCGTCGCACAGCGTGCACTTCACTTCGCGCCGCACCATTCCCAGGCTCGCGTCCATCTTTTCGTACAAGTTTTCCGCTGCAATCGGTTCCCAGAAGCTCGGCCAGCCTGTCCCCGATTCGAACTTCGCATTCGACGAAAACAGCGCATTGTCGCAGCAGATGCAGCGGAATACTCCTGTGCGGTGTTCGTGCACAAGCTCGCCAGTCTCCGGCGATTCTGTTCCAGCGCGCCGCGTCACGCGGTACGAATCCACGGAGAGCTGCTTTTTCCACTCCGCTTTCGCTTTTCTGATTTTCTCGCGCTGGACTGAACGCAGCCTCTGCCCACCTTCACCGAATTCGATGATGGTCACCGTGCTGGGCTTCCCATCTGGTTCCGGCGGGTCCGCCAGCGCGTAGCTGCCCAATTCATTCACGGTTACAAATACCAGCGCGGAAACGGCCGTTGCGCCGCCAAAAATAAACGCGCGTCGCGAAAAATCATTCATCGCAATGCCTGTGCAAGAAACTTCGTTTAATTGCCTGCGGTCAGCGTCGGAGCCGGCAGCAGTGGCAAACGCTTCGGTTCGCCTCGCGCCCCCCGCACTTCCAATTCTTCAAACAGCAGCGAAGGCGCAACGATCGAAGCTGGCAACCCGTTTTGCGCCGAGCCAAACGCCCCCAGCGCCGTTCCCGCAAATCCCGCCGTCTGGTTCTGCATGTAGTTGTAAACAAAATTGTCGTTGCCGATGCCGGAAAGGTTTCGCAGCGACCGCGCATTCAATCCGATGATTCGCGCCCCGCGAACAATCTCATCTGGTCTTCCGTCCGTAAACACTTTGTACACGACGGAAACCAACCGGTCGCCGCTCCCGGCGCCGCCGCCAAAACTCGCCAGCAATTCCGAAAAATCATCCTGATGTAGCAAACTGATCGCCGGATTGTCCATCTGCCGCACAATCAGGCAATACGTCAGTTTTTCCGCTTTGCACGCATCCAGAAATTTCTTCTTCAACTCTGCTGGAGAAACCGTCTCCGTCGAAGAAAAAATCAAGTTGCTCGTGGATGGTTTCGTGTCGCCCAAAAACGCCGCCCGCCCGTGTCCATTCGACTGATTCGAATCCGGCCCGGGCCTGCGCGACATCAAAAGCTCTTTCAATGTGCCGTTTTCCACCGCGGTCACTTTCTCCGCGCGCACTCCCTCTTCGTCCACCGTGTATCCGCCCAGCAGCGGCGCGCCTTTGTAGTCCTTTGCAAAAGGATCGTCCACGATGGTCACACTGTTCGGCAGCACTCGCGCGCCCAGCCGTCCCACCCAATCGCTTTTGCCTCCGATGTTGCTCAGAAACTGTTCCATCACCGGCCGGAACGCAATCGGTGGCCGCGCCCCATTCAAATTCGGGCTCAGCACTTCCGCAAGCAGCGGCGCCGCCGCACGCGCTTCAAACAGCACCGGCCCTGTGTAATCCTGTGCCGGCTGCGACGCACGGAGCGCCATTAACTCGGACGCCGCCACGTTCAATCCCTTTCGCACCGTCTCCGGATTCGGCAAATCCGCCGGTTTTGGGGCATACACGGAATAGAAATTGCTCAGCTGCACTCCATCCGGCGCCAGTGCGTTCAGTCCGGCTTCGATTGCCGCAAACGACCGGTTCGTGCGAATCTCCGTTCCTTCGTTTGTCAGCAAATATTCCGTCGCATAGACGAGGTAATACGTCACGCGCGATTCCTGCAGCAGCGAAAACGCCCGCAGCGCCGCCGAAGCATCCCTCGCTTCTTGGTCCCAGCCCCTGCCGGACCAATCCGGCGTCACCAGCGGTTCGATCAAGTGCACGGGCTGCACTTTCGCAAAGTCGTCGATTCTATCGTTGTGTTGCGCCAGGCTATTCAAGTACGCTTGTTTGCGCGAGTATCCGTCCACCGCTTCCTTAAACGCCTGGTCCGTCGCGATCCAGAGATCCTGCCGCAACGAATCGTAGTCGCGGTCAATTCCCACCGATCCCGTCGAACCGATAAATCCGCGGAATCCCTCATCGCTGATGAAGTTCGAACTGTCCTGCTTGTAGTCGCCCACCCGCGCTTCCACGTTCATGACGCGCTGGCGTGTCTTTGTGCTCGTAATCAGCGCACCGAATTCCGCGGAGATTTCCTTCACATCCAAGTCGAGCAGCCGGTACTCGATGTAAAACGGTCGCACCGGCTCCGCCTTGTTCGACAACGTCAATACCAGACGGTCCTTCGAACGCGCCATTTCATCCCGCATCGCGCGCAGCGTCTGGTCATTGTCGTTGGCTGCTTGTGCCCGCAGGATCGCCGGGCTCACCAATGCCACTGCAACCAAAACAAATAGGAAAGTCCTCATTCCGAGTTTCACTGTTGACCTCCCGCAACCGCTGGCGCAGCGCCTGTTATCCCGGCAGTTCTCTTGTCATGCGCCGGAGGCGGCAGAATCGGCGGCCGATCCGTATCTGTTTCCTTTTTTTGCACTTCCAGCTCGGAAGTCAAAATTGCCGGTGACGCCGCCGAAACCGGAACCGAACCCGATTCCGCGCCGCAATAGCCGTTAAAAACTTCCGGCGTGTCTCCCGTCGCCACAATCTTAGTCAATGCCGCGAGGGGCGTTCCCACAATGTCCACGCCGCGCACCAGCTCATCCGGCCTTCCATCGGCAAACACCTTGTACACAACCAGCGGCTGCACCTGGAACGCCTGCGGCTGCCCACGCCCCGTGAACGTGAATCCGCCGGCGATGTCGTCAATCAGCAGCCCGTAGCTCTTTCCTTGCTGCTTGACCAATTCGATCAGCTTTGCGCGTAGCCGCGCGTTCGTCACCATCTTGCTGCTCTCAACAATCAGATTTCCCTGCCGCGAGACCGGCGTCGCTCCCAGTTGCCGCCTTCCGTGGCCGTTCGAATGAGGAAAACCCACCAGCGGCGAGCGCGACATTTCGAAATTCTTCAAAATCCCGCGGTCCACCAGCGTCACTTTCTGCGCCGGCACTCCTTCATCGTCAAACTGGTAGTAGCCCAGCAAGTCCTCATTTCCCAGTTTCTTTCGCGTCGTATCGTCCACAATGCTCAGAAATTCCGGAAGAATCGGCTCGCCCACTTTTTTCGCAAACGTCTGTCCTTCGGTGATGTCTTTCTGCCGGTGGCCTTCCGCGCGATGCCCAAAAACTTCGTGGAAGAAAACCGCTGCAGCTCGGCCCGTCAGCAGTGCGGGTCCCACCGTTGGCTCGTTGATGGGAGCTTTTACGAGCCCTTCCATCTCTTTCCGCAGCGTCGCGCTCGCAACCGCTACTGCTTTGTCATCCGGCGCGTCGCTCGGGTCCACCCAGTCGAAGTTGTAATACCGCTCGATATTCATGCCGTCGGCCGCTTTGCCTTGTATGAATAGCTCCAGGCGATAGCGAATCTGGCCGAACTGCAGTTGCGTTCCTTCCGTGTTTACCTGATACGTGTTTTGTGCCAGCGCGCTGAACGTCACAATCGAATTCAAAATCGCTGGCGATTCGCGAAACGCCCTTGTGTACGCGCGCACTCGTTCTTCCCACGGCTTTCGGTCCAGACTGAACCCCACCGGCGCGCTGAAGAATTTGTGCGGCTGCTCCTTGGAAAAGTCCGGCGCTTGTCCCTCTTCTGTCTCCACTTTTACTTCGCGGCCCGTCTTGATCTTGATCAACGCCTCTGCCGCACTCCGGTATTGGTCGTCCGTTTCCAGCCAGATTGCTCGTCGCAGCACTTCCGCGTCATCATCCACGGGCGCAACGCTGCCCGGCCCGCCTGCGGGCAGTTGCCGGTCTCCCACTTTGTGCGTGTTGTCCTTCTCGTAGGTCCCCGTCCGCACCGCAACCTGCAGCCAGCGGTTCCGCACTTCGGAACTCGAAAGCAGCGCCCCGTTCGAACCGGAAACTTCCGCTCTCTGCGTGTCCGTCAGCGTATAGCCGATGAAATACGCTGGAATTTCCTGTGTGCTCAGCGTTTTGTACGAGCGGTCGAGCTCCGTCTGCATGGCCCCAATCAGTGGAGAAGGTCCAGTTGGCGAAGGTTTTCCCACAGGGCCATCGGGAGGCCCGGCAATCGCGGCGCCTGCGCAGATTGCAAGGCCCAAACCCTTAGCGAATAAGCTTCGAATCAGGCGCACCGACAGTGTCTGTTTCAAGGAGTGCCTCACTTAGAAGGAAGAGCGATTGCCAAACATTCAGTCTACGTTACTGCCGGGAAGCATACAAATTGACCTACCCAACGAGGGTAGGTCGTCCTGAGGGAGCAGCGCGACCGAAGGATCTCGTTACCCTGCTTTATCTGGCTGCTTCATTTACTTCGACGGCCCTACCCGCCATTTCGTTGCACCAAAATCAGTCGGCCCCGGGCACTAGAAGCGCCCAGGGCCGGAATTGGTGCCGGTAAGTCGGCTCGAACTTCGCATCAGCCGCAACCATTCGGATTCGTTTTCGGATTGCAGACGGGTGGCGGCGCCACCGGATTGTTCGTATTGTGGATGACCACTGCCGGAATTGCGACCGCCGCCGCCACCGATATAATTCCCAGCGTGATTCCCCACGGCTTGCTGATCGCATGATGTCCCACGTTGAGCACGCCCGGCTTGTCGGCTATGGCTGTCGCGTTTACTGCCGTTGTCAGTTCATCCAACGTCGCCTGCGTGGGGTTTAGCGGTGAAGAATCGTCTCCGTTCCGCACGCTGCTCATCTGGCCCGCCTTCACCATCACGCAAACTCCAGCCAGGTTGCACAGCTTCACTTGGCCTTCGAAAACCACCAGGTTCATCTGACCGCCGCTCTGGTCATAGCCGAGATAGAAATCCGTGCCGACCACGCCCGCCACTCCGGCTGGCGTCCGCACTTCAAACTTTCCGTCAGTCTTCGTAATCTTCTGCGCCTGCGAGCGAAGCTTGCCATACGCAAGATCGAGCTCCGTCTGTTGCGCGGCCCCGTCGTGCTTGGTCACCTTCACCGAAGAATCCGAACCCACGTTCAGCACCGAGCCGTCATCTAGCGCGATGCGCGCTCTCGCACTGGCCTGCGTGTTCACCACGTCTGCCCAATCCACCGCTGTTTTTGGAGAGGCCGTAATCGATTTCGAACCCCGTGCGATGCTTACCGCCGGAATCACGCGGGAAACTTCGCCGGCATGCTGCCCGCTCGCTTGCGGTTCCGCAACAACAATGTCCGACGGAATCAAAATCGCAAGGGAACCGAGAAACGCCAGGGCCATGGCGTACGGGGACTTCTTCTTCATGAGAGGGCTCTCCTGATTGGCTTGTCGTGGTGCTTGCGTACCTACTGTAGTTACAGGACGCTTCAAAACGTGTCAATTTGTATTCAGATTTGCGTTTCCTCAGGCGAACATTGCAAGTAGCGCACAACTACTCCCGCTTATCGAAATACTTTTGCGCCCTGCCCCATGCCTTCTCGGCGACAGCCCTCCCTAACTTTTTCCCCTCCCAATCTCCCAGCGCAAACTGAATCCCCCCATATCTCGCAGCCATGCCCGCTTCGTCCGCGGCTTCCGTAAAGGTCGCCCACTTCAAAACAATCGGCGCGCTAGGTGCCTTGCCCGGTTCAATTCTTGAACTTCCCTTGGATATCGTCACCGTGTATTCGAAGCGATCCGATCCGGTCCAGAGCGCCAGCACTCGCGCTGCGGCCGCGCTCTCCGCGCTCGTCTCCGAAACGAACTCCGGCGACGCCGGAGTCGGAGAATCTCCCGGGTTGTTTCTTTGGCACGTATTCAAGCCCAGAATCTTGCCCTCCCAATTTGCAGGGTTCACACTCGCAACATGGGCAAGCTCGTCGGCATTCTTGTTTTCGTCGCAGTCGCTTTCGGCATCTACTATTTTGCGTTCAAGAAAATGCCCTCAACCGACCGCGGCACGGCACCCACGCAAGCCATCAATCTCACCGGCGTTCGAAGCGACCTCCTCAAGATTGCTCAAGCCGAGCGCAGCAATATGGCACTCAGCAGTAATTGCGTCGGCATCGAAGAACTCATTTCGAACGGTTCCCTGACGATGTCTCGTCCCGAGCGCGACGGCTACACTTACGAAATTCAGTGCAAAGGTGACAGCGGCGAATTCGCCGTCACCGCCCGCCACGCCCCCGCTCCCGAAGGCTCCCCGATCCGCTATCCCAATCTCGGCACTGACCAATCCATGCAGGTCGGCGAAATCCAGTAAGACTTTTCTCGGAACTTTTCTCTAAATCTCTCCGTATCTAATCGCAGAACCCTTTTGTAAGGGACACCTCGGGCCGGGTCTTGTTGACCCACACACTCGCCGACGCAGGCGAAATGAGAAGGAGAAAAACATGGGCGGAGATGTAATCGGTCTTGTTGCGGTTATTTTGTCATTGGGAATTCCCATCGCAGGGATGTTCACCTACTACCGAGTCCGGAAATTGCGCTCGGAAGAACGGGTTGCGGCAATTTCGCGCGGCGTCGAAATTCCGATGGAACCGGAAATTTCGCAAGTCGGACGCTCGCGGCGCTGGGGCATTTTGTGCATTAGCGGCGCCGTTGGTTACATCGCGACATTTGGCGTTATCGCGCGCGTCGAGGCCGGACCGGATGCCTGGGCCGCCGCAGCATTTGGATTGATTCCGCTGGCCGTCGGCATTGGCTACCTGATTGACGCATATCTGCATAAGCGCGAAGTCGCGGCGTAATTTCCCTTGAAGCAAGAACGGGGCGAGCCAGTTCTCGTCCCGTTTTCTTTTTCAGTGCCCAAAGACTTTTTTCTCCGTGTGCTAAACTTCCCGTTGCATGAATCCTGCGATTCCTCAATTGCTTGAACTGCAGCGGCTCGATCAACGCATCGCGGCTTTGCGCGCGGAACTCGAAACTTTCCCGAAACGCATCAAGGACGCCGACGCGATGCTCAGCGGCGCGCGCGCCGCGCTCGCCGCCACAAAAGAAAAACATTCGCACGCGCAGACCGAACGGAAAAAATTCGAGCTCGACGTAAATCAGTGGCGGGAGCGCGCGAGAAAATACCGCGATCAAAGCGCTTCCGTGAAAACCAACGAAGCCTACAAGGCGCTCCAGCATGAAATCGCGCACGCGGAATCCGAAGCCGCCGCCGCCGAAGACCGCCAGCTCGAACAGATGATGGCGGTCGAAGAAACGGAGCGCGAAATCAAATTCGCCGAAGGCGCGCTAAAAGATGCGGAAATTTCGCTCGCCGCCGTGCGCAAACAAATCGAATCGCAAGGTACGGCAAAAAAATCCGAACTCGACGCTGACCTCATCGAGCGCGAAAAAATCGCCACACAAATTCCCGACGAAATTCTCGATCGTTACGCGCGCGCCGCGAAACGCCATCACGGCGCCGCGCTTGCCGAAGCCGCCACCGAACAGTGCCGCGGCTGCGGCATGCGCCTTCTGCCGCACACGTTCCAGGAAATTCGCCGCCCGGAAAATCACGACATCATTCTGTGCGAAACGTGCGGCCGAATTTTGTACGCCGTGGAGCCCGCTCCCGTTGCAAAAGAAGGAGCGGCGTCGAGCGCGTCCTGATGGTGCGTCCCCCGCAAAGCTCAAGAGGTGGCGGCCTTTTCGGCGAGCCCGAGCCGCAAGCAAAATCCGCGGCGTACCGCGCGAACATCGACGGCGGCTCGCGCGGAAATCCCGGCCCCGCTGCCTACGGTGTTGTCATTCGCGACCCGAGCGGAAAAATTATCGCGCGACTGAAAAAATATATCGGCCGCATGACGAACAACGTCGCGGAATACTACGGGCTCATCGCGGCGCTCGACTACGCACAGTCGAACCACATCAACGCGCTGCGCATCGAGAGCGACTCCGAACTGCTGGTGAAGCAGATGCGCGGCCAATACAAAGTGAAGAGCGGCGACCTAAAGCCTCTTTTCGAGCGCGCGAAGAAAATGTCGCAATCGTTTGCGTTGTTCCGCATCGAGCACGTTTACCGCGAGCAGAACGCGGAAGCCGACGCGCTTGCGAATGAAGCGATGGACGAAGTTTCCGGAAAACCTTCCAGCGCTTCTCCCTCGCCTTCCGCTGCGCCGCAACGCGCCGCGAAAAACGAACCGCGAAAACTCAAAGCCCGCTACTACCGCGGCCTGTTGCAACTCGCCGAGCCGCTCGACCTTCCCGACGACACCGAAGTGGAAATCACACTTCGGCCAAAAACCAAATCCTAACTCCTCACTTCAGCGCGTAGGAGCGATACAAAGTGTCCCGTTGGGCGGGGATGAAGCCGGCGCCGGAGATGATGCGGCGGAGTTCACCTTCGTTGGTTCGGTTGCGGACGCCGGCGGCGTAGACGACGTTTTCCTCGATCAAAATGCTGCCGACGTCATCGGCGCCGAATTGCAAACCGACCTGGCAGACTTTGATTCCGGGCGTGAGCCAACTCGACTGAATGTGATCAACGTTATCGAGATAGAGGCGGCTCACGGCGAGCGTTTTCAGATAATCGACGGCAGTGGTTTCCTGAACTTTCTTGCCCCACGCCGTATTTTCCGCCGCGAAAATCCACGGGATGAATGCGGTGAAGCCGCCGGTGTCTTCCTGAATGCGGCGGACGCGGTCGAGATGATTGACGCGATGTTTTAGTTCTTCGCCGCAGCCGAACATCATCGTGGCGGTGGTGCGCAGGCCAAGGCGGTGCGCGGTGCGATGCACGTTTTCCCAGTCGTCGCTGGTGCACTTGAGGCGCGCGATTTTGGAGCGGATTTCGTCGTCGAGAATTTCCGCGCCGCCGCCGGGAATGGAAGCGAGGCCCGCATCCATGAGACGGCGAATGGTGTCTTCCACGGTGAGTTCGCTGACTTCCGCGATGCAGAGAATTTCCGGCGCGGAGAAGCAGTGAAGATGAACTGTGGGGTAGCGCTGCTTGATGGAGCGGAGAAGATTTTCGTAATACTCGATTTGCAGATCGGGATGCAGGCCGCCCTGAAGCAGAACGCCGTTGCCGCCGAGTTCGAGCATCTCTTCGATTTTGCGGTAGATCTCCTCGAAGGAGAGGATGTAGCCCTCCTTCGAGCCAAGCGGGCGATAGAACGCGCAGAAGGAACAATACTCCGTGCAGAAATTGGTGTAGTTGATGTTGCGGTCGATCTGATACGTGGCGACGCGCGGATCGTTTTTCTTCATGCGCAGTTGATGCGCTTCCATGCCGATGCCGATGAGGTCATCGGATTCGAGCATGTCGAGGGCTTGTTGTTTGGTCAGTGACACGTAGTTTCCTTTTGCCCTGTCATTCTAACCGAGGAGACGTTTGGTCTGGAAATTCGTAGCGATTGAAATTTGCGACACCCTTGGCCGAAGCAGAGGCCCATCCGCGCCAAGCCCATGTTTGGTACCCCCCACCCCCGGGCAATCCAGATCGTTATCAAAACAAAGGGGTTGCAGGAGAGGCAATTTGCATGAATGTGAAAACAAAGGAGATAGGGAAACCGGGAGCTGTTCAGTACTGCGAGTGTCGACCGCTGCCATCCCCCATGTTTTTGTGAAGTGTGCGCAAGCTATTGAAAAGGAGAAACTTGCTTGAACGCATGAGGTGCGCGCGCAATTGGTGCGATGGGAGAGGGCTGCTGGCGGGACGGGCTGGCACGCTGAAATCATTTCCTGTGTTAGCATAACTGTTCTGTTTGTCAAGTGATTATCCGTAAGGGCCATGAATGCGAGCAGATAATGGGGTCGGGCCCCTATTTGGCCACGAAGAAGAATGAATCGTTCTAGCCGCAGCATCCAGAACCATTGTGTATGTACAAGAAAGCGCGTACAATAATGTACGTTGAATGGGATGAAAGAAAAAATAGGCAAACCAGAGAAAACACAGACTCAGTTTTGAGACTGCGGCATTGGTTTTCGAGGACCCTCATGCCATTAGCGTTCCGGACCGCATGGTGGAAGGCGAGGAGCGATGGCAAACTCTAGGGATGGCCGGTGGAATAGCAATTCTTTTGGTAGCGCATACGGAATCGAAAGAAGAAGGAGAATTGATCATCCGGATCATCTCCGCGCGAAAGGCGACACCTCACGAGAGGAAGATATATGAAGAAGGCTTATAAGAAACGAATGACGCGTAAGCAGGCGAAGGAATTGAGCGCTTTGGCGCGACTTTCGGACGACGCGATTGATCTGACGGATATCCCGGAAATCCGCGATTGGAGCGGAGCGGTCGTGGGGAAATTTTATCGACCGATTAAGAAGCCCGTGACGATCCGCGTCGATGCGGATGTGTTGGCATGGCTGAAGAGCCGAGGCAAAGGGTACCAGACCCGGATCAACAAGCTACTGCGCAAAGCGATGGAGGATCGAGAGCAGAGTTCACCGAATGGAAGAATCCGCCGTCGGAGATCCCATCCCGGTTAGTTCTTAGTAGTCGGCTCAGGAAGCGGGCAGGAGGCCAACCTGTTTCATGATGGTGGCGGAGTCGTAGTAGTCGAGGCTGCGGGAGATTTTGCCGTTGTTGACGGTGATGATGCTGACGCCGCGGACTTTGAATTTCTTTCCGGTTTTGTAGATGCCCTTGTCGGTGCCGCTCAGGATCCACTGAATGCTGCCGTGATTGCCTTCGATAGAAGAGTCTTCTAGTTCCAATTTGAGGTCGGGCACCGCTTCAAAAAATTCGCTGGCGAATTTTTTGGCTTCTTCCAATCCGCGGCTGATTTCGCTGAAAGTGACATCTTCATAGTAGACCCCCGACGAGAAGTAGGCGGCCCATTTGGCGGTGTCGTGGGAGTTCCAGGCGGCAATCCAGTTTTCAGCGGCGGAAGGCGTAACGGGAGGATTCCCGCTTTTGGTTTGCTGCGGCAACGATAGTGCGGCAGCGAGCGTAACGATTGCGAATGCGAAGAAGCGTCTCATGAGTTTTCACCTTCCTGAGGCAGATGGAGCAAACTATCCGGCGGAATTGCGCGCAGCATATCATATTGCCGGATTGAATTTCCGTGCGAGAAGCAGGCTCGTTTGAACTTTGACTTATTGTGTCACGATGCAAAAGTTCAAAGGGGGTTACTTCTGAAGAGTAGCTCTGCTGCAAGCGCGAAGAGAAAAGCGCCGATCTAAAGATCGGCCACTACATTCGGAAAAAGACACATGCCTGAACTTCCCGACATAACGATTTATATTGAGGCGCTGGAGAAGAGGATTCTCGGGCAGCGGCTGGAGAATGTGCGGATTGCGAGCCCGTTTTTGCTGCGAAGCGTGGAACCGCCGGTAGCGAGCGCGATTGGAAAGAGCGCCGTGCAATTGAGGCGGATCGGGAAGCGGATTTGCATCGGGCTGGAAGAAGAAATCTGGCTTGTTTTGCATTTGATGATTGCCGGGCGCCTGCATTGGGGAGCGAAGGGGAAAAAGCTTTCGCGGCAGCACTTGGCGGCGTTTGATTTTTCAAATGGGAGCCTGCTGTGGACGGAAGCGGGTTCGCAGAAGAGGGCGTCGTTGCATTTGGCGCGGGGCGAAGCGGGGCTGGCGGAACTCGATCCCGGCGGGCTCGAAGTGTTTTCCATGACGAAGGAGGAATTCGCGAAGACTCTGCGTTCCGAAAACCACACGCTGAAGCGGGCGCTGACCGATCCGGAATGGTTCAGTGGAATTGGGAATGCGTATTCGGATGAGATTTTGTGGCAGGCAAAACTGTCGCCGCTGGCGCAGACGCTGAAGTTGAAGGATGAAGAGATTGCGCGGCTGTTTGAGGCGACTCGCGAATCGTTGACTGCGTGGACGGAGCGATTGCGCGCAGAGATGGGCGAAAAGTTTCCGGAGGGGGTGACGGCGTTTCGGCCGGAGATGGCGGTACATGGGAAATACAAACAAGACTGTCCGCGATGCGGCGGGAAAGTGCAGCGGATCAAGTATGCGTCGAATGAGACGAACTATTGTCCAACGTGCCAGACAGGCGGGAAATTGCTGGCGGACCGGGCCTTTTCGAGGTTGTTGCGGGAAGATTGGCCGAGGACGCCGGAGGAATTGGAGATGAGGATGGGAAAAGTGAAGAGTTCTAAATCGTAGTTTTAAGTGGTAAGTAAGAACGAAAATAAGAAATCTCGTTTGGCCGAATGCAGAAATGGCCAGGAGATATGAGGTGTCCGAAATGAAGACCAAGATAATTCTCATGCTGACAGCTTCGGTGTACTTCGCAGTGTCTGTTCTTGCTCAAAATGAGAAGGCACGTCAGGGGAGTAGTTCATTCGCGGGAACCTGGGAAGGGAAAATGAATGATATTCCCGGAGTCAAACTAACGATTGAGGAGTCGGGTGGGAAGTTCACTGGCTCCATGATCTTTTATTTCCAGGAACGCAAGGACGAGAATAGTCCATGGCACGTAGCTGCCGAGCATCCTGTCCCTCTGCTGTCGCCGCACGTGGAAAACAAGACTCTGACCTTTGAAGTGCAGCACCACAAATGCCATGACTGCGCGGAACTTGGCCCGAATGTGAAGTTTCGCATGGAACTTGCCGGCACGAACGAGGCTCGTCTCTGGAATCTGGCTGAGTCAGCCAGTAAGGATCCTGGACCTGGGATGAAACTGGTGCGGAGTAGTGAAGCTGCGACTCCAAAAGACACTGGAAGTGCGCACTGAGAGGTCGGACTGCGCGAAATATGGAGATCGACCGACTTGACGCGCCTGCGCCAATCTAAAGATTGGCCACTACAGGAAGAAATGAATTGACGCTGGATTTTCGGAGCTCAACGTTGGGCGGAGGCGGAAGTGCCCATCCAGGAAAAATCGATGGTGCGGGCGGGAACGCCGGAGCGGGCGGCGATGGTGATGGGATTGAGTTTTCCGATGAGGCCGAGCTTCACCGCGTGCGAATAGTAAGCGAGGAGACCTTTGCGGTTTTCGTCGTCGAGCGAGTAGTCAATGTTGGTTTTCAGGTAGAGCTTCAATTCTTTTTCAGGGAGTTGCATTTCGGCGGAAGCTTCCTTGCAGATGGCGTCGAGATTCGCGAGCCCGAATTCCAGCGATGAGAGAAATTCGTCGGCGAGTTGCTCGGTAGCGATTTCCTGACGCGCGGCCCAGACGGCAAGGACGGCGGGGCGTTCGGTCATTTGCCACCATTCGCGAACGACATCGTAAATGTGGAGCGAGGGAAACTGCGGGAGGCCTACGGTTGCGCCTTCGCAAATCCATTCGCCGTCGCGGCCAGGTTTTGCTCTTGCTTCCGCGGAGATAGCGAGGCGCAGGGCGGGATCGCCGATGAGGAGAGCGGCGTCGGATTCCTGCAACATTGCGGCGACGTCGGGTTCGGCTTCGCGAAATTCGGGAGTGATGTTCCAGCGGTTGGCGCAAAGGATTTTCGTAAGAGCTTGCGTGCTGCGCGAGCTGCGATCGAGAGCGATGCGTTTCGCGCGGCGGATGGAATCCTTGGAGACGATGAGAAGGCTGCGAACGCGTTCTTTTGAAGCGATGGAGAGATCCGGCAGAATCACGAGATTTGGAATGCGCTGATATTCGATGGCGGGAATGATGGCGACGTCCGCCGCGCCAGTGCGCAACGCGTCGGCGCACAGAGAAGGCACGGTGAAAGAGAGATCGTACTTGCCCTGCAGGGGGCCGTGCGTGAAGCCACGCACAAGAGGCGCTGTATTTAAGTACTGCACGACGGAGATGCGAAGTTTGCTCACGTTCGGGCTGGCTCGTGAGGCTCCAGTATAGCAGAGCGAAATTTCAGCGCACCATACCGCTTCTGGTGTAAAAGACTTCAGTCCATTTGGAGGCTTCAAACATGGCGAAGCGGCCGGCGTTTGCGATCTTGAGTTTGTTGCTGATTTGGATTCCGGTGCGGACGAGGGCGCAAGCTCCCGCGCCAGCGACGATTGCAGAAAAAGTGAAAGACGCGCAGAAGTTGCCGGGATACTTCAATCTTTATTGGGATGTGAAGCAGGGGAAGTTGTGGCTGGAGATCGACAAGTGGAACACGGAATTTTTGTATCAGAGTTCGCTGCCTGCCGGCGTCGGTTCGAACGATATTGGGCTGGATCGCGGGCAACTGGGCGCTACGCGGATTGTGCGGTTCGAACGGAGCGGGCCGAAGATTCTGCTGGTTCAGGAGAATCTGGATTTTCGCGCGATTACGAATGACGCGAGCGAACGGCGCGCGGTACACGATTCGTTTGCGGAGTCGGTCTTGTGGGGTTTTACCGTGGCTGCCGAAGAGAATTCGAGTGTGCTTGTGGATGCGACAGATTTCTTTCTGCGCGACGCACATGGCGTGACAAACGCATTGCGAAGGGCGAAACAAGGAAGTTTTCGGCTGGAGGGATCGCGGTCGGCGGTTTATTTGGTGAACACGAAGAATTTTCCTTTGAACACGGAAGTGGAAGCGACGCTGACGTTCGTTGGCGATGAACCGGGCGGGTGGGTTCGGCAGGTGACGCCCGATCCGCAGTCAATCACCGTGCGCGAGCATCATTCGTTCGTGCAATTGCCGCCGCCGGGCTACGAGCCGCGTGTTTACGATCCGCGCGGCAGTTTTTTTGGAATTTCGTATTTTGATTATGCGACGCCGGTAAGCGAACACATTGCGAAAAAATTTATTGCGCGGCATCGTCTGGAGAAAAAATATCCTAGCGCGGCGTTGAGCGACCCCGTGCAGCCGATTGTGTATTACCTGGACCGCGGAGCGCCGGAGCCCATCCGATCGGCGCTGCTCGAAGGGGCGCGATGGTGGAATCAGGCGTTCGAAGCGGCGGGGTACAAGGATGCGTTTCGCGTGGAGCTGATGCCCGAAGGCGCGGACCCGATGGATTTGCGCTACAACGTGATTCAGTGGGTGCATCGCGCGACACGCGGTTGGTCGTACGGTGCGGGAGTGATCGATCCGCGCACGGGAGAAATTATCAAAGGGCATGTGACGCTCGGGTCGCTGCGCGTGCGTCAGGATTATTTGATCGCGGAAGGTTTGCTCGCACCGTACGAAAAAGGAAAGCCGGTTTCGCCGAAGATGCTGGAGATGGCGCTGGCGCGTTTGCGGCAACTTGCGGCGCATGAAGTGGGACATACGCTGGGACTCGAGCACAACTATTCCTCGAGTACGGTGAATCGCTCGTCGGTGATGGATTATCCGCCGCCGTACGTGAAGCTGGGGGCGGACGGCGTGCCGGATTTGTCGGATGCGTATGCGAAGGGAATCGGCGAGTGGGACAAGGTTTCGATTGCGTTTGGGTACCAGGATTTTGCGGCGGGAACGGACGAAGCTGCGGCGCTGAACAAAATTTTAAGTGATGCGTTCGCACGCGGATTGCGATTCCTGACGGATCAGGATGCGCGGCCGGCGGGATCGTCGAGCAGCGTGGCGCATTTGTGGGATTCCGGAACGAATGCGGTGGATGAACTGAACCGGCTGATGGCCGTGCGTGCGGCGGCGCTCGCGCGGTTCGGGGAGAACAACATTCGCGCAGGCGATCCGCTCGCGACGATTGAAGATGCGCTGGTGCCGATTTATATGCTGCACCGGTATCAGGTGGAAGCGGCGAGCAAACTCGTGGGCGGGATGGATTATGTGTTTGCGCTGCGCGGCGATGGGCAGACGCCGACGAAAATTGTGGCGCCGGCCGAGCAGCGGCGCGCGCTGGCGGCCGTGCTGGCGACGGTGAAGCCACAAGCATTGGCGTTGCCGGAACCGCTGCTGAAAATGATTCCGCCACGTCCGCCGGAGTTCGAACGCGGACGTGAACATTTCAAAATTCGAACGAGCCCGGCATTTGACGCACTGGCTCCGGCCGAAGCGGCGGCGCAACACACGTTGCAATTCCTGTTCAATCCGGTGCGAACGGCGCGGCTTGTGGAATTTCATGCGCGGGACGCGGCGAACCCAAGTTTGGAAGAGGTACTGGATGCTGTGATTGCAGCCACTTGGAAATCGGCGCGAGGGGCGGGCTATGACGGAGCGATTGCGCGCGCCGTGGATGATGTTGCGCTGTACGATTTGCTGGCGCTCGCGACAAACGACGGGGCGGCGCCGGAGGTTCGGGCCATTGCGGGGCTAAAGCTCCATCAATTGAAGGCCTGGGCGGCGGCTCCCGCGCCTTCCGTTGGGGAAGATGAGCAAGCGCATCGCGCACAGGCCGTGCGGCAAATCGAACAGTTCGAACGGGATCCGAGGAAGTTGGAATTGCCGGCCCCGGCGGAGCCGCCGGATGGGCCGCCGATTGGGAGCGCGTTTGGCGCTTCCTTTGGAGCGGTTGACGACGACGAACCAGTCTTCCCAGGAATTTCTTGAGAAGTTTTTTGAGCGCGGCACAAGACCATCGCGTCTCCCTGTTCGTCTATGGCTCAGGAGGCTAGAACCATGCCATCACGCACATTCGCTCGGGTGCTCGGGGTTATCGCTTTTTCTTCACTGTTGGCGCTGAGCGCTACGGCGCGCGACCGCCATTCGCGGAATGTTTCGATTCGCGGCGACGAACCCGCTGCCAGTTGCAATGATTTGAAAATCGAGTTCGACGGGCGGAGCGCTGTCATGCAGTCCGAGGAGCGTATGGTCACCAAGGCGGAAGCGCCGACGTTGCGCGCGACCGGCCAGGACAATGGCGGCGTGCAGGTTGTCGGATGGGATAAAGACGTGTACTCGGTGACGTTGTGCAAGGCCGCCGCTCCTTATCCGGATGCGGACAAAATCCTTGCGCAAATTAGGCTCGGCGCGGAGCACGGCGAAATTCACGTTTCGGGCCCTTTGCATGACGATGATTGGACGGCATTTTTGCTGATCCGCGCGCCGAAGGCGGCTATGCTCGATCTGCATGTGAACAATGGGCCGCTCGGAATTTACTCGGTCGAAGGAAGAATCACGGCGAAAGCGGTGAATGGGCCGATTACGGCGCGCGATTGCAAGGGCGAAGTGAGATTAGAAGCGCAAAACGGGCCGATTACCGCGGAAGGGACGAGCGGCACGGTTGAGCTGCACACGCATAACGGCCCCATTACTTCGCATGACACAAGCGGGTCCGTGAATATTCGCACGCAGAATGGACCGATTGACGTCGTGCTGAGCGGACAGACCTGGAATGGCTCCGGCTTGCAGGCGCACGCGGAGAACGGGCCGTTGACGATTCGTGTGCCGCACGGATATCAATCGGGCGTGGTTGTGGAATCCGAGGGGCACTCGCCGTTTAGCTGCCGCGCCAACGTCTGCTCCGAAGGCCGAAAGACCTGGGAAGACGACAAGAAGCGCGTGGAATTTGGCAGTGGGCCGACGCTGGTCCGCGTTTCCACGGTGAATGGGCCCATTTCGGTTGACTGAAGCGAGGCTGCTGCTGCGGCCCGCGTGAATGGACGAGTGAAATTCTTCCCGCTACACTTTTGCGCAGTATGCGCGAAGCGGCCGTAGCTAAACCTGTTCAAAAATCAGAAGCAGAGGAAATTGCGCGGAGGCTTTTTGCGATAGAAGCTTCCGCGCATTCGCTTCCGGGCGAATACGACGACAATTTTCATTTGCGTACAAAAGATGGCGGCGAATTCGTGCTCAAGGTCATGCATCCAGACCGCGAGCGCGGATTTGTCGAGATGCAGTGCGCCATCCTGCAGCACCTTGCAAAAATTGCGCCCAATCTCCCGCTGGCGCGTGTTGTTCCTTCCATAGATAAAAAATCGTTTGCCGATACAAAGCTTGCTGATGGTTCGCAGCGGTTAGTCTGGCTTTTGACATTTTTGCGCGGGAAAACACTCGCGGAGTTTCGCCCGCACTCGCCAGAACTTCTCGAAGAACTTGGCGGCTTCCTGGGAAAAATGAATCGCGCGTTGGACGGATTTGAGCATCCTGCTGCGCATCGAGAACTGAAGTGGGACGCGGCGCGAGCCGGGTGGATCCGAGATTATGTGCAGCATGTTGCGGAATTGCCGCGGCGCATGCTGGTGCAGAGGTTTCTCGGCCTATTCGAAACAGAAGTTGTGCCGCAACTTTCGCGACTGCGAAAAAGCGTCATCTATGGAGACGCAAACGATTACAACGTGCTCGTCGCGTACGAGGCTGGCCGGGCGCCGCACATTGCGGGCGTGATTGATTTTGGGGACACGCATTATGGGATTACCGTTTCCGAACTGGCTACAGCGGTTGCGTACGCGATCCTTGGAAAAAAAGATGTTCTTGCGGCTGCGGCGAGTGTGGCCGCGGGCTATCACCGGCAATCTCCTCTAACCGAAGAAGAGATCGGGCTGCTGTACACGCTGATTGGAATGCGGCTGGCGGTCAGCGTAGTGAATTCGGCGCGGCGGAAATCGCTGAAGCCGGACGATGCTTACGTGACGATCAGCGAAACGCCCGCGTGGGAAGCGCTCGAACGATGGGCGAAGATCTTTCCGCGCTTCGCGAATTACACGTTTCACGTCGCATGCGAGCTCGCGCCCATCGCAAAAGCGGTAGCAGTTGAAAGCTATTTGAGAAAATCGGCCGCGAATGCGAGTTCGATTCTTGAGATGGATCTTCGCCGGGAAAGATCCGTCGTTCTCGATTTAAGCGCGGGAAGCACACTCCTTGGCGCTGATCCATCTTCTGCGGAAACCGCGAATCTCAGTGCCGCTATTTCTGAAGCGCTAAAGAAATCCGGTACGCGGGTTGCCATCGGGAGATATGGCGAAGCGCGGCTGCTGTACAACGCGCCGCAATTCGGGGCAAGCAAAAATCCCACCGATGAAAGGCGGACGATTCATCTCGGAGTCGATCTTTTCGTTGAGCCGGGCACGGCAGTCCGCGCACCGCTGGCCGGAGTCGTTCACCTTCTTGCGAACAATGCCGTTCCGCAAGATTATGGGCCGCTTGTCGTTTTGAAACATTCGACGGACTCGGGAGAAGAATTTTTCACGCTCTATGGCCATCTGGCTGAAGCGACTCTGCACGAACTTCGCGTCGGGCAATCCGTTGCGCAAGGCGAAGTTTTCGCGCACGTCGGAGCAGCTCTCGAAAACGGCGGATGGGCGCCGCACGTACATTTTCAGATTATTTTGGACCTATTGGATCGCGGCGCCGATTTTCCGGGCGTGGCGCGCGCTTCGCAACACGCGGTGTGGAAGTCGCTTTCGCCTAATCCGAATTTATTGCTGCAAATTCCCGCCGATCGTTTTCCGTCCCCTGCTCGGAATGTTGAGGAACTCGTCGCCGCGCGAAAAAATCTTCTCGGTGGCAACCTTAGCATCTCCTACGCCAAGCCGCTCAACATCGTGCGCGGCTGGAAGCAATTTCTGTACGACGAGGCGGGGCGGGCTTATCTGGATGTCTATAATAATGTCCCGCTCGTGGGCCACAGCCATCCCCGCGTCGTCGAAGCTGCCCAAAAACAGCTTGCGCTCCTGAACATCAACACGCGCTATTTGCATGAGAATGTTTTGCGATACGCGGAGCGGCTGACGGAGCTGCTTCCCGCGGCCTTGCGAGTCTGCTATTTCGTCAATTCCGGAAGCGAGGCGAACGAACTGGCGATTCGCCTGGCGCGAGCGAAAACGGGCTCAAATGACGTCATTGTTCTCGAACACGCTTATCACGGCCACACGAACACGTTGATTGACGTCAGCCCGTACAAATTTGGCGGTCCAGGCGGTCGCGGGCAAAAGCCATGGATACACGTCGCCCCGATTGCGGACGATTATCGCGGTCTCTACCGCCGGGGCGAAGAGAATCTCGGCTCGAAGTACGCCGCGCATGTCGGTGAAATCGTCGAGAAACTTCGCAAAGAGAATCGCCGCGCGACATTTCTTGCGGAAACTTTGCCGAGCGTTGCCGGGCAGATTGTCTTTCCGCCGAACTATCTTCCTGACGTTTACCGCCATGTCCGCGCCGCAGGCGGAGTCTGCATTGCGGACGAAGTGCAGGTCGGATTTGGGCGGCTTGGCACGCACTTCTGGGGATTCGAAACGCAGGGCGTGGTTCCGGATATCGTTGTTTTTGGAAAGCCGATCGGCAACGCGTTTCCTTTGGCGGCTGTCGTGACCACGCAGGAAATCGCGGACGCATTCTCAAACGGAATGGAGTTTTTCAGCACGTTCGGAGGCAATCCCGTCTCTTGCGCCGTGGGGCTTGCTGTGCTGGACATCTTGCGTGACGAAAATCTGCAACAGAATGCGAAAAAGGTGGGCGACTACTGGCTTGCCGGTCTTGCGGAGCTTCAGCGACGGCACGAGATTCTCGGCGACACTCGCGGCTCCGGACTCTTCCTCGGCCTTGATCTCGTCCGCAATCGTGAAACACACGAGCCCGCGACCGCGCAGGCATCTTACGTCGTGAACCGGCTGCGCGAATGCGGCATCCTCGCCGGAACGGACGGTCCACACCACAATGTCATTAAGCTACGCCCGCCGCTCATCTTCACCGAAGCCGACGCGGACTTCTTCAACACGACCCTTGAAGCGATCTTTGCAGAAGATCCAGCGAAACCCTGAGACATTTCAAACTTAGCCATCCCTTAATGGCTCTGCGGCGTCGTATACTCGTGGCTCGGAACACGGCCGACTACTGGAAGATCCTGCCCTCGCCTGAGCCGTTGCCGCGAAATTTCGCCGGAGTAAATCTCATGAACCGCCTGCCTTTTACTGTCGCAGTTCTTTTGCTTTCGGCAACCGTCTGCTCGCGCGCGGCTTCGGCTCAGCAATCCCCGGTTTACGGTTGTCCGGAAGTCCCGCGCGAAGATGCGCTGCCGTTTCTTTGCGTTCCGCCGACTTCGGAATTGGAAGCAATCAGCGAGCCTCCCGTCCAGGTCAACCTCACTATTCCCGAAGGAACACCGCTGCGCATCGCGCTCGATCAGCGGACGCGCATCGCGCATGTTGGGGAACCAGTGCACGGCCAAGTGGTCGAACCTATTTACGCGTTCGATCAGCAGGTGATTCCCGCGGGCAGCACCGTTTCCGGCCGCGTGACGCGAATTGATCCCACGCCTGCAAAGACGCGCGTGCTTTCCTATTCGGGCGGGAATTTCACTCCAGTCCGCAAATATGAAGTTACGTTCGACAAGCTAATGCTTCCCGACGGAAAAACCATGAGCATCAAAACGGTTACTTCGCCCGGAACAGCCGAAGTTGTTCACCTCGCGGCCAAGAAGGCGAAGCAGGAGGAAGAAAAAAAGAAGAACGCCGCGGCTCGTGCGGCAAGCGACGCAAAGCAGGAAGCCAAAGCCAAAGTTCATTCCACCATCGAAACGATCAAATCTCCAAATCTCATGCACCGTTTGAAAACGATGCTTTACGCCCAATCGCCGGTGCATCGGCAATACATCGAAAAGGGAACTCGTTTCAACGCCGCACTGGGAGACGCGCTGGCTTTTGGAGAAGCTACGCGGACGCAGGAAGAGCTTGCAAGTTTGGGAGGAGCGCCTGAGCCCGACAGCCTTCTGCACGCGAGGCTCGTCTCAAGCGTCAGCTCCGCGGACGCAACGCGAGGCACAGCCGTGAGCGCCGTCCTGACCGAGCCCATTTTCTCTGCGGAGCACCGCTTGCTACTGCCGGCGAATTGCAAGTTGGTCGGCGAGGTTCAGGAAGCAAAATCAGCGCGCAAATTTCATCGCAACGGGGAGCTGCGCATTGCATTTAACCGAATTGAATTGCCCTCCGGTGCGGAGCAGGCAATGAAGGGCACTCTCGAAGGCATGGAAGTGGATCGCTCGTCTCACCTTGCGCTCGACGACGAAGGCGGCGCGCGCGCCACGACGCCCAAGACGCGTTATCTTTCCACCGGCTTTGCCCTCGTGATGCTTGCCGCGGTGTCTCACCCGGATACCGAGCACGGAACGACCGATGCCGCGGGCGATGCGGACACGCGCGCCGGAGCAGGCATTTCCGGTTCGCGCGTTGCCGGTTCGCTCATTTCCCTGGCCGCGCGTTCGCAGCCTGTGTCGCTGGCGTTCGGAGCCCTCGGCGCTTCGGAATCCGTCTATTCTAATTTTCTTTCGCGAGGCCAAGATGTGAATCTGCCGCAAAACACGCCGCTTGAAATCGGGTTCGGACCCCCGCACGACGACGCGAAAAAACCGGCACCTGCCAAGCCTTAGTTATTGACTTCACCTTTACAGAGTCCTAAGGTCTGGCCTGGTAAGTGGAAGTCGCAAGCTCCCGCCTACTCCGCAAATTCCACTTTTTGGAGGTATTCCATGCCCCTGAACCTCTTGAATTTTTCCCTGGTGGATTCGCCCGTCACTGTCGAAGAAGGCCGGAAAATTCTGGAGCGGGACGATTACCGCTGCCGGTATTGCGGCCTGGACGGCAGAGCGAATTTTGATAGCGCCCTCGCCATGCGCGTGGACTTCGTTATTCCGCGCGCCAAAAAAGGCAAGAAAACTCCGGAAAACCTGGTCGCTTGTTGCACGCCATGCAACACGATCAAAGGTATAAAGGTATTTCCGAGCTTTGACGACGCCAGAGCCTATGTGCTCACGCAACGCGAGATGTTGCGCAAGACCTGGGAAGCGAAGACCGCGCGGCCCGTGGCAAAAGCGGCCAAAGCCTAGCTTTTCATTTTAGGCGAGCGGAATTCCCGCGAGAAGACTTGACAGTTCAGTTAACTGTTGCGTAGGCTACCCTCGCGTGGGGGCATTTCGATGGAGCTGGATTCTTCTCTCTCGCGGCTTGCGCTGACGCTGACACCGGGGATCGCTGCGCGGCTATCGGCGCGTTTGCTAAAGGAGTTTGGCTCGCCGGACGAAGTGTTTCGCGCGCCGCTGAGGCGGCTCGAAGCTTGTAACCTGCCCGCACCCTCGGCACAAGCCATCGTCAAAAAAACAATCGTTCAAACGCGCGGAAAAGGACCTGGCGAACCTGCGCAAAGTGGCCGCGGCGCGCATCATTAATTGGACCGAGCCGGAATATCCGCAAACGCTGCTGCAAAGTTACGACCCGCCGGTGATGCTTTATGCGCGCGGCAAATCCTCAATGCGCCAAGCCGCAGTATTGTCGGCACGCGAAAGCCGACGCCTTATGGTTCGCAAATGGCGGAACGTCTTGGCCGCGATCTGGCCGTGCGCGGAATCGTGATTGTGAGCGGCCTCGCGCGCGGCATTGACGCGATTGCCCATCAGGGCGCGCTGGCAGTGGGCGGCCGCGCCATCGGAGTTCTCGGTACCGGAATCGACGTTTGCTATCCAAAAGAGAACAAAAAGCTGTACGAAAAAGTTCTGGAGAATGGCGCCATCCTCAGCGAATTTCCGATGGGCACGCATCCTGCGCCAGAAAATTTCCCTATTCGTAATCGCATTGTGGCGGGTATGCCGCTCGGCGCAATCATCGTGGAAGGTGCGTAGTACTCCGGCTCGCTCATCACGGGCCGGCTGGCGATGGAATTTGGCAGGGAAGTGTTCGGCGTGCCGGGCAATGTGACTCAGCCCGTGAGCTTTGCGCCGAATCAATTGATCAAGCAGGGCGCGAAACTGGTAACCTGCGCGGAGGATGTGATCGAAGAGCTGCCAACCCCCGTCCGGGCGGCCCTGGTACAAGTCATGCAACCGGAGACCGGCGAGGCGAATCTATTGGTTGCGGCTTCGTTGAATCCCAGTGAAAAGAAGATTTACGACCTGCTCCAATCGGATGAGCCGCAACCGATTGATGACATCGTGGAGCGGTCTGGCTTGAACTCTTCCGAGGTTCTGGCTACGCTTTTTAATCTGGCGATGAAAGGGATTGTCCGGCAGTTGCCGGGAAAATTATTCAGCAAGATTCTTCTGTAGCAGGCGAGTTGCGGCCCAAGCCGGCTTGACAACTCTGGTATATAAGGTAGCGAGAAGGACACAGCCCGCGCTTGGGGCCCTTCCCTCAGAAGATTCCGGGGTAAAACTGCATCATGGCTCGTTCGTTGGTAATAGTGGAGTCGCCTGCGAAGGCGAAGACCATCAATAAGTATTTGGGGAAGAATTATCTCGTCAAAGCGTCGGTCGGCCACGTGCTGGACCTGCCGAAAAAGACGATCGGCATCCGTCTGCCCGATGAGGACGATGTTCCGCAAAAGAAACCCCGTAGCAAAAAGGGCAAGAAAGCCAAGGTCAAGCCGGTTCGCAAACCCGTGACGCTCGACGACGAAAAGATATTCGAGCCGACGCTACAGATTATTTCGGGTAAGGGAAAGGTCATCAACGACCTGCGAAAAGCGGCGAATACCGCCGAGGCCGTCTATCTGGCGGGCGACCCGGACCGCGAAGGCGAGGCGATTTCCGCGCACCTGGCGATGGTCCTTTCGAAGCCGAACAAATTCGAAGAGCAGGAGCCCAGCGCCCCGCGCTTTGGCCGTAAGCCGAAGCCGGTGGATCCGAAAGAAGAAGAGGAAAGAAAAAAAGCGGCGAAGGAAATTCCCGCGACCGATCCGAAAAAGATTTTTCGAGTGACGTTCAACGAAATTACACCAAAGGCGATTCGCGCAGCCTTCGAACATCCCCGGCCGGTGGACGCCAGCCTGGTGGATGCGCAGCAGGCGCGACGTGTGCTGGACCGCATCGTGGGCTACAAGGTTTCGCCGCTGTTGTGGAACAAGGTGCGCCGCGGTTTGTCCGCGGGGCGCGTGCAAACTGTTGCGCTGCGCCTGATCGTCGAGCGCGAGCAGCTCATTCGCGCGTTCGTGCCGCAGGAATATTGGACGATTCACGCGATGCTGGATGCGGGCGAGCCGCCGATTTTCGAAGCGAAGCTCACGAAATACAAGGGCGAGGATATTGAAGTCGGCAATCAGGAAGCGTCGGACAAGGTTCTTGCGGCGTTGAAAAAGGCCAAGTGGCAAGTCGCGACGGTCACGCAAAAAGAAAAGAGGCGCAATCCGCCGCCGCCGTTCACAACGTCAAAGCTGCAGCAAGCAGCCTTTAACAGGTTGCGCTATACGGCGAAGCGCACGATGTCGCTGGCGCAGAAACTGTACGAGGGCGTGGAACTTGGCGACGAAGGCTCCGTTGCGCTGATTACGTACATGCGCACGGATTCTGTGCACGTTTCGAACGACGCTCTGGCGCAGGTTCGCGAGCTGATTCCCGAGCGTTTCGGTTCGAATTATTTGCCGGAGAAGCCGAACTTTTACAAATCGAAGAAGGATGCGCAGGAAGCGCACGAGGCCGTGCGCCCGACGGAAGTCTCGCGCGCGCCCGAAGACGTCCGCAAATATTTGGACGACGACCTTTTTAAGCTATATCAATTGATTTGGCAGCGGTTCGTTGCGTCGCAGATGCTTCCGGCAGTTTTCGATCAGACGACGATCGATATTTCCGCGGGCGATTACACATTTCGTGCCACGGGTTCGGTACAGAAATTTGACGGCTACATGCGGGTCTACCAACTGCCCGCATCGAATTCCGATCGCGAGGATGACGAAAAGGACGACGAAGGCGAAGGCAAGGCGCTTCCACGTGTAACCGAAGGCCAGATCTTGCGGCTTGACCAGATTCGTCCCGAGCAGCATTTCACGGAGCCGCCGCCGCGCTTCAACGACGCCACGCTCGTGAAAGAGCTCGAAGAAGACGGCATCGGCCGGCCGTCCACATATGCTTCCATCATTTCCACACTCGTCGAGCGCGAATACGTGCGCAAAGAGCAAGGCCGGTTTTTCCCGACGATGCTCGGTGAACGCGTCAGCATTCTGCTCGTGAAGAGTTTTGAAGACGTCTTCGACGTGACGTTCACCGCGCGCCTTGAGGAAGAGCTCGACGAAATTGAAGAAGGCAAGCTGCATTGGCGCGAAGCCGTAAAAGAATTTTGGGAAAAGTTCATCGTTGATCTGGATAAAGCTGACGACGAGATGCTTTCCTACAAGGCAGGCATTCCCACGGGAAAGAAGTGTGAAAAGTGCGGCCAGGGCGAACTGCTTGAACGCATCAGCCGCCACGGATTTTTCCTCGGCTGCTCGCGTTATCCCGATTGCGATTTCATTCAGGATCTTTCGCCGGAATTACCGGAACAAGCGGGTGGCGAAGCGAAAGTCGAATATTGCGACAACTGCGGCAAGGAAATGGCCATCAAGCGCGGCCGGTTCGGTGTGTTTCTCGCGTGCACGGGTTATCCGGATTGCAAGACCACGCGGCGGCTGGTCGAAGGCACACGTATCGCTCGCCAGCCGGATGAGCCGCTCGACGAAAAGTGCCCCACGTGCGGCGAAGGACTCGTGAAAAAACACGGCCGCTTCGGCGAATTTATCGGTTGCTCGACCTATCCGAAGTGCAAGTACACTCGGCCGATCACGCTTGGCATCAAATGCCCGAAATGCCATGAAGGCGAATTCGTGCGCCGCGGCAGCATCGGCAGGGGCGGACGCACGCGAATCTTTTACGGTTGCTCGCGCTACCCGGATTGCGATTTCACGACGCCGTTCCAGCCGCTCGCAGAACCCTGCCCGAAGTGCGGCGCGCCTTTCATCGTTGAGAAAAAATCCAAGATCGGAACAGTGCGCGCGTGCATTAAAGAAGGTTGCGATTGGGAGAAACTCGCGCCGGAAGCGCCTGCTGCACAACCGGAGGAAGCAGCCGCGCCCGTCGGCGCAAAGCCCTGATCCTAGGATCCTTGCCCTTTCGCTTTGGCAACGCCGGTCTACTCAGCCCGCTTGTTGTGCATCCAATCCTCTATACTTTTGGAATTGGATAAATCGCGGGGTAGATGAAGCAAGCCATCACAAAGTTTCTGACGTACCTGCATTCGGTGAAGAACTCTTCGCCGCATACGATTTCGAATTATGGCAAGGACCTACATCAATTTCTCGCCTACCTCACGCCGCCGGAATCGGAGCCGCCCACGCTGGCCTCCGTCGATCACAAGGTAATCCGCGAATTTGTGGGGCATTTGCACGATCAAGGATTGGAAAAGAGTTCCATCGCGCGGAAACTTGCGGCGCTGCGTTCGTTTTTCAAATATTGCGTTCGCGAAGGAATGGCAAAAGATAACCCTGCGCGGCTCGTTCCCACGCCAAAACTTCCCAAAAGAATTCCCTCTGTGCTTTCTGCGGAAGAAATGAACGGTTTCCTCAATCAGCTCGCCGGGATTGGGCCGGACTCCGCGAGTCACGACGCCAAGAAACATTTGCCCAAAAAAATCGAGCAAAAAGTCCCGCGCGGAAATTCCGATGAAGAAGGTTTGCTCCTTCGGCGCGACCGCGCCATCCTCGAACTTCTTTACGCAGCTGGGCTGCGCGTCAGCGAACTTACAGGCCTCAATCTTGTGGACATGGATTGCAAAGATCGCATTCTGCGCGTTCGCGGCAAGGGCAACAAGGAGCGCATTGTCCCCTACGGCTCAAAAGCGGAAGAAGCCCTCGAAGCGTACTGGCCCGCGCGCGAACAACTTCTCGCGCAAAACTCTTCTGCGCGTTCGAAACGAAGTTCAGCTCCGCACACCGAAGCAATTTTTCTGAACTACGCCGGCCGCCGCCTCACGCAGCGTTCCGTCGGGCGCATCGTCAAAAAATACGTTCGCCTCGTGAACGTCAACTGGGATCTGCACCCACATTCGCTGCGTCACGCGTTCGCGACGCATCTTCTCGCAGATGGCGCCGACTTGCGCGCCATTCAGGAATTGCTCGGCCATCAATCGCTCACGACCACGCAGAAATACACGCACGCCTCCATCCGGCAGCTGATGGACATCTATGACAAGGCGCATCCGCATGCGTGATTTTTTTCTGTATCTGCTTTGCCTCTCGGAAACATCCAACCTCCCATGATCCTGAACCGAATGGCTTGCATTCTGGCGATTGCTCTCCTCATCGCCGCAATTCCGCGCGCGGTTCGCGCTCAAGGCAACTACGAAATTCAAGTCTATCCGTACGACACGGTCGAGCCCGGCCACACCATGGTCGAACTTCACAGCAATTTTACGTTTGAAGGCTCCAAATCCACGACCGACGGCACCTATCCCACGAATCATCAGCTTCACGAAACGATAGAAATCACCCACGGCTTCACCGATTGGTTCGAAGCCGGCTTTTACATTTTCACTTCCTTGCACAATGGCCAGGGCTGGGATTACGTCGGCAACCACATTCGCCCGCGCTTCCGCATTCCTCCAAAATGGAAATGGCCGGTCGGCTTGAGTCTTTCGAACGAAATCGGGTATCAGCGCGCTAAATATTCCCCGGACACGTGGACATGGGAGATGCGTCCCATCATCGACAAGCAAATCGACAAGTGGTATTTCTCATTCAATCCCACGTTCGACAAATCTTTTCACGGCCCCAGCGTGCATCAAGGCTTTGTTTTTTCGCCGAACGTCAAATTTAGCTATGACTTCACAAAAAAAATCTCCGGGGGCATCGAATACTACGGCGTGATCGGTCCCGCAACCGATTTCGACCCGATCCGTCTGCAAGAGCACCAAATCTATCCGACCATTGACCTGAATGTTTCGCCCAAGTGGGAGATTAACTTCGGCGTCGGCGTGGGTCTAACCGGCGCGACCGACCACATCATCGCCAAGACCATCATCGGCTACCGCTTTAATCTTTGAAGCGCGGCCTCCAGCCTCTCAAACCGCAAATTCTCCTTGATGGCCGGCTAACTTCTGGCGTCTCGGTAACGTCAATACTCCTAGTTACTCGCCCCCGGCTGCCCTGGGTTAAGCCTCAATTCTTCACCTAGCGACGGCCCATAGAGGTTCGGTGCATTCATCGCCGCAAACCCATTCTGCCCGCCTCACTATTGCGATGGCACTTTTGATCCTTATTTCGCCTGCTGTCGCCTTCGCTGGCCCGCACGCAAAGGATTCCGTCAGCTTCGCCAAGCTGCACATTCCACATCTCCAAATGCGGCCCACCATTGAAGATTTTGAATCCATGCAACCGTCGCCTGCCGTTGCCGGACAAATGCTCAAGATAGACGGCTTTTTGCAGCGCGATCCGAAAGACGGCTCGCCCATTTCCCAGAAGACGGAAGTCTATCTCGGCTACACCAACGAGAATCTGTATGTCGTGTGTTTATGCTTCGACGCGGAGCCCAACAAGATTCGCACGCACATGGTGCGGCGCGAGCAGATCAACGACGACGACCAGTTCGGCTTTGTTCTCGATACGTTCAGCGACCGCAAAACCGGGGTCTTCTTTTACGCGAATCCCTACGGAGTGCAGCAAGACGGCATTTGGAATGATTTTAACGAGCCCGACTATTCCTACGACATGCTCTGGAATTCCCAGGGCCGCGTGAATTCGCAAGGCTTTGTGCTCTGGTTTGAAATTCCGTTTCGCTCGCTGCGTTTTCCGCGTACCTCGGAACAGACCTGGGGAATTTTTTTCGAGCGTGATATTCGCCGCGATTTCGAGTTCGCTTTCTATCCGCGCATCACCAGCAATGCCCAGGGTTTCCTCACGCAGGAGACTCAGATGGACGGCATGCGCGACATTTCGCCCGGCCGCAACATCCAATTCATCCCCTACGGCTCTTTGCGTTCGTTTCGCACACTGGACGATCGTCCCGGCGGCGAACCTCACTTTTTTGGAAAGAGTTTTGAGCCGCGCGCCGGCCTCGATTCAAAAATCGTTTTCAAAGACTGGCTTGTCTTCGACTCCACGATCAATCCGGATTTTGCTCAAGTTGAGTCGGACGAGCCGCAAACGACGGTCAACCAGCGATTTGAAGTTTTCTTTCCGGAAAAGCGTCCTTTCTTTCTGGAAAACGCCGGCTACTTCGACACACCCATCAATCTTGTCTTTACGCGCCGCATCGCGGATCCCCAATATGGTTTACGCCTAACCGGAAAACGCGGGCCCTGGTCCCTCGGCACGTTTTTCGCGGACGACCAATCGCCGGGCGGCAGCGTTGATCCCTCCGATCCTTTGCACGACCACAGAGCCTATTTCGGAATTCTCCGCGTCAACCGGGACATCGGCAAACAATCCACGATCGGCTTCATTTACACGGACCGCGAATTAAGTACGGCTCCGAACACCGCCTGTACGGACAATCGCTGCATCATTCGCTCCAATCGCGTGGGCGGCTTGGATACAAAAATCACTTTCACTAAGACCTGGTATGCGCAAATTCAGGCCCTCGCGAGCTCCACGGATTTCAACGACGGCTCACACAAGGGCGGCCCTGCATTCCACTATTGGCTCGAGCACAGCACGCGCAAGGTCGAATACAACGTGATGTACCAGGACACCTCAGAAGGATTTCAGACTGAAACAGGTTTTTTCCGCCGCCCGGACGTTCGCCGCTTCAGCCAGTTTGCGATGTACCGGTTTCGCCCGGAAGGGAAACATCTTGTTTGGCATGGCCCCAGCGTTTTCACCATCAACAATTGGGATCACAAAGGCAATCGTCTCGAATGGTTTGTGAACACCAACTATCGAGTCCTGTTTCAGAGGCAGGTCTTTTTCGGCGCGTTTGTAAATGCCGGGCACGAGTTGCTGCGTCCGAGCGACTTCAGCGCTCTCCCGGACAATCGCGACTACGCGCACCACCACTATGGGTTTTTCTTCCAGAACGGTTTTTCCAAGCGCATCTCCGCGAATGGAGAAGTCGGCTGGGGCACGGATACCAATTTCGATGCACCCATCCTTCCCATTGCGCAGGCGCCCTACCTCGCCAAGTCCAGCTACGCTCAGATCTTTTTGACACTGCGGCCCATCGGCAAGCTGACCATTGACAACACGTATCTTCTCTCGCGGCTGCGCAGCCTCTCGAATGGCCCCGGCATTTTTGACAATCACATCATCCGCTCCAAATGGAATTACCAGTTCACGCGCGAATTCTCCCTTCGCTTTATCGGCCAATACTCCTCGACTCTGGCGAACCAACATTTCACATCGCTTCAAACCACCAAGAATTTCAATGCGGATGTTCTCTTTACGTATCTGCTCCACCCGGGCACAGCAATCTATTTCGGTTACAACAGTAATTTGCAAAATCTGGATCCCAGCCTCACGTTCGATCCAAGCGGCAATCTCAACCGTCTTCGGGATAGATATATCAACGACGGCCGCCAGGTCTTTGTGAAGGTGTCGTATCTATTTCGGTTCTAAAAGGTCGCGCGAAGTAACCTTTTCGCGACCGCTTTCGTCTGAAATCGCAATCGCAGCCGGGGTAAATTTGGTCTGCTCTCTGGAGGTCCATCCGTGGCTCATCATCTCGCACAAATCAATATCGGGCGCCTCGTTGCTCCAATTGACGATCCTCGCATCGCCGAATTTGTGGTGCAGCTTGATCCCATCAACGCGCTCGCCGAGAAATCGCCCGGCTTTGTCTGGCGGCTCCAGTCAAGCTCCGGCAACGCCACGGACATTGCCTACAATGACGATCCCTTTGTCCACGTAAACATGTCCGTCTGGGAATCAATCGACGCACTGCGCGATTACGTCTACCGCTCCCAGCACGCAAACGTCCTCAAGGACCGCGCCAAATGGTTTGAAAAAATGGATAAGCCGTATTACTGCCTCTGGTGGATCCCCGCTGGCCACATCCCCACGGTCGCGGAAGGCCGCGAGCGCCTCGAACACTACCAACTCCACGGCGCAACGCCGCATTCCTTCTGGTTCAATAAGTTCTTTCCGCAACCGGAAGGCGATGCCGTCTCCGTCTGATTTTAGATTGAACTAAGGGCAAATCGCCGCTGAAAACCCGCATTGACGCTCCGCCGCTTGCCCCGTATAATTAGGGTTTGTCTTTAGCTCCTGGAGGATCGATGTACGCCGTTATCAAGACCGGAGGAAAGCAGTATCGCGTCGCGCCGGGCGACACCATCCGCATCGAACGGGTGGATGGAAAAGTGGGCGAAAAGGTGACTTTCGGGGCGGTTCTTTCCGTGCACGGGGATGGCAAGAAGCTTCTGACCGGTGCTGATGCCGCCAAGGCCGTGGTTTCTGGCAAAATCGTCGAACAGGGCCGAGCCAAAAAGCTCACGGTTCTAAAGTTCAAGAAGACCAATCAATACAAGATTCAGCGCGGCCACCGGCAGAATTACACTGCCGTCGAGGTCAGCGACATCAAGCTGTAGCGTGTTCTATGTAGGGGCCGCCTTCCGGGGCGGGCCTTCGCAAAATAATTTTGAAGGGTAAATGTCATGGCACATAAGAAGGGCGGCGGCTCCTCAACAAACGGCCGCGATTCACACGGTCAAAGGCTTGGCGTAAAGCGCTTCGGGGGTCAGCTCGTCAACGCGGGCACGATTATCGTGCGCCAGCGCGGCACGAAGCATCAAGCCGGCGAAAATGTCGGGCAGGGCAAGGACGACACGTTGTTCGCGCTGGTTACCGGCCACGTGAAGTTTGAAGACAAGGGCCGTCGCGGCCGCTTCATCAGCATCGTTCCCGCCGCGAACTGAAGTTTTCGTAGTGGCCGATCTTCAGATCGGCTTGAACGTCTCCGCGGTCTCTGCCCCGGCAGAGACCGCTTTTTGTTGTCAGGCGCGCTTACTTGCGGTATCTCTGGAGCGCATCGGAAGAAAGAATTCCAGTGTTCGTTGACGAAGCAAAAATATTCGTAAAAGCCGGCGACGGCGGAAACGGTTGTGTCGCGTTCCGCCGCGAAAAATATGTCCCCCGCGGCGGTCCTAGCGGCGGCGATGGCGGCAACGGCGGCAGCATTTATCTCGAAGCCAACCCGAACGACAACACGCTTCTCCGTTATCGCTACAATCGCGAATTCAAAGCCGACCGCGGACGCCACGGTGAAGGCTCCAATTGCACCGGCCACTCCGGCGCGGACATGATTCTGCAGGTCCCGGTCGGTACGATGGTCTACGACGGTGAGTCCAACGAAACGCTCGCCGATCTCGCTACCCCCGGCCAACGCGTGCTCGTTGCTAATGGTGGACGCGGCGGGCGCGGCAATCAGCATTTCGCCAAGCCCTGGCATCAGGCGCCGCGCGAACACGAAGACGGCCACCCAGGCGAAGAGCGCCATCTCCGGCTCGAACTAAGACTTCTCGCTGATGTCGGCCTCGTTGGTTTCCCCAATGCCGGAAAATCCACGTTGATTTCTGTCATCTCTGCTGCGCGCCCCAAAATCGCGAACTATCCCTTCACGACGCTCGAACCAAATCTTGGAGTCGTGAATGCCGACGGCGGAACCGGCGGTCACGGTACAGAACTCGGCCGCACTTTTGTTGTCGCCGATCTCCCCGGCCTCATCGAAGGTGCGCATGAAGGCGCCGGCCTCGGCATCCGATTCCTCAAGCACGTCGAGCGCACGCGTCTCCTCGTCCACCTGATCGACACCAGCGACGCCACCGATGCCGACCCAATTCATTCGTTCGAAATCATCTCCGGCGAACTGCGCGCCTTCAGCGAATCCCTCGCCGAAAAGCCCATGATCGTCGTCGCTTCAAAACTTGACGCGACCACCAACGCCACGCAAGTCAACGAACTCCGCGCCTTCTGCGAAAAAAACAATCTCCCGTTCCACTCCATCTCCGCCGCCACCGGCGCCGGCGTCAAAGACCTCGTCCGCTCCATCGCCGACGCCCTCGACAAGATTCCCAAAGGCACGCATTCCACGCTGGACTTGGAGCACGAGCCACTGGAAAATGGTCGGCAAGCATCCTCTACGGAGACTCATTGACCACTGCTCAAGCCCACCGCACTGCCGCAAAACATCTTCCTCGCCGCATCGCGCTTTTTGGCGGCTCCTTCGATCCGATTCACAATGGTCACCTCGCCGTTGCGCGCGCCGCGGACCGCCGCTTCAATTTCGACGAAATTCATTTCATCCCGGCCAGCCGCCCGCCGCACAAACTCAAGCAGCATCTCGCGCCGTTTCCGCACCGCTTCGCCATGGTCTCGCTCGCTTGCACTGAACACCCGCATTTCGTCCCGTCGCTCGCCGAAGCCGGCGAAGATTTTTCCGGCACGCAACTTCACTATTCCGTGGACACCGTTCGCTACTTCCGCCACGCCTATCACGGCGACCGCATCTTCTTCATGATTGGCGCGGACGCCTTCCTCGACATTCCCATGTGGAAGGACTATGAAACGCTCCTCGGCCTCTGCGATTTCATCATCGCCAATCGCCCGGGGATTCGCACCGAGGCGCTCAAGCTCGTCATCCCGCCCGACCTCATGGCCGGCCCTAACGCCAAACGCGAAGGCGAACCCGTTCCGCCCTCGCAGCTCGTCGCCCATCTCCGCAAAACTTCCGTCTATCTCCTCGAAACAGTTTCTAGCGACATCTCCGCCACGGAAACCCGCAAACGCGCCCACCGCGGCCAGTCCATTCATGGACTTGTTTCCGCGCGCGTTGAGGAATACATTCTTAAGCAGGGACTCTACAGGTGACCCCCAAAAGGTGAACGAACTCAGGTGAAATTCGAAACCCTTCCCAAAGCCGTGCGCCTCGCCGTCGAGGCCGCGCAAAACAAAAAAGCCTCCGCCATCACCGTTTTGGATCTCTCCGGCCTCGGCACGTTTACCGAATTTTTCGTGATTTGTACCGGCTTCAGCACGCCGCAGGTGCAAGCTATCTGCACGGAAGTGGAAGAAGTTCTCTACAAGGAACTAAAACGCGAACCGGAGCATCGCGAGGGCCAGCGTTCGTCCGAATGGGCTCTCCTCGATTTCGGCGGCTTCCTCGTTCACGTCTTTTCCGAACAAGCCCGCCGCTTCTACGACCTCGAACGCCTCTGGCGCACGGTCCCCAAACTCGAAATTCCCGATCTCCCAGATACCGCCTTTTCCAACACGCGCAGCGAAGCCAGCTAAATCCGCCTTTTACGAAACAAAAGCATCGGCAACGCATCATATTCACAGGGATGAAACTCTCAGGGAGCTGCCCATGCCCGCTAATCTCACCGTCAATCGGAACTCACCGAACGATGCACAACAACGTGAAATCATCGTCCAGCTCGACGGCGAGCCCATCGCCGAACTCCTTTACGGTCAAACCTTTACGAAAGAAATCTCCCCCGGTCCCCACACGCTTCTTGTGGACAATACATGGAATCGGCAATCTGCCACCTTCACCGCCGCCGAAAATGAAAAAGTCACCTTCGTCGCTCAAAACCGCTCAGGCAGCTTTTCCCAATTCCTCCTCATGATTTTCGGTGCTGGCCCTATCCGCGTCTCTCTCCAACGCCAATAACCATAATGTTTGCAAGCTGTTGCGGAAGGCCGCTTTCTGAGGCGTTTTTTTTGCACTCGATCAAAAATAACCCTTGACAAGCTATACTGTGTATAATACAGTGTACTGCATACACTATATGACACCCAGCCAAGACACCTCCGCTCTCTTCGAAAACCTCCGCCTCGAGCTTCGCCGCGGCTCGCTAGTCTTGGCCGTTCTCGCTTGCCTCCGTTCCGAGCAATACGGCTACACCCTTCGCAAGATTCTGGCCGACCTCGGGATGGAAATCGAGGAAGGCACGCTCTACCCGCTCCTCCGCCGATTGGAAACGCAAGGCCTCCTTCTCAGCGAATGGCGCGAGGCTGACAAACGCAACAAGCGCTTCTACAAACTTTCTCCACTCGGAGCAGAGGTCCTGGAAAAGCTCCTCGCCGAATGGAAGGCCCTTGACTCTTCTCTCGATCAAATCGTGAAAGGCTGATGCTATGGAACCGCTCGAACGCTATCTCAACAACCTCTCGAAACTTCTGCCCGCCGCCCAGCGCGACGACATCATTCGCGAACTTCGCGAGGACATTCAGTCGGAGCTCGAGGACAAGCGCGAAGAACTTGGCCGCGCGCTTTCCGAACAGGAACAGACTGAGCTCCTCAGCCGTCGCGGCAATCCGTTGAAGGTCGCCGCCGCCTACCGGCAGGACCATCGCACCTTGGCTTTCGGCCGCCAGTGGATCGGCCCGGTTCTCTTCCCGTTTTACATCCGCGTGCTCACCTTCAACCTTAGCCTGACTTTTTTTATCCTCGCTGTGATCTTTGCCGCGCTCTACATTGGCGGCCAGACAGTTCACCTGGGAGATGTCTTCTCAAATTTCCTGCTTCAGATTTTCTTGCAGTTCACAGCCGTCACCGTCATTTTTTCTCTTATCGAGCGCCACCTCACCAAACATCCCGGCCACTGGACCACACAACAAGTGCGCGCCCTCCATCTCCCTCGCCTCGAAAAAAATGTTCGCGAAGTCTCGCGCTTTGAATCCATTTCCATCATCGTCGCCTCCACTGTGGCGCTTATCTGGATGCAAGCCGTATGGAGCCATCTTTTCCTCATCTTCGGCCCTGCGGCAAGTTTTCTTCGGCTCGCTCCCATCTGGCACCAAATCTATTGGCCCATGGTCGCCATCATTCTCGCGAGCATCCTGCGAGCCACCATCAATCTCATCTATCCCAATTGGATACGCTTCCGCGCCGCCGCGAGAGTGCTGTTCGATGCCGCAGGCCTCGCGTTGGTCTACGTCCTCATCAGCGCGCAACACTATGTTGTCCTCGCCGGAGAAGCCACCGCCCAAGCTTCAAACAAGGAACACATGCTCCAGGTCGTCAATCAATGGACTTACTACGCGCTCTGGGCCGCAGCCGCCGTTGCCGTCGCGCAAACCGTCGGCAGCCTCATTCGCTTCGTCCGCACTATCCACGGCCCGTCGGCCGCCGGCATCTAGGAGGTGCCGCCATGAACCTTCTTCACGCTGTTGTTTCCCTCTGCATCGAAAACTACTCCGCCATCGCCGGCGCCGTGGCCGACTGCTTTCACTTCGGCATCTTGCTGTCCTACCTGACCGCTCTAGCGGGCTTTGCCTCCGCCGCTCGGTTCCTGTTCCGCCGCCTTTCCCACTCGAAATAGTTCCGGCACGCGTATGCGGCGGGGAACCGCCCTCATCTTGAGTGCAGCAGAAGCTCAAACGAATGCGAGCGCTAGCGGATCATGCGATCACTTGAGCGGCCGTGCCTTTGCATGCATGCTATGGGCTCCGAGTCTCCGGAGGACCCATGTCCAAAAAGTCGATTCTCATGCTGATCGGCGACTATGTCGAAGATTACGAAGTGATGGTGCCATTTGAAGCACTTCAGATGGTCGGCCACACAGTCCACGCGGTTTGTCCCGGCAAAAAATCCGGCGAGTTCGTCCCCACGTGTATTCATGACTTCGAGGGCGATCAAACCTACACCGAGAAGCGCGGCCACAATTTCGCTCTGAACGCCACCTTCGATCACATCAAGCCGGATGACTACGACGCTCTGCTGATCCCGGGAGGCCGCTCGCCCGAGTATCTTCGCCTCAACCCGAGAGTCATCGAGATGGTCCGTCATTTCTCAAAAGTTGGAAAGCCCATCGCCGCCATCTGCCATGCTCCGCAACTTCTCGCCGCCGCGGGAGTCTTGCAAGGCAAGAAATGCAGCGCCTATCCAGCGACCGGCCCTGACGTCACTCTCGCCGGCGGCCATTATGTCAGCGGCCCCATGACCGAAGCCGTCGTCGACGGCAACCTCGTCACCGGTCCCGCTTGGCCCGCGCTCCATTCCTGGCTCGCCAAATTCCTCACCATCCTCGGTACAAGAATCGAGCCCTGATCATTCGCCGCTGCGCATCTCCAGCCCGGCGGTTTTAGTACCCAATTGCCTAATATTACCTTTTGTGTTATCCCTGTTTGTGAAAGCCTCTCTCAAACCCGTTAACTCCTTTATAATCTGCAGTTACGTAAATTCCTCTACAAAACACAGGATTTAAACTCGATTAGAATCAGCAGTTACAGGAAAACCTATGCCCCTCCCCCTACCCTGAGCGACTCTCGGCGAAGGGCTCTCTTAGCTTTACCTCGTTACTTCATTACGTCATTGCTTCTCTCCGCCCGTCTCCCTGGCTCCTCTACTGGCTACAATGTCTCTATGCCCGATCGCCTTCCCTGGATTGCTGAAGATCCCGCCTCGCGCCGCCTGTTCGAACTCGCGGAAAAAGTCGCCCCTGCGCCCACCACGCTGCTCCTCACCGGTGAATCCGGCTCCGGCAAAGACCACCTTGCGCGCCTCATTCACGAACTTGGCCCGCGCCGCGACGCACCATATCTCAAAATCGATTGTGCCTCGCTCCCGCCCACGCTCGTCGAAAGCGAACTCTTCGGCCACGAACGAGGCTCATTCACAGGGGCGGTTGACCGCAAACTCGGCCGCCTCGAACTCGGCGGTGCCGGCACTATCGTCCTCGACGAAGTTGCGGCGCTCTCCCCCAACGCGCAAACAAAATTGCTTCGCGTTTTGCAGGAGCGCACCTTCGAGCGCTTGGGCGGCACAGAAACTCTTCGCATCGAAGCGCGCCTCATCGCCATCACCAATTTGGACCTGCACGCCGCCGTCGCCGCGGGCCAGTTCCGCGAAGATCTTTTTTTCCGCCTCAATGTTCTCCCGATTGCCGTTCCTCCTCTTCGTGAACGCCGTGCGGACATCCTTCCGCTTGCCGACTTCCTGCTGATTTCTCTCGGCGCCATTCACAATCGCCCAGACGCGAATCTCGGCGATGCTTCGCGACGGATGCTCTCCGCTTATGCTTGGCCCGGCAACATCCGCGAACTTCGCAATGTGCTCGAACGAGCCATCGTTTTTGGCAAAGGCCCCGAACTCGCACCCGAGGATTTTCCGGAAAACATTCGCGCCGCAGCCGGCGGCACAGCCACACTCTTCGGCCTTCGCTCCCTTGAAGAAATCGAGCGCGACGTCATCGTCCAAACTCTCGAGGCCACTCGCTACCACATCTCCAAATCCGCCGAAATCCTCGGCATCAGCCGCAAAACGCTCCTGGAAAAACGGAAAAAATACGGCCTGCAATGAGCGCTTCATGAAAATTCGCCTTCTCATGCTTGGCAAAACGCGCCGCCCCGAACTTCGCGCCGTCCTCGATGATTACGTCAAGCGCATTTCACATTCCTGCTCCATCGAAATCACCGAAGTGCGCGACGCCGATGCCGCCATCAAGAAACTTGACGCCGACCGCGCCGCCACCGCACTCCTCCTCGACGCGAACGGCAAACAGCACGATTCCGAATCCCTCGCGAAATGGCTTGGCGAGCGGCGCGACCGCGGAACACGCGAGGTGATTTTCGTGTGCGGTGACGCCGATGGCTTCGCCGCTTCGCTCCGTCAGCGCGTGTCGCAAAAACTCTCTCTCAGCTCCATGACTTACTCTCACGAACTCGCCCGCGTCATGCTCGCTGAACAACTCTATCGAGCCTTCGCCATCCTCTCCGGCAGCCCTTACCCAAAATGAACGAACTCGTGCCACACTAATCTCCCATGTCCATACGACTGATTCCTGACGACGACAAGCCGTACACCGCGATTGAAATCGGACTCGACACGCCGCTGCCCGATTACGACATTCACGAAATCGAGCAGCCGACGCCGCGCGACGTGGACGCCATTCTCGTGTCGCAAGGTTTCCGCGACCTCGTCGACGACGCGCGCGGTATTCTGCTCGAGCTGATGGCCGCACCGCCGGATATCGCCGGCATCGAACCGGGCGAATCGCCGCTCGCGCCGCTGCACATCACGGATCACGATCCGTGCCATCTGGACCTCGTGCAGCTTACTGGCGCGATTTGTCCCGGCAAAGAAGACGATGTGTACCGCCCGGGCCTGTGGATCGTCATTCGCGATACGCGCTGCAAACCGGGACAGCCCCTGCCGCAAACGGCTCGCGACCGCATTGAACAAATCGCGCGGCGATTGATGAAACGGCTGGAGCTCTAGGAAAACTTACAAATCATGCCGGAAGAAAAAGGGTTGCTGATTGTTTACACCGGGCCGGGAAAGGGAAAAACGACTTGCGCGCTCGGCACTGCGTTTCGCGCGGTGGGGCAGGGTTTGCGCGTGCTCATGGTGCAATTCATCAAAGGCTCGTGGCACTACGGCGAACTCGACGCCGCGAAAATGCTCGGCGATGACAAATTTGCAATTCGTCCGATGGGCCGCGGTTTCGTAAAAATCGGCGGAGTGGAAACCGACCCCGAAGACATAAAACTTGCGGAAGAGTGTTGGAACGCGGGGCGCGAAGCGATTTACTCTGGAAAATACGATTTGATCGTGCTCGACGAAATAAATTACGTCATCAGCTACAAAATGCTCGATCCGGAAAAAATTGTTGCTGCGTTGAAAGATCGCCCGGAGCGCGTGCACGTGATTTGCACCGGCCGCAACGCACATCCCAGGCTGGTCGAGCTTGCGGACCTGGTCACCGAAATGAAGGAAGTGAAACATCCCTACACGAAAGGCATTCTCGCGCAGCGTGGTATAGACTACTGAAAGGGAAACGCACAGGAATGCTTCATGGCTTGGTTTAAGCGAGAGAAAAAAGGAATTGATGAAGCGACGCCGCCGGAAGAGCGACGCGTACGCACGGAAGGTCTTTGGACCAAGTGCGAAAGTTGCCGCGCGATTACGTTCCGCAAAGATCTGGAAGAAAATCTTTTTGTCTGCCCGAAATGCCAGTTTCATTTTAAGGTGAGCGCCACGCAACGATTGGAAATGCTGCTCGACACCCGCTGGACGGAACACGACGCGGGAATGATTTCGACGGACCCGCTTCATTTTGTGGACACAAAACCGTACGCAAAGCGAATCAAGGAAGCGCAGAAAAAACTGGGGATGAACGACGCAGTAATTACCGCGGAAGGCCAACTCAACGGACGGCCCGTGGTGGTTTGCGCGATGGAGTTTGGATTTATCGGCGGCTCAATGGGCGCGGTGGTCGGCGAAAAAGTCACGCGCGGAATTGAACTTTCGCTTTCGACACGACAGCCGTTTATCGCCGTTTCCTGCTCCGGCGGCGCGCGCATGATGGAAGGTACCATCAGTTTGATGCAGCTCGCGAAAGTTTCCGCCGCGCTCGCGAAGCTCGACGACGCAAAGCTTCCCTACATTTCGATTTTGACTGACCCAACGACGGGCGGCGTGACGGCAAGTTTCGCCATGCTCGGCGATTTGAACATCGCGGAGCCGGGCGCACTGATTGGTTTTGCCGGCCCGCGCGTGATCGAGCAGACGATTCGTCAAAAACTGCCAGAAGGTTTTCAGCGCTCGGAATTTTTGCTCGAGCACGGATTTCTCGATGCCGTCGTCCCCCGCAAAGAATTGAAAGCGTTCGTCGCTTCGTCACTCGATCTCCTGATTGGCTGAAATGAATTACGACGAATCGCTGAAGTATCTTTTTTCGCTGGGTAGGGAACTCTCCGCCCCGACGCAGGCCGCCGCAGCAAAATTCGACCTCGAAAATATCTCCACACTCGCAGAAGCCTTGGGGCATCCCGAGAAAAAATACTGCAGCGTGCACATCGCCGGGACAAACGGAAAGGGATCGACCGCCGCATTTACCGAATCGATTTTGCGAACTGCGGGATTCCGGACCGGACTGTACACCTCGCCCCATCTGGAAAAAATCAACGAACGCATCCGCGTAAACGGCGTGGAAATTTCGGATGAAGAGTTTGCAGCGGCGTTTACAAGAATCCACGCTCTGATTGAGGAATTGCTGGCGCAGGGAAAATTGCGCGCGCATCCGACGTTTTTTGAAGTGGTGACGGCGCTGGCGTTTGAACACTTTGCCAAAGCGCGAGTGGAGATCGCGATGTTTGAAGTTGGATTGGGCGGGCGCTTAGATGCGACGAACATTTTGACGCCAGAAGTATGTGTGATCACGAAAGTGGATTTCGATCACGAGAATTTTCTGGGACATTCACTGGAAGAGATCGCGAGGGAAAAAGCAGGAATTATCAAAGAGAATGTGCCGGTGGTACTGGCAGAACAGAAAGCGGAAGCGGCAAAAGTGATTTTGAGTCGAGCGGCGGAATTGAACGCTCCTGCCCATGAAGTCTGGAAGGAATTCCAAACGCAACAATTTGCGATGGAAGAGGGATGCATTCGCGCGGGTGTCGTCGAAGTGAAAAGCGGAACGATGTTCCATGTGGCGCCGAAACTGCGCGGGAAATTTCAGCTAGGTAACGCCCTAAACGCGATTGCAGCTGCGCAAATGCTTAACGAGCGCGCACGAAAAATCCCGGCTGCGGCGATCGAACAGGGAATTGTAAACACGGTTTGGCCGGGGCGGATGGAAAAATTGCAATCGAGTCCGGATGTTTATCTTGATGGGGCGCACAATCCTTCGGCGGCGCGGGAACTGGCGAATTTCCTGAGTGAGAATTTTGCAGGCCGCAAGGTGACTCTTCTGTTTGCCGCGATGCGGGACAAAGCCGTGGATGAAATTGCGGGGATTCTCTTTCCGCATGCGAGCGACGTGATTTTCACGCAGCCTAGAATTTCCCGAGCCATTTCCGCGGCGCAATTGGCCGAAATGGCGGGGGAATATGCCGCGCACTTCCGCGTGATTCCGGATGCGGATACAGCGCTGGAAGAAGCATTGGGTTCTGCGAGGTCAGATGACGCAATTTTCATAACAGGCTCGCTGTATCTGGTGGGAGAGCTCAGACATCATTGGAAGATGCGATCGCAGGCTGTAACGGGTTAATTTATTGGGTGCGGTTACGAGGAGCGATACATGGCGGAACCAGCCGCAGGCACAGACAAAACTTTGGGAGAATTCATCCGGTCTGTGGGTTCACCGGCCGCGCGATTGATCGGATTTGAAGTTCCGGAGCATGGAAACGGTCGAGCGCTAGTGACATTGCAAGCCGGCCCGCAGCATACGAATCCGATGGGGACGATTCATGGCGGGATTCTGTGCGACATTGCGGATGCGGCGATGGGGATTGCGTTTGCGAGCACGCTCGAGCCCGGAGAATCTTTCACGACGGTGGAATTGAAAATTAACTTTTTGCGGCCGGTGCGGGAAGCGATGCTGCGCGCGGAGGGAAAAGTTGTACAGCGCGGGCGGACGATTGGATATGTGGAGTGCGACGTGTTGGACGAAAACGGAAAGTTGATCGCGAAATCGAATTCGACGTGTTTGGTATTGCGAGGAGAGAAGGCGGCGGGACGCTAGTCGAAAACCACGGGAACTGTCTTTTGATCACCATCGAGACAATTACACGCGACAACGTGCACTTATTTAAATCGGTCCGCCTGCAAGCGCTACAGGAGAGTCCCGCTGCCTTCGGCTCGACGTACGCAAGGGAAGCTGCCTTTCCGGAATCGGAGTGGCTCGCCCGCGTGGCGCGGTGGAATGGCGAAAGGGGCATTGGATTTCTCGCGATGGAAGGCGATGCAGCGTGTGGAATTGCGGGCGCGCTGCTCGAGCCCGAGGATGCAAATCGCGCGCAATTGGTCTCTATGTGGACTGCCCCCACTCACCGTCGAAAAAGCGTAGGACGCCTGCTGGTAAACGCGGTTGTCGATTGGGCGAGGCAGAGAAAGGTGAAAACATTGCTGCTAATGGTGGTGGGCGCGAACGACGCAGCGATCCGTTTCTATGAGCGACTTGGATTTGTAAAGACTGGAAGAACGGAACCGTATCCCAATGACCCGGCTATTTTGGAATACGAAATGGCCCAGCCAGTCTCCTGAAAATCCAGCGCGGAAGAGCGAGGGAAAGCCGCACTCTCCGTTTTTCAAATCGTACCGGCACACGATAGACTTATGCGTTCCCGAGGACGATGGAACTTTCCATGAGCAAAGATGCGAAGCCGCTAGTTGGAATCATCATGGGGTCGACTTCCGATTGGGAGACGATGCAGCACACGGCGCAGACGCTGGAAGAACTTTGTGTGCCGCATGAGACGCGAGTGGTTTCAGCGCACCGGACGCCGGATTTGCTTTTTGAGTATGCATCGAGCGCGGAGAAGCGCGGAATTGAAGTGATTATCGCAGGCGCGGGCGGCGCGGCACATTTGCCTGGGATGACGGCATCGAAAACCGTGCTTCCTGTGCTGGGCGTGCCGGTGGAATCGAAAGCGCTGAAGGGGCTCGATTCGCTACTTTCGATTGCGCAGATGCCGGGCGGAGTTCCGGTGGGAACTCTTGCGATTGGAAAAGCGGGTGCGATTAACGCGGCGCTGCTTGCAGCCGCGGTTTTGGGCGCGAAACATCCGGAGATTCGCGAAGCCCTGCGGAAATTCCGATCGAATCAGACGAAAAACGTTTTGGCCACTCCCGATCCGGCTGGGGCGCCGCTGCCGGGCGCAAAGAAATTGAAGAAGAAGGCCGGGAAGAGGTAGCCGCGTGACGATTGGCATTCTCGGCGGCGGACAGCTTGGCTACATGCTGGCGCTGGCGGGCTATCCGCTGGGACTGCACTTTCGTTTTCTCGATCCTTCGCCGCAGGCGCCGGTGGGAAGAATCGCGCACCGTGTGACGGCCGAATATTCGGATCATGAAGCACTTGAAAAGTTCGCGCACGGGCTGGAACTCGTGACCTATGAGTTTGAAAATGTGCCCGTGGAAGCGGCGCGATTTCTTGCCAAGCATGCGCCGGTATATCCGCCGCCGGAAGCGCTGGAAGCGGCACAGGATCGTCTCAGCGAAAAAAATCTTTTCCGGAAATTGGGAATCACAACAACTGCGATTGCGGAGGTGGACGCCGCGAAAGAGATCGACGCAGCGGTGAAAAAGATTGGGCTGCCGGCAGTACTGAAGACGCGACGGATGGGATATGACGGCAAGGGCCAATGGATTCTGCGGACGCCGGAAGATGTGCAGTTCGTGAAGAAAGAATTCCCCGACACGCCGCTGCTGCTGGAAAGTTTTGTGGCGTTTCAAAGAGAGCTTTCGATTCTGGCGGTGCGAAGCAGATCGGGCGAAACCGCGTTTTATCCACTGGTGGAGAATCATCACCGGGGAGGGATTTTGCGCCTTTCGATTGCGCCCGCACCGAAATTGAGTTCGGTGTTGCAACAGGCGGGCGAGCGGGCCGCGCAACGCGTGATGCAGGAATTGAATTACGTGGGCGTGCTGGCGATTGAGTTTTTCGAATGCAACGGCGAGCTAGTAGCGAACGAGATGGCGCCGCGTGTGCACAATTCGGGGCATTGGTCCATTGAGGGTGCGGCGACGAGCCAGTTTGAGAATCACTTGAGGGCGGTCGTGGGATTGCCGCTGGGTTCGACCGCAACGACCGGAGTCTCCGCGATGTTGAACCTGATAGGGGAGGTGCCGGATGCGGCGGAAGTGCTGGCGATTCTGGATGCGCACTTGCACTTGTATGGAAAGTCGCTGCGGCCCGGCCGAAAAGTGGGGCATGTGACGCTGCAGTCGGCGTCATTCGAGGAGCTGAGCCGGCGTCTGGGGCAGCTGCCGGAGTTCTTTCAGCGAGCCGAATTCTGCCTTCCTACGCGACAAGCTGTTACCTCAAATCAGCTCTAACAGACTGAAAATGCAGAAGATAATCAGAGCTATGCGCCACAAATGGCGAATGGTTGCCGCCCGGATGGGCCGGATGCTACGATTTGACGCTTCCATGTCCCCTGAAAATTCCAACAAACCGAGAGTCGGCATTCCCTGGCGCATCAGCGAGGAAGAGCGCAAGGGTGAGCGCGAAAGGCTGGACAATTATTTCGAAGCGGTACGGCGTGCGTGCGGCGAACCGACGGAGATTTCGTTGAACCAGCCGGCGGAAAAACTGGCGGAACAGATCGAGCGGCTGGATGGATTTATTCTTCCTGGGAGTCCGGCGGACGTGGAACCGAGCCGGTATGGGGCGGAGCGCCACGCAAAAACGAAGACCGTGGATCCGGCACGCGACCGGACGGACAGCACGATTTTGGGTCACGCGATTGCGGAACATAAGCCCGTTCTGGCGATTTGCTACGGCTGCCAGATTTTGAATGTGCATCAGAAGGGAACGCTGGTGCAGGACATTCCGGCGGAGCGGCCAGGAAAAGAAGTGCATGGAAATACGGATTTGGCCGCGGGAGCGAGAAAGGGAGACGCGGCGCACGACGCCACGCTGGCAGCGGGAAGCAAGCTGGCGCAACTTGCGGGCGCGGAGCATGTTCACATTAACAGCAGCCACCATCAGGCAATTGACCGGCCGGGAGAAGGATTGCGGGTGACGGCGCGGTCGGCGGAAGGAATTGTGGAAGGCGTGGAGCTCAAAGACGAGCGGAATTGGGTGGTGGGAGTGCAGTGGCATCCGGAGCGGATGCCGGAAGATGCGTTTGCGAGGAGAATTTTTGGAGATTTTGTCGCGGCGGTAGAACGGAATCGAGCGGCGATTGCTCCGAAATCCTGACGGGCCGGGTTTTTCTAAATTTCATTGGGGGAATCATGATTTCTTTGGCGGGCAAAGCTGCACTGATTACTGGAGGTTCGCGCGGGATCGGGGCCGCAGCTGTAAAGCTTTTCGCGCAGGCGGGCGCGGACGTGATTTTCAATTACAACAAAGCGAAAGATGCGGCGGCGCAGGTGGAAGCGGAAGCGAAAAAGCACGGCACGCGCGTGGAAGCGTTCAAAGCGGACGTGAGCAAACATTCCGAGAACAAAAAATTGGTGGAGCAGGCGATTGTGCGACTCGGGCGGCTGGATATTCTTGTGGCAAACGCAGGCGTGTGGAACGTGGAAGATTTGCCGATTGAGAAGATGACCGAGAAGCAGTGGGACGAAATGATGCAGATCAATTTGAAGAGCGTGTACTCGATCATTCATTTCACGGTGCCGCAGATGATCAAACAGAAGTCAGGGAAGATTATTCCGATTACTTCGACGGCAGCGCAACGCGGAGAGGCGTTTCATACGCACTACGGTGCTTCGAAGGGCGCGATTGTGAGTCTGACGAAGGGACTCGCGATGGAGCTGGCGCGACATGGGATTTTGGTGAACTCGGTGGCGCCGGGATGGGTTGCCACGGACATGTCGAACCCCGTTCTGGACACGAAAGCGGGGCAGAAGATGGCGGCAGCGGCGATTCCGCTGGGGCGGCCGGCAACGGCGGAAGAGGTTGCGGGGCCGATTTTGTTTGCCGCTTCGGACCTGGCCAACTTCATGACCGGAGAGATCATCAATGTAAACGGAGGTTCGGTGTTGTGCGGATGAGATTTGCGGTTTGTCTGATGGCGATTGCCATTTGTATTTTTGCGGCTGCGCCACGCGCGGGCGCTCAGGTTGCGGAAACGCTGATGCCAGAGCAGAGCGCGGCGAAGGCCAAACACATTCTGGATCAGGTGATTGACGCCCTGGGCGGACAGGCGTATTTGCAGACGCGCGACACGGATTGCACGGGGCGACTGGCGCAGTTCGAACACAATGGGGATCTTTCGGGGTACACAAATTTTCGCGACTACTGGCGCTTGCCGGACAAAAACCGCACCGAGTACGAAGTGAAGGGTGCGAAAGGCGGACTGCTGGGGGTGCTCATCGGGCAGATTCCGTTTAAGGGTGGAACGATCATTGAACTCTACAATGGCGACGAAGGCTGGACGATGGATCGCGGAGGCGTGAGCGAGCAGCCTACGACGAACGTGACTGATTTCAAGGAACAGACGAAACGGGACATTGATAATGTGCTGCGCTTCCGCTTGAAGGAGGAAGGAATGCTGTTTCGCTACGGCGGCGCGGACTTGATTGATATGAGGCCCGTGGACTGGGTGGAACTGGTGGACCGCGAGGACAGAACGTTCCGGCTGGCCGTGCTACAGAGATCGCATTTGCCGGCCCGAAGCGTGGTCATTACGCGGGATGAAACGACGCGCGAGCGAACGGAGGAAGTGACGTACTACGGGAACTATCATTTGCAGGGATCGGTGATGGCGCCGTTGCAAGTGGAGCGTCGGCGCGACGGGCGGCGATTGTTCCAGGCATTTTTCGATACATGCAGCTTCGACCAACATTTTGCCGACGATTTTTTTACGAAAGCATCGCTTGAGAAGAAATATACGGAAAACTACAGCAAGAAAGACCGCGATAAGGCCGCGAAGCAGAGAGAAAAAGAAGAACGCAATAATTGAAATCTGAGATTTTGCCGTTGTGAACGGGCAAGATTGAAGTTGAACGGTTGGCCGCGCTAGACTGCAGCTTCCCTCATGCAGCTCACTCCCCGCCAAAAACACGCATTGGAATCCATTTGCGAAACTTTTTTCCCGAGTAGCGAAGGATGGCCTTCGGCCGTCGAACTGGGTGTGCCGGATGCGCTTGCGGAGGCGCTGGAGTTCAACCCGCGGACGCGAAGCCGCGCGCAGTTTTTGAATTTGCTGGATGTGTGGGATTCGAAACTGCATGCGTTTTTGCTGGCGGGCGAGTATGAGAACTTCTCGAAATTGGAGAAAGATGTTCGCGAGAAGGTTTTGCGCTCATGGGCGGATAGTTCCCTGCAAAAGAGGAGAGCAGCGTTTCAAGCGCTGCGGCGGGCGATTGGATTCTTGTATGTAACGCTGCCGGGAGGCGGCGGTGGGGTGAGTCCGGTTTTGGGAAAAATAAGGTACCCCGGGCCGCTGGGAGTGCAAAGACCGCAAGCGGGAAGAGTTTTGAAAGTAATCGCGCCAGAAAAAGAAACCACACTGACGTGTGACGTTTGCGTGATTGGTTCGGGCTCAGGCGGAGGAGTGGCTGCGGGGGAGCTGGCAGCGGCCGGGAAAGATATCGTCGTGCTCGAGGCGGGGAATTATTACGACGACGCGGATTTTGACGGAGCGGAACTGGCGGGATTTCAGCGCCTGTATGTAGAAGGAGGATTTGCGGGGACACAGGATCAGAGTGTGGGAATTTTAGCGGGGGAATGTTTGGGCGGGGGAACGGTGGTGAATTATTGCACGTCGTTTCGAACGCCGGATGATATTCGAAGCGAATGGGCGGAAGCGGGGGCGCGATGGATTGCGGGCGCGGAGTACACGAGGAGTTTGGATGCGGTGTGCGAGCGGCTGCATGTGAATCGCGAGCACAATTGTGTGTCGGCGCGGGAGCAAGCATTGGAACGCGGACTGAGGGCGCTGGGATGGCATGTGGATCGGATGCCGCGGAACGTGACGGAGTGCGAGCAGGGAAAAATTTGCGGGTACTGCGGATATGGCTGCGCGATTGGAGCGAAACAGTCGGCGACGAAAACGTGGCTGGCAGATGCGCAGGCGAAGGGTGCGCGGTTTGTGGTGGGGACGCGAGCGGAGAGAGTTCGAATCGAGGCGGGCGCGGCGACCGGGGTGGAGGCGGTCTCGAAAGGCGGCCATCGCGTCAGCGTGAAATGCAAAACAGTGGTTGTAGCATGCGGAGCGATTCATACGGCGGCGCTGTTGCTGCGGTCAGGATTGGGGAACGAACACATTGGGCGGCACTTGCATTTACATCCGGTTTCGAACGTGTTCGGAATTTTTGAAGAGGAGATTCGCCCGTGGGAAGGGACGATGCAGGCGATTTATTCGGACGAGTTTCGAAACATGACGGGAAATTACGGCGCGAAATTCGAAACGACGGCGCTGCAGCCGGCGATTGCAATGGCGCCGTTGCCGTGGCGGGATCCGGAACAATGCCACAGTCTGATGGCAAAGTTTGCGAACACGTCGGCGATTGGAGTTTTGGTGCGGGACAGATTTGGCGGGCGCGTGCGAGTTGATTCGGAGGGCAATCCGGTTTCGTCGTATACGCTTTCGGAGTTCGACCGAGCGCATTTGCGGAGAGGGTTTCTTGGCGCGGCACAGATTCTGGAAGCGGCGGGCGCGAAGTGGATCTATTCACCGCATGCGAAGTTCTGTTCCTACGAGCCGGGCAAGCGGGGAACCATCGAAACGTTCGAAATCGAAATGGATCATGCGGGATGGGAAAACGGGCAGGTTTCGTTGTTTTCGTTTCACATCATGGGCACGGCGCGGCTGGGAGACTCGCCGAAAACGAGCGCGACGAATCCGGACGGGGAAACGTGGGAAGTGCGAAATTTGTTTGTGATGGACGGCGCGTCGTTTCCGTCGGCGTCCGGCGTGAATCCGATGATTTCGATTGAAGCGATCGCGCATCGGAATGCGCAGGCGCTTGCAGCGAAGCTTACTTCGAATTGATGTATTTCCGGCCTTGCTCGTCGAGGAGTTCGAGAGGCAGAGCGCCGTCGCGCAAAACCACATCGTGAAATTCGCGGACGTCGAATTTTGGGCCGAGTTTTTGTTCGGCGGCTTTGCGAAGCTCCATGATTTTGAGCTGGCCCATTTTGTAGGCAAGTGCTTGCGCGGGCCAGGAGATGTAACGGTCCACTTCGGCGAGAGAAACTTCGGGCGCGTGCTCCTTGAAGAAGGCGATGGCTTGCTCGCGCGTCCAGCCCTGCGAGTGAATGCCGGTGTCCACGACGAGGCGAGCGGCGCGGAAGCGTTCGCTGGCGAGGCGGCCGAAGCGATCGTACGGATCTTTGTAAAGACCGAGCTGGCTGCCGAGAGATTCGGCGTAGAGTGCCCAACCTTCGGCGTAAGCGCTGTTTCCATAAAACTTGCGGAACTCGGGAAGATTCGCGAGCGAGCGCGCAATGGAGCCTTGAAAAACATGGCCGGGAACGGCTTCGTGAAGAACGAGAGCTTGCTTGTCGTAGCGTACCTGCTTTTCGGGCTCGTAAGTATTGAGATTGAACCAGCCAGGAACGCTACCATCGGGCGCGGGGGCTTGCGCGTTGGATGCACTGGCGGCTTCGCGGTCGGGAGGGATGGCGCGAATGCCGTAGAGCATTAGCGGGATGCGGCGGAAGAGATTTGGGAGTTCCGGCTCGATGATTTTTGCGGCGTTGCGGCAGTAGATGAGCATTTCGTCTTTCGAACGGAAATGCTGCTCAGGCGCGGCTTCGAGCTTCTTCTCAAATTCCTGAAGCGTACCGGTGAAGCCGGTTTCGCGGGCGATGGCGAGCATTTCGGATTCGAGGCGCGCGAGTTCCGCTTCGCCGGTTCTGTGAATTTCTTCGGGCGTGGCATTGGTGGTGGTGAGTCGGCGGACGAGGATGGCGTACGCTTCTTTGCCGCCAGGGACGCCGCCGATGCCGTCGGCCTTGCGGGCTTTGGGGGCGTAGGTGTTGGCCATGTAATTTTGCAGCCTGCGCCAGGCGGGAAGAAATTCCTTGTCGTAGGAGGATTCGGCTTCGGCGCGGAGTTTGGTTTGCTGATCGGCGGAGAAGTTTGACGGGAAATTGCGGAAGGGCGCAAGCAGAGGTGAATCCTTCTTTTCCTGCGCGAGTTGGGCGGCAATTTGCTTACCGACGATGTCAATGACGATGGCGGGTTGCGTCCAGCCCTCCTGAATGGCTTCGTCGAGAATGGCGAGATTCTGGTCTATGTAAGCCGGAACGCCGTGAAGGCGCGACAAAATGTTTTGGTAATCGCGTGAAGTGCGGGCGGGCATGCGATCAATGGTGAGATAGATGCGATTGTGGAAGCCGTAGAGCTGGCCGACACGGAGGAGATGGACGGAAAGGTCATTGGCTTCGATTTGTGAAGTGAGATCGTATTTCAGCAGGCGGGCGCTAAGCTGATCCTGCTCGGAAAGGGAGTCCAATTTGAATGTGGAGAGTTCGGTGAGACGGGAGCGCATGTGCGCGAGGCGCTGTTCGCGGCCGCTTTTCGAAAGGTCGGACCAGCGATCGTCGTAATCGTGACGGCCGACGTTGGTGGCATACTCCGGTTCGTCCTTGAGCGTTTCCTCAAAATAGCTCTTGAAGAAATCTTGAATGGAAGCGGAGGACGACTGCGCGTTGGTGCGAGGCGCGGAAAGCGAAAACAACGAAATGAGCGAGAGCAACCCAACAAATGCGAAAGTCTTTTTCATGGACGGCCCCTTTTTGTGGCGCGGGAATTGTATATCAGACGCGCCTTGAGAGCCTGGAGTTACATCTGCGGGGGCACAAAACCGTTGAATTACCTTTCTCTAAATCATATGAACAAAGGTAAGAAATTCGTAGCCGGGGGTACTGAGTGTTGCGTTCTCCGCATTTTTTGCGGTTTATACTACAATCCGCCCTCACGTCCCCAGTAGAATCAAGCTGACCGGCAATGTACATGGCCCGCTCAGGCCATGACCGATTTTGAGGGCAGCGCGGAGTGTTCCGCGCGCTCGGGCGCCGGCCTGGCTTCCCTCCATGAGGCAAACAGTGGCGGTTGGCAATACAAAACGCGTCTTGGGGCGACGATTCGAACGGGGCTTCAGCCTCGTTGAATTACTCGTGTCTATCGCCATCCTGACGATTCTGCTGATTGTTTCGATCCCGACGCTGCTCAAAGCATACCGTTCGTATCAACTGAAGGATGCGGCGTCCCGCTTTTCGGGAATACTGAAGTCCGCGCGTTTCAGCGCGATTCGAAAGAACACGCCCGTTGCCTGTCAGGTGAAAAAGATCGGAGCGAACTGGACGATTTGGGTGGACCTGAATGGAGATGGAACAGCGCAATCCACAGAACCGCAAACTCAGGTTGGCGGGCTCGTCTCGTTGCTGAATAGCGGTTCGGTGCCGGCGCCTACCGCAATTGCGGCGGCGATGGGGCCAGCCAGCCCCTCATTGAATGTGCTTTCTCCGGGAAATGCATCGGTCACGTACGACCAGCGAGGAGCGCGCAACTTTCCCGGCACGCCTCCCGTCCCTTCGGTCGACGTTTTTTACCTGGGAAATCCGAACATTGCGGATCTGGAATTTTGCGCAGTTGTGTTGCTGCCGTCGGGGACGGTGCAGGTATGGTCGGCCGGACCCGGCGGGACGTGGCAGCGGATCAGTTAGAGAATTTAACGATGAATCGCTACCCAATTCGAATGCGGAATGGCCGCACGGACGCGCGAGGGTTCTCGCTGGTGGAGATGCTCATCGCGACGCTGATTCTGATGATCGGCCTGGTCGGAATCGCGCAGCTCATTCCGGCTTCGATTCTGATCAACCAAAAGGGAAGATTGGATTCGACGTCGCTCGTTTTTGCGCAGAAAGTGCTGGACGAAATGCTAGCGCAACAACTGACGACACAGACGTTTGTTGAGGCGAACGGAGCGCTGTGCGCGACAGCGTGCCGGCTGGGGAATTCCGCAACGCCGGGAGTCGCGGTGGGAAACAGCTTTGGATTCAACGGCTATAAACAGCCGCTGATCGATTTTGGATCCCCGGCAGTGGACGACTACAGCTTTACGTACACGGATCCGAACGATCCGTTTGGGGTGACGTACGACGTGCGATGGGCGGTAGTAACCACGGTACAAGGAAGCACGGTGACGGGAAGAAGGTTTATTGTGGGAGTGAGGCAGTTGAACGGGCCGGGATTTGTGCCCGCGGTCACGCTGGATGCGATGAAGGAACAATGAGCAAACGAGACCGAACACGCGAAACAGGATTTTCGCTCATCGAACTGGTGATGGCGCTGGCGATTTTCCTGATCGTTTGCGGCGTTGCATTCGAAATGCTTTTGGGGGCGATGAAACGCTACCACGATGACTCGCAGCTTTTGAATTCATTCCAGGAGGCGAGGTTTGGTCTGGATCAGATGGTAAGGGATGTGAACGATGCAGGGTTTCCGCCGCGGAATCAGTTTGAAGCGGGTGTGACGCCCGCAGTGAATCTTTATGCTGCGACTGCGTTTGCGTGGAGCGGCACTTCCTATCCGAATACGCCGTGCACCATTGGCACGAATTGCGTCACGCCGAGTGACTACGACCTGATTGTGGAAACGGAAATAAATCCGAACGGTCCGGCGCCGCACACCGTGCAGTGGGTGCGCTACAAGCTGATCGGCACAACACTCTATCGCGGCGTCTTGGACAAGAGCGCATCGCCCTCAGCCGATCCCGATGCGTTGACGAGCGGGACGGACGTTCTGGTGCCGTACGTTCAGAACGTAATGAACAATCCGCCGGCGGCGCAACTCGCGGCATTGCAGGCGGTGTATCCGGCAATGTATCCCGGCGGAAACCCGGTGCCGATGTTCCAGTATTTTTGCGAGTCCGTGCCGCAGCCAAGAGCCTGTAGCGATCCCCTAGCCAGCACGAATGATCCGACTCACGTCGTGGGGGTGATCATCACTCTGATTGTGCAAGCGCCGACGACAGAGATGCAGACAGGAGTGCCGAGACTGGTGCAACTCAAGGGACAAGGACGGCGCATCAATCCTAACTAGGGGCCTAACCAAGGGCCGAATCAAAGGGACGTGTTGAAAGCAAGGAAGAAAACCCGGAGGAAGAGCGAAGAGTCAGGCATCGCGCTGCTGCTCTCGATCTTCGTGCTGCTCCTTGTGTGCGTCGTGGGTATTGCCATGTTGTCGGCATCCGGAACGGAGAGCTCACTCACCGGGAACTACCGCTCGGCAACGGCGGTTTACTATGCGGCACTTTCCGGACTGGAGGAAGGGCGCGGCCGGCTGCTGCCGAGGAATCCGGATTATCTTGGAACAACTGTTCTGCCCCCGACTCTTCCGCTCGGCCACGTGATTTACATCAAGAATCCTCTTCCTGGAGATCCGCCTTCGACAATTGATCCGACGAATTTAGGAAATCCCGCGACGTTTCCGGATACGGAATATGCCACGGAGTTTCCCGGTTATAGCCCGCCTTCGAATGTCCAGATAGTTTCTTCCGCGCCGACGATCACCAGCCCGGCAAATTCTCCAAATCCGCTTTATAAGTGGGTGCGAATCAATGCGCTGACAGAGAACGCACTGCAGATCAACGTGAATTGCAGTGGCGGAGGCGGATGCGGGAGCGGGGGATTCAATACGAACGCGCTGATCTATTATGACGGGACTAATCTGACAAGAACCGTGACGCAATATCAAGCGCTGGAAGTGACAGCGCTGGGAGCGCTGCCGGATGGAAGCAGAAAACTCCTACAGTATGTCGTCGCGACGACGAAGCTACAAATCCCGATTGCCGCGGCGCTAACGCTGGCGGGACCCGGTACGCCTGGGTATGTCCTTTCTTTCAACCCTCCGCCTTCCGCCACGTCTTACTACATAAACGGGAATGACCAGTCGGGAGGTGGCGGACTGGCATGCGCGCCCCTGCCCGCTTTACCTGGCGTCGGAGTGTATAACGCCAGCGATTACACGAGTATCGATGGAACGTTGTCGACGCCTCCCCCACGGGCAGGTCACTACACGGGAGCTGGAGGCGCTACGCCAAACGTTTCTTCTTCCCCGTATGTACACCCGAGCAATTCGACAGTAGATATGACCGATCCATTCTCGCTGACGAATTTTGTGCAGACGATCCAGGGAAGCGCGGATGCCGTGGTAGCGGGGCCGGCAACAGGCTCCGATATGCCGGGCGCGATGTCGTTTTCGAATCCGATGACGGTAGTGGTGAATGGAGATCTTTCCCTGAGCGGATTCACGGGATACGGATTGCTGGTCGTGACGGGCGCGCTCACTTATACGGGTGATTCCGGTTGGAAGGGAATTGTTCTCGTGATTGGGCAGGGAGCGATGCATGAGGTTGGCTCTGCGGACGGTGGCGAATTTGACGGGGCAGTATTTGTGGCGAACACAAACGGCGGAGGCGGAGGAGGAGGTGGTGGCGGCGGAATCTCGCTTGGCGACGCTATCTATACAGTTCAGAACCCGGGCGGTAAAGGCATTTACTACGACTCGTGCTGGATCGCCCAGGCACGGAGGCCGGTCAGTTACAAAGTGCTTTCGTTCCACGAAATTCCTTATCCGTGATTTACGGACCTGCTTTGGTGTGCTTTCCCGCCAGGCTGTATACTAGACTGATGCAAACGAGCCAAAAGAGCGCGCAGATGCATGGAACGACGGTCTTATGTGTGCGCAAAGACAACAAAGTGGTGTTGATCGCCGACGGACAAGTAACCATGGGCGATCACGTCATGAAACATTCCGCGAAGAAGACGCGGCGGCTGTTTCAGGATAAGGTTGTTGCGGGGTTTGCAGGTTCGACGGCGGACGCGATTTCGCTGTTCGAACGGTTCGAAGGAAAGCTGCAGGAATTTTCGGGAAATCTGCAGAAGTCCTCAGTGGAACTGGCCAAGGAATGGCGGAAGGACCGGGCGCTGCGGCACCTGGAAGCCCTGCTGATTGTGGCGGACGCGAAGGGAACATTTATTTTGTCCGGCAACGGCGACGTGATTGAGCCGGACGACGGGCTGGTGGCGATTGGTTCCGGCGGGACGTACGCGCTGGCGGCGGCGCGGGCCCTTGTGAAACACTCGAAGCTGGGGGCGAAGGACCTTGCGCTCGAGGCGATGCGCATCGCCAGCGAAATTTGCATTTTTACCAACGCCAACTTTACAGTGGAAGAGTTGTAGGGCAACGCGCGGGCGGGTTCCTGACTCAGAAAGATAGAAGCTCAAGAAAACAATGGCAAGCAAGTCCGATAAAGAAATAATTTTTATGCCGAATGGTGGAGCGCCTGCTCAAGCCGAGGGCGAGGAATTTCTTCCAGCGCTGGATGAGATGACGCCGCGGGAAATCGTGGCGGAGCTCGACAAATATATCGTGGGGCAAGGAGCTGCCAAGCGTGCGGTAGCGGTGGCGCTGCGGAACCGCGTGCGGCGGCAAAAACTTCCCGCGGAAATTGCAGAAGATATTCTTCCCAAAAATATTTTAATGATTGGGCCGACGGGAGTCGGCAAAACGGAAATTGCACGTCGGCTGGCGCGGCTGGCTGGCTGCCCGTTCGTGAAGGTCGAGGCTTCGAAATACACGGAAGTCGGATACGTGGGGCGCGACGTGGAATCTATGGTGCGCGACCTTGTCGAGACTTCGATTGACATGGTGCGCGAAGAAAAATTGGATGAAGTCGCCGACCGCGCGGAACAGGCCGCGGAAGAGCGGGTGCTCGATTTGCTTTTGCCGCCTCCACCGCCGCCCGCGCCAGGTACACCGGAGGCGGACGCGGCGGCGCAGCGGGATCAGAATCAGCGCTCACGCGAAAAATTCCGCGTGCAATTGCGCGAAGGCAAGCTGGACGAGCGGATGGTGGACATCGAAGTGCGCGAACGCACGATGCCGTCTTTCGAAATCATCTCCAATCAGGGCGTGGAGGAGATGGATGTAAATCTGAAGGACATGCTGAGCGGCATGTTCGGCCAGCAAAAGAAAAAACGGAAGATGTCCGTCGCGGACGCGTTTGAATACCTGATTCAGGAAGAAGAGAGCAAACTGCTCGATATGGACCAGGTGACGCGCGTCGCGGTGGAGCGCGCGGAGCAGATGGGGATTATTTTTATTGATGAGATAGACAAGGTTGCGGGGCGCGAATCGGGGCACGGGCCGGACGTTTCGCGCGAAGGCGTCCAGCGCGACATTTTGCCGATCATCGAGGGGACGACCGTCAACACGCGCTACGGAATGATTCGCACTGACCATATTTTGTTCATTGCGGCGGGCGCGTTTCACGTAACGAAGCCTTCGGACTTGATTCCGGAGCTGCAAGGACGGCTCCCGATTCGCGTGGAATTACAATCGCTGAAGGAAGAGGATTTTGTCCGCATCCTGACCGAGCCGAAGAATGCGCTGATCAAGCAGTACGTGGCGCTTCTGGAGACGGAAGGCATCAAGCTGAACATCACCGAGGATGCCGTGCAAGCGGTGGCGAAGTTCGCGACGAGCGTGAACGAACAGACGGAAAATATCGGCGCGCGGCGCTTGCATACGATTCTGGAAAAGGTGCTCGACGACATTTCGTTTGAAGCGCCGGATTTGAAAAAGAAATCCGTGAAAGTGGACTCGGCTTACGTGAACAAGCAGCTCGCCGACATCGTGAAGAACCAGGATTTGAGCCGCTACATTCTCTAAAATTTGAAAACGAGAAATGGAAATTAGAAAAGCGGAACGAGTTCTGTCTCACTGGCTGACCGCGAGAATTGCTCCTGTCCTCTGTTTCCTGCCCACAGTGTTTTTTTGCTCGGCTTGCGGTGCGCCGGGTGAGCCAACGCCGCCTTCTCCGCCAGTTCCAACGGCGATTACGGATTTGACCGCGCGGCAATCGGGCGATGGCACGCTGCTGACGCTGACGCTGCCAACGCACACGGTGACCGATGAGCGTCTTACGGCACCGCCATCCGTTGAGATATTTCGTGGCACGCTGAAGCCCGACGGGAAGCCCGACAACAAATCATTCCGATTGGTGTATACACTGCCGGGCACGCTGCTCGACACCTACACAAACGAAAAGCACATTCAATTCAAGGATCCGATTGCGCCGGAGGAGACGAGTGCACATCCAGGTACGACGTTCGCGTATCGGGTGCGAACGCGCGCTGCGAAGAAGCGCGATTCGGCCGATTCGAATACGGTGCTGGTGAAGATTTTTCCGGTACCTGAACGGGTGGTTGGGCTTGAAGTGAGAATTACTGAGCCGGCGGTTGAGCTGAGTTGGAAAGTCCCGAAAAAAACGTCCGGCGGCGCGACGCTCGAGCAGCTTACGGGTTATCGCGTAATGCGTGGGGAGATTGATCCATCGAGCGCAGAGGCGACTGCGCATGATATCGCGCAGGCAAAATGGAAATCGCCGCTAACGTTGCTTGCGCCAGCGCCCGAAAATTCGTATCGAGACACGCTGTTCGAATTCGGCAAGACATATGTCTACGTGGTGCGGGCGGTCGCCATCGCGGGCGACGGGCCGGTGGAGTCGGACGATTCCGGACCGGTGGTTGTCACGCCGGTGGACACCTTCCCGCCGGCCGTGCCGTTGAACCTAGTTGCAGCGGTTACCACGCCACCCGGAGGCGCGCCCGTTGTGGACCTCTCGTGGTCCATGAACCTGGAAAACGATTTGGCGGGCTATCGCGTTTACCGGAGTGACCGGCAGGACGCACGCGGGCAGCTTTTGACTCCAGAATTGTTGCCCGCGCCCGCGTATCGTGATATTTCAATGCAGCAAGGGCATCAATATTGGTACAGTGTGACCGCCGTGGACCGCGCGGGGAACGAAAGCGGCGCGGCTTCGGTTGCAGCGGACCTGACGCAACTTTCGCAATAGCCACGGGTTTAGTTCGAACGCTTGGGAGCCCAGTGCCCATGACTTTCGCGGCGCATTTACCCGGTTACAAGCACTACGACGCGTTGAAGGATTCCGCGTTCCGGATGGGCGTGTATATCGGCATATGCCTGTTCGCTGCGTTTGCGGCGTGGCTGGTGGTGGCAAACCGGTTCCCGATTTTCGACCGTGTTGCGCGGGAGCGGAATATTCTGGCGATTGCGGTAATTCTCTTGTTCGCGGCGATGCCCATCCTGCGCTTTTTCCGGAGACCGGGGAAAATGCTGCTTTCCGGCGCAATCGCGTGGGCGATTTTCAGTTTTCTCTACCGCGTGATTGAAATATTTTTCGCCGGGCTCGCTTCCTGGCATGGCGCCTGGCAGGTGTTCATGGCTGGGATTGTTCTTTACTTAATTGCGGCCACGCTTTCGTGGGTTCTTGGCGTGGTGTGGCGCGTGCGGGCCGCTCATTCGTCGACGCGAGAGAATCATCAACTGACCTGATACACTTTCCTCCATGAAAATTTGCCGGTTCGTGGGGACGGATTTGCCTGCGCCGCGGTTTGGAATTTTGGAGGGCGATTCCATTGCGGAAATCACGGGAGTTCCGTGGGGCGCGGACGGCTTGAAGAAGAGTGGACGATCGTTTTCTGCAGCGAGCGTGCGATTGGTGGCGCCGGTCGCACCATCAAAAATTGTTTGCGTCGGACGAAATTATGCTGCGCATGCCGCCGAGCTTGGAAATGACGTACCGAAGGAACCGTTGATCTTTTTGAAGCCGCCGAGTTCGATTGTCGGACCGGGCGAGCCCATCGTGCTTCCAAAATATTCGAACAAAGTGGAGCACGAAGGGGAGTTGGGGCTGGTTGTCGGACGCAGGGCCGCGCATCTTTCGAAGTCCGACGACGCGCTGTCTTATCTCTGCGGCTACACGTGCGTGAATGACGTCACCGCGCGCGATTTGCAGAAATCCGATGTGCAATTTACCCGCGCCAAAGGATTTGATACGTTCTGCCCGGTTGGGCCATACATCGAGACGGAATTGAATCCCGCGGATGTGCTTGTGGAGTGCCGCGTGAACGGGGCGGTGCGGCAATCTGCGCGGACGTCCTTAATGATTTTCTCGCCGGCGTTTGTGGTGCGCTGGATTTCGCGGATGATGACGCTGGAGCCAGGCGATTTGATTGCCACGGGAACGCCGGCCGGTGTGGGGCCGCTGGCCCCTGGAGACAAGGCGGAGGTCTTTGTCGAGGGGACTGGAGTGTTGTCCAATCCGGTGCATGGCGCACAAGGCTGATGCCGCGCCCGCAAGCGACTTCCGCTAAAATAAGAAACTCCAAAGAACCTTGGGAGTCTGCGCGTTGAGTAATCTGTTTAGCGATCCGAAAGCCGTACTTGCACTTGCCGCGGCCGTTCTTGCCGGAATCGGCATCCTCTTCTATGCGTTTTTTCGTCCTTCGGCGGATCCGGAAGAGGCCGAGCGCAAGCGGCGTTTGCATTTGAATCAGATTGGCCGCATTGCAGAAGGGCAGGTCGTGGAGCTTATGCAACATCCTGCCGAAGAGGGGCACGCACCGAAAGGGCTTTTTAGTTCGAAGGCGCGGCCACTGGCCGGGAGATTGCGCCACATCGTTTCTTATACCTATTCTATTTCCGGCGTTACGTATCAGACGGGACAGGATATTACGGGCCTCGAAAGCCAGGTGCGTCTCGAGCGGCTCGTCGCGGGCCAGCCGGCAAGCATCAAATACGACCCTTCAAATCCTGTGGATTCGATTCTTGTTGCCGACGATTGGTCCGGCCTGCGTTGAAGGCGCCGTTAGCCAAACTGCTGTTGAGCTCTTGCAATCTGCGTTATTCTCATCCCGGCAATGAATGAGCGGCCGGAGTTACCCATGAAAATGGTGGTGGCTTCCATCCTGGTTGTGCTGCTGACGGTGGCGATGGCGCTTGCGGCGATGTATGCGCTGGTGATCACGACAGAGCACGTGACGGCGATAAGTTCGACTGCACAGCGCGCGGTCGCGATATGCGCCGAGCTTTTGCTCGGCGTGGTGTTGCTGTTGGGCACGGTTTGGGTTGCGACACATTTTGCCGTGCGCATTTTTGGCACGAAGAATTCGCCTGCCGATGGAGGTCCGCTTGTCTGAGAACGTTTCCCGTGCTCGCGCTCCTTTGACCCACGCCGGAAAGGACCGGTTGGAAGAGTTGCGCCGCCGTAGCGAAGAGGCGGAAGCCGGTGGTGGTCCCGAGCGCCGCGAACGCGAGCACAAGGCAGGCAAGTTAACGGCGCGCGAGCGCATTAACTTGCTTTTGGATGAAGGTACGTTTGAGGAGCTGGACAAATTCGTGCGTCATCGCTGCACGGATTTTGGCATGGAAGAGCAACGGCCAGCGGGGGACGGCTTCGTCACCGGATTTGGAAAAATTGAAGGGCGGCTAGTGTACGCCTTCGCGCAGGATTTCACGGTGTTTGGCGGATCGCTTTCCGAGACGAACGCGCTGAAAATCTGCAAAATCATGGACCTGGCGATGCGCGCAGGTGCACCTGTGATTGGGCTGAACGATTCAGGCGGGGCGCGCATTCAGGAAGGCGTTGCCTCGCTCGCGGGTTATGCGGATATTTTTCTGCGCAACACACTTGCAAGCGGCGTAGTGCCGCAAATCAGCGCCATCATGGGGCCGTGCGCCGGCGGCGCGGTCTATTCGCCCGCAATCACTGATTTCATTTTCATGACGCGCGAAAATTCTTACATGTTCGTGACCGGCCCGGAAGTGATCAAGACCGTCACTCACGAAGAGGTGACCAAGCAAGAGCTCGGCGGCGCGATGACGCACAACGAGAAAAGCGGCGTCGCGCATTTTATTTCGCGAGATGATGCGGACTGTTGCGCCATGATTCGCGAGCTGCTGAGTTTTTTGCCTTCGAACAATCTGGCAGATCCGCCCCATCGCGCGACGAATGATTCCCCCATGCGGCGGGAAGAATCACTGAATTCGCTTGTGCCGGAAGACCCGCTGAAGCCATACGACATCAAGGACGCGATCCACGCCATCGCCGATGAAGGTTACTTCTTTGAAGTGCACGAGCACTTTGCGAAAAATATTGTTGTCGGCTTCGCGCGGCTCGATGGGCGGCCCGTTGGCGTCGTCGCGAACCAACCGGCGTTTCTCGCAGGTACGCTCGACATCAATGCGTCGGTGAAGGGGGCGCGCTTCGTGCGGTTCTGCGACGCGTTCAACATTCCGCTGATCACATTCGAAGACGTTCCCGGATTTTTGCCCGGCACGCAGCAGGAATTCGGCGGGATCATCCGTCATGGAGCGAAACTTCTTTATGCGTTCGCGGAAGCGACCGTGCCGAAAATCACCGTGATTACGCGCAAGGCGTACGGCGGCGCGTATTGCGTTATGGCTTCAAAGCACATTCGCACCGACGCCAATTTCGCGTGGCCGACGGCGGAAATTGCCGTGATGGGGCCGGAAGGCGCAGTGAATATTGTTTACAAAAGGGAATTGGATAAGGCGCCGGAAGCGGAGCGCGAAAAGCTTCGTCAACAAAAAATCGCGGAATTTCGCGAGCGCTTTGCAAACCCGTTCATCGCCGCGGAACGCGGCTACATTGACGCCATCATCGAACCGGCGGAGACGCGGGCAAAGATCATTACCGCCCTGCGTGCGCTTGAGAACAAAAAGGACACAAATCCGCGCAAAAAGCACGGAAATATTCCGCTGTAGGTTCAGGAGCTCTCGATGTCTTTGCGCAAATTTGTTTTTCTGTTTTGTCTCAGTGTTCTTCTTGGACAGCGAGTTCCCGCCCAAATAAAGACCGTAGCCGAGCGACTCGGCTATCCCGCCGATACAAAACTGCTGATCATCCACGCAGACGATCTTGCGATTGCCCATTCGGAAGACGCGGCCAGTTTCGAAGCGCTGGATAAAGGTGCGGTCACTTCCGCGAGCATCATCGTGCCCGGACCGTGGCTTACGGAAGTCGCCGAATATGCCAAGACGCACCCTGACGCGGACCTCGGCCTACATCTGGCGCTGACGAGCGAATGGAAAACGTTTCGCTGGGGATCGGTTGAGTCAAAGGATAAGGTCCCGTCGTTGCTCGATTCAGCCGGCACCCTTTGGTCACTGACCGAACTCGTCGCGAAAAATGCGAAACCTCAAGAGGTGGAGCGGGAATACCGCGCACAGATACAACGCGCGATGGCGCTTGGTATTCGCCCGACGCACTTGGATACGCACATGGGATCGGCACTGGCAACTCCGGAGATTCTTGCGGCGTATGTGAAGGTCGCGCACGAATTTCACTTGCCGATTCTTGCACCAAGAATCCCGGGTGATCCGCTTAAGTTGTCGGCTCTACTATCCGAGAAAGACGTAATGGTAGATTCCGTGGTCATCGCGAATCCGAGCGTTCGGCCGGACCAATGGAAGGAATTTTATCTGGACGCGATCAAGAACATGAAGCCGGGCTTGACGGAAATTATCGTTCATCTCGGCCAGGACGATGCGGAGCTGCAAGCAGTAATGGTGGATCATCCGGACTATGGCTCCGCCTGGCGCCAGCGCGACTTCGATGTTGTGAGCAGCCCAGAAATGAAAAAAGCCATGCAGGACAATCACATCGTCCTAATCAAATGGAAAGATCTGCAAAAGCTCGTGCGATGATTTCCGATGTAGTTTACTTCAGCAAATATTCCCTTAGGAATTCCACGGTCGCATAGAACTGAAAGTCCTGGTTCGTCTTCTTGCGGTAGCCGTGGCCTTCATCTTTGGCCATCAGGTACCACACGGTGGTGCCTTGTTTTTTCAATGCGCCGACAATCTGTTCTGATTCGCTGACCGGTACGCGGGGATCATTTTTCCCGGCGACGACCATCATCGGTTTCTTGATTTTCTCGATGTTATTCATCGGCGCGATTTTCTCAAGGAAGTCGTGCATTTTGGGATCGCGCTCATCGCCGTATTCCACGCGGCGCAAATCGCGACGATAAGCTTCGGTATGCTCGAGAAAAGTCACAAGATTAGACATGCCGACAATGTCCACCGAACAGCGAATGCGGTCGCTATAAAACGTGGAAACAGCCAGCGTCATGTGGCCGCCGTAGCTTCCGCCGGTCACGCAGATGCGGCTGGCGTCCAGCTCCGGTTGCGCTGCGATCCAGTCAAACAGCGCATTGATGTCCTTGTACGTGTCCTCTCGCTGAAATCCGTTGTCCAGCAACGAAAACGTTTTTCCGTAGCCCGTCGAGCCCCGCACATTGGGAAAAATCAGCGCGATACCGAGTTCATTCAAATAGTAGTTGCTGCGTCCCAAGAACGTCGGGAGTGACTGGCCCTCCGGCCCACCGTGAATCACGACCAGCACGGGCCGCTTGCCGGCAAACTTTGCCGGCGGCTTATACAAGAATCCCGAAATCATTTTTCCATCAAAGCTCTTCCATTTCACAAGCTCGGCCTCGGGAAAGCTGTCAGTCTTTACCGCCGTTTCGCTTGCGGTCCATCGCTCCATTTTTCTCGTGGTCACGTCAATCGAGTAAGCATCGCCGGGCCCGCGCGCATTGTTCAACGAAAATCCGAGGTCGCGCCCATTTGCATTCCAGCGAATCGCGCCAATGACGCCAATGGGAGTTTCCAATTTGCGCGCGGCGCCCTTTTCCGCCGTATCGAGTTCGCGCAGAACGCTGAGCCCGGCTTCGTTGGTGACAAACGCGATTCGCTTGCCGTCACGAGAAAGGTCGAAACCCTCGACATCCCACGGAATATCTATGGTCAGGAACTTGTGCTCTTTGGTTGAGAGATTCACATACGCGAGCCGGTGAAATTCGGAATCCTTGTCCGTCGTGACGTAAATGCCTTTTCCGTCTTTGCTGAAATGACCGCCTTCGTAGGAAATTTTCTCCGTGCCGCTGCGGCCAATGAATGGAGTCTTCTCTCCGGTCTTCGTATCCACCAGCCATAAATAGGATTCGTTGATGGACAAGCCCTCCGCCAACAAAATCTTGGAGTCATCTGGCGACCAATCGAGCGGCTCCCATCCGCCGCCTTCGAGTTTTGTCAGCAAGTGATCCGATTTTGGGTCTGCGGGATTCATCACCCATAAATCCGTATCTTTGCCCGTGCGTCGCGTGGACATGTATGCGAGCTGATCTCCGCCCGACGACCACGGCCCCATCAAGTTCCGCGCTTTTCCATCCGTCAGCAGCGTCGCGTCGCCGGTTTTCGTGTCGTAGTGATAAAGCTGATACCACTCGCCTCCGCCGATATCCTTTGAGAACACAAAATAGTCTCCGCCGTTCGGATGAAATCTGGCGTTCGTGACAGAGTCCGTGAAAAAGGTGAGTTGTTGGCGCTCTCCGCCCGGCTGTTTCACAAGGTGGATTTGCGGCGTATCCGCAAACCGCGTCGCGATCAGCATTTCGCGCGTTGCCGGATTCCAGTCCACAAAATTCGCACTGCGGAACGACGCATACCTTCCCGCAGTTTCTGCCAGCGACGCCGGTACCTTTGCGATCCCGTCCACGACCAAATTATCGGTCGGCGCAATCGTAGCCTCTTGCGCCTTGGCGCACGAACTCAGCCCCACTCCCAGCGCAACTGCCAGCAATATTTTTCTGTTCATCCTGGTCCCCCAGAAAGTCCCCCAAAAAGCGCGTTGATGGTGACAAAGGAGCCGCAGCTGGGCAAGATCAAATATAAATGAAGGCATAGCAGCGCTGGCCGACTCCGAAAAAGAGTTTTCGTGCGTTATTTGTTTTGGCTAAGCCTTTTATTTATAGCTACTTGCAAAAAACAGAATTTCTTTGCGGAAAATGTCGAATTTCCCCGCACCGATTCGTCGCCCCAGTAGAGAATGTTGGGAGCAAGGTTGGCTGACTAGAAACCCTCGCTGCCAAACGGAACTCAATCAAATGCAATGAGGAGAACAACCGATGAAGTTCATGATTATTGTCAAAGCGACGAAGGATACGGAAGCGGGAGTCATGCCGAAGGAGTCCATGTTCGCGGCGATGGCCAGCTATCACGAAGAGCTTGTGAAGGCAGGCGTGCTGCTCGATGCAACCGGCTTGCAGCCGACGTCCAAAGGCTGGCGTATAAGATATTCCGGTTCGAAGCGCAGCGTGATTGACGGCCCCTTTACGGAGACCAAAGAACTCATCGCCGGCTATACCCTGATCCAAGTGAAAACGCGCGAAGAAGCCCTGGAATGGTCGCGCCGCTTCCCTAATCCCGTTGGCGAAGGTTTGGACGCCGAAATCGAGGTCCGCCAGCTCTTCGAAATGGACGATTTCGAAAAAAACGAGGCCACCGACCGCTTCCGTAAAATGGAAGCCGAACGCAAGAAATAATTCCGGAATCATGTCGATTTTCGCCCGGCTCGTTCGACGTATAGTAGAGCCCAAAGAAGTGAAGCTCACGAGGCTCCGGCCCGCTGCCGGAGCTTCGAACTTTAGTCAGGAGACACCGAGATGAAATTTCTAAGTGTTTATAGAACCAAGGAACGCAACACCCCGCCGACCCAAGAAGAAATGGAACGCATGGGCAAGCTGATCGAAGAAGGGATGAAATCAGGACGGCTCCTCGGGGTCGAAGGCTGCATGCCCAGTGCGACCGGAGCGCGCATTCGGCAGAACAACGGCACTGTCGTCGTTACTGACGGGCCCTTCACGGAATCAAAGGAAGTCATCGGTGGGCTGGCCATTGTCCAGGCCGGTTCGAAAGCCGAGGCGATCGAGTATGTGCGCGAGTTTCTTCGGATTGTCGGTGGTGGGGAAGACGGGGAATGTGAGCTTCGGCAACTCTTTGAGGCCGGCAACTCGCCCTGCGTTGCAGATAGAGCCGCCGGGGCTTGACTGGTTGGCCTTGTTGTGGCCGATGTTTAGATTGGTTCTTTTCTCAATTTCATTCACACGGCAGCACTTTTTCTCGGGCGGCCTATGGCTTACCCTGAGAAGCTGCCGTGTCTACCATTGAAACCCATGGAGCGATTGAAGGGGTTTGGCGCATCGAGTCCGCGCGGCTTATCGCCGGGCTCGCGCGCATCGTCCGTGACGTTGGCATAGCGGAAGAACTCGCGCAGGACGCGTTGGTCATTGCACTCGAAAAATGGCCCGAATCGGGCATTCCGGACAATCCCGGCGCGTGGCTCATGGCCACGGCAAAACACCGCGCACTCGACCATTTCCGCCGCAACAAACTTCTCGAACGCAAACACGAGGAACTTGGCCGCGAATTGAAATCGCAGCAGGAATCGGCTTTGGCGAATTTCGAAATTCCGGAAAATCGCGAGATCGAAGACGATCTCCTTCGCCTGGTGTTTATTTCGTGCCATCCGATTCTTTCGACCGATGCGCGCGTTGCTCTGACGCTTCGCCTGCTCGGCGGTCTTACAACCGCGGAAATTGCGCGCGCGTATCTGCTTCCGGAGCCGACGATTGCGCAGCGAATCGTTCGCGCAAAGCGCACGCTCTCCGAAGCGCATGTACCGTTTGAAGTGCCGGCGGAGAATGAACGCGCGGCACGGCTCTCGTCAGTCATCGAAGTCATCTATTTGATCTTCAACGAAGGTTATACCGCGACGGCCGGGAGCGACTGGATGCGTCCGGCGCTTTGCTCGGACGCTGTGCGGCTCGGCAGAATGTTGGCGGAACTCGCCCCAAAAGAAGCCGAAGTGCACGGGCTTGTCGCGCTCATGGAAATTCAATCCTCGCGGTTCGGCGCACGAACGACTCCATCCGGCGAGCCAATTTTATTGTTGGACCAAAACCGCGCGTTGTGGGACCACCTCTTGATTCGCCGCGGGCTCGCCGCGCTCGCTCGCACACAACAACTTGGCGCGGTGGGCCCGTATGTCTTGCAAGCCGCGATCGCCGCCTGTCATGCCCAGGCGCACACTGCCGAAGAAACCGATTGGGCGCAAATCGCGGATTTATATTCGCAGCTCGCGGCGCTGCTTCCTTCTCCGATTGTGCAACTCAATCGAGCCGTCGCTGTCTCGATGGCGCATGGTCCCTCAGCTGGACTCGCCATGGTGGACGCGCTTAGCGCGGAGCCTGCGCTGAAGAATTATCATCTCCTGCCCGCTGTCCGCGGCGACTTTCTCGCGAAACTCGGCCGCTTCGCAGAGGCCCGCGATGAATTCGCGCGTGGCGCTGCACTCACCCAAAACGCCCACGAGCGCGAATTCCTCTTCGAACGCGCCCGCAAGGCTGATTCCGGACAGTTGTAATCTCGCCGACCGGTGCTAATGATTTCCGAAAGGTTGGAAGAAGTTCCCCAGCACTTGGTGGGCAACGTGTTGACCCAACACAAGGCCCTGCAGCACCGAATGGTGATAGTGAAAGCCAGCATATATGCGTGCGTACTCGACCTCTTTTTCAAGATCTTTCACGCTGTCGAAAGTATGCACGTGCGCGGGATTGAAGACCGTGCCGCTGACGGTGAAGTTCACGTAAGGGGTTCCGAAATAGCCCATCAAGATAGTCGCGACTGCGCCCGTAAGACACCCGTGGCCGGCTGGATATTCCCTCGCCCTTGCCCCGGCGCCATAGCCAGCCTTTCGTGGCTTGATGGGGAAACCGGGACGTAGAAAATATCGCCTTAGACATCAAAGTGGCGTCTAGGCAGCGACAAGAAGCCTCGGAACATTCAGTCCGTGCCCGGGTTTCCGAATCTTTCCAGTTCACCCGCGCGTATACTTAGGCAGGTCCCGACGAAGTTTTCCGGTCATCACTCATTCTTCGGAAACAGGAGCGTGCAGGCATGCGATTGGCCCTCTTAATTCTTTAGATGCGAAAGGAGAATCGCAATGGCAAGCCTGTTTCAATCACTGCGGTGGGTGCACATCGCTGCGGGCAGCATCGCGCTGATATTGTTTTGGATTCCGGCCATCGCCCGCAAGGGCGGTAAGACCCACATCCGCGCAGGATGGGTCTATGTCGCGTGCATGTCCGTGGTTGTCGTGACGGCGTTCGCTATGAGCGGACTCGCTTTCACCATTCCTGTTACCGTTCGGCAGATCGCGCAGCCGCTTTCGCCCGCAGAGCTCTCGGATTTTCTGCGCGGCCAACGGGTCTTTGCGACCTTCCTGGCCTACTTGGCTGCCATCACCCTTGCGTCAGGCTGGCAAGGAATCTGGGCGGCCGAGACAAAGCGCGAGCCGAAAGCGATGCGCACGCCTTTCACTTTGACTCTCAACGTGGTGGTATTCCTCGCTGGCTTGACGGTGCTTTTCCTCGGAATTAAGTATCGCAACGGGCCGTTGATTGGCCTGAGTCCTATCGGTCCTTTCATTGGAGTTGGAAATTTGCGTTACTTGCTGAGTGATTCACATCCGCGAATGCACTGGTGGTATGAGCATCTTGGCTCAATGATTGGCACGGGCGTTGCGGGTTACACGGCCTTCCTGGTGTTCGGTGGCTCGCGGTTGTTTCCTTCGTTCGCGCGAAGCCAGCTGTACACAGTTTTCTGGATACTGCCAAGCCTGATCGGCGTCCCTGTCATCTTCATGACGATTGCCTACTATCAACGGAAATTCAGCGACGCCAACCGCGCATCGGGTGTTTCCTGACCAGCTCTAAAGCCGGATTCCTAAACCTACGCCCGAACTCTAGCTCTGCAGATGCAATCGGTCTCCCGTGGACGATTGCAGAAGCGCACACTTGCGCCGGTATTCCCTGGGAGCTACACCCATCTCTCGTCTAAAGACACGACTGAAAGAACTTTCCGACCTGTATCCAACGGCTGACGCCACCTCAGAAAATGACCTATGGTCCGCGCGAATCATGCCGCCTGCTTTGTGCATCCGCCACTGCGTAAGGTATTCGAAAGGCGTCTGGCCCAAAACGGTCTTAAATTTTAGGGCAAACGCAGACCTCGACATGCGCGCTTCGCGAGCCAGTGACGCAACAGACCAGCTCCTATCAAGCCTCGCATGCATTGCCTCCATGGCCTTGCTGAGATGCTTGCCCGATAGGGCAGCCAGCCACCCTTTCGGCGGAGCCGTCGCGTTGCTCGCGTAAGCCCGAATTGCGTAGATAAACATCGATTCATAAAGACAACTGATCAAGCGCGAGGAATCCATGCCGGGCGGTTTCTGCCGCGAAAAGATCCAGTATGGATTGGAAGGCATCACTTCGATTCTGTTCAAAGCGCAAGTGCAGATAACGGGGCAGAATCGTGGAAACGACCTCGAAAGCACTCATGCCAAACGACGCGCTCACCAAAGTTGTGAGCGAGCCGCCTCCTCCGTAATGAATCACACGATCCACTTCTCATTTTCTTAATTCTCTGTAATCGACGACCGCGGAACGCGCATGATCCATCACTGTAAAGGGCTCATCGCTGAGAATGAAAATGAAAACATCCCCGCTCGAGAGCGGGATGGCTTGCCGCTGGCTCTTGAATTTCAGAAACGCCGATCTGACCATCAAAGCAAAGCGTATCCGCGGCACCGTATCCCCCGAGTAGTGAAACTCCCACTCATACAATCGTTGAGACTCCCCGAATCAAAAATCGCCAAGCCACTCGCGAACTTCTTCTCGACCGCGCCCGTAAGGCCGCTTCCCACGCGATCTAGCAAGTTCCTCGGCTTACAGAATCACGGATGCTTCCTCAAAATTCAGCCGAGGATTACGTGGATAGAGCTTGGTTCGGTCTCCGTAGCCCAGGTTGCAAAGCAGATTCACCTTCCATTTCCCGTCGGGAAAGAATGCCGCATTCAGTTTCTCTGCGTCGAAACCGGACATCGGTCCGCAATCTAATCCCAAAGCACGCGCGGCCAGGATGAAATAGGCAGCCTGCAATGAACTGTTGCGGAACGCGTTCTCCTCAATTAGAGGTTTATTTCCGGCGAAATAGGAACGCATGTCCGCATGGGGAAAGAGCCGGGGAAAATTCTCGTGAAATTCCGTGTCCCAGGCGATGATCACCGTTATGGGAGCTGCCATGGTTTTGTCGACATTCCCTGGCGCTAGAACCGGCTTGAGGAGTGCCTTGGCACCGGGCGTAGTCAGAAAAACGAATCTGGCGGGTGAGCCGTTGGCGCTGGTCGGTCCCAGACGCGCCAATTCGTAAGCCTTGCGCAGGAGCTCTATTGGCACGGGTTCAGAAAGCCAGGTGGAGTGGGTCCGCGCTTCACGAAATAGTTGGTCGAGGGCCTCCTGTGAGATCGGCGTTTTGATTGCGCCAAGATTCGACGGTTCAGATTGACTGTGCATTTTGATTTCTCCTTTTAGGCGCGTTCAGCGCGAGCGACGGGCATCCAAACTAAACGGCCCTGCACCGAACTGCGAAATCAGCAGTGCACCGCCGAGCATGGAGACGTTCTTCATGAACAGGATCATTTGGATCTGCGCCATCATGGGATCGGTTACGGTCCAGAACTTGTGCATCATCAACGTGACCGGAATCAGGAACAGCACGATGATCCATGCCCCAAGTTTTGCGCGATAGCCCAGCAAAATGCTCAATCCGCCTGCGATCGCCAGCATGCCAGAAAGCGGAACCGCGATCGAAGCCCAAGGTACGCCTTGCGAAGCCGCATAGCCGACGGTTTGCCTGTTAAAATGATTGGCTCCAGCCATCAGGAAAATCAGCGCGAACAAAAACCGTCCCAAAACGACCACCGCTCCGCGCCAAAAGCTTGTTGCCTCCGCATTTTTGGAAATTGCGATCGAATCCGTTGCCATGAACTCCCCCCTTTTGTTTGTGAGTCCGCCTAGTAAGAACCGGGCAAACTTAGTTCGTCTGCACGGGCCAGAATCGATTTCCTTCTGTTTTCAATCAGCGCCCTGCTGACTCGGCGTTCTTTGGAGCTGGGAAATTCGTTCGAGCCCACGCCGAAAACTTTGTCGGTTGCCGGCCTGCGATCTTGTTTGCGAGCGCAATTTGATCGGACGAATCCGAACCCAGATACGTATGCGCTTGCCAGTAACCGATCATCTCGGCTACTTCCGCTGCACCCGGAAAAGCACCGGCGAAAATCTCCTTTGGGATCTGCTTGTATGAGAGATGGTGACCCTGTCGATTCAGAGTCTCAACGATTCCGTTGAAGCTTAGAAAATCACCGACGAGTGGCAGATATTCGCCATTGCCCGCCTGGTCTGGATGTGCGAATGCTCCAGCGACGATGTCGCCGAGTTCGCGGATGTCGCCCATGTGAAGGCAACGCACATCGGGATTAAGCGGAAGAGCCCACCCCACGGACCCGTCTGGCTGCTCTCGCGGAGCGAGAAAGCCCACAAAATTCTGGTAGTAGCCGGGCGCGATGACGAACGTATGATTCGCAAACCCAGCTTCTTTCACTATCCGATCAACCTCGGCCTTGCCGGTGAAGTGCGGAACGTCGAACTTGCCCCCGCTGATCGCTTCTACATTGGGCAGCGTGGACCAGACAAAGTGTTTGACACCGGCATCTTTGGCAGCGCGTACCGCCGCCGTGGCCTGCTTGAACTCTCCAGTACCTGCTTCCCGAAAGTTTGTGACCAGAAAGACGCCATATGCCCCTTTGAATGCAGTTTCGAGCGTTTCCGGGTGGTCCAGGTCCCCTTTGACGACCTCTTCGGCGAGTTGGCGATGCTTGTCTGGATCGCGAACCAGGGCGCGCACCTTGAATTTGCTGCTGGCTTGCAGGGCGCGTACAACTCCGCCTCCCTGCTGCCCCGTAGCACCGAACACGGCGATCAGCTTCTTGTCTGCAGGTTCCATATGCAGTGTGCCTCCCTTTCACTATCTATCAATGCCAATTCTATTGACATAGATACATTCTACTGGACATCGGTTATATAAAAGGGCAAAATAGTTTCGTCATGGCCAAAAACTCGCGAGACCCGGTTCACTGTTGGCTGGTTTTGGGGAAGGCCTTTCACGCAGCCGCGAAATATCTTTATGCGGGACTAGAGGAGACGGGAATCGACGATACCGACTTCCGGATACTCGAAGTGCTCTTAAACAAAGGGCCTTTGCCGGTGAATACGATCGGCCCAAAGGTTTACCTTACGCCCGGCTCGATCAGTGTGGCCATCGACCGCCTGTTGGATAGAGGCCTGGTAAGCCGGGTCGAGAGCCCTGAAGATCGGCGCGTCCGCATCGTATCGCTGACGGCAAAGGGCAAAGCATTGATTGCTCCAATTTTTCGCAAACACGCTGCCGAAATTGGAAAAGTGTTTGCCGTTGCGAGTCCGAAAGAATTGCGAAGCCTCGAAACAATGCTGAAAAAGATTGGCAAGTGCGCCGAAAGACTCGGGAGCGGAATCAAACCAAGGCTTTGAAGTTGCCTTTTGGAGACTGGTTACACATAGAAGGCGCACAACTCGAGTTCAGCCCAGCCAAACTCCCATCGCACTTTCCCGTGCAAAACAATAGCAGCCTCAGGCACAACACAAACCTGCCGCAGGCCCAGGACTCGTAGGATCAGGCAAGAAGTTCCATGAATTAGGCAAGCTCTTACTCAGCCTTAGGACTACACTTTCTTCGTCAAGCAAACGCCATTCAAGGCCTTAGAACGGCCTCGCACGAACTGCGAAAGTGAAGGGCAAATCGCTCGAAGGAGAAACAATGCAAAAGCGCAAACTTGGAAAAAGCAATCTGGAAGTCTCCGCCCTTGGACTTGGCTGTATGGGCATGAGCTTTGGCTTAGGCCCAGCCATGGACAAGCAGGAAGGAATCAAGCTGATCCGCGCCGCGGTCGATCGTGGCGTCACATTCTTCGATACCGCTGAAGTTTACGGTGCCTACACCAACGAAGAACTCGTAGGCGAAGCTCTCGCGCCGTTCCGCGACCGAGCGGTGATCGCCACGAAGTTCGGCTTCAAAATCGATCCGAACACCCGAAAGCAGGCCGGGCTCGACAGTCGTCCAGCCCACATCAAGGAAGTCGCCGAGGCTTCGCTCAAACGGCTCAAGACCGACGTCATTGACCTGTTCTATCAGCACCGCGTCGATCCAGAAGTGCCCATCGAAGACGTCGCCGGAGCTGTGAAAGACCTCATCCAGCAAGGGAAAGTAAAACACTTCGGACTATCGGAAGCGGGCGCCAAAACGATTCGCCGGGCGCACGCCGTTCAGCCGGTCGCCGCTCTCCAGAGCGAGTATTCGCTCTGGTTCCGGGAACCGGAAGCGGAAATTATTCCCACGCTCGAAGAACTCGGCATTGGTTTCGTTCCGTTCAGTCCACTAGGCAAAGGCTTTCTCACTGGCGCGATTAGTGCGGACACGAAGTTCGACGCCAACGACTTTCGCAACATCGTTCCCCGTTTCACCGAGGAAAATCGCAAAGCGAATCAGGCAATGGTCGATCTGATCGGCGAGTTCGCGCAGCAGAAAAATGCGACGCCTGCCCAGATTGCGCTTGCCTGGCTGCTCGCGCAAAAGCCTTGGATCGTCCCAATTCCCGGCACGACCAAGCGTCATCGCCTCGAAGAAAACATCGGTGGCGCTGCGGTCGAACTTTCGACGGCAGATCTCCAGCAGCTCGAAGCCGCAGCTTCAAGAATCGCCGTTCAAGGCGCTCGCTATCCGGAAGCGTTCATGAAAATGGTGGGCCGCTAGGGGAGGCCGGTCGTCAAAAGCCGGGAACGCGAAACGTAGTTTATGCTTGTCGCTGAGGAAGCCGCGGAACGTCGCATGCTCAAAAGTGCACGAGTGAACGGAAAAGCCGCTGGTTACCAGCGGAAAGGCAAAGTGTCGCTCTCAGGCGAAACAGACACCACCCAACTGGCACGCCGCATTGCCGCTTACGCTCCGCACGACGGCACATTCGAACTCAGCGTTCCCGGCCTTCACGTCAGCCGCATCTCAAATATCGAAAAGCGGTGCGTGCACGGCCTGCGCACCGCGTCCTTGGTTGTCGTTGCGCAAGGCGAGAAAACCATCACCGTCAGCGGCGAAGTCTACAAATACGACTCTTCGCAGATGATCGTCTTCTCGGTCGCCCTTCCTCTCACCGCGCAAATCACTCGTGCCAGCCATGCCGCGCCTTACCTATCAGTGAAACTCGACCTCGATCCGCGCAAAATTGCCGACCTCGTCTTGAAAGTGTTTCCGCGCGGTCTGCCTGCCGTCCCGGAAAAACGCGCAGTTTATCTCGCTCCTGTTGATCCACACATCGTCAACGCGGCGCTGCGCCTCATGGATTGCCTCGCCCAGCCTCGCGATATCGAACTGCTCGCGCCTCTTGTCGTCGACGAAATTCTCATTCGCCTGCTGCGCAGCACCATCGGTCCCCGAGTCGCTCAGATGGGCTTCACCGAATCCAGCGTCGAACGCGTCGCAAAAGCCATTTCCTGGTTGCGCGACAATTTCTCTCAACCCATGAAGATCGAAGAACTCGCTGACCTCGTGCACATGAGCGTCTCCTCCTTCCACGAACGCTTCAAAGCCGTCACTTCCATGAGCCCGCTGCATTACCAAAAGGTTCTGCGTCTTCAGGAAGCGAGGCGTCTCATGCTTTCCACGATGATGGATGCCAACGTGGCGTGCCAGCACGTCGGCTATCTCAGCGCTTCACAATTCAGTAGGGAATACAGCCGCTTCTTCGGCACTGCTCCTACCAAGGATATCGCCCGCCTGCGCCAAGATTCTCAGGTCTTATCGGTGCCTGCTCCAACTGCGGATTGATAATGTGGGGGATTTCGAAGCATCAGCCCCCGATAGGTTTCTAACCCGGCGCTGTCGATGAACAACCATTGCCTCACTGCCTCGATTCCGGCGGCACCAGGTTGTTTGCGCGGTAGTACACCACGAGCTGCCCGAAGTGCTCGCTGCTGTGCTCGATGCCGCTGAGCCAAATGTAGGAAACGCGAACAGTGTGCCTTCCCGTTTCCCACCCAAACGGCATCGTTTTGTCGATCCCAGCGTCGCCCTGCTGCTTGATCACCGCAGCACCGTCCGCAACTGCCTGTTCGAGCAGCTTCACTACGTCGGCTTTTGTCTTGTAAACTGCTCGCGACGGATTTTCAAAGCCTTTTCCGAAATCCGGCCCGGCTTTCTTTCCCGAAACTTTGCCGATCAGGTAGTAGTCGATAGCGGCCACATGCAGAAGGTTCTGTGCAAACGTACGCTGGTCCTTCTGCAGCTTGAAATCGTACTTATCTTCGGGAAAATCCTTGGCCATGGTGATCAGCTTATTGCCGATCTGGGTCCACCACTCCAGCGTCTCCTCCGCTCGCGAACGCACTTGAGCCGGAGTCTGATTTTGCGCTTGGCTCTGCGCATAAACTTCCGTTCCGCCAAACGCCACCAGCATCGCTGCAAAAACCGTACGCCCGAACGCTCTCAAAATCCGTTTCATGACAAATTCCTCCGTTCAGCCTGCGCCATCACATCGAATTTCCGCGGCTCGCCGGCGGCACAATCCCGTTCATCCGCAAATACTCCACCATCTGCCCGTAATGGTCGTAGGCGTGCGAGACGCCGAATGTAGCCAGCGACAAGCGTGGCGATTTGCTCTTCCCCGGCGGCCGCAGCATGTTCTCATCCGTCAGCGTCGCGGCGGCCCTGTGGCCCAGTGCAAACGAAGCTTTCAGGTACTGGATAATCTCGGCTTTGCTCTTTAAGTTCTCGGGACTGTTTCCATCCTCCAGTCCTTCTGGCAGCTTATCGCCGGTAATCGGGGACCAAATGAAATAGTTGGAAGTCGCGATATGCCTGACCTGCACCGCAAACGAGCGCACGCCCTTGTAGTCGCTACCCGGAATCCTCAAATCCGCTGGCGAGAAATTGAACTTGTCTTCCGGCATGGCTTCCGCTGCATCCAAAACGAGCTTTTCGATGCTACTGATCTGGCGATCAACTGTGGCAGCTACGGCTGCCGGAGTCTGCGGCGCTTGCGCAAACAGTCCAGGCATCGCCCCCGCACACAGCACAAAGACCAAAATGCTCTTTCGCATGAACTACCTCCTACCGTCATGATCGATTTTCGACTGTGCACCCTGGCACGCCCGCTTAGACGCAACAAACGTCCGCTCGTTTTCTGACTTTAGGGAAAAATTGTCAGTCAATCGCTACTTCAACAAATATTCCTTCAGGAATGCGACGGTCGCGTAGAACTCGAAATCCCGGTTCGCCTTTTTCTGAAATCCATGGCCCTCGTCTTTGGCCATCAGATACCAGACGGGCGTGCCTTGTTTTTTCAGCGCGGCGACGATCTGATTACTTTCGCTCACTGGAACCCGCGGGTCGTTCTTTCCCGCCACGACCATCATGGGCTTCTTGATTTTCTCCACATTGTTCATCGGTGCGATTCTTTCCAGGAATTCGCGCATCTTCGGATCGCGCTCGTCGCCGTACTCGACACGCCGTAAGTCTCGCCTGTAGGCTTCCGTGTTTTCTAGAAACGTGACCAGGTTCGATGGTCCCACGATATCGATCGAACAGCGGATGCGGTCACTGTAAAATGTGGAAATCGCCAGTGTCATGTGCCCGCCGTAGCTTCCGCCGGTTACTGCAATGCGGCTCGCGTCCAGGTCAGGCTGCGTGGCGATCCAATCGAACAGCGCGTTGATGTCCTTATAGCTGCCCTCTCGCAGGAATCCGTTATCGAGCTTGGTGAACCCCTTGCCGTACCCTTTGGAGCCCCGCACGTTGGGAAAGAGTATGGCGATTCCTAATTCCCTCAGATAGAAATTGTCGGAATCGAGGAAGCCCGGCCGTGATTGGCCCTCCGGTCCGCCGTGGATCATGATGAAGACCGGACGCTTGCCGGTGAACTTCGCCGGCGGCCGGTACAAAAATCCTGAAATGCTCCGGCCATCAAATGTTTTCCAGCGCACAAGCTCCGCATTGCGCAGGCCCGAAGGATTCACAGCGGTCTCGCTCGTCGTCCACCGTTCCACTTTCCCCGTGCTTACATCCAGCGAGTAACAATCTCCAGTTGTGCTTCCTGTCTCCAGGCCAAATCCGAGATCGCGATTGTTTCGATGCCACATCAGCCCGCTGATTAGTCCGACGGGCAGCTGCGGCATCGAACGCTCCGTGCCTGTGGCTGTGTCCACTATGTGCACCTTGCTGAGTCCATCCTCATTGCTCACGAACGCGATCGACTTGCCATCCCACGATTGCTGGAACTCGTCAATGTCCCAGGAGAGGTCCGGCGTGATGACTTTCATTTTCTTCGTCGCCAGGTCGATGTAGGCCAGTCGCTGAAACTCCGAATCCTTGTCCGTCGTGACATAAACGCCTTTTCCATCCTTGCTGAAATGCGCGTTGCCATACGCGACTTGCTCGTTCGTCTTGCGGGGCGTCAATTCCGTTTTTTCCCCGGTCGCGGAATCTACCAGCCACAAATACGTTTCGTTGATTGAAATGCCTTCCATCAACAGAATCTTCTTGTCGTCCGGCGACCAGTCTTGCGGCTCCCAGCCGCCGCCGCTCAATTGCGTCAGTAGGTGATCCGTTTTCGGGTCCGCCGGATTCATCACCCACAAATCAGTGTCCTGATTGTTGCGGCGAGTCGAGACATACGCGATCAAATCTCCACGCGATGACCAATGCGCCGAAGTGTTGCGGGACTTTCCGTCAGTCACCAGCGTGCTTTCGCCAGTCTCCATCTCGTAGCGGAAAAATTGATACCACTCACCGCCGCCAACGTCCTTTGTGTATAGCAAGTAGTCGCCCCCCTTGGGGTGATACGAGGCGCCATAAACAGGTTCCGGGAAAAATGTCAATTGTTGTCGCGCGCCCCCTGGCATTTTGACCAAATGCGCCTGGTATGTGTTTCCGAACCGCGTCCCAATGATCATTTCCCGCCGTGTCGGATGCCAATCCGTCTGAAACGCGTTGCGACCTTCCGTGTAGCGGCCTATCGTCTCGGCCAGCGATGCCGGCATGCTCGGAACGCTGTCTACCACCATGCTCTCCGGAGGCGCAATCGCCGCTTCTTGCGCCGAGAGCAGCAGTCCCGCAAGCAGATACGCTGCACTTGCCGCTATCCATTTTCTTTTCATGGTTCATCACCCTTCCCGGAAAGACTTTCTTACACCTGAAGCAATTGAACACGCAAATGAAATGCTTCGGATGGAGCCGACAACCCCCGTGCTAGTATTTCTTTGCATTCCAAAATCCCCATGTTCCGCAAAATCCTCATCGCCAATCGCGGCGAAATCGCTGTACGCATCATCCGCGCCTGCCGCGAACTCGGTATCAAATCCGTCGCCGTCTTCAGCAAAGTGGACCGGAATTCCCTCCATGTTCGTCTGGCAGACGAAGCCTATCCCATTGGCCCCGCCCCCTCGCGCGAAAGCTATCTTTGCCTGGATAAATTGATGAATGTGGCCCGCCACGCGGGTTGCGACGCCCTGCATCCTGGCTACGGTTTCCTTGCGGAAAATCCGGCGCTGCCCCGTGCATGCTCGGCCGCTGCGCTTACGTTCATCGGCCCCAGCGCCGAAGCGATGGAAGCGCTCGGCTCAAAAACCGCGGGCCGCACTCTCGCGCGCGGTGTGGACGTCCCGACCGTTCCCGGAACAAACGATCCGATTGAAAAACCCGAAGAGGCGCAAGCGCTCGCCCAGCGCATGGGCTATCCGGTTTTGCTAAAAGCAGTTGCAGGCGGCGGCGGAAAAGGCATGCGTCTCGTTTCGAGCGATGAAGAATTCCTTTCCGCATTCCGCGATGCTTCTTCCGAAGCCATGAACGCCTTCGGTAATCCCAGCGTCTTCGTCGAAAAATATCTGGAAAAGCCGCGCCATATCGAAATTCAAATTCTTGCCGACGCGCACGGCCGCGTCGTCTCTCTCGGCGAGCGCGAATGTTCTGTGCAACGTCGCCATCAAAAAGTAATTGAAGAAGCGCCCTCGCCGATCATGACGCCGGAGCTGCGCAAACGCATGGGCGACGCCGCGGTACGCATCGCACGCGCCGGCGGTTACGTCAACGCAGGCACCGTGGAATTTCTCGTGGACGCTCACTACAACTATTACTTCCTAGAAGTGAATACGCGCCTCCAGGTCGAGCATCCCGTGACGGAGCAAGTTACAGGACTCGATTTGGTGAAACTCCAAATCGCTATTGCCGCGGGCCATCGCCTGCCGTTTGCGTGGGAATCCATCACGCCGCGCGGTCACGCCATGGAAGTTCGTCTCTACGCCGAAGATCCCGAAAATAATTTTTTCCCGTCGCCTGGAAAAATCCTTTCACGCCGCGCGCCAAGCGGCCCGGGAATCCGTCTTGATGAGGGCGTCTATTCCGGCTGGACCGTGCCGATGGACTACGATCCGCTCCTCGCAAAATTAATTGCTTGGGGAAACAGCCGCGAGGAAACTATCGCGCGGTTGCGGCGCGCGCTTGAGGAATACACCGTCACCGGAATCAAAACGAACACGGCCCTCTTTCGCAGAATTCTTGTCGAGCCGGATTTTCTTCGCTCGGAAATTCACACGAAATGGCTAGACGAAATGCTGAAGCGTCCACACTCTGCTCTCGATCCTAATTCGCGCGCGGCCGATGCCGCTGCAATTGCCGCCGCGCTGTGGCACGTCTCGCACGAATCCGCCGCCAATTCGAACGAGCCGGAAAAGTCCTCGAGATGGAAGATGGACGGCCGCAACCGCCAACTGGACCGCACTCCATGAAATACGACGTTCGAATCGGCGGAAAAACGCGCGTCGTTGAACTCGCGCGCAATTCGGAAAAATGGCGCATTTCCCTCGACGGAAATCTTCTCGACGTCGACGCTGTCGAAGTCGCGCCGAATACTTTCTCGATTCTGTTCGAAGGAGAATCATTCGAAGTGCGCGTGGCTCCTCTGCCCGATGGTTCACTGACCCTTCACACCGGCGTGTCGGAATTCACGGCGGAAGTGGAAGATCCGCGCGCCTGGCGCGGCCGTCGCCACAGCTCAATCGAAGCGGAAGGCCGCCAGCAGATTGCTGCACCGATGCCGGGAAAAGTGGTGCGCGTGCTCGTGAACGCCGGAGACCCCGTGGAAGTTGGCCAGGGTTTGCTGGTGGTGGAAGCGATGAAGATGCAGAACGAAATTCGTTCACCAAAAAGCGGTCGCGTGGAAAAACTTTTTGTTAGCGAAGGGCAAACAGTGAACGCGGGAGATCTTCTCGCATGGGTTGACTGACCGTAGAGATTAAGACCGCAGAAAAAAAGATTTAAATCGAAAATGTTGGAAAAGGTAGCTTAATTTTGCGGCGTAGTTTGCTTTGCGGGGAATGAAGTCTTTGCCGCGTCGGGCAATCTGCCGGCAGCTTCGATGACTTGGCGCGCGAGATAATTCGTCACTTTGGCTTCGTCGCGCACCGTCGCGAGATAAGCGGCTTTCAAAAGCTGTTCCTTGCGGCTGCGCAACGTGTCGCGAATGTTCTGCTGCACCTGCGGATCAGAAATGCCGCGCTGGCCCGGAGCTTCGCGCGCGACCAGCTTAATAATTCTTACGCCGTCCTTCAGCGCGATGGGCTGACTTACTTCTCCCGCTTTCAATCCCAGGACGACACGCTTCAGCGCCGGATCCGATTGGTTGAGAGCAGATTCGGGAACGTAACCGAGATCGCCGCCGGTCGCCGCGGAATTCATGTCCTCGGAATAATCCATCGCGAGCTGCGCAAAATCGGCACCGCTATTCAAGCGGTCCATGAGCATTTTCACTTTGCGGCTCACTTCCGCTTCGTTTGTGGCGTCGTCGTTTTTGCGGTTCCGAATCACCGGTTCCTTGCGCGGAGTGACGACAATCTGCGCGATGCGGTACTGCGGTTCCGCAACATTGAATTGCTGTTTGTTCGCGTTGTAAAAGTCCGCGATGTCCTGATCGCTGATGCTGATTTTCGCGACGACTTCGTGATTCATTAATTTCGTGATGGATTGCTGGCGGCGCAGATCGCTCTTGAGATCGTCCACCGTGATGCCGCGCTCTTTCAACTGGCGCTGGAATTCATCTTCGGTGTAGGGACTTTTCATTTCGGTAAATTTGTCTTCGACTTCACCGTCGCTGGCGACGAGATTCAGTTTCTTGGCGCGCTCGAGAAGAATTTCGTTGTTGATAAGCTCATCGAGAATGTTCAGCTTGAGGGAGAGAGATTCCTCCTGCGAAGGTTCCTGGCCCTCGGGACTCACGCGCGTGCGGTAATACTTGTCCACGGCTTCGCGCTTGATGTCCGTGCCGTTGACGTTGGCCCAGACATCCGGCGACGGCTGAGCCGGGTTGCCGCAGCCAGCCAAAGGCAAAAGAAAAACCGCAGCGAGAAACAGACCCGCTGTGGGAGAGGAAACCATCCGCGCTGTGTTCGGGCGCATCGGGTGTAAGGAATTAGCTCAAGCAGCTTTCGGTGCGCGGGCTGCTCCGGGTTTGATCACCTTGCCGGCGCGGATGCACGCGGTGCAAACGCGAAGATGCTTGTGCGTACCTGCGACGACGGCGCGAACGCGCTTGAGGTTCGGGTTCCAGCGGCGGCGGCGCGTGTTGTTGGCGTGGCTAACCACGTTGCCGTATTGCGGCCCTTTGCCGCAGAGATCACACTTCAGTGCCATGTCAGTTCCTGCTGATAGAAGATTTGTAAAACGAGACATTTCATTGTAGCAGACGGAAGAAGAAAGTGGCCACAAGTCCGTCGCGCAAATCCCCCGTGGTAAATGAACGCGAGAGAGGTAGTTGCTGGACATGCCCTGGGCAGTCCAGATGGCTATCAAAACAAAGGGGTTGCGGGAAGAGCAATTCAGATGAATGTGAAAACGAAGGGCTTAGAGAAAACGGCTCATGCGACGAATACTTGACCCGGTGGGGTGAAGAGATTATGGTCAGAAGAGAAGACGATGCAGAACGAAGAGCAAGTTTTGATCGCGCGGCAACCGTGGAGCGGGCGCGGATGGTTGTGCCTGCTGCTGGCGATTACATTTTTGTATAACCCGTTTCTGGCGGCATCCTCGTGGAACAGCGGGCAGTCGGTAAGCCATTTGCCGAGTTTCCGGGCGACGGTTGCGTCGTCGGAGCTGCTGCGATTCAAGCCAAAAGAAAAATTTGAGTCACTGAGCGCGCCAGAACTTGAAGTTGTGAGGACGTCTATCGTTTCGGTGCCGGAGCCGAATGCGATACGAGAAATCGTCGAAGCGCCAGAGCCAACTGCCCTGCAGGTTTTCCGCGAAGGCAATTTGTGGTTTCGTCTCCCTCCATCTGTTTCCTGATATTTCTGACTCAGACCAAAAGAAGAATACGGTAGCGTTGCCGTAAGTTCTTGCAATCGAACCCATTCGAGAATTCTGCAGGTGTCCATGAAAAACAGACGAGTGTGGATTTTGGCGGCGGCGATTCTAATTGCAGCGGTTGTGGCGTGGCGGTGGTTTGGCCGAACACCGACGCAGGCAGAGGAGCAGGATCGCGCGGAGAGGTCGGCCGGGACGATCACGGCGGCGGTCGTGACGGTGGAACGCATGAGCGTGACGCGCGAATTCAAACAGGAAGCGGACTTGGCGCTGGAGCTGGCGCAGTCCCGCTACAACCTCGGGCTGAGCTCGATGGTGGAGTTCAGCCCGGCAGAATTGCAGAAGACCGAGGCGGATGTCTCGGACACAGCGGCGCGATATCAGTTCGAATCCACGCGGCGCACGCTGAAGTACGCTACGGGAATCCTTAAGTAGGGAAGCGGCGCGGACTCGAAGCTTGTCCCCTCCGATCAGGTCAGCCGAACACGGACGAAAACACTTCGACGCAAGGATCGAGAAACTCGATCTCGAACTGTCGAGTCCACACTGGGCTTCGCCTGCCGAATCAGTTGAAGTCGCTCATTGCGGCAGTTCTTTGCCGGCCTGCTCCGCCACCATGTACGCGGCGTACCAATCTGGCCAGTTCGGGTCGGCTTGCCCGGTGCGTTTTTCGTGCTCTCCGTGAGCCACTGCGGCGCGCTTAAGCGCGCTGATCAGATCGTTTGTTGACGCGAAGGACGTTACCCCGGAGTCGATGCGGCCGGCCAGTCGCGTCGTAACTTCCTGCATCAGCCAGCCGTTGCCGTCCGGATCACGGAATGAGGCGAACGAGCGGTAACTGCGATGCTCTGGATCCGGGCCGCTGACCCTGATCCGCCCAAACAAGTAGGGCTCGTCCGGGCCTGCGTACACGTTGTTACCGCCGTGGAACACTTCGCTGACCTCGACGCCGTGACCGAGCAATTCTTTGCGGCCTGCCTCGATGTCGGAGACGATCATGTACAGGCCCTGGGCGGAGCCGGGTGTCGCCGGGGTGACGTTCTTGCCGAAGATGACCGAGCAGCCGGAGCCAGGCGGTGTGAACTGGATCACGCGGAAGTCGGTACCGTTGTCGTAGTCTGCGTCGAGCCGCCACCCGAGCCTCCCGTAGAATTCCTTCGCGCGATCGACATCCGAGACGGGGATGACGACGATCTCGAACTTCATGTCCACTCTCGCGACGCCTGGTTTTTCGCTTCGACCTGGTTCTCTTGCTGGTTGAGCTTGTGTCATTTTCGTTTCCTTTCCAATGATCTAGTGAAGTATTCGCAGATTGATGCCAACTAGAAGCCGCCGGCTTCCATGGTGGCATTGGCCAACTCCTGCGAAGCCTCTTGAGGCAAATTATGCCCGATGCTTCCTTCGATGTTTCTGCGGGCGGACTTGCCTGCAAATTCTTTGACGTAGGCGCTGGGGTCTGGGTTCTCCTGTGCGTTCATCCGAATCGAAGCCAGATTCGTTGAGTGGGAGCCGTACTATCAGCCGAAGGTGAACGAAAATGCTTCCGCGCCCCCACCGAGAAACTCGATTTCAAAACGCCGATCAATAATGGGCATCTGTTGCCGAATCAGTTGGTACATCCGCGGCTCCGTAACCGTGCCGTAGCCTTCGCCGTCTACGTCGGTCCCGTGAGCCTTGCCCAGCGCCTGTCCATCGATGAGTACGCGAAATCGTACCGAAGTCCCTGGCAACGACGGTCTCATGACGAGGTGAAGGTCGCGGGCGTGAAAGCGGTACACGATGCCGCCATTGGGGTTGTCAAGCATGATGGCTTCCTTCTCGACTCTCCAATCACCAGAGAGGGCCCATTCATTGAGGTTCATCTGCGCGGGGGCAACGTACACGTGATGCTTGCCTCGTGCCGTACCACCAGGGGACACGAAGCCCTGCGTCCGCTCATAGCCGAGATAATTTTCCGGTGACCCCAAGTTGCTCCAGTCGGCCTCTGTTTCAGCCCCTAGGCCGTGAACCGAAACCAAATCCCGGCCAATGCCCTCGCTTCCAGCCTCGGCTAACAATTGTTGAATGATTTTCTCCGATTGTTCGTATTGGCCTTCGCCGAACTGATGGTGTCGGATGCGCCCCCGTGCATCGACGAAATAGAGCGCGGGCCAATACTCGTTATTGAACGCGCGCATATCGCATAGTCGTTGTCGATCACGACCGGATAGTCGATACGCACGTCTTTCGTGGCCTGGCGAACGTTATCCATATTTCTTTCAAAGGAAAACTCAGGCGCGTGAACGCCGATGACCACGAGTCCGTGATTCTTGTATTTCTCCGCCCACGCTCGGACATAGGGAAGTTGGCGCCGCCAGTTGATGCACGAATAGGTCCAGAAGTCGACCACGACCACTTTTCCGTGCAGTGCAGCGGCAGTCAATGGCTGCGAATTGAGCCACGCAGAGGCGATCTCAAGAGAACTCAATTCACTGTTCCTGCTGAAGAGCGGCTTCGCGGAGACGATCATGCCGAGTTGGCCAGCCGCAATCGCCAGGGCCGCACGGCTCAAAAAGCGCCGCCGATTTTGATCAGTTTCTTCGGACATGGATCGCTCTCCCTCGGAAGTATCATTGACGCAACGAATGGCGTTCGACGGAATCAGTGAACCAACGGTGCAGGATTAGCCGCCGAAAGTCATCACGACATCGAGGCTTTTTCGCCTAACCAGATGGTGATGGGGCACAATACCACCTTCGTGTTAAAGCACCTGGAGGGAATATCCACCTCGCTGCGTGCATTGATAACGTCGTTCAATAACCACTTACGTCGACAACGGCCTTAACGAAGGCCTCGGGAGCTTCTTGTGGCAGGTTGTGCCCGACGCCGCCGTTTATGGTGCGATGCGAATATTTTCCCGAAAATTTCTTGGCATACGCATTAGCGTCCGGGTATGGCGCGCCGTTGGCGTCGCCTTCCAGCGTAATGGTGGGCACGGTGATGACCGGTCCTGCAGCGAGGCGCTTTTCCACGTCTTCATATTTCTGCTCGCCTTCCGCGAGTCCGAGCCGCCAGCGATAGTTATGGACTACGATAGCGACGTGATCCGGATTATCGAAAGATGCCGCGCTGCGATCGAACGTGGCGTCGCCGAAATTCCACTTGGGCGATGCAAGCTGCCAAATGAGCTTCGCAAAGTCGTGCCGGTATTTGTCATAGCCGGCCCGGCCGCGCTCGGTGGCGAAATAAAACTGATACCACCACTGGAGCTCGGCACTTGGTGGCAACGGCGCCTTGCCGGCTTCCTGGCTGCCGATCAGATAGCCGCTCACGGCGACGAGACCCTTGCAGCGCTCGGGCCACACTGCCGCGATGATGTCCGCGGTCCGCGCGCCCCAATCAAAACCGGCGAGAATTGCCTTCTGAATCTTCAGCGCATCCATCAGAGCGATAGTGTCGAGGGCGACTGCCGAGGGCTGGCCGTTGCGGAACGTCTCGCTGGAAAGAAAGCGCGTGCTGCCGTAACCGCGCAGATGGGGAACGATCACGCGGTAGCCCTGCAATGCCAATAACGGCGCAACATCAACAAAGCTGTGAATGTCGTAGGGCCAGCCGTGCAGAAGAATTACCGCGGGGCCATTGGCGGGGCCAGCTTCCGCGTAGCCAACGTTGAGGAGACCAGCATCAATTTGTTTGAGAGGGCCGAACGAAGCGTTCGCGCCCGAATTGCTCGTGCCGGCGCCCGCCGGTTTTGCCTCGCCGGCTTGTGCGTCCACCGAGCCGAACATGCTGAGCTGGATGGCCGCAACGGTCATGGCCACAGCGCCAAAAAAGCTGCGGCGATCTTTCTTGATTTCTTCAGACATTTATTCCCTCGCATCGAAATTCAAAAACAATAACGGCGCTATGCTGTGCTTACCAACGGCCGGAGTGAGCACCGCCGTCCACGTGCAGAACTTCCCCGGTAACTTGCTCCGCTTGTGCGATGTAGAGCACAGCGTCGACAATGTCTTTTACTTCTGCGATTTTTCCTATTGGTTGCAACGTCTTAAGAAAATCTTTCGGATTATCTTTGTGCAGGGGCGTGTCCACGACACCGGGAGCAACAGCGTTGAATCGGATGCCTTCTTTTGCGTATTCGATGGCGAGACTCCGCGTTATCGTATTCAGGCCACCCTTCGTAATCATCGAAACGGAAGCGTTGACCCCGGCGATCGGGTTATCAGCCAGAGCGCCGGAAATGGTCACAACGCTTCCTGATTTCTGCTTCAGCATCTGTTTCACTGTGAGCTGCGTCATGTAGAGGAATCCCAGCAGGTTGATCGAAGTCAGAGCGTTGAAATCTTCGGTCGTAAACTCCGTGAACGGTTTGGTGTAGAAAATTCCGGCGTTATTCACTAGAACGTCGATCCTGCCGAAATGCTTGATCGCGGATTCCACGGTTTTGGCAGCCGTTTCCTGTTTACTGATGTCGCCGTCAACGAGAACCAAAGTCGGCGACGCGGTCAGCGATGTGGTGGCGCCAAGAGAAGTTCCGACGACGTTATAACCCGCCTTCAGGAACCCCTCGACCAAACCCGCGCCAATCCCTTGCTGCGCGCCCGTGATGATTGCCGTTTTCTTGCCCGACATAGATGCTCCTTCGTGAAAGTCGAACTCGCCTTAAGATCTCGACCAAGTTCACATCGTCAGGACGACGCGGAACTGTGCGTGGCCGCTCATCATGCGGGCGTAGGCTTCGCCGGCTTTCTCGAGCAGATATGTTTCGATCATGGGGCGGACGCCGGTCAGCTTCGCGAAATTCATAGTGTCCTCGGAATCCGTCGGTGTTCCGACGGCCGAGCCTACGATGCCACGCTCACCGCTGATGAGCTGTAACGGTGTGACCTCAATCGGATCAGTTGTTATCCCGACAACAATAAACTTGCCCGTCGGCGCCAGGCCGTCGATCAACTCGGACATGGCCTTTGAACTTGGCACTGTCGCCAGAATTGCTTGTGCACCGCCCAACTTCTGCAATTCCTGGGCTGCATTATTGGATTGGCTGTCGATGTACACACTGGCTCCGAGCTTCTTTGCGAGCGCAGAATTTTCGGGTCCACGGCCGATCGCGGCAACCTTGTAGCCAAATTTGTTCCCAAATTGGATTCCGAGGTGGCCGAGGCCGCCAACACCTTGCACCGCAACCAGACTCCCGGGTAACGCTCCGCTGCGTCGCAGGGCGTTAAAGGTGGTGACTCCCGCGCACAGCAGCGGACCTGCTTCGGCGTCGGTGAGTGTGTCTGGTATCGCCGCCAGTGCTTCGACGGGGGCGACCATATATTGCTGATAGCCGCCGTCATAGCTGATGCCTGTAACCCGCGGGTTCTGGCAGTAGAGAAAGCGTCCACGCCGGCATTCGATACACGTGTTGTCCTGGCCGCCATGCCAACCCACGCCGACGCGCTGTCCCTTTTTCCACTCGGAAACGCCAGCACCCACCTCATCGATGATGCCGGCGACCTCGTGCCCGGGAACCCGCGGGTACTGAATTCCTGGCCAGAGGCCTTCTTTGACAAACACGTCGCTGTGGCAAACGCCACAAGCCTGTACCTTAATTCGCACCTGACCGGCACGCGGTGTAGGTATTTCGCGCTCGACAATTTCGAAATCGCCGCCCGGCTTCGAAATCTGCGCCACTTTCATCGGCGCGAATCCAATTCTCGTCGTCGCCATAAATCCTCCTTTGTATTTTCAGCCGTTCTTCAAAAGCGCTCACCGTGACAAGGCGAGCATACATCGCTTGCGAACCTTTACCTCGCCACTTCAAAAATGATTTCAAGAGCGACCGGCGCGCCGAACGGAAGGCTCGCGACGCCATACACCAGCCGGCTGGGGTTTTTGCCTTTCCCAAAAACATCTTGCAGCAATTCTGAAGCCCCGTCCGCGACTTTAGGGTGATCGCGGACATCTCCCACAGTCGCTACGGACACCCCAAGCCGCACGATTCGCGTCACTTTGTCGAGTGATCCCAGACGTTCGCGAGCGACCGCGAGGCCATTAAGCGCCGCGAGGTGAGCCGCGTTACGCCCCGCTTCCACGTCGAGTTCCGCGCCGACGCGCCCAATGAACTTCGCCGCGCGGCCTTCGGTCGGAAGCATGCCTGTCAGAAAAAGTAGATTGCCTGTTTGCACCGCTTCCACATAGATCCCAAATGGCTCAGGAGGCACCGGAAGCGTGATGCCAAGGTTTTTTAACCGCTCCTCGGCACCGGCCGTCCCGGAATCTTCGCGAGTTAACGGTTGTTTTTTCACACTTGAACTCATCTCGCACCTCTTTTGGATCCACGTTGACTTGGCCGATGAAAATAGACACACGCATACCTATGAACGAAAAAATCGGGTTCAAGCATCCGGCTTAAACCAAGTTGATCGTGACGTCGATGTTGCCCCGCGTGGCTTTGGAATAGGGGCACGTCTGATACGCGCCATCCACAAGTTCTTGAGCGACTCCGCGGTCCACACCGGGCAGGCTGGCGTTGAGGCGAGCCAGCAGGAAGTAGCCCCCGTCACCCAGGCACAAGTCCACTTCAGCATCAATGGCGGTGTCAGCCGGGAGCTTAATCTTCTTCTTGCCCGCAGCAAGTTGCATCGCACTGAGAAAGCAGGCCGACCAACCGGCGGCGAACAGCTGCTCTGGATTGGTGCCGGTGGCTGCAGTGCCCGGAATCGAAAGCTTAACGTCCAGGCGGCCATCGTCGGTGCGAGAGGCGCCGTTCCGGCCACCGGTGGTATGGGCTTTGGCGGTGTACTGCACTTTTTGCATTTGAGGTGATGTGCTCATGGTTTTTCTCCAGTCTCCAGCGGAAGGATTGATTTTCGCGTGGTCGCAGCTTGGTTTGTACTGTTTTTTTGATTCTCTTGAGCGCGCATTAGGCTCAGACTTTTTTAGAGAGGCAAAGAGCCCATCTTGGCGCCTGCGTCGTGGCACAATCTTGGAATGAGCGACACTGAGGAGTTGCGATTTGCCGTTGAAGGCACGGGCCAAGTGTCGGCGTTGTTGCTGCGGCCGGAAGAGGCAAAGTGGCTACTGGTGCTGGGGCATGGCGCCGGGGCAGGGATGCATCACCCGTTTATGAATAAGCTGGCGAACGAATTGGCCGGTGTGGGTGTGGCGACGCTGCGATATCAGTTTCCTTACATGGAGGAGCGGCGGAAAGTTCCAGATGCCCCCGCCGTGCTGACGGCGACGGTCGTGGGCGCAGTGCAGGCGGCGGCGAAGGCGGCTCCAGGTTTGCCGCTTTTGGCGGGAGGAAAATCCATGGGAGGGCGGATGACTTCGCAGGCGGCGGCTCAGCAGCCGCTGGACGGAGTGCGCGGACTCGTATTCTTTGGCTTTCCGTTGCACCCGCCGAACCGGCCGGGAACGAAGCGGGCGGAACATCTGGCGAAAGTGACGGTGCCGATGCTGTTTCTGCAAGGGACCCGGGACACGCTCGCGGATCTAAAACTGTTGAAGCCGATTTGCGCGAAGCTCAAGGATCGGGCGACGTTACACATAATCGAAACGGCAGACCATTCGTTTCACGTGTTGAAGAAGTCGGGGCGCACCGACGAGGACGTTTTGTGCGAATTGGCGGAAACGACGATGAACTGGGCGCAAGTAACCATGCCCAGGTAGCAGTTTATCGTATTCATAGCTCGCACCTCCCCAGAAAAACGATTTAACCGCGAAGGGGCGTTGGGGTAGGCTATTCGCAGAATCAGTGCAAGAGAAAGCGCCGGAACGTTGGAACATCGGGACGTTGCAACGATCGAGCGCGAAAGGCGCAGGTCGTGAACTGGCAGGAGCGCCGGCCGAAGGCAGAACGGCTGGTGTGGTTTGGCCGAGGACGAACGTGGCAATTCCAAGCTATCGTCGAGGAGAGAAAAGGCGCTCGAGCCGGGTGACGCTTGCCGTGCCCGTTCGCGTGGACGGGGAAGACATCAAAGGAGAGAAGTTTATCGTCAGCACGGTCACCTATGCGCTGAGCCAGTATGGCTGCCTGCTGCAGCTGGATGAAGAGGTGATTGTTGACCAGACGCTCGTGCTGATGAACGAGCACACGAGGCAGTCGGCGCAAGGGCGCATCGTATCCACGCGCCGCCATCGCAATGGGCATAAATATGTCGGCGTGGAATTCATTTCGCCGAGCGAAAAGTTTTGGAGATTGACTTTCACCAAGCCGGGAGCGAAGGCGCTGAAGAAAATCTACGGAGCGCCTGACGCGTAACAGCCACGCGGCGCAATGACACCGGTAAATCCGGTTGCAAAGGACGCGCGTCTATTGGTCGTGCGACATGCCGGGCATGTCTTTCATGTCATGCATGGGTGTTTTTGCAGGATGACGAAGCGGGGCGAGGGCTGAGTCGTTCGCGGGGGCGAAATACCCGACGACGATGCCCATGGCACCCTGGCGGAGGAGCTTGCCGGAATTGTTGTCGTAGGTCGCGGTGATTTTGAGTTGATCCCCGGCAGACAAGGGCCGTCCACCTGTCGCGTAAAAAGTTTCGACGGGCATGCTGAGCAGGCGGCCTTTGTTATCCGTTTTTGCAGCGAGTGTAGCAATCGTCTGTTTCTTCGAAGCATCTTCCAGAACAATTTGTTTCGCGTAATCGTGCATGTGACCGCCGACGCCGAGGAGGATGCCCTCGTATTTCACGGCGACGGTGCCGGATTTTTCGCTGGGGCCCGCGGGCAAATCGTAGCCAGAATTGCCGCACGAAGAAACGTCCATCCACGCCGGATAGAAATTTTTCACGGGTGCAGGCGTGGCGTCATCAAGATACTGGATTTCGATTTCGAGGAAAGCCTTGTCGTAAGACGTAGGCGTCGGGTTGTGAACCATGGTTTCGACGCGGATGCGATCATCTTTTTGCACGCGGTAACCGAAGCCAGGAATTTGCGCCCAGTCGGTGAGTTCGCCGCCGGCGCCGAAAATGTGTTCTTCCTTATTCGGGCAGAGAAAATCGGAGCGGTTTTCATTCCAGAAAGCGACGTGATGCAGCACCGTGCCCGGCATGGGATTACCCGACGCGTCCACAAGATGCGGGTGATAAGAGAGCAGCCAGCCGGTCATGGGAATCGTCCAAAGCAAGTCGGGAGGCTGCGGCATTTTCATGTGGGAAGTGCTGGCGGGAAGATTCAGGGGGCCGACGCGGAGCGTGATGGTGTGCGAAGCCGAGTCAATTTTCTGGCCGAGAACGACGCCGGTGGCCATCGCGTGGTGCAATCCACCTTGCATGAAGCCGCCGCTTTGTTCATTCGCGCGATGCATGTGGCTACGCTGGGTGGGAGCTGGCGCGGGCGACGGAGTTTCCTGGGCGGAGACAAATGCCGCGGTGGCGAGCATGCAGGGGAGAAGAACAAAACGGGAGTTCATAAGACACCTCTGAAACGGCGGGCGAGCCTTCCAAATTTGATCATACGCTAACTGGATGGGCGCGGAGGGGACGAGGCACAAGCGCCAAAGAATCGCGTTCGATGTAAAATGCGCACAAACAAGAGAGCGTTTCGTCGAGAAATCTTAATTCGAGGAGCGGGCATGAAATCGGATGGCAAAAAGGGGACAAAGCTGACGCGAAGGGATTTGCTGGGCACTGCTTCGCTTGCGGGAATCGGCACGGCGTTTTTATCCGCGCCGGAACTGCGAGCCCAGGAGCCGCAGTCGTACCAGGTGGGAAAAGATCCGGGAAAACACGAGCCGATCACGGATTTCAAATTTGATATCGAAGCTACGCGCGGCTGGGTGGGAGAAGCGGGCTCGGCGAAAGAGGCCACGATTGCGGAGTTCCCCGCTTCGCAACACATTGCCGGAGTTTCGATGCGGTTGAAGCCGGGAGGAATCCGCGAACTGCACTGGCACGCCATCGCGGCGGAGTGGGCCCTGGTCCTGAGGGGAACCGTGCTGACGACGGTAATTGCGCCGAATGGGGAGCCTGCCACGGATATTTTTGAGCCGGGAGACATTTGGTACTTCCCGAAGGGCCACGGACACGCGCTACAAAACATCGGGAAGGAGGAAGCGCACTTTGTGTTGGGCTTTGACGACGGCCATTTTTCCGAGTTTGGCACGTTCAGCATCACGGATTGGGTAGCGCTGACTTCTCCCTCCGTCGTTTCACGCAACTTGGGACTTTCTCCGGCAACGGTGGCGAGTCTTCCGAAGAAGGAATTGTACATTTTGCCCGGGAAGGTGCCCGCCGCGATTCCGGAACCTTATTTGGGGGACGACCTCGAAACGAGCCAGAATCCGCACAAATTCCGTTTGGGCAAAATGCCGCCGATTGTTTTTCCCGGAGGTTGGCAGCGGGTCGTGACCACCAAAGAATTTCCCATCAACACGACGCTGACTTCGGTGATGCAATATCTTGAGCCGGGAGCGCTGCGGGAAATGCATTGGCATCCCAACGCGGACGAGTGGCAATACTTCATCAGCGGGCGCGCGCGCCTGACCGTGTTCGGAGCGCATGGAAGATCGAGAACAGAAGAGTTCGGGCCGGGGCACGTTGGGTTTATCCAACAAGGGTTCGGACATTACCTGGAGCAAGTCGGGAGCGAGCCGACGAAATTCTTCGCCTTGTTCAATAGCCCCACCTTCGAAGAGATTTCCATTTCCAAGTGGCTGGCGGGAAATCCGGCTTCGTTGATCGCGGACAATTTCGGGATCGCAAAGGATGAAGTGAACCGGCTGCCGAGAAAGGCGCTGGGGATCTTGAAATAGCCGGGATTGCTTGCGCTCCGCGTAAACTGCGCGAATCTTTTGCGAGATTGGGGAGTGCACAGCGGGCGCTTCTATCTTAAAATAGTAAGGTCTGACGGATGGGCGTGTAGCTCAGCTGGGAGAGCGCGTGCTTTGCAAGCATGAGGTCGCAGGTTCGATCCCTGTCACGTCCACCAATCTTTTCAAGGTTACCTATGTCTCAGGCCGCTCAGCGCGTAATTTGTGTCTTTTCATCTACAGCGCTGTAGGCAATTTTGTAGACGGTCAAATCCCCGAGGTTCAGCAGATAGCGGTGTCACAGATTCAGAAAAGTCAATCACTTGCGGCAGAGGCAAAATATCCGCCACAAACATGGCGGGCGAATGTAGCGTCACGTGCGCAGCGGGCAATACGCTCGGAGATTGTGACGAAGCCATTGACTTGCAGCAGTCGTGACTCTGGTTCGAGGGGTCACAAAGCATAGAGCCGCAGCACTTCATGCTCTGCTGGTCCTGAGTCATGGCGGACACACAGTCCGCAAATTGCAGACCCAACAGGCCGGCGATCGCCACTACGATGAGCAGTCTTTCCCGCATACTCTGATTGACTCTACGTAGGTTGAACGGGCGCGTCAACGAAAGGATACACGGAATTTGCACCTCAACCCTCTCGAAGAGTCAATTCTAGGGCCCAAACGGGGTCTAACTTGCCCCTTTTTGGAGGCCGGTTTACCGATCTTCGAGCCGGGGGCTCGCGTAGCCAACCGTCCGCTGCCAAGCATCAAGTATCGGGAGTCTAGCTCAAAGCTCACACTTCAGAAATTCGATGCAAATAAATTTTTTGGGTGGTTTCCCGCTGCGGGAAAATCAAACCAACGCTGTTTCGAGTGCCTCACGAACCAGGCTTCCCTGATCCTCGGTCAGCTTCGCTGCGCCCATGGTCAAGTAAAACACGTCGATGGCCTTTTGTCCTTCGGTATCAATCAAAGCCACTTCGATATTGCATGTTAATGCCGCAAGCGCCGAGCTCATCCGGTATAACAAACCCTGGCGGTCCTGGGTCACCACTTCCAACAAGGTGCAGCGGTCGGAAGATTCATTATCAAATCTGATGGAGGTCTCACAAGTTACCTTCGGCGCCGAGACCAAATGGTGGTTTTCATATCCCGAAAGTTCTGGCTGCAGTGACCGATTCCGGCAAAGCACACTTTCCAACTCATCCTGGAATCGGTCGATTTCGCCCGGGTTCATTTCGAAAGTGCGCGAAGGGTCCGTGAAATGAAAAGTATCCAGAATGATTCCGGCGGAATTGGCAAACGCTTCCGCTTTCACGATATTCATACGCCAACCTGCCAAAACCCCGGCGACCGTCGCGAACAGTCCCGGCCGGTCCGCGGTAAGAAGCGTTAGGGTAAACGCATGAGGCGTCGAACTTATCTCCATCTGCACCGGCTGGTCCTTCAGTTGCCGGTACAAAGAGAAGTGGTTCGTGATTTCCGTTGTGGAGTGAACTCTGAGATAGCGTTTTGGGAAGCCTTCCAGGAAGCGCTCGATTTCCATCGGCCCGTCGCACCGCGGCACGTTCCGCAGCCTCTCCAGTAGCGAGTCTTCTTCTGATGCGTGCAGCCGATCCGAGTCCATCGAACGCGTCAAATGATTCGTTGCGGCGAGATACAAACGCCAAAGCATTTCGGCCCGCCAGGGCGTCAACGCTTCCGGGTTTACCGCATGGATGTCCGCGTAGGTCAGCAGGCACAAGCGCTGCAGGCGTTCCCGTGTTCCAACTGAATCAGTGAACGCTTGAATGGTCGCGGCATCGAAAATGTCGCGCCGTCGCATGGTGTCCGACATTTCCAGATGGTGCTCGATCAGGAAGTGAACTTCGGCGCGCTCTTCCTCGGAAAGCCTGAGTCGATCGGCGACGGTTTCCAGTGCCGCCAGGCTTCCGGTGACATGGTGATCGACCTCCATGCCCTTGCCCACATCGTGCAACAGTATCGCCAACACCAGCAGATCGCGGCCCTCGACTGTCTTCCACAAAAGTGCGAAAGGCAAGTCGCGTGCGTCGCCAGGATTGGCCAAGGTTTGCAGATACTCGATCGCTCGCAGCGAATGTTCGTCAACAGTATAACGATGATAAAAATCTCGGATCACCAGCGCGTCGATCGTTCCAAACTCCGGCAGGAGCTCGGTCAACAGACCCATCTTGTGCATTGGCCGCAGCGCCGCGCCTGGATAGTCCCCAGCAAAAATCTCCTGCAGCTCGCGCCAGCCAAGTTCGCCCGCATTCTGTCGTAATTCCGTGTGCGAAAGGATGTAGGCCAGTTCCCGCTCGGCCTGGCGGCTAAGCATCACTCCGGTCTGCGCTACTTCGGTGAGTATCGACATAATGGCCGCGCGATCCCACAACGCCGTGCAATCCAGAATTTCCAATTGTGCGTTCCGAATTACAAACGGTTTGCCCGAAGTCGATTGTGATTTTTCCGGCCGGACGCTGGTTCGCAGCTTCTGCCACAAGTTTTGCCCCGCCGACGACTTCAGACTTAAGCAACGTTGCAACTGGCGTTGCAGCGTTCGAGCATTTCGGTAGTACAACCGCATCCAGTCCGCAGCGGTTACGGTTTGTCCGTCCACCAGGCCTAAAGACCGTTCTGCGGCGGCCACCTGTAATTCGTAGGTCAGAATGTTGTCATTCCTGCCGTTTGCGTAATGCAAGAAACATCGCACTTCGCTGACGAACTCCGCTGCAACCAGTGCGGTTCGATGTTCGGCCGCTTCCGCGCCTAGAAGCTCGCTCCCGTCACTCGACAGGTACCGGAGCCAGGCACTGGCGTGAAAGTCTCGCAATCCACCCGGAGCTTCCTTCACATTTGGCTCGAGATGAAAAATGGTGTTGCCAAACTTTGCCAAGCGTTGCTCGGTCAGCTTTCGCAATTCCCCGTGCAAAAATGCTCGCGACAACTTTTCCACGCGCGGCAGTAGCCGGTCTTCCAGTTGTTGAAACACCGCACGATCGCCTGTGAGCAATCGCCGGTCCAACATCGCCAGATGGAACTCCACGTTTTCGTGATCCACCCGCTTGCACTCGTCCATCGTTCGCGCGGTCGTGCTCACCTTGAAACCTAGGTCCCAAAGAACGCGCGAAGCTTGCGCGACGACCGCCTGCAGCTTCTGTTCAGCGCGCTTATCCTTGAATAGGAACAACAGGTCCAAATCCGAATACGGAAATAACTCGCCACGGCCGAATCCCCCGAGCGAGATCACGGCAAAATCCTTGCTCTCGGTTTCGTGCTCGAACGACGAATGTTGCACCGCCTGATCTACACAGCGGTCCGCCAGTTGCCGCAAGCGCTCAATGGTGACGGGGGCGCCGGCTCCCGCCAGAAATGATTGTCCGATTTGCCTCCGGATTTCTTCACAATCGGCACGGTTCGGGCGCTGCACCTCGCCGGTGCGCGGTTGCAGCCGCGAAACGCACACATTCGCAGCTAGAACGGGTCTTGCGCCGGAGGTCATGCAGCTTACAGCGCGCCTTCCCCGCGTTCACCGTTACGGATTCGGATCGCATCGTCCAGTGTATAGATGAAGATTTTGCCGTCTCCGATCTTTCCGGTCTTCGTGGTTTGCAGGATCGTCTCAATCACTTTTGCCGCCTGCGCTTCCGGCAATACCAGCTCGAGTTTTACTTTCGGCAGTAGATCCACCGAATATTCCCGCCCCCGGTAGACCTCGGTGTGGCCTTTCTGTCTTCCGTGCCCCCGCACTTCGGTCACCGTGATACCCTCCACGCCAATTTCCCGCAGGGCCTCTTTCAGGGATTCAAATCGTGACGGCTGGATGATTGCTTCAATCTTCTTCATTCATTTCCCCTCTCGGTGGAAAATTTTTTGATTCTGGTTGGCGCACTAGCGCCCGGGGGCCGAAACAGCGTGAATGGCATCATGCACTCGCGTGATATCCGCGCCAATCACAAAATTTGAATTTCTTCAATTGAAAGTTTGCGTTGGCTTTCCGAGGTCTTCGCAAATACATTCCCATGCCAAGCAAAGTTCGGTTGTTTCTTCGGCGGATTCGTAAAACTGGTTTTCCCTGGGCAAATGAGAAAGGATGAGGACGCTCAATGAGTTTTCGTTCTATTTGTTGTTCTACTTTATTCGGCTTATTGCTTGGAGGCCCTGCGCTATGCCAGACAGGCTCAGCTCCTGCCGATCGATCCGCTCGCGCCGCATCGGTGACGAGCCCAATTTCCGCGCCGGATCCCAAGACAGATTCGCAACACGAAAATAGCAAGCCGCCAACCGCGCCTGGCGAAACGGCTCGCACCGCTGAGGAGAATCGTGAACGATTGCTCTTGGATCGCATTGACCAGTTGGAGAGGCGTCTGTCGGAATTGGAAGCGCGTGGCCCTGCTGGCGCCGCAAGTGCGGCACCCCCTGCCGCGGAAAACCAGACTCCGACGGCCGCTCCCACTGCGACGCCTGCCGCAACTCCCGCTGCCACCACTCCCGCGCCGCAAGATCCGGCCCCCGCCTCGTCACCGACGTGGTCGGTCGGCGCAATTGATTTCAGCGGCCTGGTCGACGGCTACTATTCCTTCAACGCGAATCACCCCGCGTCGCAGTTCAATCAACTGTACAACTTCGACGTGAAGGCCAACCAATTCAGCTTGAACATGGCCAAGGTCAGTATCTCCCACACCGCGGACCCGATCGGCTTTCAAGTCGACTTAGGCTTCGGTAGAGCTTTTGACATTATTCATGCCGGCGAACCAAGCACCGCTCCGAGCTTCCTTCGCAACGTCGAGCAGGCGTACGTAATGTTGAAACCCGCGAAGTGGAAAGGCTTCGAAGTCGATCTCGGCCAATTCGTGACCAGCGCCGGCGCCGAAGTGATCGAAACGCATTCTAACTGGAACTACTCTCGCTCGCTGCTCTTCGCGTGGGCCATCCCGTACTATCATTTTGGGATCCGCACTTCCTTCCCCGTCAGCAAGCATTTCACCGGCGGCGTTCAACTGGTGAACGGGTGGAACAACACGGAAGACAACAATAGCGGAAAAACCGTCGGGCTCACCGGCACCTACAGCACCACCAAATTCGCGTGGACCAACACCTACTATGGCGGCCCGGAGAATACCGCCACCAATATCGGCTGGCGCCAGCTTTACGACACCGTGCTTTTGTTGACGCCCAACGCAAAATTCAACGCTTATTTCAATTTTGATGTTGGACAAAACAAATCCGGTTCCGGCCTATCAGAATTCACTGCCAGATGGTACGGAGTGGCTGGCGCGCTGCACGTTCAGCCGACCAGCAAGTGGTCTTTCACGCCGCGTCTTGAATGGTTCAAGGACCGCGACGGTTTTTCAACCGGAACCGCTCAGGATGTCAAGGAAGTTACGCTTACTGGCGAATACAAAATGGTTGAGGGGTTTCTGACTCGCTTTGAATATCGCCACGACTGGTCCAACCAGCCATTCTTCGACGAAACCACCAATCCTGCCTCGAGGAAGTATCAAGACACGCTCGCGGTCGGGTTTGTCGCCTTTTTCGGGCCAAAACGGTAGATGTACAATCCACGGGTTTTTCGCAACAGCTTGATGTTTGAGAATTCGATTCGAAACAAGGAGGGAATACGCAATGGGAGCTAATCCCACACAGGCCGTGGGGATAACGGCCTTCTTGTTAGGGTTCACTGCATTTTCTGGGGCCATGTATGCCGGGAGCGTTCTGCTCTACATCGTCGCCGCAGCTCTTTTGGCAGGTTCGGTGGTCGCGTTCCGTAAGGCGAAGCCGCTCGAACACGTAGAGAATTGAGGAGAGAGATGATGATCTTAATTGGACTTCTCGTGACGTTGCTGGGATTCGTGATCAGCGTGCTTAGCCTGACTCTGACCAGTTCGGTAGGCGGCCGCCTCGTGATCGTGCTGTTGGGAATTGCAGTGAGCCTGTTTGGAATCATGGGTCTCCTCAACAAGCATTATTTGAAAAACGCCATTTGGAAGAAGGGATGACGCAGGGATGAAAACAACCAAGAGACTACTCCTGGTATTGGTCGTTACGCTATGTTGTGCTTCGCTCGGACTCTCGCAGACTCCGGCTGCGCCGGCCGCAGCGACGCCGGCTCCTGCTTCAAAAGCGATTACCGAGGCGGACTTGGCAGGCGTTCCGGTGCCTTCGGCGGATGCCCGAACAAAAGGTGATCCGGACGGATCCCTGACAGGAACAGCAAGCGACGTCACCGTGTCGGACTCTAAGAAGGGAATTTCGATTGGTGACCTCGCAAATCAAGCCGGACAAAATAAAATCGCGATCAACTTTGTATGGACTCTCGTCACCGGTTTCTTGGTCATGTTCATGCAGGCGGGATTCGCGATTGTCGAGACTGGCTTAGTGCGAGCTAAGAACGCCAATCACACCATGATGATGAACTTCATGGTTTACGGTGTCGGTATGCTCGCCTACTGGCTGATTGGATTCACGATCCAGATGGGCGGTGTTGGCGCAGTGGCGAATCTTGGCGGCACACCTCCTCTCAACTCGGAATTTACAATCACCTTATTCGGAAAGGCCTTCGGTTTATTCGGTACGAACGGTCTCTTCCTCGTGCACAAGGGCACCTACGATGTGTCAATTATGGTGCTGTTTCTTTTCCAGATGGTGTTCATGGACACGACGACCACGATCGTCACCGGTTCTTGCTGCGAACGCTGGAAGTACGCCGCATTCATCGTCTCGACAATGTTTTTGGCGGCCTTCACATACCCCATTTTTGCTAACTGGGCTTGGGGTGGCGGCTGGCTCGCCAATCTCGGCGCGAACTTTGGGCTTGGCAAAGGTTATTGCGACTTTGCAGGATCGGGGGTGGTCCACTCGGTTGGAGGGATAACGGCACTAGCTGTCGCAATGATTTTAGGTCCGCGCATAGGGAAGTTCACTCGAGAGGGCAAACCAAACGCTATTCTTGCGCACGACATCGTCATCGTGCTAACCGGATGTTTCATCCTTGCGTTCGGATGGTTTGGATTTAACCCAGGTTCCACTCTTGGCGCCTCAGGAAACGGCGGACTGCGGATCGGCTCTGTTGCCACCAACACCATGCTCGCCGGTATGGCGGGCTCCTTCGGAGCCATGCTTTATATGTGGCTTCGGTACGGCAAGCCGGATGCATCGATGAGCGGCAACGGTTTGCTTGCCGGTCTCGTGGCGATAACAGCGCCTTCTGGCTTCGTCAATCCGGTGGCTTCCGTGATCATTGGAGTATTCGCGGGAGTTCTAGTATGCATCTCTGTGGAGTTTGTGGACAGGGTGCTGAAGGTGGACGATCCAGTCGGTGCCATTTCCGTTCACGGTGCGAACGGCCTTTGGGGCGTAATCTCCATTGGGCTCTTTGCAGATGGCAAGAGCAACTATGGCGGTTCGTGGAACGGTGTCAACGGTTCGGTCACTGGCCTTTTTTACGGTGACAACGGCGGCCAGCTTGTTGCCCAGTTAATCGGAGTAGCGACGCTTCTTGGCTTCGTATTCACCCTGAGCTTCGTCTTCAATCTCTTAGTTGATTGGGTCGTCGGCCAGCGCGTTTCTGCAAAATCCGAACTTCAGGGTTTGGACTTGCCCGAAATGGGTGCTCTCGGCTATCCGGAGTTCGAGCTGAAGACTCAGGCCTAACCGCAAACGAAGGAGCCAATCCATGTCCAGCAAAACTGTTATTTCGGCCTCACTTGCGCCGGTGACGGGAACTCTCTCCCCCGCCACCGGCGTAAGCCGTCTTCCAGCGATTCCGTGGCGCGACCCGCATTCCGTCCCGCCGGAACAACTCGCGGCAGTAATCGCTTCCCTCAAGGAAGCTTGTGCGTTAAACCCTACTAACGTCGATGTCCGCGTGTGTCTGGGCATCGCTTACGCGATGAACTACAACGCGTACGAGTCTATGGACATCCTGGAAGAGGCCCGCACTCTCGGGCCCAGCAATTTCATGGCGCAGTTCAAGTTCGCCGAACTCCATTATCGCTTGCGCGCACTGCGCGTCGCCCAGGCGGAAACCGTCCGCGCACTGGAGCTTGCCACGACGCCGTGGGAACTGACGCAAGCCCGCAGCCAGCTCAATGACATTCGTCGCATGACTCGCGAAGGCACGATCAAGCCCACGTGGGCCAAATCTCTAACTATCCCCGTGGTGTGTTTTGCGCTCATGCTATGGGTCGTGACGATCCTCTTTAAGGCGCTGCCATGATGGTCAAATGGAGTTTTTTCGCTGGGGCCGCCTTCCTCGCGGGCTATTTTTTGATTTCTCGCGGAATCCCCGTGTTCGCGGTCCTCGCCGGCTGCGGTCTGGCCGCGCTGGCCACCTGGCGCAAATTATCGCGCACCGTCCCGCCAAGGGCTTAATTTGAATCCTATGCACGAAGCCTTGCCGCTCCCGCTCGCCATGTTAATTGTTTTCGGTTCGGCAAAATTGCTGGCGGAAATTTGCGAACGTCTCGGACAGCCCGGGCTCGTCGGAGAAATTCTTGCGGGCGCGCTGGTCGGTCCCAGCGCCCTGGGCTGGATCACTCCGAACGACACCCTGAAGGCGCTTTCCGATCTCGGCGTGATGTTCCTGCTCTTCGGGGTTGGATTGGAAGTCAAAGCATCGGAAGTCCTCAAAGTCGGCGCGAAAGCAACTCTCGTCGCGATCCTCGGCGTCATCGTCCCGTTTTTCGCCGGCTGGGGAATCATGAGCGCCTGGGGTGTGCCACAAGTCGAGGCCATTTTTGTCGGCGCTTCCATGGTGGCCACCAGTGTCGGCATCACCGCGTCCGTGCTTTCCGCCAAGCGCCTTCTGCATGAAGTCGCCAGTCAGATTATTTTGGCAGCCGCGGTCATTGACGACGTGCTTGGCTTGATCGTTCTTGCGGCGGTCAGCAGCGTCGCGCGCGGTCGGGTAAATTTTTGGGAGTTGGCGCTCACCGCCAGCTTGGCCACCGCATTCACCGTCGTCATGGGATTGTGGGGAACCAGAGCCGCCAATCGCCTGATGCCGCATTTTGACTCCCGCGTAAAAGCCGACGACGCCAAGTTTCACCTCGCCCTGGTTTTTCTTTTTGCAATGGGGCTGCTCGCTCAATACACCGGCGTTGCCGCCATCGTCGGAGCGTTTCTCGCGGGTTTAGCCCTCTCCGACACCGCGGATGCTCGTGTCCGTACCCTCACTCGCGGCGTCAGCGAATTGCTGGTCCCATTTTTTCTGGTTGGCATTGGCTTACATCTGAATCTTGCTGCCTTCCGCTCGCGCTCAACTCTGATTCTCGGTTTGCTTATTCTGACCGCCGCCATCGTAACCAAACTCATTGGCTGCGGTCTCGGAGCAATTTCTCTCGGCTGGCAAAACGTCTTGAAGATCGGCTTGGGCATGGTGCCGCGCGGTGAAGTGGGGATGGTCGTGGCCCAAATCGGCTTGAGCCTTGCCGTGATCAGCTCGGAAGTCTACAGCGTCGTAGTATTCATGGCCGTGGCCACCACCCTCGTCACTCCCTTGCTCCTCAAAATTGCTTTTCGCACGTCAGTCATCGAACCCGTCGAAGCTTAGCCCGCGTTTCTCATCCCCGGGAACGCCGATCGCCGATCTCCAGATTCGGCATCGTTCCTCGATGGTATTCCGCATGCCGTACCGTGATTTGTCAGGCCTGACGATCCAACCGCCCCAACTTGCTCGGACTGACAATTGCAGCTCTCATTTTTGTTTGCCCGGAGTTCAATTCCGATCATCCACGCAACCGTGCTGGCATCGCCTTCCGCGAATCATCGATTTTTCTCATTTGTTGCCGCAATTTTTCAGTCTGGCGCTTTTTCGGCGCCGGCGATAACCTGACCCTATCGAATCGCGGCCACGGAGTGCGAATTTCATCCAGTATTTTGTCAAATTTCTCTTGAAGGAGTTTCATGTCCAACGATCTGCGCAATTTCCTCGCTCTTTCTTATGACGAGTTGGAGCAACTGAACCTGAAGGCTAAGGAGCAGCGCCAGAACCGCGTCGCGGCGCACGAAATTCAGGAAGACCGTCTGAAGTACCTCACCGATGAGAGGCGCATCAAGGCGGTCACGCTGCTGTTCAGTGACCTGGAAGGCCGCTTGCACATGCTCGACTACGACAAAAAATTTCTCATCAAGAGCTGGGACAATTTGACGTTCGACGGCTCGTCGATTCGCGGTTTCACCGCGCAGCGCGAAAGCGATCTGCGCTTGGCGATGGACTGGGGCGCATTTTATTGGGCGCCTTCGGACTATTTTGGTTCCGGAAAAGTGCTGGTCTTCGGAGAAGTGATTGACAAGGACGGCTCGCCGTATTCGGCGGACATTCGCGGGCTGCTGAAGGGTTACGCGGAAGCGTTGCACAAAAAAGAGGGCTACACGCTGAACGCCGCCAACGAGATTGAAGGTTTCCTGTTTCAAGGTGCGGACGCGGAACGTCACTATCATGAAACCTACAAATTCGACTATGTAAACACCGGCGGCTACTACCATTCGTTGCCGGGCGATCCGCTGCGCACGTTCATCGACACTTCGGCGGAAGTGCAGCGCGCGATGGGTTTCCAGAATGAAAAGGATCACCCGGAAGTGGCGCCGTCACAATTCGAAATCAATTACGGCTACGGCGAAGTGGTCGCGGCCGCCGACCAGATTCAGCTCTACAAATTAATCTGCCGCCAGGTCGCCACCAAGATGGGCTTGAGCGCCTGCTTCCTGCCCAAGCCGGTGGTGGGAGTAAACGGCAACGGCATGCACACCAACGTATCCATCTCGAAGAGCGGCAAAAATCTTTTCTGGGATCCAAAAGGTGAAGAAAAACTGAGCGAGCTGGGCTGGTCGTTCATCGATCGCATTCTAACGCATGCCAACGACATTTGTTTGCTGCTGAATTCCAGCGTGAACGCTTATCGCCGGCTCGATCCGCACTTTGAAGCGCCGAATCAGATCAAGGCTTCTCCGGTGGATCGCGGCTCGATGATTCGCATTCCGATCGGCAACGAGAAAAGTTCGCGCGTGGAAGTGCGCTCGGTCGCGCCGGACGCCAATCCATATTTGGTGATGTACTCGATTTTCAAATCCGGACTGGACGGCGAAGCAGCGAAGATCAAGAATCTTCGCCAGGCGGAACGCTATTTGCCGGACAACATTTACACCGCGCTTAAGAATTTTGAGGAATCAGACTGGTCCACCAAAATGCTCGGAGCGGATGTCAAAGCACGCTTCGCAGAGCTGAAACGCGCATCGGCCGATCGCTGCCCGCACGCGCTCGGCACCTTCGTGAAAGCCCCCGAAGTGCAATACCATCACGAAGTCTACAACCAATTCCTCTGGAACATGTTCTAGAGCGAAGCGCCTGGAGCAACCAACTTGGCGGGTGAGTCTCTAACTTCGTGAGATTCGCTATTCGCGGGTATGGCGGAACGGATCAGCCGCTTTTTGATACCAGTTCCATTTCCTTAAAAGCGCCGTTTTCTTCAGGGCAGCACGGTGGCCATACCGGGAGATGAGGCAATTTTGCTCCACGAGGAGGGGCATAGGCTCTCCGTCGGCCAAGACGGGAAATCGGAATCAGACCTTTCGATCACGGACAAACAGGTTGGAGAGATTATCCTTCCGCACTCTCGCTTCGTGGGAAAGTCCATCATTGGCGTGAGCGACTCACCTAAAAGTCTCGCGGTTGCTACGACGAAAGGCGAGATTTTTTATGACGTAGCCATCATCCCATCGCTTTCGCGTGATGGCCGTTCCCTCGCAACCATGCGCCACGGTGCTCTGGAAGTGTACGACTTAAACTAACGATTTGGGCAGCACAGGTTGGCCGGCTGATATTGCTGCATCGCAACTTCACAAAGGGCAGAGCATAAGAATCGTTGTGGCCATGGTAATATTTTTCTCGAACCTACTAAGTGCCGCCAGCTCAATCGCTTGCAAAGTTTTATGTTAAGATTCCCAAGCTTCCTCTAGTTAACCCTAACACGCTGAACTGGCCGCACTTAGCTGAAACCAAAACCCTTGTAATTGGAAAATGATGGAAAACGGAACGGTTTCGAGCTCTAACTTATGCACTGGTTCGCTTGCCAAGCCACTTAGGGCGACTGGCCTAAGCCTTTCTCGCGGCGGGGCATGGCCTGCCTTCGTGTCCCTTCGCCCTGTGGTGCTTGATCTCGGCGTATAAGCGCTCACGTCGTTCTTGCACTTCTGCGCGTTCTTTGTCCCCATGTACCAGATCAGGACTCAGCAGATCGAGTTTGTTATTCAAAGCGATAAGCTGACTCACCAGATCGTCCTTGACTTGGCAGTTCATCTATTCATTGTACTCGCTGTCGCCGTCACCCGGTTGGCTGTAGACGCAAGCAGTACATTTTTTGCTACCCACGCTGGTGACCGGCCACTCGTCACATACATCAACTTGATAGAATTGGATAGATGAGTGCCGAAGCACATGGCGAACACGGAGCAACGAATGCAGAATTCTTCCTTCGAAGTCACCAGTCTTTCTTTCGAATCAGCAACGGCGGAGAGCTACGATAACCATCCAATTGCTCAAGTCAACGATCATGAAGTTCGTATAAGCACTATGACTGAGGCTTATCATTGGCACTGTCACCCCGACTCCGATGAGAGTTTTCTGGCATTGGAAGGCGGCCTCTTCATTGATTTTGACGATCGCACTGTCAAGCTCTTGCCGGGGCATATGATCACTGTTAACCGAGGCGTTCGTCATCGCACAAGACCAATTGGTGAACGTTCGGTGAATCTTACGTTCGAGCGAACTGGTGCACGGAGCGAGACGCTTCCCTCGCCCCGGGAGTACCCGGTTCGCTGAGACTCTCGGACGCCGTGACGCGTGAGCAACCTACCCGCGGTAATGCTCCTCGAGTCTCTCGTCAGTCAATTCGCGGACACTCATTCGGCGTGGCTCGTCCTAGCATGGCGAGCACGCTCGCGGGAAACCTGACCATCACGGGTTCCGTCGCGAACATTATCGTTGTCGAGCGCGCGCAAAAAGAGGCGGTCATCACTTTTTTCGACTATTTTCGGATCGGCCTGCCGGTGACTTTGCTGACGCTGCCGTTTGGCTGGCTCTCGCTTTCGTTGGATTCGATGAAGGTTCGTTGTGCGGCAAATGCTTTCCGGTGTAGTTGCGCGTCCATTTTTCTTGTGGTTTGCAGGAGTGGGAAAAACTGCCCTGTAGATGATTTTGTAGCTGTGAGAGCCAGCTTGTTCCAAACACTTCCATAAGTTTCAAGCAGCGGGCCGCAACACTTTTACAATCAATCTCTTGCGGTCAACAAAATTTCATAGATTTCAATCACGAGCGGAATCTGCTTTGCAAGCACAGGAACATTACCGTACCGGAGAAACGCAAGACCCACCCTCAAAAACCGAGGGCGGGGCACCGTGTTTCTGGACCCTGCCAAAAATTAAGATAGTGGTGCACTCTCACTTTGGTAGCGCAGACGTTATGGCATTTCCACCCCCACCCCTCCCCCGGTTTTTTGTAAGTGTCGATTCTAAAGGTAGATAAGTGGTTTGTTTTCATACACTTTGGCAAGTGTTGATTCTAAAGAGGCTTAGCTCTGGGTCAAAAATAGGGCAGGGCGGCGGTCTCCAAAAAGAAAAATGGCGGCTCATCGGCCGCCATTCTTGGGAACGGACATTCCCCTACAAGTTATAATACACAAACAGGAATCATCCTTCAATGGGAATCTTGCCCCAAAGAGACAAATTCCTCACTCCAAAAATAGGAGTGAGGAATTTGCGCTGCGATGCGGGTTAGGCCAACCGTTCGGCGTGGACGTCCACGGGAACGCCGCGGACGAGCGAATCGAAAACCGGCGAAAACTTCGGACCTAAAGAAGTTAGTTCGCGGAATTGTTCGTCCGAAACGTTAGCCTTGACGCGCAGAGTGAGCCGGATGCCCTGGTATCCATTGCGAATTTGCGGAGCGAGTCCGAGGAATCCGCGAAGGTCGAGATTGCCTTCGAGAAGGGATTCCACCTGATCGATGGCAATTCCGCGAGCAGCTGCGTGATAGACCATGGAAGTAGTAACGCAAGAAGCCAGCGCGTGGAGCAGGTGTTCGACGGGATTTGCTCCCGTGTCGTTGCCGAGAAGAACCTCGTGTTCATCCGCGGCCAGAATGAAATTGGATTTGTGGCGAATTAATTTGCCGCCACCGGTAAACGGACGGACCTCTGAAAGATTCTCACCGCCATTGACCCAGCGGTTGTGAATCCGGAAATGAAAACTTCCGACTTCGGGATTTTCTTTCACGGCGGCGACGGTTTCCTGCATGCGCGTCACATCCACGCCGTTGGCGATTGCCTGGATTTCTACTTTCATTTTGCTTCCTTTCCTTGATGGGAATTTGCGTTTCTATAGCTACAAATGGCACGCAACGGGCCATGGGAGAATTGGGTAAGCCTTTTTAATTCAGCAGGTTCACGGGAGAGCCTGCCTCCCCGTTTTTGCGAGCTTTCGAGAGTCACGATTTTTCGCAAGGCCAAATTCGCAAGAGTCGAAACGGCGGTCAAGCGAAGGAGAGAAACTCATTCGTTGACGCTCCCGCCATCCCACTTTGCGTACTCTTGAATCTCAGTTCTGCAATGGCGCAAGACTTCGTCTGTGTTTCTTGAAGATTTGCCGTCCCAGGAATCGTTGTCCTCGGGAATGCGAGCCGTGATGTGGCCAAGTTCATGGAGCAATGTTGTGATCTGAGCTTCCCTCGTGGTTCCCTTGTACGGGCCCACCGTCAACACCCGAAATCCGTCAGGCCGGATAAATCCTCCAGTGGATCCCAGTGCCATGACGGGCAAGCTCGAATTGAAGAAAGGCCCCTGCGGATTCAGGTGCACGGTGGAGTTGCGGCCGCCCCATTGCCACGCGCGGGCCGCCCACGGGTGTTTGTAACGGTCGCCATGGCGGTCATCCGCAATGCGAAAAACATAGGCCTGCTTTTCCTTGTCAATTTCAAATTGCAGCGATTGAAAAACGCCGGCCGGGTCATTGTCCGCCTCATGGAACCATGCAGAGCAGCCATTGTCTTGCTGAAGAAGGGCAAGAACCTGTCTTCGTACTCGCAGTAAAATGTCTTCGCGTTTGTCACGGGTCTTCAACGTAAGATGAGCCGGTTGAGCGCGCTTCGAAAGATCCTGCGAACGGGCGGGCGCAGCAAGGAATACCATTCCCATTAGCGCAGCGGCAGCAGTAGCCGAACATTTCAATGAACGCGCAAAAAACATAGAGCCTCTCTAGATGCAAGAAAGGCAAAGGAGTTGCCAACGCTCGATTCCGTTAAGTCGAGTTTTTTGTGTTAGATCAAAGAGACAGCTTGCGGCGAGGAGTGCCGAGAAATCGTGAGTTCCGGTTTTTCGCGAGTTACTCGCGAAATTAATTCGAAACGAAAATTACCTTGGGCGCTGGATCGCAAGCGCTTTCATTCGCGAAGAGAGCGTGGAGGGGGGAATGCCGAGTTTTTGCGCGGCGCCTTGCGGTCCCGCGACTTTCCAAAGCGATTCTTCGAGCGCCCGAATCAGATTGGTTTTTTCCAGTTCGCGAAGGTCTTCTTTAGTTTGAAGCGTTGAAAGAGCATCCGCATTTTTGCGCGGCTTCGCGGCGGGAAGGGAATGCAGCGGCAAAACGTCGCGCAAGTTCAGGCGGCCATCGCGGGCAATAATGACTGCGCGCTCGATCACGTTTTCCAATTCGCGCACATTGCCCGGCCAGTGATAGGAACGCAGACGGCGCAAACAATCGGCGGTGAGTTCGAGCTGCGGTTTTCCCATGCGTTTGCAATTGCACTTCAGAAAACATTCCGCGAGAAGTTCCACGTCCGAGCCGCGATCGCGGAGTGCGGGAACGGAAACGGGGAAAACGTGAAGCCGGTAGAAAAGGTCCTCGCGGAAGCGCCCTGCGGCAACTTCAGCGGCGAGGTCGCGGTTGGTGGCAGCGATGACGCGAACGTTCACTTTGCGCGTTTGCGAGCTGCCAACCGGTTCAAATTCGCCTTCCTGAAGAACGCGGAGCAGCTTGGGTTGCATTTCGAGGGGCAGCTCGCCAACTTCATCGAGGAAGATGGTTCCCCCGTTGGCGAGTTCGAATCTGCCGATGCGGCGCGCCGCCGCGCCGGTGAATGCGCCTCTTTCATGCCCAAAAAATTCGCTTTCGCACAAAGCCGCAGGAATCGCGGCGCAATTGACTCGAATGAATGGCTTGGATGCGCGATCGCTTGCCTGATGGATTGCTTGCGCAACGAGTTCCTTGCCGGTGCCTGTTTCGCCGGAGACAAAAACGGTTGCGGGAGTTGGCGCGACCTGATGAATCGCCGTAATGAGTTCGCGGATCGCGGGGCTATTTCCAAGAATTTCACCGTTGTAGCGATTCTCGTTGATCTCGCCCCAAAGATACGCAGCTTCTTCCTGCAATTCGCGCAAGCGGCTTTCCGCGGCCAATTGATCCTGGACGTTGCGCAGAATCAGGCTGAAGCGGCGGCGGCCCTGCACGAAAAACTGGGAAACGCTGGCTTCCGCCGCGAACGTTGTGCCGTCCACGCGTACGGCGTCGAGTCCTCCCGGAACCCAAGCGAATGGGCGGGACTCCGAATCGAGATCTTGCGCAACGGCGGATAATTTTTGCGCGCTCGCGGCGCTGAGCAGGCCGGTCATTTTCTGATTTGTGAGCGACTGGCCAGGCGATGCAAACAGCGCAACGGCGGAACCATTCGCGCGCTGGATCGTAAGATTTTCGTCCAGCTCAAAGATCGCATCCATCGCGCTTTCGAAAAGGCCCGAGAAGCGCTGCTCGCTTTCGCGAATTTTGGCTTCCGCGCGAATGCGATTGAACTCAGCTCCGGCCCGGGCGGCGAAAATGCGGAAAGCGGATTCGAGCTCCGGGTCAAGCTTCATGGGCTTTGTGTCTACTGCAGCCAAATGGCCCAAAACGGTTCCGTCAGGTCTCATGAAAGGCGCACCCACAAAACTCACCGCGTTCAGCGCCACGAGGTCGGGATCATGGGGAAAAAGTTCGATGATGCGTTCGGGGTAGTGAACAACGCGCGCTTCCTCGACCACGACTTCGCAAGGAGTGCCGTCAATTTTGTATTCGAAATCCTTAATGAAGTCCCCGTTCATCCAAAAAGAAAGGGAACGCAAGACTCTGCGGTCGGGCAGATACTCGGTGACCCAGACGCCGGCAACGTCCAGTGCCTGTGCGGCCGCGCGGACGAGTGCTTGGAAGAATTCTTCGCCGGTTTGAGAAGAAGTGCCTTCGAGAAGGTGACGAATCAGTGTTTCGGGTTGCGTTTGTAGACCTGTGCTGCTCATAAGTACCCTATTTGACGCTTCGCAACCGGAAGTGGTGACACGCGAGTAACAAACGTTTCATACCAATATGGATGGTCGGTGACTCGACATTTCACGCCTGAAACGGCGCTGTGGGGCGTGCGCGAAGCGTTTGCTGGAACGACTTACTACGGATGGCGGAGCGGTGACCGCAATGAAGCCGGGCTCGGTTTTCTATCGCGAATTGGGCAGTTCATGCCAGTCAGGGAAAGTTGCTGTGAATTGCGGTTCCGCGAGCGACTCCACATTTGCGGATTCGGCTCCCTGCAGCCTTGGAGCACTCAGCAACTGCGACCACGGCTGACTGTAGGCACGAGCAATGTCCGAGCCGCAAAACCTTCCTTGTAATCCGGGCTGTAACATTCCCGCAACAAATAAATACACCCGCAAATTTCTCGTTACGCACTGAAAACAAAACACTTCATCCAACGGGCCTCGCCTTGCCTCAAGACCCCTCAAGTACATTTAACATTACAGAAACATTTGAGTAAGTAGTCGTTCACACTCCCTCTGGTACTTTTCTCCCGGCCAGCAGTGACATAACCTTGTTACGCAGTGCTCTCTGTTTTGGGGTGTTGTAATTCTCTTACGTCATATGGAGGAATCGAATGAGTAGGATGTTGTCCGCTGCACTCATCTGCGCGCTTTTGGCCTGCGGGCCTCTTCGCGCGGACGACTCGAACACGGGAGACGCGGGAGCCAAGCCTGCAACCGCGGCTGCCACCGATAAAACGGTAAGCGCGCCCGTCGCGAAAACCGAAACCAACAAAACCGAAACCGCCAAACCGGCCAAGGATTATCGTGAGGAAATCGAAGAGTTGCGCCAGCTCATGCGCGAACAATCGCAGCAGCTCAGCGAGCAGCAAAAACAGCTCGAGCTCTTGCGCGAGCAGTTGAATGCCGCTCACAAAGCCGAAACTGCGGCGCCGGCTGCCGATCCCGCAACCGTCCATGTTGTAACGGGTGACATGGCGTCGGCGGTTCGTCCTGCAGCAGGACCCACAACCGAGGCTCCGCAAGGCGATAAGCCCAAGGCGGAAGAAGCGCCAACCTCGATTCACATCAAGGGCATCACGCTGACTCCCGGCGGCTACTTCGCCGCGGAATCGGTTTACCGCACGCATGCAGCGAGCGCTGATATCAATACGCCGTTTACAGGCATTCCATTCGGCGGCAACTCGCTGAGCAAGCAGTCCGAGTTCAACGCCTCCGGCCGCCAGTCCAGAATCTCGATGCTGGCCGAAGGCAAAATTGACCACGCGAAGTTCACCGGCTACTACGAAACGGACTTTCTTTCCGCAGGCGTGACTTCCAACAATCGCCAGAGCAACAGCTACACCATGCGGCAACGGCAATTCTGGGGACAGGCTGCGATCGATGGCGGTTGGTCCTTCACCGGCGGCCAGATGTGGAGCCTGGTCACTGAAACAAAGAAGGCCGTCAACAACCGCACCGAAGCGCCGCCGATAACGATTGACCCACAATATAACGTCGGCTTCTCTTGGGCGCGCCAGTACGGCTTCCGCGTTGCCAAGAGCCTTATGGAAGATAAGTTGACGCTCGCGTTCGCCGTAGAAGGTCCGCAAACCACTTTTGGCGGCCGCGGCGTTGCGAACGGCAAATTCTACTTCAATGCGCCAGGTGCAGGCGGCGGACTCCTTAATGCTTTTGACGCGACTGGCTACACACTCAACCAGACTCCGGACTTCATCATTAAGGCGGCGCTCGATCCTGGCTGGGGTCACTATGAAGTGTTTGGCGTGATCAGCACGTTTCGCGATCGCGTCTTCCCCTGCGGTGCCGGGATTAGCGCGACGAATCCTTGCCCCATTGACGGCTCGACAGCAAACTCCGTTGCTGGCGCGTTCAACGATTCGCGCAGCGGCGGAGGTATCGGTGCCAACCTGCGCGCACCCGTTCTCGGCAAGTACGGCGACGTCGGCCTGCATTTCCTTGGCGGCGACGGCATCGGGCGGTACGGCTCCGCGCAGTTGGCGGATGTGACCGCGCGTCCTAACGGGACACTTGCCCCGATTCGAGGCGGTCAGGTCCTCGGCACCGTCGAACTACATCCGAATCCGAAGTTGGACGTGTACCTCAACTACGGTCTCGAATACGCGTTTCGCACTTGGTACAACACTTCCGGTGCGACGACGAGCAGCGTTGGCTATGGTTCGCCCTTCTTCAATAACTCTGGCTGCGGAACGGAGACGCTGCCCACTGCCACAAATGCTCCTGGCACCGGTGGAACGTGTAACGGTGACCTCCGGAACATTCAGGAAGGCACGCTCGGCTTCTGGCATCGTTTCTACAAGGGAAACCGCGGCACTCTGCAGTGGGGCGTCCAGTATTCCTACATCTTCAAGAATACGTGGAGCGGCAACAACAACACTCCGGCGAACGTTGGCGTACAGCCAAAGGCCATCGACAACATGGTCTTCACTTCGTTCCGCTACGTTCTTCCTTAACCCTGAGCCAAAGACCGGAATGCTGCTGGCGCGGCTTCCGGTTAGATAGAAAACCCTGGGCCGCTTTCCATAGTGGCCCAGGGTTTTTTCTTGGTGTGCCGAGCATGATCGACAGCTTGGAGGTGCAAGTCCTCTTCACAACCAGAGGGAGGTGAAGGGATAGCGAAGCGCAAGGGCCGAACCGTGAGGTGAGGTCTGAAAGAAGCGTGGAGCAAAGGCGCGAGCCGATGAACAAGAACTGGATGTGAGGCAGGCAGTGTTCGGGCGAGTTGGCCAATGGCAGCGAAGCCCTAATCCAGCAAGGGCACTGAATGTAAATCCAGCGGTTGCGCGTCGAAGGCGGTCGAACTTACCTCGGGAGACCTGCCATCGGTCTTGGAATCAAGACTGAGGAGCGAGAGATCGCTCCTGATCCGGTGACAGCCTCACTCGGACTTCCCAAGCTCACGGCTCACTGATCGCTCAACCCACCGAACCGCCGGATGTGGACCCGCACGTCCGGTTGTGTGGCAGGGGAGAGTGGGCGACCATTCCCCCTATGCCGATTTTGGAGTCGTCAGTCCTTAGTCGTCAGTTTTCAGTTCGAAGAGTCCAAACGCTGAGAGAACACCAGAGCGCAGCCCCTCCTGCGGCGGCCAGGCACGGATTGCTGTGCCACACAGGCAAACTCCAGTAACACAATCCAAAATTGCTAATTGACGCGGCGGAGGATGGCGATTCCGGCGTGGCCGAGGACGTGTGTGACCTCGGTTTCGCGGAGGCGGGAGGCGTCGTATTCAAAGGAGATGTGGAGCTTGGAGTCGTCGATTTGGAAGCGGCGGAGGCCATAGGTGTTGGCGAATTCACCGAGAGAGCGGAGCTGATCGTGGGTGAGGGGAGATTGGAGTTCGAATTTGGCTTCGAGAAGTGTCATGGAGAAATTATAGCAGTCCAAGCGCACCGAAGAAAAAGATAACGCAGAGACGCGGAGCGCGCTGAGGGGCACAGAGATACGCGGTGGAAGCAAGGCGCGGCAGGGATTTGACAATAATAGGGAGTAGGGGTATAAATAGGGGGAGAGGGTATGGGCAATGAAGCGGACAGAGTCGGAAGGGAAGAAAGCGGTGAGGGTGGATGCGGCGCTGAAAGAGGCGAATCAGAAGAGGCTGCGGCGGATTGAGGGGCAGGTGCGAGGGCTGCAGAAGATGGTGGAAGAGGACCGGTATTGCGCGGACGTGATCGTGCAGATTGCGTCGGTGCAGGAGGCGCTGCGCGGGGTGGGGCGGAATTTGATGAAGAATCACATGCGGCATTGCGCGGCGAAGGCCATCCAAAACGGGAAAAGAGAAGAGAAGGAATCGATGTATGAGGAGCTGTTGGGATTGATGGAGTTGCAGCAGCGGTAGAAGCAGGCAGAGCAGTTTGAATTTCGACTTAACTTGTCACGAATCATGAAATTCAAACTGGCCTGCCCCGTGACTTCGGCGAGTGATTGATTGGGGGAATTGTGGAACGGGATCCAGTTTGCGGGATGAATGTTGCGCCGGAGAAAGCGGCGGCGACGACGGAGTTTGAAGGAAAAAAGTATTTTTTTTGTGCGAAGTCGTGTGCGGAGAAATTCAAGGAAGAGCCGGGAAAATATTTGGGCGCAGAAGCAAGGCATGAAGCGCATAGAATGGAGCCCGTTCACGGCGGAGGGCTGGTCTCGGTTGGAGCAATGAAGACGGTGGCGGCTGAAGATTGTTGTGGGCATGGCGCAGCCACAGGGCCGTCTCAGAAGACGGCCCCTACAACACCGTCAACAACAGCAAGCACAGGGATTAGGTATACGTGTCCGATGCATCCGGAAGTGGTGAGGACGGGGCCAGGGAGTTGTCCGAAGTGCGGAATGGCGCTGGAGCCGATGGATGTTGTTGTGGATGCAGGGCCGGACCCGGAATACGTTTCGATGCGGTTGCGATTTTGGGTGAGCGCGGCGTTTAGCTTGCCGGTTTTGTTGCTGGGGATGTTCGGAGAAAAATTTAACTTTGGAATTTCTGCTGCGGCATTGCGATGGATTGCGTTTGTGCTGGCGACGCCGGTGGTGCTGTGGGGAGGATGGCCGTTCTTTGAAAGATTTTGGGCGTCGCTAGTGAATCGCAGTCCGAATATGTTCACGCTGATTGGATTGGGAACGGGCGCGGCGTATTTAGAGAGTGTTGCGGCGACGATTTTTCCGGCATGGTTTCCGAAATCGTTTCAAGAGATGAGCGGCGCGGTACCGGTGTACTTCGAAGCGGCGGCGGTGATTACGACGCTGGTGCTGCTGGGGCAGGTGATGGAGCTCGGGGCGCGCGCGAAGACGGCGGGAGCGATCCGGGAGCTGCTGCACCTTGCGCCGCAGGTGGCGCATCAGATTATGGATACCGGCCAAGAGAAGGACGTTCCCTTGGCTGCCGTGCAACAGGGCGACTTGTTGCGCGTGCGGCCGGGGGAGCGTGTGCCGGTAGATGGAGTTGTGAAGGAGGGCGCGAGCGCGGTGGATGAATCCATGCTGACCGGCGAGCCGATGCCGGTGGAGAAACGCGCGGGCGATGAAGTGACCGGCGGGACGCTGAATGCGAGCGGAAGTTTTGTGGTGGAGGCGCGGCGCGTTGGGAATGAAACGATGCTGGCGCAGATTGTGAAACTGGTGAGCGAGGCGCAGAGGAGTCGCGCGCCGATGCAGAAGCTGGCGGATCGTGTGGCGGGGATTTTTGTACCGGTCGTTGTAGTGGTTGCGGCGGTGACGTTTGTGGCGTGGGCGATGGTTGGGCCGGAGCCGCGATTTGCGCACGCGCTGGTGAGTGCGATTTCCGTGCTGATTATTGCGTGCCCGTGCGCGCTGGGATTGGCGACGCCGATGAGTGTGATGGTGGCAGTTGGGCGTGGAGCGAGGGCTGGAGTGTTGGTGAAGAATGCGGAGGCGCTGGAGACGCTGGCGAAGGCGGATGTGCTGGTGGTGGATAAGACGGGGACATTGACGGAGGGGAAGCCGCGAGTATTGGCAGCTAGCGTTTTTGAAAGAGGCGGAATCAGTAAGGATAGAATGCTTTGGCTGGCGGGCAGTCTGGAGCAGGCGAGCGAGCATCCGCTGGCGCGGGCGATTGTGAGGGCCGCACAAGAAAAAGGAGTGCCTCTGGCTCCTGTCGAGGGATTTCGCGCAACGCCGGGCGGAGGAGCCGAAGGAAGGGTGAACGGGGAAGGCGTTCTGGTCGGGAATTGGGAATTCCTGGAAGAGCGCGGCGTGAGCAATGAGATTGGAGGCAGTTTGCCCGGATTGGATTTTGGAATGGGCGGAAAATATTCAGCGAGTCTGGTTTTAGTGGCGGTGGAAAATCGGTTGGTTGGAGCGATTGCTCTTGGCGACCGAGTTAAAGAATCAACGCCGGAGACGCTGCAAGAATTGCGCGAAGAAAAAGTGGAATTGGTTATGTTGACGGGGGATCAAAAAGAAACTGCGCTAACGGTCGGACGCGAACTTGGAATAGATAAGGTGGAAGCCGGAATGCGTCCGCAGGATAAAGCAGCGGCGATTGACCGGCTGAAGGCTGGGAAGAAAATTGTGGCGATGGCGGGAGACGGGGTGAATGATGCTCCGGCGTTGGCGGCGGCGGACGTGGGAATTGCGATGGGGACGGGAACGGACGTAGCGATAGAGAGCGCGGGAATTACCCTGGTGAAGGGGGATTTGCAAGGGATTGTGCGGGCGAGGAAGTTGAGCCGGGCGACGATTCGAAATATCAAACAGAATTTGTTGTTTGCGTTTTTGTATAACGCCATTGGAATACCGATTGCGGCTGGAGCGCTTTACCCGGCGTTTGGATGGCTGTTGAGTCCGATGATTGCGAGCGCGGCGATGAGTTTTAGTTCGGTGTCGGTGATTGTGAATGCGCTGCGGCTGCGGCGCGCGGAATTATGAGGATTTGAGCTTGGTCGGTAGAATGAAACGAGGGAGAGGAAAATGAGTGAGATTGCGACGTTTGCGGCGGGATGTTTTTGGGGAGTGGAGGCGAAGTTCCGGATGATTCCGGGAGTTGAAGAGGCGATTGTGGGGTACAGCGGAGGAAAGAAAGAGAACCCGACGTACAAGGAAGTGTGCACGGACGCGACGGGGCACGCGGAAGTGGTGCAGGTGACGTTCGATCCCAAGAAGGTGAGTTACGAGACGCTGGTGGAAGCGTTCTGGCACATGCACGACCCGACGCAAGTGAACCGGCAGGGACCGGATTTTGGGACGCAGTACAGGACGGCGATTTTCTTTCATTCACCGGAGCAGGAAGCGATTGCGAAGAAATCGAAGGCAGCGCTGAATGCCAGCCGGAAATTCGGGAAGCCCATTGCGACAGAAATTACGACAGCAGGCCCGTTTTGGAAAGCGGAGGAGTATCACCAGAGGTATTTGGAGAAGCGCGGGGCGGCGAGCTGCCACTTTTAAGTTGAACAGCCACAATTTTGAATTGAAAAATCCGCGGGCGAAGCTGCTCGCGGATTTTTTATTGGTATTTTCTAAGCAAGCTTGGCGCCCGGGACAGCAAATTTCCACAAAAAGGTACGAAATTGAGTCTGGGAATTCTGTGGAAAGGACCTGAAGCTGTACCGTCCCCATTCACATTCTCGTGCGGTCAACCCTTCTACCGCCCAGCGGGAGAGCACCATGGCACGATTTACGGAGTCGGTGGTCAAAGATCGCAGACTAGCGGAGAGGCACGCGTTCCGGACGCAGCTTCGATTGCGCGTGCGAAAGCCGGAAGGGCGGGAGCAAAAAGTTGAATCGGAGAATGTGTCGCGGCGCGGTGTGTACTTCACGACGGATCTTCCGTTGGGCGAAGGGATGATGCTGGATGTGCTGTTGGAAATGCCGGAGACGATTTCGGGAGTACGGCCGGCGCAATGGATGTGCATGGGGCATGTGGTGCGCGTGGAACACAACGGGAATGCGAATGGGTTGCGAGGAGTAGGAGTGGAGTTTGATTTCTATGTGGTGTCGCACACGGCGGCACCGAAGTGGGAACAAGGACCGGGGATTCGCGGACCGATCCGGCCGTGAAGAAGAAGGTTGCTTCGCGTAGTCGTCCGCGAAGAAAAGGCCATTTACTCGCCAGTGGCAGAGAGGTTTTGGACCCCTTAATTAGGTGGCGGCGATGCGGCGTTTATTTCAACGTGCCCAGGCAACGGCCAGCGTGATAGAAACAAGTTCGAGAAAGGTGTGATGAGATGCACCGACGCGTATTAATCGTGGACGATGAACAGGCGACATGCGAACTGATTGAGAGGACTGTGAGCACCGCCGGCATGGACGCATTGGTTCTGAACAACAGTTCGCAAGCAGCGCGCGCCCTTAGCGCTGGGAAATTCGACCTCGTGTTTCTGGACTTTCACATGAGCGCACCCGATGGAGTGGAGCTTGCGAGGCAGGTGAGGCTGACGCGATCCAACCGGACGACTCCGGTGGTATCGATAAGCGATGATCAGAGACCGAGCGTGGTTCGGTCGGGTTCGAAGCAGGCGCAAGCTTCATGCTGTATAAACCGATTGACAAGGAGCGCTTGCAGAAAATCCTGGGGGCGACGCAGAGCACTGTGGAACGGGAGCGGCGCCGCACACGAAGGGTTCCTGTACAAAACCGCGTCCAGCTTCGATCAGGCGCGGAGCATATTGAAGGCGAGACAGTCAATGTGAGCCTGAGCGGAATGCTGGTGAGGGCGCAGCGTGCGCTGGCACCGGGAACTCGCGTGCACCTGAGCTTGCACTTGTCGCCCGGAACGAAGCCGCTTGCCGGATTGGGGACGGTTCCGCGGCTGACGAGCAGCAATCACATGGGAATTCATCTGGAGCAAGCGGATTCCAGAGAAAGCGAAAGACTGGAAGAGTTTCTTTTGCCCCTCATTCCGGAAGTGAATTGAGCGAAATGGCCGAAAGGTGGAACCTCCTACGCCCTGTGGGCTCCGGAGGCTAAATGGCGGAGAGGGTGGGATTTGAACCCACGGTGGAGTTTCCCCCACGCTCGCTTTCGAGGCGAGTACTTTCAACCGCTCAGTCACCTCTCCGCAGCGGTCAGCGCTAATCATTCTAACAGAGAGAAAGGATGCTCAACAATTTGGGTGTTGGCGAAGGTGTCTATGCCGGCGGTTTCGATCGTGGCGCGGGCCAGGTTGACGCACACTGAAGTGCACGCTACGGAAGTCGGCGAAGGATTGGTTAGCGGCGGGCGGCGAAGAAGGATTGGAGAAGCGCCGAGGATTCCTGGGCGAGGACGCCGGGAATGACTTCGACGCGATGATTTAGGCGTGGATGAGAGAGGACTTCGAAGCAAGAGCGGACCGCGCCGCCGCGCGGATCGTCAGCCCCGTAGATTAATTTAGAGATGCGGGCCTGGATCATCGCGCCGGCACACATGGAGCATGGCTCGAGCGTGACGTAGAGTGACGCGCCGGAGAGGCGGTAGTTGGCGAGTGCGTGGGCGGCTTCGCGGAGGACGACGATTTCCGCGTGAGCGGTGGGGTCGTTGTCGCGGATGGTGCGATTGCCGGAGCGGGCGATGATGTTGTTTTCGTGGACGAGGATGGCGCCAATGGGGACTTCGCCGGCGTCGGCAGAGGCGCGGGCCTCTTCGATGGCGAGCTGCATGTAATCGAGATCGGTAGGCATGCGAAAAAAGAAGAATAGCATGCGCGGAGAGCCACATTGCTTGACAACAGATGGAGGGGGAAACAAACTACGAGGCGCATTTGAAATAAGCGAAAAAAGCGAGCCTGCAAACGACGAATGGAAATCCGAAGAGATCCGATTACGCAGAGTTGGGTGGTATTAGGGCATCGCGAAGTGAGCGATGAGTCCAACTGCCCGTTCGAAAAACCGGCGATTGACAAGCAGCAGACGATTCTGTCGTGGCCTGCCGAAGGGCCGTGGCAGGTAAAAGTGCTGCCGCATCCCGATCCGTTGTACCGGATTGAGGGCGAAGCGGGGCGCCGGGCGGATGGGATTTACGACAAGATGGGGCCGGTGGGCGCGCACGAAGTTGTCGTGGAGACGCCGGATCACAACAAACGGTTGTCGCAACTAAGTGATGAAGAGATTGAACGAGTGCTTTGGGTGTGGGCTTCGCGCGTGGGGGACTTGAAGAAAGATTTGCGCTTGAAGCATATTAGCGTGTTTAAGAATCAGGGAGTGCTTTCCGGGGAGGAGTGGCCACATGCCCACTCGGAGGTGACCGGGACGATTTTTGTGCCGCGGCGAATCAAGTACGAGCTGCGAGCGTCGCGGGAATGGTATCGAGAGAAGGAGCGATGCGTTTTTTGCGACATCGTAAGGCAGGAAGAAAAGTCGGGGAAGCGCATTGTGGATGTGCAGGGTGATTATTATGCGTTGTGCCCTTATGCCGCGCGCGTGCCGTACGAGACTTGGTTGCTGCACCGGCGGCACAATCACTTGTTCGAGCAGCCAAAACCGGGATCGAACCGCAAACAACTTGCTGCTTTACTTGGCAGAGTTCTGAGGCGTCTCGATAAATTTGCGCCTGCGTATCACCTGGTGGTGCATACGGCGCCGAATACGCGAAGCAAAAAGGGAGAGCTTGCCGGATACTGGAAAACTCTGCCGGATGACTTTCACTGGCACATCGAAATCCTGCCGATTGTGGAGAGCCGAAGCAAATCATACAGCATCAAGGAAATATACTTTAATTCGGTAATGCCGGAGCAGGCGGCAGAGTATTTGCGGTCCCTGGACCCGGGGTCATGAGGAACGAACGAGGCGGAATCACCGGCAAATTGATTGGATTGTTGTGTTTTGTGCTGGTAATTGGGGCTTTCTATTTCTTGCGGCACCCCCTGCTGCGTTTTGCAGGCGAAAACTGGATCGTGGAAGATCCGCTGCAGAGAGCCGATGCGATCATCGAGTTGAGCATTGATAATTTCTACGCGGACCGGGCGACCCGTACCGCGGAAATCTACAGGCAAGGCCTCGCACCGATGGTTGTGGCGAGTGGAGTGAGGCTGCGGCCGTATGCGGGTGTTTCGGAATTGATGGAACACGATCTAATCGAGCGTGGCGTTCCGAAAGATAAAATCTTGAAGTATCCGCATGACGCGGAAAACACGCGGGAAGAAGCGGAGGCGCTGGTGAAACTTGCCACACAGAAAAAATGGAAGAGCATCATCATCGTGACTTCGAATTTTCACACGCGGAGAGCGCGATATATTTTCAGGAGAGTATTTCCAGGAAATATTTCTGTGAGTGTGGCAGGCGCAAGAGACGGAGATTTTGATCCAGCGCATTGGTATGAGAGAAGAAAGTCGGTAAAAGAGTTTGTGAGGGAAGTAGCTGGAATGGCGGTGGCGATGTGGGAGCTGCGAGGGAAGGAGGATAAGCACGAAACATCGCAACAAATAGTGGAACCGTGGGCGAGGCATGCCCAATATGTAGTATAGCCAATGACGTAACACGCAAGATTTGGAGGCCCGTATTCCCCTTTACAGCCTTTAACCCCTATAATATCTTGACGTTTCCGAGTCGCGTCCCCTCCAGCCGATTCGAATGCGACTTCGAAAAACCAAAAATTCGAGTCGAGGTGTCTTGTGTGGAAGAAAGAAGATGCGAAGCCGCAAGGAGTTACGGATATTTCCACAACTCCCGCGGGAGCAGCACCGGCTGGAAATTCCAATTCGAATGCGGCAGCGAACGCTCCGGTTTCTTCGCGAGCAACTGCGTGCATTAGCCAGGGAATAAAAATCAAAGGAGAAGTTACCGGGAAAGAAGACTTGTTCATTGATGGGAATCTGGAAGGGAAGTTGGATTTGATCGGCGGAAGCCTGACGATCGGTCCGAATGGAAAAGTGAAGGCGGACATTCAAGCGCGCGAAATTATTGTGCGAGGAAGCGTGCAAGGAAAACTGAACGGGCGCGACCGCGTGCAGCTTTGGAACACGGGTAGTGTGACCGGAGAAGTGCAGACGGATCGGCTGTCGATTGAAGACGGGGCGATGTTTCGTGGAAAGGTGGAAGCGGGCAAGCCGCAAGGAAACGGTTCGGAAGCGAGCAGCAGCGCTGTGGCGGGCAGCGGATCTAACAAGGCCGGCTCCGTTGCGGCTGGAACGGCGATCTAACGATGGGACTACTCAGCAAACTGGGGATAGGTATCGGTGGAGGAACCAGCCGAAGCGTGTCGCGGCCTGCATCGGCTGGGCTGCCGGCTGGGGGCAGAGTAGGCCCGCCGAACGGTTCGATTGGCGCGGCCGGCGCGACGAGGGCGCCTGAGATGCAGGAAACGACGCGCATATCGAACGGGCTGAAAGAATTCCTCTGGAATCTGGACGGCCTAGGGCGCGGCACGATGCTCGATTTGGGGCCTGCGTGGCAGACCACACTGAGCTTCTTTATCGAGCGCGGGTTTCGTGTAACGTCGGATGACCTGCTGCGTTCCTGGAAAGAGTTCATGAAGGAAGAGGAAGTCCGTCTGAGGAACGCGGGGGAAGGGCCGGATTCCGTGGATTTGACGCCCGCGGGGCGAGCGACGAGGTTCGTTGAAGAGAATCTGCGTTACAAAGAATCGTCGTTTGACGCAGTGCTTCTATGGGACACTCTGGACTACCTTGAACCCGCTGTAGCGAAGCAGACGGTGGGATGCCTAACGGAGTATTTGAGGCCGGGTGGAATCGTGTTTGCGATGTTCCACAGCAAGAAACCTGAGGCTTTCCAAAGATACCGAGTCGCGGATTCGAACACGCTTCAGGTCATCTCTTCTCCGCCCATTTGCCCGGCACAAAAGGTGTACCAGAACCGCGAGATCCAGGAGCTCTTTAGCCGCTATAGAACGAGCAAGTCCTTCGTCGGGCGGGACCAACTACGCGAGACGCTGTTCATCAAGTAAGAGATTTCCACAGATCCAGGGTAAGACCCGAGAAACGTAGGGGTTTCTCCATCTTTTCGCTTGCATTCGGTTTTGCAGAGGCGTAGCACAGGCATGTGAGCTCATCAAGCTCCGGAGATAATAAGGATGAATCCACCGGACTTAGAGCGTAACAAAAGCTGATCACACCGCGCACGCGGTGCGCGTCGACCCAGAAAGCGCGCGAAGTTTGCAGCGCATCGGGACCGACTCAGCAAACAAGAACAAATTGGGGAGCCGCCCGGCTCCCCAATTTGTTCTTAGTGAGCCTTTTATTGCGGGGTCTTTTTGACGTGACGCCGGTGATGATGGCGCGTGCTGCTGTGCCGATGATGATGGCGAGCGTGTGCTGTGGAACTCTGCGAGGAGCTTTGCGGAGCGACAGTAGACTGCGGAGCGCTCGGTTCCTGCGTTGAACCAGCGGACTGAGCGGAAGCCAGGACCGGGGTGGATGCGAGAACCGCGAGCGCGAACAGTTTCTTCATGGTGTTTCCCTTGGTTGGTGAATTTCCCCTGTGCAGACAGAATACTCCGCTGCGAAAAAAAGTCGAGCGGGAATTCAGTTCCGAAGAAAAAATCTAGACGCGAGAGCTTGCGGCGGAAATACAGGGCTTGAAGCGACGAGGAAGATCAGCTGCCGAACTTCAGGGATTCGAGCCACTTGATGGCGGCGCGCTGGTCGGCGATGACTTGCGCCTGCCAGATGATGGCGATGGACATGAGGCTCATCAGGAAGACGCAGACGGCAAGGGCAAGATTGGTGTGGGACTCGCCAGCCGGGAGGCGAAGGGTACGAATGAGCCAAGTCATGTACAGGTCTCCTAGTACTCGGGTGCGTCATGGAGAGGAACGCAGCCAAATGCATCGTCTAAAAAGAATTCTGCACATGAGAGAAGTGCAATCGAGTTGCCAAGTCGAAACGGAGTCAAAAACTGGCGAAATGCGTGATTGATGGGGAAAAGTACGCGCGAAGCGCGAGCGATATACGAATACTGCGAATGCTGTCTCCGTTAGTGTGCAAAGTGAGGGGGATTTTAGACAGAAAGTTTCCTGCGGGATTCAGCCTCGAGAAGTGAGCGAAGTAATGATGCTCTCCCAGAGATTCCGGGCAGTAATGGGGATTTCTGCGAAGCGATCCGAATCTGGGGACGCTTCGGGGAGACTTTTTGTGTTAGCGGCGAGGCGAATGCCCCGATCGCATGCGGAAAAAATGGATGACGATTCCGACGGTGCGGCGATGGCGAAGCGATTTGAATGCGTACGCAGGGAGCGATCGTAGAGGTCACCAAGTTCGCGGATGCAGCGGCGAATATCCGCGCCGGCCGCGAGCGACCAGAGGACGCCTTGCTCACGAAGGGAAAGATTCTCTTGTTGTGCCCGTGATTTGAAGCGCGTGATGTCCTCTTCACTGGCGCCCGCGAAAAAGAAGAGTTCGTCGAAATCGCGCTGCCGAGCCAGTTCGGCTTCGTGGTTGGGCAAGCCAACGTTTTGAGCAAGTTCTCGCGGGCTAAGCGAACGGAGTGGAACGACGGGGACGCCGGTATCTTCACTGAGGGATTCGAGTGCCTCTGCGGCGGCAGGCTGCTGCCTTGCTACTGGAATGCACGTAAAACGGCCCAAACGAAGGGTCTTCGCGGGTTTCAGGTGAAAGTAGTCTTCCGGCAGGTAGACGCCACAGCCATCTTCCGCCAGAAAGGGCTCTGTATGGCCTGCTCGGCGGCGCGGTTCATCTAGCTGCAAGCGGGAACGATTGCTAAGCCAAACGCAGGGGATTTCCAGTTGATCGAGTTCGGCTTGGAAGGTTTCGAAACCGTGAAGGAATTTTCCGCGAGAGGACAAAAAGGGATCAACAGAACAGTAGACGACGGTCTTCGTCCTGAGCAAGCGGGTTCTCCGGGGCAGCGAGCTTATTGTACGGGAAAGTCCGTGCGCGAATGAGGTGTGGTTCACAAAAAAAGAGGGCGGCTTGATGCCGCCCTCTTGCATCGCGCCGGAAGACTCCCGGCGGTTGGGTTGTTTCACCTAGTTGCCAGAAGTGGAAGTCGAAGCGGCCGGCTGCGCATTCGCCTTCGGGATGCTGACGTATCCGCTGATGGTGTCCTTGCCGACCTTGTTGATGACGAGTTCTTGCGGGATCTTCGTGCCGTGCAGGTAGAAGAAGATCGGCTCGTTCATGGCGCGGTTCTTCTTCTGGAGCAAGCGATCTTCCGAAGTCAGATTGACGCTGTACTGACCTCGCTTCTCGTTTACGCCCTTGAGCTCAACGGTGACATTGCCCACCTTCTGCGGCTTGTTCTTGCCGGCGATGGTGAACTCGATGTAATCGCGCTCGCCGAGCCGGCGGAGCTGATCGATCTCATCGTGGTTGCGCGCGATGAGGGTGCCCATCTCACTGCGAGCCATTTTGAGGTCTTCACGAGTTGTGTCGAGGTCGGTCCGAACGCCGCCGACTTTGGTGTCAACATTCTTCAGATCATCGGCGGCAGCTTTGGTCGCAAGTTCGCTGTGGACAGACGTATCCAGAGCAGTGACCTTCTGGACGGTGTCCTGATTGGCCTCAACGGCTTCTTGACGAGCCTTCTTGAGCTGACCCTGAGTGATCTTCAGCTTGCCCGTTACAACCTTCAGGTCGCCCTGAAGATCGGTATTGGTCTTTTCTGTCTGAGCCAAGCGGTCTTTCAGGGAAGACATATCCTGATCAATCGCCGTTTGCGTCGTCTTCAACTGCGTCGCGACGTCCTGCTTCGTGGAATCGAGTTTGTTCGACGCGTTCCAACCAAATGCCAAGCCACCGATGGCAATCAAGCCCAAAACGAGAATGGCGGGCAATTGCCAAGCAGGTGAGCTCTTCTCAACTGTATAATCTTCGGCCATGACTGAGTTTTCTCCTCTTCCGGGGAGCCGCTCTGCGGCTAACACCCACTACACTTGCAACGGCAAACTGCGGAATCCGTTTCGTATTGGACGAAAGTGCAAGCGTACAGCCAAACCTGTACCAGTGGGCAGGCGGGCGACGGCGGTGCTAAGTGATTGAAAATGAGCAATTAGGTGAACACGAGGCGAAGAGCAAGACTCCGATGCGAAAGTACTAGTCCCTGCAATCTTTACGCAGAGATTAAAAAGACACTGAAATTTTGGGATGTGACTTAAATGGGCAGGTTTGCACCGACCGCGTTGAGGTCGGCACGAAGCTGGGCCGGATTCTGGTATTGGACCCCGTGGAGACCCAGACCGCGAGCAGCGGCCACATAGGCTTCCACGTCGTCAATGAAGATGGCGTTCTCGGCGCTGGCTCGAAGGGACTTGAGGGCGTCGCGAAATATCAACGGAGAAGGCTTGCTGGAACCAACTACACAGGAATAGATGCGGACGGATTTTGGGAAGAATCGAAAGAAGTCGAACGTGGCTTCCAGATGGGCGACATGAATGGGATCCGTGTTCGAAAGGAGACCGAGGCGATAGTTTTTTCTAAGGGATTCGAAGAGAGAATTGTCCTGAATAGGCTGCGGATCGAGCGCGCGATTCCAGGCTTCCGTGAATTGGTCAAAGCTGAGGGAGCCACCAAGGCGCTTCGAAAGGTGCAGGTGCCAGTCGCGCGAAGAGATGCGGCCTTCTTGCCAGTCTGGCCAACGGGGATCTTTCTCGATGGAGGTCCAGATTTCCTGCGGAGAAAGGGAAATGCCGCGCGCGAGGTCTTGCATCGCCCGCGCCACGTCCACGCGAACAAGGACGCGGCCGATATCGAAAATAATGGCCTGAATTTTTCGCTCCGGCATGCCTCAGTTGTTCCCCGGTTGAGTCGCCGCTTGGGTGGGCGATGTCGTTCCGGACCTCCGGGCACGAAGAAGCCCGATAATCGGCGGAAGGATCGAAAGAAAGATAATTCCTCCGATCACCAAATGCAGATACTTGCCAATATTCGGAATTCGCGAGCCGAGCAGATAACCGCCCAAAACCATGCTACCGACCCAGAACATGCCGCCAAAAATATCAAAAAGCAAATACCGCGTATAAGGCATGCGCGCCGCGCCCGCCACAGGCGGGCAAAAAGTCCTGACGATCGGGACAAAGCGCGCCAGAATGACCGCTCTTCCGCCGTACTTTTCATAAAAATCATGTGCCCGCTGCAAGTGGCTCCGCCGGAAAAGAAATGAATCTTCGCGCCGGTATAGCGCGGGCCCCGCTCTGCGACCTATCCAGTAGCCCAGTTGGTCCCCGATAATCGCGCAGAAAATCCCCGGAACGAGAAGCCACAAAAGTGGAACTTTGTCTTGGCCTGCAAAAATCCCGGCGGTGACCAGCAACGAATCGCCGGGAAGAAAAAATCCTACAAACAAGCCTGTCTCGACGAATAGAACGCCTGACACGATAGTGCAAAAAATCGTTGGCCCAAGCCATTGAACGATTTGCGTCAAGCCTTCAGAGGTGTACAGAGAACGAAGAAAATGAAGGATGGATTGCAAAGAAAATTAGCCGCCCGCAATGCGCTTAAGACGAGGCGGCCATGCTCTCCGCCCGGGAGCGAATCCATACCGCACCGCTCCTGGTTATACGGTAGCAAAAAACGAAGAGGTCTTCTCCGCATTCGTGCCAGAGAAGCACCAGCGCGCTCGCAGGAGTAACCCACCAGGCGTTGCGAATCATCGGTGAGCCTCCGCGAGCCACAAGTGAGAACGCGCCTCGGTGGCGAACATGTCTTCGGGCTCGGGCGTGGGCTCGAGAAGTTTCTTGATACGAGGAAGAGCGCGCGTGGCAGCCGTCACGCCGGCTTCGATAGCTTCGCTGGCGCGGTCAAAATCATCCCAGGCAAGGTTATGAACGTCGGGACGAAGCACGAGATCCGCGTGGCGTTCCCAGGATTCGAGCTGGTGTTTTTGGGCGGCCGCGACCGAGCGGGCGACTACTTGGAAGATGTTCTTGGGGGCGCCGCGGCGTCCGTCCTGGATGCCAACGGAAACAGCGAGAACGCGCGTGGCTCCGAGCTGGCGCGCGGCAACCGTGGGGACCTGTGCAACCAGGCTGCCGTCCGCAAGGCAGCGGGTGCCGATTTCGACTGGCTCGAACAGGCCAGGGAAAGCGCAGCTCGCGCGAATCGCATCCACCATGGGGCCCTGCGTAAAGATGACAGGATCAAACGTGGCAAGGTCCGTGGCGACAACTGCCATGGGAATACGAAGGTCTTCGAATTGATGGGCTTCGAAAACGCGGTCCATTAGATCAGAGAGGCGATGATTGCTGGCGAGGCCAAGCCGGGAAACGCGCCAGCGTGCGATATCGCGAAATTTTAGGGTCCGGCAGGTAGCAAGAATCTTGGCGAGCGGGGCGCCGCTGGCATAAGCCGCCCCGAGAATGCTGCCCACGCTTGTACCCGCGACGTGTGAGACCCGTATGTGATTTTGCTCAAGTACTTGCAGAACGCCGAGGTGGGCAAAGCCGCGGGCGAATCCGCCGCCGAGAGCGAGGCCAATACCCGGGCGCGGCCCCGCGGAACGTGCCGGTGCTTCGCTGCGGACTGGGACTTCCGGCTTCATGGAATAAGGATGGAGGGGACTGCGGTAAAGCCCAATGGGAGGGGCGTCCCGAACAGCAGGTACAGAAGTACTGCCATGGAAACATGGGGAAGTTGGGATGCTCAAAGGCGAAACAGTACCTTTCTCCTAGTCCCGTACCCTCGCTGTACCATTGTGAATTTTCCATGCGGCGCGCGATCCTCTTCCCGTCGGTGGTTCTTCTTCTGAGGGAGAGCGAATGGACAGCGCATACCAACCGTGGATCGGCCAGGCTGTTGTGCTGCAAGTGGCTCTTGGTGAACTTAAGGTGCCCCTCCGCGGGCGTTTGATGAAGGATGGCGGCGACACTCTGCGGATGAGGATCGGAGACGGTTGGGACGTGGACATTTATAAGGCGATGATTTTGGCCGTGGAAGAAGACGCCATGGCGCTGATTCCCGCATAAGGAATTTTGGCGATGAATACGGCAGAGCAAAAGTACGTGAACCAAACGAGAGCTGCGGCGCTCCTCGGTATGACGGAAAAAGAGCTTTGCAGGATTTCTCGCGAGACGGGATTTGGTCACAAAGAATTAGTCGGAATGCACGAGGAGTATTTTTTCACGTTTGAAGAGCTGCGGATGATCTGCCAGTTGACGACGCAGACAGTGCACTAAAAAGAGTTTCCCTTAGCCCCCCTCAGCTGTACCCCCACCGGGCCGCTTACCCCAGCGGCCCGGGCTTTTTTTATGCCAAAGAATTTTTGCATCGCGGCCAAGCAATTCGGAAATCGTGCAATAATCCTGCGCGCTTCCTATGGCGAATTTCACCGACAAAACAACCGGACCCGCAAGCTATCACGCCGTGCTGGCTGGATTTCTTGGCTGGACATTGGATGCCTTCGATTTTTTCGTGGTCGTTTTTCTCTTCGATACGCTCGCTCACCAATTTGGGGTAACAAAGAAAGAGATCGTACTGACCACGACGGCAACCTTGGCGATGCGTCCGATTGGCGCTTTGCTTTTCGGTCTGCTGGCCGATCGTTATGGCCGGCGTGTGCCGTTGATGGCGAACGTTATCTATTTTTCCGTGATCGAGCTGCTGTGCGGATTCGCTCCAAACTACACGGTGTTTCTGATTCTGCGAGCACTTTTTGGCATCGGAATGGGCGGCGAATGGGGCGTAGGCGCTTCGCTGGCGATGGAAGCGGCACCGAAGAAACTACGCGGCATCTTAAGCGGTATCCTCCAGAGCGGATATTCGATCGGGTATTTACTGGCGGCGGTTGCATACCGGTTTGCCCTTCCCGCCTGGGGATGGCGTTCGATGTTCTGGCTCGGCGCTGTTCCTGCCTTACTAGCGCTCTACATCCGCACCAAAGTTCCGGAATCGGAAGCGTGGAAGCAAAATCGCGCCGCCACGACTCGCGATGTTCTTCGAGCCGTGTTCGGCCGATGGCCGCGATTCATCTATCTCGTCATCCTGATGACGTTCATGATGTTCTTGTCCCACGGGACGCAAGACCTCTTTCCCGACTTTTTGAAAGAGATTCACAAAATCACGCCAAAGGTGGTTGCGAATATCGCGATCTTCTATAACGTCGGAGCAGTCGTCGGCGCGATTATTTTTGGATTTGCTTCACAAGCCTTGGGGCGGCGAAAGGGGATGATCGCGGCATTAGCACTTTCCCTTGTTACGATCCCGTTTTGGGCGTTCGGCCATGGGGTCTACGGCCTTGCTTGCGCCGCCTTCGTCATGCAAATGGGCGTGCAAGGCGCTTGGGGTGTGATTCCTGTCCACCTAAACGAAATGTCGGCGGATGCCGCACGCGGACTAATGCCTGGACTGGCCTATCAACTTGGAATCCTTTTCGCGTCGCCCACGAATTCCGTTCAATACCTTCTACGCGATCATGTTGGATATCAATGGGCCATTGCCGGCTTTGAGATCGTGACGATTGTGACGCTCGCCGTGCTTCTCCTCTGCGGCACGGAGCAGCATAACAAGGATTTCGTGCACGCCTGACGATTGCTAATTCCTGTCCCGCTGCATGGTGCGCAGTCTGGCCAACAATTCCGCCAGATGCTGGCCACATTCTTTTTCGACGGCAACGAACTTCAGGCCAAGTCCTTCGCCCGGCATGGAGCGACGCACCTCGGCGTCGGCCCGTATCGAGCCCTCTTGTACCAAGAAGTGCAAATTGGCCGTTTGGCCTTTCGGAAGGGGTATCTCTGATTCCAGAAACATACCGCCTGCGCTGACGTTGCGAACGCGCGACACATCCACTCGTGGGCCACACTGCCAGTAAACCCAGACGTCGCCGTTCGTTTCGACTCGCGTCGTAAACCTTCGGCTCGGAGTCAAAGCGCCGATCAAGACTCAGCTCCTTTCTGGCTCGGGTTTAACTTCGGGCGTGGTGATTATGTTTCTTCGAGAGATCGAAAATCTTTCCGGCAAATACCTGATTATTGGCGAGGGTAAAACCCGAAGGCAGGATGTCCTCCCCACTTTCTCTCTTTTGCGATTGTGCTAAACTATTTGTCTCTGCGCGCCCTTAGCTCAGCTGGATAGAGCGTCTGGCTACGAAACCTTCCCTCTCCCTATGTGCCACGTGTTTTCAATCAGATAGCGTCACCTTGAACGGCTGAAATCATGGCTGTCGGGCTGAGTTGGGCCGCCATTATGCAAAGGACTATGCAAAACTTTTTGTGATACGGGGCCACAGAAAATGCGAATGGTTTTTCGGTCCATGCCAGTGTCAGCGGCCCTGCGGTGTACCTCGACAACTGGGCAATTGGCAACCGACCTTCGCATACATCCACTTGATCAGAAACCTGATCGTTGACGCGTCTCCGCTAAGGAGGAACGATGGGATGGACTTTTGTCACGGCGTTCCGGCCTGCGCCTTCGCCAGTTTTGCAACATTGGATAAAAGCTGGAAGCATCGAGTCGATTCCATCCCCAAGCCAAACGGGCTCGCGAGAACTTTATTCAGCTTCTCAGCTCGACGCGATGGTTGCAGATATGGAATCGTGGGTGGCGAGTCGCCCCTAGGGGGAGGGAAACATCACCCCCTATCACCCCATCACCCCCAAAGGTCTGTTCGCCTAAATCCCGGCCCATGCACGCGCGATTCACCCGCATCTCCACAGTCGTCAGTCGTCAGTCGTCATGCCTTCGGAAGCAAATTACCACCAGGTGGTAATACGACAATTTGTCGGATTTGAGCATTCCCGGTGAAGCGCTTCGATTACTTTCCGCGCCGACCGAATCCGCGAACTAGTCGGCGCCGTTCGCATCAACATCATTATGATTGGCCTGGAGTTGATTGCCGCGAAAGAAGAATGTGAGCATGGCGACTGGCTCCCGTGGCTGAAAGAGAATTTCGGGTGGGGGCATGCAACCGCTAGTAATTTCATGAACGTTGCCAATGCCTTCGGGAGCAAATTTCCGCCAGGCGGAAATTTGGACGGTTTTTCCATTGACGCCAAAGCCCTCTACCTCCTTTCCGCGCCGGCCATCCCCCAAGAAGTGCGCGACGAAGCTGTGGAAAAGAAAACCCTGACGCTCAAGGAAGCAGAGGCACTGGTCGCTTGGCGTCAATGGAAATGTCTTCCAAATGCAGACCTGGTTTGTTTTTGCACTTCCATCGCGCGCATCTCTGCGTCTGTGTTGCCGGCGCCCGCTCAATCCTCCACATGACCAGCGGCAGCATCGTCGCAAAAATCTACGACGCGAATATCGTCGTTACGGAATGAGTTCCGGAGCGAAGCGATTTTCTCGCCAGCTTTACAAGACCCTGGCAAAAGTACCCGCTTTTTGGTACAAACCCGCACCAAGTTTTTTCAATAGCGGGCGTGATAGCATCTCGCGAATGGCAGATCGTTGAATCCAAGTGAGTAAGTGGGAGACAAATATGCCAGAGCAGCCATGATTCCGGGTGTCTGCAAGCTCTGCCAAGAGAAGAAAATGCTGTGCCGCAGTCATCTCGTCCCTGCGCGGTTATACAAATATTGCCGGGCCGGCGAACTGGCACCAATTCGGTTTACAGCCAAGGAGATCGGGCATAGTGACGAGGAACTGGCGGCGTATTTGCTCTGCTCCAAGTGTGAAAACCTGCTCAATCGCGATGGCGAAACTTGGCTTGTGCCGAAGCTCGCGACCGCTGAGCAATCTTTTCCTTTCTACGACCTACTAGTGCAAGGTCAGCCCGATGTAGTCGAGCCCGATTTCATCGCCTATGCTTGCTCGCGAAACAAACATATCGGCTTTCGGAAATTGACGAATTTTGCAGTGGGAGTATTTTGGAAGGCTTCAGTCCATCCGTGGCGCGGGGGGAGGACAACCCCACAAATTGAACTCGGAGACTACCGCGAACAATTTCGGCAATTTCTGACCCATAAAAGTAAGTTTCCGGATCACGCATGCCTTTCTGTACTCATCGCATCTCCTGGGAAAGCGGTGATTGGTTTCAATCTTCCCGAACTTCGCAGGAAGCAGCCGTACCATCAGTACCTATTCCATATCCCAGGAATGGTTTTCATCCTTGCCGTTGGAAAAAGGATCAATGCCGCGCAAAAGGAGATGTGTTTTTACTCGAGCCCGTTGCACCCGATAATCGTCGGCGATCTTTCCCGAGGAATTTTAATGACTCTCGCGCGTGCTTCGCGAAACGCGATCCGAACTTCCCAAGCGGCGCCTTTCCTACCGCCTAGGCAGCAAAAATAGCGAATCCAACCTTTTAAGCTGAAGGTTGGGGGTTACTGGGACGCGATCGAGACAATCATGTTGCTCGGCCACCAATTGCCCAGGTTGTCGGTGAACACCCCGGCCCGAAAGATTGCGCGTAGCCGGCGCGGAAAGAAGATAGAGGGCTTTGGCGTCAATGGAAATGTCTTCCAAATGCCGACCTGGTCGGTTTTTGCCAAAGACGGTGCCGATTCGCATATACTTCTGAGCAGTGCATTCGCTCCACCCGAAGTTTTCTTTCAGCCAATGAATTCCGGCCGCATTTCTCATTCGACAGCTTCGATCCAAACTTCATAAAGGTCGAGTACGCACGAACCGCTTGTCCAGCCGAGGCGAAACACACACGACGATGACGCGCAGTGAAGCACGTCGCTAAAGCCTTTGGCAAATCCCAATCTGATTGGAATTTTCAGCCCGTCTGATATTTGGGGGAATTTTTCAGCAACTCGCATATACTTGCTTGCGGTCTCGTGAACCAGGCTGTCGAATAAAGTCATTGTGCCGGTCCCCACGAAACCAAATTCCACGCTTTGGCAAAATCCAGGTCGCTCAGGTACCACGGGTGTTTCACGCCGAAATTCCTAATGAGAAAATCCGCGTTGTACGGGTTGTCTTTGCAGGCGAACGGGGAGAGCCAGCCGTACTTTTCGACGTGTCGCCAGAATTCTCGGCTCCTTTTCCACATCTGACTGCGCGAGTACGGCCGGGGACCAAAGTCCGGCACAGGATTCGGCGGAGTTTCGGGAAGCGACTCAAGCCGGTGATGGACGATAATCCAGAAGCCATCGCCCAGCTCACGCGCGGTCAAGATGTGGTTCGAAATGTCGCGACAAAGGTCCTCGAATTCCTTCTGATTGTTCACGAGCGACAAGCCGAAATCGTCCAGCCTCGCCGCGGCTTCGAGGGCGCGTCCGTCGCCCGGGAATTCGAATGGCAGTCGACGGACAGATTCTGAATCGAAGTAAAAAGTCTTAATCATGCTTTGCCCATCTCTTTCCGATACCTGCGAACCGTTTTGTGGTGACAGCCCAATAGCGCCGCAATCTCCCGGTCGCTCTTTCCTTCATCGAACGATTTACGCATTTGAAGGATTTTGTCTGCGGTGAAAACTTGCCGTGTGCCATGAGCGTGCCCGAGGAGTTTGCAGCGGAGCACCCACAAGTACGGCGCGGAGATTCCAAATCTGCCAACAATTTCTCGGGCGCTCATTCCCGATTCAAGAGCAGCAGAAATTTCCTGGAGGTCATATTTCTTTTTTGTGCGGCGACCTTTTCCTAAGCGTCGCCGTGGCCGGCGAACTGTCGAGGGCGATTCCTGCCGGAAATTACTTGATTCAGAAATTTCCTCAATCACCTTCCGCGGGATTGCTGGAAACATGGCGAAGATCCGGCGACGATGATGCCTACGCAACAGCTTCGCGACCATAAGGCGTACAACCGGCGACAGGGTTCCGTTCAATGCATCGAAGTAGATCAGCGTTTCCCTGCGGAATGGCGTCGCAGTTCCGATTTCAGCGCGTACTTGGTCTACAGTCATGTCCGCTTGCCGCATGAGGCACATGAACGCGCTGGCTTCGACGTGGGCGCCATTGATGGAGCTTTGCCGGGTCATGCCATCGGACGCGGCTTGTCCGTTCCGTTCGGCTTCACGATTCGCGCGATCGTCGCCCGTGCGACATTGAAGCGCCGCGCCAAAACGCCGATTGAAATCGCATCGGCAAAATGCAGGTGGACGACTTTTCTTTTTTGTTCTGGAGATAGAGGATTTTGTCTCACCATGGTCAACCTCGATTCGAAGTCCCTTTGGTCCCTACTGGGACGCGATGGACACAACCATGTTGCTGGGATACCAATTCCCTTGGTTGTCGGTGAACACCCCGGCCCGAAAAATAGCGCGCACGAGCTGGTCAACGGCGCTGTACCCCGTTTGTTGCGACGCCTGGCCGGAGCCGAAACTGTTTTGAGAATCAAGAGTCTGCAACGCAGCGGGAATTGGGACGTTGATGACCGCAGTCGTAATCGCGCCAGTGCTACTGTTGTACTGCAAAACTGTCACTAGGAGTTTCGTCGGGCTTGGCATCGGGGACCTTTCTATGGCTGAGAAAGCGGAAATGCGGGAGTTGGATGGGTCGGATTGTTCACTTCTGTGTGCACCGGAATCGGCCAAGTCAAATTCAATGTGTTCGTGCCAACGGGATAGCTCGCAACTGAAGGATGGACCGTTGGTTTCGCAGTATTCGGCTGGACGTGATTGCCGGGATGGTTGGGACCAGGGTTCAACGGATTGTAAAACATGCTGCCTTCTTTCCTTGGTTAGGACGGTTCACGCCGTCCGTTCCAGTCGTTCGCGAAATTGGGCCGATGCCGTAAATCATGCCTCGTCCGCGACCGCAAATAGCTTTTCGAATTCAAGCGGCACGCCTTCAACCTTCATGGCCGGTGCGCCTGCACGCGGAATTGCGCGGAATGCTGCCGGATTGTCCGGGATGACTTGATGCACTTGCGTTGGCGCAAGCTTGTTAAGGTCCGCGTCCATCGCTTTCATGCAATCCGACATGGCTTGGCTGTGATGAGCCGCCATGGCCTCATGTTCTGCACTCATCTCTTGATGTTCGCTCGCCAGCGCTTCGAGAATTCCAGCCGGATCCTTTGTCTCGGTCGCTTTGCCGAGATGAGCGCTGAGCTTTTCGAAATGGCCGCTCATCTTTTTGTGAAACTTGCTTTTTTTCTCGTGATGCTCGGCTTGTCGTTTGTGCAGCGAAGCTAAATGTTCCCTTACACTTGCCATCTCTTCCTCCTTGAAAAACTCGAAAGACGTTTATTCCGTTTCAATCACGCGGGCGTCCACCAAATCGCCGGCGGCATTGAACGCGTGTGCCCACGTCTCCCCGTTGATAATTTCAAGTTTGGTGCGCGTGATACCAAGACGCTTCGCCATCGATCCGGTAGCAGGCAGGCTGGCGCGCTTGTCGAGTGCACTGGTCACGGATATGGGCGTGTCCCAGCTCGCGTCGGCAACGCCGTCGCTCTTGTCCAAACCCAGCTCCAAACGTTCGAAAAAGTTTTTGAAAAAATCAGGGGCGCGCTTTTCAAGTGCGAATATTTCGTCCGGCATTTTGCGCGGCGTAAAATTTTGCGGCTCTGTGCCAAAAATTTCGTCCAGCTCGTAAGTTGTAATTCCGTCCATGATTCCCTCCTTAAATAAGCCCCGGGACGAGCAATCTGGCGCGCTGCGCGAGTAGCGAATTGCGCAGTTTCCTGGCGCGTTCCTTTTCGGCGCAGAGTGCGGAAAGCATGGGATCCTCGTTCTTCAGCGTATTGACATGCACGAGCGCCGCGTTGTTTATCACGTGAACGGAATCCGGCGTCGGATTCGTAATGCGGTAATCGAGAACGGCGCGCTTTGCGAGATCGAATTCCGCTTCCGCGCGTTGGTATTCGCGTTCGACTTCTGCGAGCTGGCTCGGTGAATTTTCGGTCGGCACAGTGTCCCTGCTTGTCTTGAAAAATGTCATGTCAATCTTCGTAGGCCTCGCCAATCAGACCGGCGCTATTGGCGAAAGCTTGGCCTTCAAGATCCGAAATCAGATAATCCGCGCGCTTCAGCGGCGCCGCGAGTTTTCCGCATTTGCAAGCGTACAAATCCAGATAGTTCGGAATGTTGCCAGTGAGTTGCTGGTAAGGCTGCGAAAGCAGCATCTCAAATTGCGGGCCCCAACCTTGAATGTGGTTCTGGACGATGAGCACACGGCCAGTCGTCACGCCGTAGCGATAAGAAATCAGAACCGCCTTATTATTGTCGGCCGCGGCGAACCCATACACGCCGGCGCTGACGTTATATTGGCCAGTGATAGGAACGCCGGAAACTTTTGTGAAACCTTGCAAGTTAGAAGCGAAAATGACTCCCATATCTTGCGTGAAGGTTGTAGAGTTTGCGACTGTATAAGTTGTCGAGTTGAGCGTCTTGGCTTCTTGTACGAGCGGCACGCCGCCGCCTGGTCCGGTGCCGGCGGATGCGCTGCCAGCGGAAACCGTATCGCCAAAGTAGATGTTGTTCCAAACATCAATCGAAAACCGGCCGAAGCCGGCTTTCCAGGTGATTTTTTTGTCGCTGATGGCCGTGTCATCAGGAAATTGGAGGTTCCCGCGCAATTCTTTGATGGTCGCATCGATGGTAATGTCTACATCTTGCAACGTCGCAAACCATTGCGGCGAAGCATTGAACGTGCCGCCGAAGAACGGGCCGGGGAGGGCAAAAAGTTGGCCGCTTCCAAAACCTATGCGCATGTACGGCCTCCACTTCTCGCTCCAAATTTCTTGTGCATCTCTCAACCTCCAGAAAAGTTAGCCGTTAAGTTACCCGTTAATTCTTTCGTACACACGCTATTTATAAAATGGATTTCCACCGCTAGCAAGAAATTTCTTTGACTATTTTTGCCGTTTAGCCGAATCGTCCAAATCCGCGAAACCGGCCGGACTGGGCCGCATGGTCTTTCCGCGACATCCCGGCGACGACGCCTGGAGAGCTTTGCCAGCCGCAGTTTCCGCACCGCGTGACGCCGGAAACGTTCTGGGGCAAGAAACTGCCACAATCGCAGCTCGTCGTCAGGTCGGGTAGCCTCCCGTCAGTGGCTCCGCATTGATTGCAACGAATTAGCCGCTTTTCGTTGTAAGTCGTCGAAGTGTTTCCGCAGGCGGGACACGCAGGGCTCCGGCCGTTTTTTAGCCAGTTGGCAAACCCTTCGGCGCGGACCTCCGCCGGAGTCTTCAGCTTGACCGTGGACGGTTCCGCTTTCGGCGTGCCCCGCAGCCGGTCCTCGACGCTCTTCACGAATTTCTTCGCGCCCGCGCCCAGTTTCTTGAAGTAGTCGACAAGCCCGAGCTCGTACGTGTTCGCCTGGAGCCAAATACTGGCCTGCGTTATCGCGTCGGTCAGGTCGTCGTGCTTCGCGTTTGGAAACAGCGTGAGCTGTTCGATGACCTTGTGCGTCCACGGTCCGTTTCTCTCGATAATCCAATTGTTCGCCTGAAACTCCGGGGCGGTCGCGACGACGCGCGCCATCTTGCCGCCTTGCGGCTCAATCGCGATGACACCTGGAATTTCTTCCTTGAGGTGACTAATGACGGCCGAGCCGTTGGCTTTGTCTTCGACGAGGATGGCGCTGACAGGTCCATACGCGGCGCGCGCGTTGCGAATTTCGTTTTCGGTTCCGGTCAAATCGAGGTGCGCATTCGTCACATGCAGCAAGTATCTCCGGCTGCCGACGACGCCCACGACAAGCACAGCCACAAAATCCGAAGTCCGCAAATCCTTGAAAGCGCAATCGACGGAAATAATCTTCCGCTCGAAGCTTTCCGGTAATCCAGGATCCATAACGCCGGTCTGCGGATCTCTGCCGCCGAAGAACAGAATGTCCTCCGTGCGGATGATATTCCCTTCGGCGGGCGCCGGCCGCTGCTGAAACTGGCCTGCCCACACCAGCCGGTTGCGCTGACGATCGCGGATAGCCCGCGGGGACCAACGTTTCGGGTCGAGACAGTCCCCCTTTTTCCGCTTCCATATCCGGCCGCTGCGCGGAAATGTGATGACTTCGTCAGCTTCCGCAACAAGTGGCAGCCGGAGAAGCGTCCAGGGACTATCTTCCTGAGCCAAGAGAAATCCGCTGCAATCGTTTTCATGCAGTCGCTGTTGCACCAGGACAATCGCCGACTGTGAAGGGTCGTTGAGCCGCTGAGGGAGCTGGTGCTCCAGCCAGAAATTTGTTTCGTTCCGGAAACTTTCGGAGTAAATGAAATCGGCGGAGTTCGGGTCATCCACCAATATGAAATCGCCGCCGCGTCCTTGCGCCTTACTGTTCGTCGACGCCGCCTGCATCGCGCCGCCCGCCGTGTTTGAAAAATCTCCCGCTTGCGCGCGCTCCGTGGACAGCGTGACCGCATCCCCAAATAAATCCTTGAACCACTTCGATTCCAACAGCCGCCGCCTGTCCGCGTTTCCATTGAGCGCCAAATCAATTTCGTACGCGCATGCAAGAAACGACCGGCTCGGGTCCTGCAGCCAAATCCATACCGCAAAACAGTTGAGAATCGTCGATTTCGAAAACCGCGGCGGGCAGTTGATGATCAGCCGCGTTTCTTTCTTCTCCCAGACGAGCACGAGATATTCGCAAATCAAGTCGTGCCCCGGCGTCCAGGAGAGTTTCGTCCCCGGATGCAACACCGCCCACGCCGCTCTACAGAACGCAGCAAAATCTTTTTTCAGATGCGCCGCATACAGCGGCCTTGCTCTTCCCAGTAATTCGAAAGCCATCTTTAGCTCCGTTCTTGATGCTCTTCCGTTTTCACAATGGTGGCGGGGCGGAAGGAATTAACCTCGTTTGTGACGAGGATACTTTTTTGGGTTGGCCTTGGTCCGCAATCGTTTTGTCCTTCTGCCCTTCGGCAATCAATCGTGTCCGGCATGGTCTCCTCCTAATCTTTTTTCAAAATTTGCTGGAGCCGTTTATAAGATTCACCGATCCTGTTTAAGACATCGGAACGAAGGGAGATTTTCTCGCCGGCTTTGATGGCCATCTCGACCGAGACTACCCAAGTACAAAACCGTGGCAATTCTTCGGCGGCTTCTCTACCGGCATCACGGATTTCCCGCTCTTTCTGTTCGCGCTGGGAAAGGATGGCGAGGCCTTCGTCAACGCTAATTTTTTCATCTTCGACCCGGTCCGCCAGGTCGGGAGCGGATGCGCGGAGACGTTCCAATTTCGATTTCTTGGAAGTCGATTGCTGCTCTTGTTGACGAACTGTTTCAATAGCTTCATTCAATGGAGTTGTGCCAGCAACGACAGCTTCGGCAAGTTTGCGGGAGTAGTGGAGAACGGTGCGGGCTTGGCGAAGCCGCTCTGAACTAAACTTCCCAATAAAATTGGGAAGTGCTTTGTCTTTTTTCCCTTGCGCAGATTCCGGATAGACAAATGCTAGCGCCATCGCCTGCTGCCCTTTGGTCAAATTCCGCCGCGCTAGATTCGCCGACACGATATAGGCCAACGGGTCAAGCCCGTTTAACTTTTCGAACACCGGTTTTATGCCGGCAAGTTTACAAGCTGCCAGCCGGTTGCGCCCGTCGATCACCAGCTCGCCATCAGAATCCGTAATGATGGGATGGATCAACCCGTTTTCTTTGATGTCCGCCGCGAGGTCTTGCAGTTCGTCTTCATTCATCATCGGGAAGATGTCGGCTGCCGGATGGATTTTCACTTTGCACTCCTTGACGCTGTCAAATCAATTTGTGGCCGGGCCAGCATTCCACGATTTCCCGAATGCTGCGGAGTTCCGCCTTTTCGACCATCACCGCGCGGTCCCACAGTTTGCGGTCCTGCATTGACGTGACGGCCTGTTCGATGCGGCGCCGCAGCTCGGTGGGCGGCAGGGCGTCGAGTTCCACACATTTGTTGCCGTAACGGCGAAGAAAACGGACCGCTCTCGAATCCGATTCCTTTACCCCGTAGCCGCGGATGCGCTCGGCAAGATCCGTTTCGATTCCACGGCCGGACGGGTCGTGATCGCCGAGAAAAAAAATCGTCATGGGTTTTTCACTGCTTTTAATCACTGCGGCCAGGTCGTGCGCTTTCGTTGTCGACAGATAGCCGCGCGTTACGCGAACCATGATCCCCAGTTCAGACGTCAGCCGCTCGATGGAACCAATCACGCTATCTTTTTCGCACCAAAGTTCGACTCGTTCGGGTTGCAGCCGCCAGTAGTCTTTGCGATATCCGTTTTTCACCACGTCCGCGTACTCAACCGCATCATCGAAGACGGAGGGCATATATTCCGGACGGCTGCGGTCAACAATCGAATCGAAACCAACGCGGCCATCATTTCTAGCTTTCGTCATGATCGTGCTCACTCGTTGATAATCCTTCCGAGTGTTCGCGACCGCGGCGACGCTCACCAGGCGGTAAAATAATTGCCGAATGGTCATCGGTGACTCTGCCGCGAGGATGCCGGCGGCCTGCCCAATTAATCGTTTAGTGGTCTTCCACTCGCCTTGCGCCATCTTTTCTAAATCCTGTCTAGTCTGAATTTACGTCCTCTGCCTCGCAAAATTTTCTGCGCGAGCTCGAAGGAGTTTGGGCTCGCCTTCGCATTAAAAGTAATGAGGAGCCGAGTCATCATTGGCTCTGCCTCTTGAGCCAGGCGAGCACGTCCTCCCATGAGAAGCGAACGTACTTCCCGAGACGCACTAGTGGCAGAGGATCCTTCTCGCGCACTCGGGCACGCTCACGCGTCTTCTCGCGAATCCAGGACACTGGGATAGCCAGCCGCTCGCTGAGCTGCTGTGGCGTTAGCAGCACGGCGGCTGTTGGAACGGACTTCGCCACAAGGTCTGTGGAATCACTCGACTTCGCCGCTTTGTATGCAATCGCCATGCAAACGTCCTTCTTACGCCCACAAAACAAAAGCGTTATTCCTGAGCCTCTGGCAGGTTGCCAGGTGGTCTCACGCGCTCAACAAGCGCGTGTAGCCACGCGATGACTTCTTGGCCTCCAGCATTCACTTCACTTTCAATAAGCCCCTCAGCGACCGCCAGCGCTTCACTGCGCGTCATCGTCGTAAATGTCTCAACCTGGCTCGTGGCGTTCGAAACGACTTCCGCTTTCTGCCGCAAAATGAACCAGTTCCGCAGTTCTCGGGCGATTGCCAAGATTGCAAGGTTGTCACGCTGTCGCTTCGCCCTGTTTTGGGCGCGAATCAGTTTGTTAATCTCTCGGTCGATTCTCGCCAAATCGCCCGGGTTGACGCGGCCTTTACCACGCAGGTGATTCCGCTGGTGACGATCCACTGCCCCGGACGATAGGCCGAAGCGTCTCGCAACCGCGCGAACAGATTCGCCAGCGAGCAAGGCGGCATCGACGGCCTTCGCTTCGGGATGTTTGCAGGCGGTGCAACGCTCATGCGGCATGGTTAGAAGACCTTCCGGTTGTGCTCAGTGAGCACTCAAGAGCACTCAGTGATTGGTCAAATGCAGGCGAGGCGCTTTGGGCGTGCGGTGCGGGGTGAGAGGAGCCCGCACACCCAGCCGAGCATTTGCCTGCTACTGTGCGTGCAGACTCTTTTACTAGGGGTGTGCACGCCTGCACGGGGGCGTGCATACGGTCTGCACGGTGGTGTGCACGTTTTTGTGCACACGGTATGCACGGGGTATGCACGGTCATAGAGCGCCTCCTTTTCTGGCTTGAGTGCGGTAGCGTCGAGCGGTGCTGTCATCGATCGCGACGCCGATGGCTTTGAAGCGGTCAACCATTTCCCGGGAAGAGATGTTGGAATCCTCGGCCAGCCACGAGGCGGCGATGGCCACGCGCCGAATACGTTCATCCCGCTTCAGGTCGTTCTCTGCGCCACCGGAACTTTCCTCAGCCAGCGTGCCGCACTCTCCAGGCGCTTTGAGCAGTCGGAAGTCGCCTTCTTGGTCAATGTGGGGCCGGCCGACGATTTGAAATGGGCCACACGGTTCGAAATCGCGCGGCTTCAGGTTCTGGATGTGTACGGTATTTGTCTTTTCGTCGATTTGGCGAATGCCCCAGGCCGACGCGAGCACCGCGCCGAATTCAGACGAGCCGCGGATCATATTCTCGAGACACATCGTGTTTTGGTTAACGAAGCTCTTCGGGCTGTGAAACAACGGAATTACTGTCCGGGCTTCCGCGCGCAGCAAGGCGAGAAAATCTTTGCTGAGGCCTTCGGCAATGTCGCTGCCACTACTCTCGTCAACCTCGCCTATGAATCTGACGGCCGTATCGACAAAAATGTGCGCGCCTTTCGCTTGGTGGAGCAAGCTTGCATCCGTCAAAGATGGCGTTGGTCCCTTGCTAAGTGTGCGCACCATTAGTCGGCCCGTTCGAATCTCGTCGTAAAGGCCGGTTAACTTGAGACGGTGTTTGAATGCCGTCCTGGTGCTTTCCGGAATCAGATAGATCACTTTTTCGGCGCGCTCTGGAACGACAAACAAGTCCCAAAGACGTCCGGGGCCGAAGAGTAGGGCGCGTCCGGCCGAAAGGGCCGTCCACGTTTTTCCGTCGCCGGAAAGGCCTGCAATGCCGGTGATACCGTCGTTCTGGAGAAATCCTTCGACGGCAAACGAAAGAGGCGGGGCAGATTCGAATTCTTCGAAAGTATCGAAGAAACTGTTCGTGCGGTTCTCTCCGCTGGTGATTTTGAGTTGTTGAATTCGGACGATTGCGTTATCCGCAATGGTCGCGGCGTCCGCGTCGCCTGCGAACGCGGCTTGTTGCAGCGAATGTGCGTAATGGATGACGCGGCGTAGGTAAGACTTCTCCACGATCATTCGCGCATAATGCACCACGTTTGAAACTTTCGGCATTCCATCGGCGAGCGCGGAAAGATACGGCGCGCCGCCCGAGGCCTCGAGCTCGCCTTTCTTGTGGAGCTCATCGGTCAGCACGACCAAGTCAATCGGCCGATCCGTCGCATTCAGCGTCAGCATCTCTACGAAGATCTTGCGATTTTGTTCGAGAAAAAAATCGGACGGCGTCAGTACGTCACGCACGCGCGCCAGCGCGGAGTTGTCGACGAGAATTGCGCCGAGCACCGAACGTTCGGCGTCGAGATTGTTTGGCAGCGGCTGCGTCAGGTTCGCGGCAGCGCTCATCGCGACCCCCGCAGTTTTCTCCGCGCCATTCCGCGCGGCCGCGGCGCCTTTTCGCAAAATTTGACGTGGCACTTGAGTTTTGGGAGCGGCAGGTCGGTCCTTCCGCACCACGGGCAAAAGAAGGAGGCGGGGCGGCTCATTCCGCACCATCCCGGCTTGTTTCGGCTAGGGCCGCCGATGGAGTGCGCAGCCAATCGGGAAGAGGACCATCGAGGGAAATAACCATGCGCAGTTTGTCTTGCAGGAAACGTTCAAGCAGGCGACGTTCCGTTGCGTTCGGTACGCGCAATCCAACTTCGATCGCGGCGATGCGGCCAGGGCTTATCCCGGTAGCGGAAGAGACATGAGAAATGCGCAGTTCGCAAAACAGTCGCACGCGCCGGTAAAAGTAAGGCCGAGCCTTGTTCATGGCTCAGTTGTACGGAATCCGAAGAAAAGTCGGTGTCCCTTTTTTGCTGAAAAAAAAGGACACGAGAACGGAAGTGTGTCAGATAGAAATAGAGGAATGAGGTACGCAAATGACCGACTCAGAATTATGTGATTTTTGCGGGTCCACCGAACTGGAAGGAGCGAAAACGTAGGCGTGCGAACCCCTTCACGCAAAATGACGTCGAGTATGCTGAAGGCTGGGATGCTTGCGTCGAGTGCGCCATCCTGATTGACCGCGACGACTGGGATGGGCTTTTCGAACGAACGGAAGTGGGGCGGGGAATCTTGCCGGAGTGGAAGGACCTGTCAGAGGATGAGAAACAGTCTGTGCCTGGGCCTGATTCGTCAATTACATGCCGAATTCCGGAGACGACGGCTCAAGACGAATTGAATGTCAGCGATTCAACGATGAAATTTTCTTCCGAACATACTCGGGCTCGTGCATTTTGACAAACGCTGTGAATGCATCGAATAAACGCTCCGGTGAAAGGTACAAATGGGCCACGGGATCTCGACGATAAAAACGGAGCCACAGCTCGCGATTGTGCTCATGATTCAGGAATGCTACGTCTGGGTTCCGAGTTTCTTCCCTAAAGGCTTCGACGATTTCTTCTTCTTTTGGTGTGAGCCGTTGTCTTGCAAATCGTTCTTGCATGCGCGCGACGACCGGCCGAAGCTGTTCGACAGCGAGTGGTTTCACAATCTTGAGCAAGGGATCGTCGAGCGGAGCCGTAGTCCGCTGTTGATGGATGCGCGCGGCCTTATCAAGAGACTTAAACCATTGTTTGTACTTACGATAGTCGGTTCGCTCCCACTCCGACATTCGCGACAGAACCAAGTCACTCGTGAGCAGCGCGGCACCAGTGATGCTGGCTTGCTGGATAATAATCTCGTCAAGCTTCGTGTGCAGTTCCGGCGTCACCTGGATGCCGGTGTGCGTTTCATGGTCAAGCATTGCGACCAATGCCCCGGTAATCACTGCTCCCATCATTCGGCGCTCGCTGCGAATTTCTTCAGGCAAGTCATACGAGAAAAGACTCGTTTTGCTCACATCGGCTTCCGGAATGGTATCGAAAATAGTCTTGAAGTATTGAAAAGCGCGGCGATACAACTCATCCGGTCCTTGCGACTCCCGCTGATCGATGGCCAGAGGATTTTCCACGTCCAAAGCATAATAATTACTTGACACAAAGTCAAGAATATAGTGGAATGCAAACATGCCACGCAAAAAGAATAGCGCAAAGGCGGAAAAGGGAGTCAACCTCGCGCGTATGAGAAAGACTGACAGGATATTGTTGGCAGAGAATCCAGATTGGAGTTTTGGTTTGTGTAAGGGTTGCCATGAACCTGCCGCGCTTGAAACGAAGGGTGATTTCCGAGGTCTCTGCTTAGTTTGCGGCGCGAAGAAACTTTTCAAGAGGTGTCTTGATGGAAGCTACACGACCGCTGATGCGGCCAAGAAAGTCGGAGTGAGCCGCCAGACGCTTCATTCGTGGATAAATGCAGGGCTTGTGCCCGTTCCGAAGCCGGTCAAGGTCGGACGGCGCGAATTCCGGCTGTGGACCGGCCAGGACATCGAAAAGCTCAAGAAGTTTCGGGGCACTTTGAAGCGCGGCCCAAAGGAGAAATCGTGAGCGGCAAACATCAAACCGGATACATTTGGCGAGTGGGCCGTAGCTGGTATGGGCGTTGGTACAGAGACGAAATTGTTGACAGCAAGAAAGTGCGACCTCAGCACAGCGAAAAACTCTGCGAATATTCTGACCGCTACCGGACGAAGAAAGACGTGCAGCCACTGCTTGACGAAAAGCTGAAGACCGAGAATGAAGGCCGCGCGAAGGCGGAATCGACGCTGACGATTGACCAGTACGTTGAGAAATTCTTTCTGCCGGATGTCAAAACCGAATTGAAGCCCAGTACTTCAAATGGCTATTCTGGATTATGGCGCATGTACTTGAAGCCGCGGCTAACCAAAATTGCTCTGCGTGATTTCACTTGTGGCAAAGCGACGAGTCTTCTAAAGGAGATTCATGCGGAGCATGGACTCTCGCGCAAGTCGCTGCGCCACTGCAAGGGATTGCTCCAAACAGTTTTCACGCACGCGAAACGAAACGACGTAATTGATGGGGAAAATCCGGTGAAGGATGCCGCGATTCCGCGGGCGGCCGTTGCAGCCAATCGGACACACGCCTATTCAACGAGCGACGTGATGGCCATGCTGGACGTTCTCGAAGGTCCCGCGCGTGCTGCTGTCGCACTCATGTATTTCGCGGGACTACGCCCAGGTGAGGCCCGCGGTGTGAAGTGGGCTGATTACGACGTGGATAAACACGCCCTAAACATATCCCGCTCGATTTGGCGAAAGCACGAAACGCTGCCAAAAACGGAGGGTAGCGTTGCCGCAGTGCCGGTTGCCAGCGTGCTAACGGAGATCCTCGCGGAGACGCCTCATTCGTCAGAGTTCATCCTGGCTACGCCCTCTGGCCGGCCGATTGATTTGCACAATCTGGCGGCCCGAACGATCGCGCCCGCGCTCGAGCGCTGCGACGTATGCAAGGAACTGAAGTCGGGCCACGAAAAGCTGCGGCATGAATTCCAGCGAGATGAATCGCTTCCGAAATGGCAGGGCTTTTACGCGCTGAGAAGGGGAATCGGAACCGCGCTTGCCGATGTGGACAGTGCGGTTGCAGCGAAAAGCGTTCTACGTCACACAAACCTTGCGACGACGACTCAGCATTACGTGAAATCTGTTGATGCTGCTGCCGTTCGCGCAATGGACAAAATTAGCGTCTTGTTCGATAATACGAATGGTTCCGGACGTCCTAACTAAGCGGCTAAGATGAATTTGCAACCACATGCAGGCGAAGAAAACGAAGCGGTGGCAATCTTAGCGGCTAAGTATTATGCAAAGCGTATGCAAAAGAGGATGACCGGAATTTCCGTAAGTCGTTGATTCTAAACGGTGCGCCCTTAGCTCAGCTGGATAGAGCGTCTGGCTACGAACCAGAAGGTCGGGAGTTCGAATCTCTCAGGGCGCGCCAATCATTCACTTACGCGGCAACTGCTAGTTTTTCTTTCACTAATTTTCTACGGACATTACGGGCAATTGGTTTCTCCGGTCGAAGTTCGAAGCCCAGTCCGATACTGTCAACGACTGCTCTGCGATACTCCATTTCATCAAACAGCTTCACATACTCTTCGGTTTGATTGGATTTTGCGCGCCCCATCCAGAACTTCATCAAGTGTTCAGGCGTTCGTGATTTGCTCAGATGAGTTGCTCTGAATCTCCTGAATGCGTGGAATCCTGCCTTTGGAACATTGAGCGATTCCAGCACTGGATGAAGGCTGCGACGAAGTATGTTTGATTGCTCAAACGGTTTTCCGACCGCATTTTGAAAGACGAAACCAGTTTTTCTATCACTGACCACGTCTCTCAGCATTTCGGAAAGAGCCGGAGTGATGTCAACGTCTCGAACTGCGCTGGCTGTCCTCGGTCTCTGGGTCTTTCCTCCCCAGATGGATTGGCGAACGTGAAGCGTTCGGAAATCCTTAGAGAGGTGCTTGTCAATTTCGAGGCCCAATGCTTCACCCACGCGGAGACCGGATCCCGCGAGCAAGCGTAGAGCGCTCGAAATTGCCCGGTGGAATCTTCGACGATGGCGCTCACGGTTTCCTCTGATTTTCCTAAGCCAAGCAAAATCAATAGGTTGCAAACGAAAAAAGATTCAATTCCCATAGCCGTTAGATCGGTGCAGCCACTAGCCCGCATCCGCCGCAACCGCCAGCGCCCACCTTCAAACGGCTCTATCGAACGCGCGCGGAGCACCTCGCCCGGACTTCACGCTTTTGTGAAAACGCGCCTCCGATAGCACTAGCGTTTACCGGGACCTGTACAATTTTGGACAGACACGACCTCCACAGGAAGATAGTGTGGAAATGGCCCAGTGATGCCTCAACTCCCCCAGAGTAGGGCGTTATGCTAGAGGGCCGAAAACAACCACGCATTCCCAGACGATTTGTCGCGCAAGTCTTCTCCACGCTTGATCCGCTCCATGGAGAATCGGTTTCCGTAGAAAACGTCAGTCTTCGCGGCGCGCGAGTGGCGACCGTTCGGGCCTGGGCACGTGACTCTCAAGTGGTGGTCAAATTCACCTCCGCCTGGCTGAAGGCCAAAAGTGCGCGGGTAGTCTACTGTCAGGCCGTTAGCGACAAAGAATTCGCCGTTGGACTGGAGTTCCTAAAGCCTTGGATAGCAGCCTGAGCGGATCGTGGAAGCAGAGGTCAAAGGAGGATCAGGAAGACCAATCTCTTCGGAGTACCGGTGAAGTGCGCTCGAAAAGTATTTGACAGAGCCGACATTGTTAGAGATGTCCGATAAGCGCCGCGCGGCGGGAGAACCATCAGGGTCGAAAAATCACTGCACTTGTGCTTGGCTGGGTTGAGGATTCGGTGGTTCGATCCGATAGCCGAGGCTTCGG